>Ga0114986_1000248_pt1 | contig 15137 bp, 12 predicted proteins | sample Shrwel1BS1Day17_FD_96988 | JGI IMG/M metagenome (GOLD analysis project Ga0114986, IMG submission 96988) | Subsurface microbial communities from deep shales in Ohio, USA - Utica-3 well 1 S-1-Day17 | ecosystem: Environmental > Aquatic > Deep subsurface > Shale gas/oil reservoir > Produced... | reverse complement strand
GGGTGACGCGCAATTCGGCGCTGCGGATCAGCAGGCGCTGCTGGCGTGCGGCCAGTTCGGCATCGCGTGGGCGCGTCGGTGGGTGCATGTCATTCGGCCTCGTCCAGGCCGGCGCGCTCGCGGCTCAGTTCGGTGCGGTCGCGCTCGAGTTCGGCCACGCTGGTGGCGAACAGGCCGCCGGGCGCACGCAGCCGGGCGCGCGCCTGCTGCAGCACCCAGAACCCGGCCCCGAGGAACAGGAACGTCAGGGTACCCAGTGCCAGCAGCCGGTGCTGTTCCCACAGCAACACCACGATCAGGCCACACAGGAACAGCAGACCCATGCCCAGCAGCAGCAGGGCCAAGCCGGCCCAGAGCACGGCGTCGAACAGGCGCAGTTTTTCCTGCTCGACCTCCGTGCTCAGCAGCTCCAGCCGGACACGCAGGGTCTCGACCCCGGTGGCCAGCAACTGGCGCACCGAGGTGAACAGGCCGCCGTCAGGGGTGGCCATGCGGTCAGCGACGGCCGATCAGCAGGCCGATCACCAGACCGATGCCGGCGGCCACGCCGATTGCCTGCCAGGGTTTCTCGTGCACGAAGGTGTCGGCGGCCTGGCCGGCAGCCTTGACCTGGGCCACGGCCGCGCCTTGCAGCTGGGCCAGCTCGGCTTGCGCCTTCTGCAACCGGCCCTGGATACGGCCGCGCACCTCGGCTGCGCTGCCGCTGGCCTGGTCGGCTGTCACGCGCAGCAACTCTTCGGCATCGGCGATCATCACGCGCAGGTCGGCCATCAGTTTGTCCTTGTGGGCGCTGGTGAGTTCAGGCATGCGGTCCTCCTTGGGTTGCGGGTTGAAAACTGGGAACCAGCATAGCCGCTTCCCATGCCCTTGGCATGACGCAGATCAAGAAATCCCGCGCGCGCCAGGGTGTCAACAACACGCGCCCGCGGCTCAGTGCCCCGGTCGCGGGGGGGACGGCGCGGGGCGCTGCTGCAGAAAGGTGTTCAGCTCCTTGTCACTGCGCCGGATGTGCAGCGACAGCCAGTCGCGCAGCACCGTCGAGAGCTGGGCTGCCACGGCGATGCTGCCTTCCTGGTAGCGGCACTGCAGTTGCTGCAGCTGGCCGACAAACGCCTGATGGCCAACCTTGTGGCGCTCTAGGTGCGGAAAGCCGGCTTGCGCCATGGCCGCCTCTTCCTTGCCCAGATGCTCGGCCGTGTAGTGGATCAGCTGCTCCAGGATCTCGCCCACCACGTCGCGGCCGCGGCCCTCGGTGGTGGCATCGTGCAACTGGTTGACCAGCTGGACCAGCTTGCGGTGGTCCTCGTCGATCGGGCCCTGATCGATCACCATGTCCTCGGCCCACTCGAAATACGCCATGCGGTGCTCCTCAAGCGGCTGTCAGGGCGAGCTTCGAGGGTGGCGACAGCCGCGCCGGACCGCCTGACGATGACCCGAGACGGAACACGCTGACCTCGCGTACCAGCGTCTTGGCCTGCTCCTCCAGCGACTGGGCGGCAGCCGCTGCCTCCTCGACCAGCGCGGCATTCTGCTGCGTGACCTGGTCCATCTGCGCCACGGCCTGGTTGACCTGGCCGATACCCGAGGCCTGTTCGTGGTTGGCGGTGGTGATCTCGCGCATCAGGTCGGCCACGCGGCGCACGTGCACCACGATCTCATCCATGGTGCTGCCGGCCTGCTCGACCAGGGTGCAACCCTGGCTGACATTGCCGACCGATTCACTGATCAGGGCCTTGATCTCCTTGGCCGCCTCGGCGCTGCGCCCGGCCAGGCTGCGCACCTCGCCGGCCACCACGGCAAAACCGCGGCCCTGCTCGCCGGCGCGCGCGGCTTCCACCGCGGCATTGAGCGCCAGGATATTGGTCTGGAAGGCGATGCCGTCGATCAGGCCGATGATGTCTGCAATGCGCTTGGAGGAGCTGTCGATGGCCTCCATGGTGTGCACCACCTGGCCCACCAGGTCACCGCCCTTGACGGCGACGTTGGCGGCCGATTCAGCCAGCTGGCTGGCATGCTGGCTGCTGGCGTCGTTGTTCTTCACCGTGGCCGACAACTGCTCCATGGACGCGGCAGTCTCTTCCAGCGCACTGGCCTGCTCTTCGGTACGGGCCGAGAGGTCGATGTTGCCGGCGGCGATCTGGCTGGTGGCAGTGGCCATGGCATCGGCGCCTTGACGCACCTGCTGCACGATGCGCGATAGGCTGCTGTTCATGTCCTGCAGAGCCTGCAGCAGCTGGCCGGTCTCGTCACGCGTCTCGACGCGGATCTCGCTGCCGAGGTCGCCGCTGGCCACAGTGCGCGCCACCTGCACGGCCTCGCTCAAGGGGCGGGTGATGGAGCGGGTGACCCACCATGCGAACAACAGGCCGAAGACCAGGCCCGTCACGCCCAACCCAAGCATCAGCATGCGGGCGGCGCGGATGCTGCGGTCCAGCTCCTCGCTGCTGCTCGCCACCAGGCGCTGCTGCAGCTCGGTCAGCTGGTTGATGGGGGCCTGCAAGGCATCCAGCAGCGGCAGCGTTTCGCCGTTCATCACCCGCATGGCCTCTTCCTTGTTGCCCGCCTCCACCAGCTTGACGACACGGCTGAAGGAGACCACGTACTTGCCCCGCGCCTCCTTGAGCTGTGCCAGCAGCGCCTTCCCCTCGGGCAGGTAGATCTGCTGTTCCAGCGTCTCCAGCGCGACGTCGATGGTCTTTTTGTTGTCGGCAATGTGCTGCTTGATGGTCGCCTGCAGCTGCTGATCGTCCACGATCAGCAGTTCCATGGTGCGGCGGGCATTGGCCCGGGTGGTGGCGTTGATCACATTGGCCGCTTCGGCCTTGACCCATTCCTTCTCGATGATGCGGGTGTTGATGGCCTCCACCTGGCCCAGGCGCAGCAACGCGACGGCGACGGTCCCCAGCAGCATGACGATGAGCAGGCCGAATCCGAGTCCTAGTCGGGTGCCAATGTTCAGGTTCTTGATGTTCATGCGGATTTCCTCATGTGTTTGCCCTGCCCGCGGTAGTCCGGCTCACGCGCCGCGGGCGTAGCTGGCGTCGATCTCATTGAAGAGCGGACTGGCCATGCCGTCGTCCGCATCCTGGTAGGGCCCGGTGCCGCTGTGGGGGGCGGTGGAGGCGGGCAGGAACTGCCCGGTCTTGACGTCGAAGACATGCACCTCGCCGTCCTCGATCACGTAGTGCCAGCCGTGCAGGGCCAATTTGCCCTGCTCGACCCGATCGCGCACCATGGGGTAGCCCATCAGGCGTTCGAGCTGCAGGATCACGGCGCGTTGTTCGGTGCGGCGCAGCGCCTCCGGGCTGACCTGTACCGGCAGCACGGCTTCGCGACCCAGGTCGAGCCAGGCCGCCAGGTTGATGGCCTCGGGCGGCACGCCTTCGTAGAGCGCGCGGATGCCGCCGCAATGGCTGTGGCCGCAGACCACGATGTGCGAGACCTTGAGGTTGAGCACGGCGAACTCGATCGCCGCAGCCGTGCCGTGGTAGCCCGTCCAGCGGGCCTTGCCGAGGTAGGTGCCCTCGGCATTGCCCGGCTCTGCGCGCACGGGCAGCATGCCATCGTGCGGCGGCACGAAAGCCGCCACATTGCGCACGATGAACAGGTCGCCCGGGCCGGTACCGGTCAGCAGGTACGGCACCAGCCGCGAGTCGGAGCAGCCAATGAACAGGATCGTGGGATGCTGGCCGTGGGTGACCAGATCCTGGAACTGGTCCTGGATGCCGGGGAAGGTCTGGTCATGAAAGCGGCGTAGCCGCTCCAGCAGTTCGTCGGGCATGGATCAGGGATTCACTGCACAAGCGGTGTGTCTGCAGCGTCGAGTTCCACGCCTTCCAGCTCGGCCTGTCCGGCCAGCAAGGCCAGGTACTGGCGCAGCGCCGTGTAGTAGGCCTGCTGGCGCAGCGTCATGGCTACGGCACCCTGCACCGCGTCGAAGGGCTGGTCGATGCCGGTTTCGCGCTGCTGGACGTCGACCACGTGCAGGCCGAAGCGGCTGTGCACCAGGCGCGGCAGCACGCCGACCTCGGTCTGACCGAAGATCTCGCGCGCGAACTCGGGCGCGCAGTCCTGCGCCGTCAGCCAGCCCAGCTCGCCGCCTTCCTGGCCACTGGGGCAGTTGGACAGCGTGCGCGCGGCCTGCGGGAAGGGGTCATCGGTACCGTCGTGGCTGCGCACGTCGAGCAAGGTGCCTTCGGCGCGCTTGCGCAGCGCCGTGACGTCGACGCCGGGTGTCACGGCGAACAGGATGTGGCGCACGCGGGCGCGTTCACCGATCCGGTAACGCGCCGCATGCGCAGCAAAGTGGCGGCGGCAGGCCTCCTCGGACGGTTCGGGCACCTGCAGGCTCTGCTCCAGCAGCTGTTCGATGGCTTGCACCGCAGCTTCGCTGGGCACGCCGTCCGTGGCGATGTCAGCCACGGCCAGCAGGCCAGTGCGCTGCGCGGCCTGGCGCAGCAGCTCGGTGCAGGCACGCTGGCGCAGTTCGTCCTCCGTCAGTCGTTCGCTGGCCGCGTGCAGCGCCACGCCATTGACGCGGGCCAGCGGTACGGCCGTGGCGGTATCGGTGCAGCCGCAGCTGGGGGAGCATCCACTCATGACAGTCTCCTCAGACGCGGGCGCCCGGCTGGCGCGGCAGGTTGTGGCCGGCCGGCAGGTTCAAGCGGCGGCTGCGCACCACCTGGTAGGGGCGCGCGAGGTAGGCGACCGAGGCAAAGCCACTCCAGACGTGCACCAGACGGGTGAAGGGGAAGATCAGGAAGATGCTCATACCCAGGAACATGTGCGCCTTGAAGACCCACCCGGCCTCGGCCAGCAGCTCCACGGCGCCGCCGCGGAAAGTCACGATGCGTTGCGCCCATTCGGCCAGCTTCATCATCATGCCGCCGTCCAGGTGCTGGGCCGACAGCGGGATGGTGGCCAGGCCCAGGGCGAACTGCAGCCAGAGCAGGAGCAGCAGCACGATGTCGCTGGTCTTGCTGGTGGCACGGATGCGCGGCTCGGCGAGGCGGCGGTGCAGCAGCAGCGTCACGCCGATGAAGCCCAGCAGGCCGAAGGCGCCGCCGGAGATCATGGCCATCAGCTGCTTGGCGCCGGCCGTCATGAAGGGCTCATAGACGAAGTGCGGCGTCAGCATGCCCACCGTGTGGCCGAAGAACAGGAACAGGATGCCGAGGTGGAACAGGTTGCTGCCCAGTCGCAGCTGGCCGGCTTTCAGTAGTTGCGAGGAATCGCTCTTCCAGGAGTACTGGTCGCGGTCGAAGCGCACCAGGCTGCCGAGCAGGAAGACCGTGAGGCAGATGTAGGGATAGATGCCGAAGATGAATTGGTTGAGGTAGCTCATGGTCAAACTCCTTGCGCCGCGTTGGGGCGGCGGGCTTCGTTCTTGACGATGCGAATCGGCTGGGGCTGGCCGGGCTTGGCCTGCCCTTCGGTGGAGCAGCCGCCAAAAGCGACCGGCTCCTCCCAGCTCTCATCCAGCGGCGGTTCCTCGGCCACCTTGACGGCCTGGGCGCGTTCGCCGGCGATCTCCAGCAGCGCGCCCAGCACGCTGGCGTAGGGGCTCTCGCGCTTGAGCAGCGCGCTGAAGATGGCCTGCAGGATGTGCGTCATCTCGCCGAGGAAGGCGCGTGCCTCCTTGGCGGGCTGGGTGGAGACGAACTCCAGCACTACCGGCAGGTAGTCGGGCAGTTCGCCTTCGGCCAGGTACAGGCCGGCCTTTTCGTAGGTCTGGGCCAGGTCGATCATGGCCGGGCCGCGGTCGCGGCTGTCGCCGTGCACATGCTCGAACAGGTGCAGCGAGGTGCTGCGCCCGCGGTCGAACAGCTGCACGTAGTCGGCCTCGGCCTCGATCGGGTCGCGGGTGGTCAGACTGCGCATCAGGGCGTCCAGCTCGGCCTGCCGAGCGGCGCCGAGTGCGCACTCACTGTGTAAGGCGGCCTGCAGCTCGCCCAGGCGGGCGCGCAGCTCGGCGTCGGGGTAGGACAGCAGGCGCGCCAGCACGCGCAGGGTCAGGGAAGAATTACTTGGCATGGAATTACTCCTCCACCGAAAGAGGAAACAGTGATGCACCAGAGGCAGCAACCGGGAAACGCCGTGGAACCGGCTTCGCCGGGCCGCTGGCGTTGCCCCCTGCAAGGGGGGTAGCGGAGCGACACGCAGTGCGCGCAGCTTGGGGGTGTGCCATATCTATACCTCCGCCTTGATGGGGATCGTTCTACGTTTTGAGCCACCAAAGAGGCTCGCATCGCTGCTGCCTTCGGAGCAGCCGTTGCCGAAGGAGAAGCCGCAGCCGCCGCGCACGTCGAAGGCGTTCTCGGCGTACTCACGGTGCGTGCTCGGGATGACGAAGCGGTCCTCGTAGTTGGCAATCGCCATCACGTGGTACATGTCCTCCACCTCGGCTTCGGTCATCTGCACCTGTTGCAGCGCTGCGGTGTCGACGCGGCCTTCCACGTGTTTGTTGCGCTGATAGGCGCGCATGGCCAGCATGCGCTCCAGGGCCCTCTCCACCGGCATGGTGTCGCCGGCCGTCAGCAGGTTGGCCAGGTACTTGACCGGAATGCGCAGCTGCTTGACGTCCGGGATCTCGCCATTGACGCCGATCTGGCCTGCGTTGGCGGCCGCCGTGATGGGCGACAGCGGCGGCACGTACCAGACCATGGGCAGGGTGCGGTACTCGGGGTGCAGCGGCAGGGCCACCTTCCACTCCACCGCCATCTTGTAGACCGGGCTCTTGCGCGCGGCTTCCATCCACGTATCGGGAATGCCGTCGGCGCGCGCCTGCTCGATCACCTTCGGGTCGTTGGGATCGAGGAAGATGTCGAGCTGGGCGTTGTACAAATCGCGGTCGTGCTCCACGCTGGCCGCTTCCTGGATGCGGTCGGCGTCATAGAGCAGAACGCCGAGGTAGCGGATGCGGCCGACGCAGGTCTCGGAACACACGGTGGGCTGGCCGGCCTCGATGCGCGGGTAGCAGAAGATGCACTTCTCGGCCTTGCCCGACTCCCAGTTGTAGTAGATCTTCTTGTAGGGGCAGCCGCTGACGCACATGCGCCAGCCGCGGCATTTGTCCTGGTCGATCAGCACGATGCCGTCTTCCTCGCGCTTGTAGATCGAGCCTGAGGGGCAGCTCGCCACGCACGCCGGGTTCAGGCAGTGCTCGCACAGGCGCGGCAGGTACATCATGAAGGTGTTCTCGAACTGACCGTAGATGTCCTTTTGAACGTCGTCGAAGTTCTTGTCCTTCGAACGCTTGCTGAACTCGCCCCCGAGGATTTCTTCCCAGTTCGGGCCCCACTCGATCTTCTCCATGCGCTGGCCGGTGATCAGGCTGCGTGGTCGTGCTGTCGGCGCGGCCTTCATCTCGGGCGCCGACTGCAGGTGGTCGTAGTCGAAGGTGAAGGGCTCGTAGTAGTCGTCGATCTGCGGCAGGTTGGGGTTGGCGAAGATCTTCATCAGCAGCTTCCACTTCGCCCCCTGGCGCGGCTCGATGCTGCCATTGGCCTTGCGGACCCAGCCGCCATTCCACTTGTCCTGGTTCTCCCATTCCTTGGGATAGCCGATGCCGGGTTTGGTCTCGACGTTGTTGAACCAGGCGTACTCCATGCCCTTGCGGCTGGTCCAGACGTTCTTGCAGGTGACGGAACAGGTGTGGCAGCCGATGCACTTGTCCAGGTTCAGCACCATGCCGATTTGTGCGCGTACTTTCATGTCGAACTCTCTTTCTTGAACTGAGTTGTGCTTGCGTCAGAGCTCCCGTGGAACCGGCTTCGCCGGTCCACCGGGAGCGTCCCCTTTCAGGGGGAAGTCGCGTAGCGACTCAGGGGGTTCTCTCCATCCAGCCAGTCCACCTTGTTCATCTTGCGTACCACCACGAACTCGTCGCGGTTGGTGCCGATGGTCCCGTAGTAGTTGAAGCCGTAGCTGAACTGCGCGTAGCCGCCGATCATGTGCGTGGGCTTGAGCACGATGCGCGTCACCGAGTTGTGGATGCCGCCGCGTGCGCCGGTGATCTCCGACCCCGGGGTGTTGATGATCTTCTCCTGTGCGTGGTACATCATGACCATGCCCGGGTTGACGCGCTGGCTCACCACCGCCCGCGCCGCAATGGCGCCGTTGATGTTGAACAGCTCGACCCAGTCGTTGTCCTCGATGCCGGCCGCCTTGGCGTCGTCCTCGCTGAGCCAGATCACCGGGCCGCCGCGGTTGAGCGTCAGCATGTGCAGGTTGTCGCTGTAGGTGGAGTGGATGCCCCACTTCTGGTGCGGCGTGATGAAGTTCAGCAGAATCTCGGTGTTGCCGTTGGGCTTGACACCGTGGATGCCCGCCGTGGTCTTCAGGTCCACCGGCGGCTTGTAGCTGGACAGGTTCTCGCCGAAGGCCAGCATCCACGGGTGATCCAGGTAGAACTGCTGGCGACCGGTCAGGGTGCGCCACGGGATCAGCTCGTGCACATTGGTGTAGCCGGCGTTGTAGGACACGGTCTCGCTTTCGATCCCGCTCCAGGTCGGGCTAGAGATGATCTTGCGCGGCTGGGCCTGGATGTCGCGGAAACGGATCTTCTCGTCCTCGCGGTACAGGGCCAGGTGAGTGTGGTCGCGGCCGGTCTGCTTGCCCAGGGCTTCCCAGGCCTTCACGGCCACGTGCCCGTTGGTCTCCGGCGCCAGCTGCAGCACCACTTCGCAGGCGTCAATGTCGCTCTCGATCTTCGGCATGCCGCAGGTGGCGCCCACCGCCTTCACCACGCCATTGAGTTCGCCGAGCTGCTTGACCTCGGTCTGGGTGTTCCAGGCGATGCCCTTGCCGCCGTTGCCGACCTTGCCCATCAGGGGGCCCAGGGCCGTGAAACGCTTGTAGAGGTTGGGATAGTCGCGCTCGACCACCATCATGTTCGGCGCGGTCTTGCCGGGGATCAGGTCGCACTCCCCCTTCTTCCATTCCTTCACCTCGAAGGGCTGGGCCAGTTCGGCCGGGCTGTCGTGCATCAGCGGGCTCAGCACCATCTCGCGCTCCACGCCCAGGTGGCCGACGCAGAGTTCGCTCACCTTCTTGGCGAAGCCCTTGTAGATCTCCCAGTCGCTCTTGCTCTGCCAGGCCGGGTCCACCGCGGTGGACAGCGGGTGGATGAAGGGGTGCATGTCGCTGGTGTTGAGGTCGTTCTTCTCGTACCAGGTGGCTGTGGGCAGCACGATGTCCGAGTACAGGCAGGTCGTGCTCATGCGGAAGTCCAGCGTGACCAGCAGGTCCAGCTTGCCTTCGGGCGCCTGCTCGTGCCACACCACTTCCTCCGGCTTGGCCTCGTCCTTGCCCAGGTCCTTGCCCTGCACGCCGTGGCTGGTGCCCAGCAGGTGCTTGAGAAAGTACTCATGCCCCTTGCCGGACGAGCCCAGGATGTTGGAGCGCCAGACGAACATGTTGCGCGGCCAGTTGGACGGGTGGTCCGGATCCTCGCAGCTCATCTTCAGGCTGCCGTCCTTGAGCGCCTTGACGGTGTAGTCCTTCGGGTCCAGGCCCGCGGCCACGGCGTCCTTCACCACCTGCATCGGGTTGGTCTGCAGCTGGGGTGCGCTCGGCAGCCAGCCCATGCGTTCGGCGCGCACGTTGTAGTCGATCATGCTGCCGCCAAACGCCTTCTTGTCGGCCAGCGGCGAAATCACTTCGCTCATGGTGAGCTTTTCGTAGCGCCACTGGTCGGTGTGGGCGTAGAAGAAGCTGGTGCTGTTCTGCTGGCGCGGCGGGCGGACCCAGTCCAGCGCGAAGGCCAGCGCGGTCCAGCCGGTCTGCGGGCGCAGCTTCTCCTGGCCCACGTAGTGCGCCCAGCCGCCACCGCTCTTGCCGATGCAGCCGCACAGCATCAGCATGTTGATGATGCCGCGGTAGTTCATGTCGCTGTGGTACCAGTGGTTCATGGCCGCGCCGATGATGACCATGGACTTGCCCTCGGTCTTGTCGGCGTTCTCGGCGAACTGGCGCGCCACCGTGATGAGCTGCTGGCGCGGCACGCCGGTGATCTTTTCCTGCCAGGCCGGGGTGTAGGGCGTGTCGTCGTCGAAGTTGCGCGCGGCGTTCTCGCCGGCCAGGCCGCGGGCGATGCCGAAGTTGGCGGCCTGCAGGTCGAACACGGTGGCCACCAGGGCCTCCCGCTTGTCGCCTTCCTTGCCGAGCGAGATGCGCGTCACCGGCACGGTGCGCACCATCACATTGCTGCTGCCGGCGCCGGCGGTGTTGTTCGGGAAGTGCTCATGCTCGATGCCGCCGAAGTAGGGGAAGCCCACCTTGGCCGTTTGCGGGCTGGCGTTGCCTTCCATCGCCGACAGCTTGAGCTTGACCTCGTTGCCGTGGCGCGCTTCCTTGGCTTCCAGGTTCCACTGGCCGGCATCGGCACGGCCGTCCGGGCCCCAGCGGAAACCGATGGCGCCTTGCGGCAGCACCACCTTGCCGTCCTCACTGAAGGCCACTGTCTTCCACTCCGGGTTGTTGGCCTGGCCGAGCTTGCCGTTGAAGTCGCTCGCGCGCACGTAGCGGTCGGGCACGAGGATGGTCTCGCCGTTCGGCGCCTTCTGCTCCTTCAGCATGACCAGCATGGGCAGGTCGGTGTAGCGGCGGGCGTAGTTGTCGAAGTAGGCGCTGGGCTTGTCGAAGTAGAACTCCTTCATGATGACGTGGCCCATGGCCATGGCCATCGCCGCGTCGGTGCCCTGCTTGGGGTGCATCCAGATGTCGGCCAGCTTGGAGATCTCGGCGTAGTCCGGCGTCACGGCCACCGTCTTGGCGCCCTTGTAGCGCACCTCGGTGAAGAAGTGGGCGTCCGGCGTGCGCGTCTGCGGCACGTTGGAGCCCCAGGCGATGATGTAGGTGGAGTTGTACCAGTCGGCCGACTCGGGCACGTCGGTCTGCTCGCCCCAGATCTGCGGGCTGGCCGGCGGCAGGTCGCAATACCAGTCGTAAAAGCTCATGCACACGCCGCCCAGCAGCGACAGGTAGCGCGAACCCGCTGCGTAGCTGATCATGGACATGGCCGGAATGGGCGAGAAGCCGATCACGCGGTCCGGTCCGTGTTTCTTGATGGTGTAGATGTTCGCCGCGGCGACCATCTCGTTGACCTCGTCCCAGCTGGAGCGTACGAAGCCGCCCAGACCGCGTACGCTCTGGTATTCCTTGCGTTTGGCGTTGTTGGAGGCGATCGATTCCCAGGCCTCTACCGGGCCGTAGGTCAAACGGGCTTCGCGCCAGAGCTTGAGCAGGCGGCCGCGCACCATGGGGTACTTCACGCGGTTGGCCGAATACAGGTACCAGCTGTAGCTGGCGCCGCGGGCACAGCCGCGTGGCTCATGGTTGGGCATGTCCCAGCGCGTGCGCGGGTAGTCGGTCTGCTGGGTCTCCCAGGTGACGATGCCGCCCTTGACGTAGATCTTCCACGAGCAGGAGCCCGTGCAGTTCACGCCGTGGGTGGAACGCACGATCTTGTCGTGTGCCCAGCGGTTGCGGTAGGCGTCCTCCCAGGTCCGGTCTTCGCCGGTGGTGACGCCGTGGTCGTTGGCGAACGACTCCTTGGGTTGCGAGAAATAGCTCAGTCGGTCGAGAAAATGGCTCATGTCAGCCTCCTAGAAATTCGTTATTGCGTTCAGGGGTTCTTCACGTAGGCGTTCTTGCGCAGGTAGAACCACCAGTTCAGCACCAGGCACAGGGCGTAGAAGACGGCGAAGCCGTACATGGCGAACTGCGGCGTGCCGGCCTTGATCTGGGCGCCGATCACCACCGGGGCGACGAAGGCGCCGTAGGCGGCGATGGCCGAGGTCCAGCCCAGCACCGGACCGGCCTGCTGGCGGTCGAAGATCACGGCGATGGTGCGGAAGGTGGAACCGTTGCCGATGCCGGTGGCGGTGAACAGCACCACGAACAGCACCATGAAGGTGGTGAAGTACTGCTCGGGCGTGGCCGACTGGTAGGCCTGCAGCATGATGTAGCCCACCGCGCCCGAGGCCACCACCATCACCGCCGAGATGATCTGCGTGACGATGGAGCCGCCCACCTTGTCCGAAACCCAGCCGCCGATGGGCCGCACGGCGGCGCCGACGAAGGGGCCGATCCAGGCGTAGGTCAGGGCACTGGGGGCGTTGGGGTTCTTGGCGTGCACCCAGGCGTTGGTGGCGGCATCCAGGGTGTGCGTGCTGCCGAAGATCACGGTGATGGACAGTGGCAGTGCCATCGAGAAGCCGATGAAGCTGCCGAAGGTCACGATGTACAGGGCCGTCATCGACCAGGTGTGCTTGTCGCGAAAAATGGCGAACTGCTTGTCGATGTTTTCCTTCATGGTGCCGAAGGCGGTGAGCTTCATCACCAACAGCGTGCTGACGATGATCAGCGGCATGGCCACCCACATGTTCAGCAGGCCCAGGCCCGTGGGCGCCGGCAGGTAGAGGTACAGGCCGACACCGGCCGGCAGGAAGGACAGGGTGTAGAGCCAGACGATCTTGATGAAGGCGGCGATGGTGCTGGTCAGGCTGTTGTCCACGCCCGGGGTGACCGTCTTCAGGTTGTTCATGCCGAACCAGCACAGGATGGACAGGGGCACGAGCGAGAGCAGCCAGGCAAAGCCGGCGTTCTGGATGTAGGTCGGCGTGCCGGCGGCGATCTTGCCGAAGATCCAGCCGCTGTCCTTCACCAGCGTCATCGATTCACCGCCAAAGGCACCGAAGATGGAGACCGTCATCACCAGCGGGATCACGATCTGCATGGTGGTCACGCCGAAGTTTCCCAGGCCGGCATTCAGGCCCAGTGCCGTGCCCTGCAGGCGCTTGGGGAAGAAGGTGCCGATGTTGGACATCGAGGAGGCGAAGTTGCCACCGCCCACGCCCGACCACAGCGCCATGAGCTGGAACACCCACAGCGGCCAGTCCTTGTGCTGCAGCGCGATGCCAGTGCCGATGGCCGGCGCCAGCAGCATGGCGGTGGTCAGGAAGATGGTGTTGCGCCCGCCGGCCAGCCGGATCAGGAAGGACGCCGGGATGCGCATGGTGGCGCCGGCCAGGCCGGCAATGGCGGTCAGCGTGAAGAGCTCGGCCTGGCTGAAGGGAAAGCCCAGGTTGAGCATCTGCACGGTGATGATGCCCCACATGCCCCAGATGGCGAAGCCGCACAGCAGCGCCGGCACCGAAATCCAGAGGTTGCGGTAGGCTGTTTTCTTGCCGGTGCTTTCCCAGAACTGCTCGTCCTCGGGGCGCCAGTCGGTGAGGGTGGCGCCCGATTCCCGGGTGGTGGTTTTCATGATGGTTCCTTGTAAAAAGGGGAGAGGTCAGCCCTTGAGGCTGAAGGCTGTGGCTTTGGCGCCCATGACTTCGGCGCGGCGCACCTCGGTCCAGTACATCCAGATCAGCGACACCCAGACCACGCCGTACATCAGCATGAAGGCGCTGGAACGGATGCCGGTGATGTCCAGCAGGGCGCCGAACAGGATGGGCAGCACGAAACCACCCAGGCCGCCGGCCAGGCCGACGATGCCGCTGATGGTGCCGATGTTGGTGGGGTAGTCGTCACTGATGTACTTGAACACGCTGGCCTTGCCAAAGGCCCAGGCAATGCCGAGGATGAACATCAGGGCGGTGAACATGTAGACGTTGAGGCCGAAATGGAAGGTCTTGGGGCCGTCGATGGTGGTGACGGTGAAGTCGAACTGCGGGTAGCTCAGCAGGAACAGGCAAATCCAGCTCACCCACATCACCCACCAGGTCACGCTGTGCGCGCCGTACTTGTCGCTGAGCCAGCCGCCGATGGCGCGCAGCACGCCGCCGGGCAGCGAGAAGCAGGCGGCCAGCAGCGCTGCGGCGCGGATGTCCAGACCGTACTCGCCCACGTAGTACTGCACCATCCACAGCGAGAGCGCCACATAGCCGCCGAACACGATGCTGTAGTACTGGCAGTACTTGAGCACCTTGGGGTCCTTCAACGCCTTGAGCTGGTCGCTGAACTTGGTGTTGCTGGGTACCAGGTGGGCCGGGTCGCTATGGCTGAACAGCCAGAAGACGATGACCGTTCCCAGCATGATGGCGGCATAGACCTGCGGCACCATGGTCCAGCCGAAGGCCACCACCAGGGCCGGCGCCACGAACTTGTTGACCGCCGCGCCCGAGTTGCCGGCGCCGTAGACGCCCATGGCAAATCCCTGGCGGTTCTTCGGGAACCAGCGTGCCACGTAGGGGGTGCCCACGGAGAAGGAGCCACCGGCCAGGCCGACAAACAGGCCGATGACCAGGAAGTGCCAGTAGGCGGTGGCATAGGCCATCAGGTAGATGGCCGGCACGGTGCAGGTCATCAGGATGGCCATGACGATGCGGCCACCGAACTTGTCGGTCCAGATGCCCAGCGGCACCCGGATCAGCGAACCGGTGAGCACCGGCATGGCGGTCAGCAGCCCGAACTCGGTGGCATTGAGGTTGAGCGCCTTCTTGATCGGGATGCCGATCACACCGAACATCATCCACACCATGAAGCACACGGTGAAGGCCAGCGTGCTGACGATCAGCACCGAGAGCGCCTGTCTGTTCTTGTCCATTGCATAACTCCTGAGAGGGTGCATGGACTGTAGGAAGCGGTGCTGCAACGCACCATCCTTCGGAGGTAGCGGCCGGGTCGGCCGGTATCCTCCGAAAGAACTAGTCGGGCGAACTAAACGCCACGAGCTTGAGGTGGATCAAACTTGCGCGGTGACGCTCACCAGGGAATCACGCGACCGGCGTAGTCGACGAAGTGGGCCCGTCCGGTCGCCTCCAGCGCATCCAGTGCGCCAAGCAGGCCTTGCACCGACACCTGCGGTGCGGTGGCGGCATCGCCGACGAAGGGTCTGCTCAACGGCGAGCGCACGGTACCCGGTTGCAGCGCGGCGACCACCATCTGCGGCCGCTGACGCGCCAGCTCGATGGCCGCGGTCTGCAGCAGCTGGTTCAGTGCGGCCTTGGCGGCGCGATAGCCATACCAGCCACCCTTGTGGTTGTCCTCGATGCTGCCCACCCGTGCTGACAACTTGGCCCAGACCACGCGCTCATCACGGGCCAACAGGGGCGACAGATGGCGCAGCAGCAGTGCCGGCCCGACAGCATTGACCTGCAGGCTCGCCAGCAGGTGGGGCGCTTCCAGTT
>Ga0114986_1000247_pt1 | contig 15145 bp, 13 predicted proteins | sample Shrwel1BS1Day17_FD_96988 | JGI IMG/M metagenome (GOLD analysis project Ga0114986, IMG submission 96988) | Subsurface microbial communities from deep shales in Ohio, USA - Utica-3 well 1 S-1-Day17 | ecosystem: Environmental > Aquatic > Deep subsurface > Shale gas/oil reservoir > Produced... | reverse complement strand
GTCCATCGGGTCGAGCTTGAGCATCCGGGCGGCCGTCAGGCGGATCACATTGAAGGTGCCCACCAGGTTGACGTTCACGATGCGCTGGAAGTCCTCGATGGGCATGGGCGTGCCATCCTTGCCGACCAGGCGCCGCGCACCGCCGATGCCCGCGACGTTCATCAGCACGCGCGCGGGTCCATGGGCCTCGCGCGCGGCGTCCAGCGCCGCATTGACGCTCGCGGTGTCGGTGATGTCGCAACGCAGGGCCAGGCCGCCGATCTCGGCCGCCACGGACTTTGCCGCCGCCTCGTTGATGTCGAGCACCGCCACCTTCGCCCCCTGGCGGGCGAGTTCTCGGGCAGTTTCAGCGCCCAGGCCCGAGCCTCCACCCGTCACCAGCGCTGCGCATCCGGAAATCTTCATCGTCAGTCCTGTCAGTCCTTGCGGGGAAGGATCACGTAGGGGTCGGCACCTTCTCCGCGGTACAGCGCCTCGACCAGCGCCTCGCGGCCACCGAGCACCGCGCGCTGGTTGATCGACCCCTTGTCGGTGATCTCGCCCTTGTCGATGGATGGCGGCTCGACCAGCACGTGCGCTCGCGCCACCCGGTTCGCGCTGCCGGTGCCTTCGCGCCACAGACGGTCGGCCAGCGCCTGGAAGAACCCGCGCACCGCCGGGTGGTGCAGCACCTCGGGTGCCGGCACGTGCGCGCCCAGTCCGGCCAGCTTGCGGCACTCGTCCACGCGAGGGAACACCAGCATGCCGACCTCGTCGCGGTTCAGGCCGGTGATCACCGCGTCCTGCACACAAGGCGCGCCCAGCGCGATGATCTTCGCGCGCAGCGGACCCACGCTCACGAAGGTGCCGGTGGAGAGCTTGAAGTCCTCGGCGATGCGTCCGTCGAAGAGCAGCCCCTTCTGCGGGTCAAGCGGGTCGACCCACTTCACGGCATCGCCGGTGCGGTAGTAGCCTTCCTCATCGAAAGCCTCGGCGCTCAGTCCCGGTTGGCGCCAGTACCCGGGCATCACATTGGGCCCACGGAAACGGATCTCGGTCTTGCCATAGCGGGCATCGCCATCGGGCACCAGCTTCACCTCCACGCCGGGGCAGGGCAGCCCGATGTGGCCCGAGCGCACCTCGCCCGCCTTGAGCGCAAAGGTGCATGAGGGCGCGGTCTCGGTCATGCCCAGGCCGGTGAACATCGGGATGCGTTCGCCCACGGTGCGCTCGCCCAGACGGTCGAGCTGGTCCCACACCGCCTGGCTGAGTCCGGCGCCGGCGAACATGAAGGCCTTGACCTTGCGGAACAGCGACTCGCGCAGCACCGCGTCGTCTTCCATCGCAGCGGCGATCTCCTCGAAGCCCTTGGGCACGTTGAAGTACATCGTCGGCGAGATCTCGCGCAGGTTGCGCAGCGTCTCGGCGATGCCGGCCGCCGTGGGCTTGCCCTCGTCGATGTAGAGCGTGCCGCCGTTGTAGATCGTGAGCCCCGTGTTGTGGTTGCCGCCGAAGGTGTGGTTCCAGGGCAGCCAGTCCACGAAGACCGGCGGCTCGTCGGCCAGGAACGGAAAGGCCTGGCGCTTCATCTGCTGGTTGGCGCAGATCATGCGCTGGGTGTTGACCACCCCCTTGGGGGCCTTGGTCGAGCCCGAGGTGAAGAGGAACTTCACGATCGTGTCGGGGCCGACCTTGGCATGTGCCGCCTCGGCCTCGGCGCCGGGTGCGGTGTCGACGAGCGCGGCAAAGGGCGTGACACGCCGGCCATCGAGTTCTCCCTCGGTGAGGATCACCTCGACGTCCGGGCCGGCCACGGCCTCGATGGCACGGCCATAGCGCACATCGGAGGCGAACACCAGCCCGGGGGTGGTGGTCTGGAAGATGTGACGCAGCTTGCCAAAGTCCTGGGACACCAGCGAGTAGGCCGGCGAGATCGGCGTGTAGGGAACGCCCACCCACATCGCTCCAAGCGCGAGGGTGAGGTGTTCCAGGTCGTTGTCGGACAGGATGGCCACGGGCCGCTCGGGCGAGAGCCCCCGTGCCACCAGGGCCTGGCCCACCGACTGCACACGCGCCAGCATCTGGTCATAGCTGATGCGGCGCCACGCGCCTCGGGCACCATCGGCCAGCCGCTCGCGCTGGGCCACCAGGGTGCGGTCGGGCGCCACGCGGGCCCAATGCTCCAGACGGTCGGTCAGGCGGGCCGGATAGGGCTGCAAAGCCTCGGTCGAGCGCAGCACGGCGCTCCCGTCAGGCCGTTGCTCCAGGGCGGCCGACACACAGCCCCCCACCGGCGTGGCGCGATAGCCCGTCATGACGACTTGCCCACCTTCCCCGCCTTGCCCTCCAGGAAGGCACGCATGCGGTCCTTGGCGGCGGGGTCGCCCTGGGCGATGGCCGCGGTGAGCGACTCCACGAAAAGCCCCTGGGCCTGCGACATCTCGGCGATGCGCGGCAGGGCATGCATCACGGCGAAATTCGACAGCGGCGCATTGCTGGCGATCTTGCGCGCCAGCTCCATCGCCTTGGCCACGCCCTGGCCCTCGCCCACGCGGTAATGCGACAGGCCGACCTCCTGGCCTTCCGCGGCATCGAGCACACGGCCCGTCAGCATCATGTCGGTCATGCGGGAGAAGCCAATCAGCCGCGGCACACGCGCCGAACCACCGCCGCCCACGAAGAGGCCCCGCTGGCCTTCGGGCAGGCCATAGAAGGTGGAGTCCTCGGCCACACGGATGTGGGCCGCGCTGGCCAGCTCCAGGCCACCGCCCACCACCGCACCGTGCAGGACAGCCACCACGGGCACCCGGCCGAACTGGATCTGCTCGAAGGCCGCGTGCCAGCCACGCGAATGCTCGATGCCTTCGGCCACGCTGCGCTCGGCCAGTTCGGACAGATCCAGCCCGGCGCAGAAGTGCTCGCCCTCTCCGCTGAGCACCACGGCGCGCGTGCTGTCGGGCAGGTGGATGAAGCAGGTGTGGAGCTGGGCCACCAGGGTGTCGCTGATGGCATTGCGCTTGGCCGGGCGGTTCAGGCGCACATGGGTCACCGGGCCGTCGTGCTCGATCTTGAGCAGATCAAGGGCGGCCAGCACGGCGTTGGAGGAAGTCTCGGAAGGCATGGGCATGATGTCGATCAATTGGTTAAGAAGAATAATCAATTACCCTGGTCGAAGATCAAGGGTTTACCCTCAAAATCAAGCATGGATGTGAGGGTCCACGGCTCAGATATCAGGGATTTCCCAGGCATTTCCGGGTGACCCGCGGGGTTTCGCCGGCCGGCGACGCCGCCCGGTCGTACGATCAACAGGCTCGCCAAAGTAGTTAATGACTATAATTATTCCAGACCCTGCCCGGAGCCCGTCCGTGAAGACCGAGAACCTGATCGCCATCGACATCCACACCCATGCCGAGGTGTCGTGCTGGAACCCCTATGACAGCTACGGCGAGGAGTACGACCGCGCCGCCGACAAGTACTTCCGCTCCAGCCGGCGGCCGACCATCGACGAGAGCATCGCCTACTACCGCGAGCGCAACATCGGCATGGTGATGTTCATGGTCGATGCAGAGGCCCAGCTCGGTCGCCGGCGCATCCCCAATGAAGAGATTGCCGAGGCCGCCCAGAAGAACAGCGACATCATGATCGCCTTCGCCTCCGTGGACCCGCACAAGGGCAAGATGGGGGCGCGCGAGGCGCGCAAGCTGATCGAAGAGCACGGCGTCAAGGGCTTCAAGTTCCACCCCACGGTGCAGGGCTTCCACCCCTACGACCGCATGGCCTGGCCCCTCTATGAAGTGATCGCCGAGTACAAGATGCCGGCCATCTTCCACAGCGGCCACTCCGGTATCGGTTCGGGCATGCGTTGCGGCGGTGGGCTGCGGCTGGAGTACTCCAACCCCATGCACCTGGACGACGTGGCGATCAACTTCCCTGACATGCAGATCGTCATCGCCCACCCGTCCTGGCCCTGGCAGGACGAGGCCCTGAGCGTGGCCATGCACAAGCCCAACGTCTGGATCGACCTCTCGGGCTGGAGCCCCAAGTACTTCCCGGCCCAGCTGGTGCAGTACGCCAACACCCTGCTGAAGGACCGCGTGCTCTTCGGCAGCGACTACCCGCTGATCACGCCCGACCGCTGGATGAAGGACTTCGAAGAAGCAGGGTTTCGGGACGAGGTGAAACCGCTCATTCTCAAGGCCAACGCGCAGCGCCTGCTGGGCCTGGGCTGAGCCGGCCTCTCGTCGCCTCTCAGCCCTCGCTCGCCGGCACGCCGCGCCCGGCGGCATCGGCGCGGGCACAAGCCACCTTGTGCAGCAGTTCCAGCAGGATGGCCCGCTCGCCGGCCGACAGGTGAGCCGCCAGCGCCTCGCGTTCTGCATCGAGGATGCGTTGCGTGGCGCCGCGTGCCAGGGCGATGCCCTCGTCCGTGGCGTGCAGGACCTGTGAACGCCGGTCGCGCGTGCTCTGCTCGCGTCGCACCAGGCCGCGCGACTCGAGCCGGTCGATCCACATGGTGATGTTGGGTGCCGTCACCGCCAGTGCCCGCGCCAGCCGCACCAGCGAGCCCCCTGGGTTCTCGACGATCAGCGTCAACACCGTGTACTCCACCGGCCTCAGGCCAAACGGTTGTCCCACCTGCGCCTTGAAGACGGCATCGGTGACGATGCCCGCCTGGGCCATCTGGTAGCCCAGCACGTCGTGCAGCCGGGCTTCGTCGAGCCGGCCAGCCGGGGTGGTGTCGCTGCGGGAAAGACGCTTGGAAGCCATGCCCCGCATTGTGCCCGCCGCCCTTGGCCACAAAGATGGTGCAGCACCTGAACAAATCGCCGGGCAGTCCTAGGGTAAGCACGCTCCACCCACTTGATCTTAATTAATTAAGTTAACTAACTGTCTGGAGGCGTGAGCCACAGGCAGTTCACATCACAGATCAAGTAGGAGACACACCATGCGCCACCCTTCGCTCCATCGCCCTGCGATGGCGTGCCCCCTGATGCTGGCCGTCCTGGCCCTGGCCGCCTGCGGCGGCGGCAGCAGCAACGATCCGCCCTCGTCCGGCATCCCGCAGCTCACCGCAGCCACGCCGGCCAGCTACACCGGTGACTGCGACGCCCTGGCCACCGCCCTGGCCAGCCTGCCCGACACCAGCATCACGGCGGCCACCACCGTGGATGCCGGCACCCTCACCGTGGGTGGAGAGGCCGTGGCCGAACACTGCCGCGTGACGGGCCGCATGTTCGAGCGCACCGGGCCCATCGACGGGGCGACCTACGCCATCGGCTTCGAGCTGCGCCTGCCCAAGGCCTGGAACGGCCGCTTCTTCCACCAGGGCAATGGCGGCCTCGACGGCAGCGTGGTGACGGCCACCGGCAGCTTCGGTGGCGGGCCGCGCACCCATGCACTGCACCAGGGCTTTGCCGTGCTCAGCTCGGACGCCGGGCATGCCGGCGGCACGCCCGCCTTCGGCCTCGACCCCCAGGCCCGGCTCGACTACGGCTACCAGGCCGTGGGCAAGCTCACCCCGATGGCCAAGGAAGCGCTGCGCCGCGTCTATGGCAAGGTGCCCGACCGCTCCTACTTCGGCGGCTGCTCCAACGGCGGGCGTCACGCCATGGTGGCGGCGGCCCGCTACGCGCAGGACTACGACGGCATCCTCGCCGGCGCGCCCGGTTTCAACCTGCCGCTGGCCGCCGTGGCCAACATCTGGAGCGCCCAGCGTTATGCCACCGTGGCGACCAACCCAGCCGACCTGTCCACCGCCTTCACGCCAGCCGAACGCCAGCTCGTCTCCCAGGCCGTGCTCGAGCGCTGCGATGCCCTCGATGGCGCCGAAGACGGCCTCGTTCAGGACACCACCGCCTGCCAGGCTGCCTTCGACCTGGACCGCGACGTGCCCACCTGCACCGGCGCACGCGACGGCACCTGCCTCACCGCCGACCAGAAGACGGTGATCGACTCGGTGTTCGCGGGCGCCACCACCAGCGGCGGCACGCGCTTCTATGCGAGCTTCCCCTTCGACCCCGGCCTGCGCGCTGGCGGCGTGGGCTTCTGGGACTTCGTCGCCCCGCTCATCCTCGACTCCGGCGCCGTGGGCATCGTCTTCAAGGCGCCGCCCGAAAACCCCGTGGGCTTCAACGGCCCGGCCTTCGCGCTGAACACGGCGGTGGACACGCTCTACGAGTACATCCACAGCACCTCGCTGAGCTACACCGAATCGGCCATGAGCTTCATGACCCCGCCCGACGCCAGCAACCTGTCCACGCTGCGCAACCGGGGCGCCAAGATGCTCGTGTACCACGGCGTGTCGGACGCCATCTTCTCGGTGGACGACACCACCCGCTGGTACGACGCGCTGAGCGCCCACCACGGCGGCGATGCCTCCAACTTCGCGCGTGTCTTCCGCGTGCCGGGCATGGACCACTGCGCCGGCGGCCCCTCCACCGACCAGTTCGACGTCATCACGCCGCTGGTGCAATGGGTGGAGCAAGGGGTGGCCCCCGAGCGCATCGTGGCCAGCGCCCGCGGCGCCGGCAACCCGGGCGGCGAGAACGCCGAAGTGCCCGGCGACTGGGCCGCCGACCGCACCCGCCCGCTGTGCCCTTACCCGCAGGTGGCGCGCTACAGCGGCTCGGGCAGCCTGGAAAGCGCCGACAGCTTCGTCTGCGAGTAAGCAGATGTCAGGGTCGGTCCCCCCCCGCAAACAAGGGGGCCGATCCCGTGATTTCCTGCCGCATCACCCCGCACTTCGGGGCTCCATCGCAACCCACAACGCGAGATACTGGCATCGGGCAAGTCCACCTGAGTGTGGAAAGCCGGTGGCCCTAAACCACCCGCTCATCCGGTTGCAACGCAGTACGCCAGCAGTCGATCTTGCCCGCCAACACCAGTCGGCCCCCGCTCGGGGGCCGACGTCTTTGTGGGGCTCATTTCTTGCGCGCACCTGCCGCAGGCAAGGCAACGACCTGGACTTGGCCCGCCTTCATCTCTCGCACCGACTGCAGCAACTCTGCGGCGAGATCGCGCTTCGTTTCGTGCTTGGCGATATCCGCTTGGTCGAATGGAGCATCGCGCAGGCCGCTCGCAGGCAATCGGGTGTTGTCTTCCCGTTCCTGGGTTGTGGCCCTGGAAGTAGCCTTCAGTCTCTTCAGCTCGGTCTTCGAGATCGCCGACTTCAGCTTGCCCGATTCGTAGGCTTCGAGCATTTCGAGTTCAAGAAAATGATTCTGCGATATTTGGACTTCCGGTACTTGCATGCGCCCTGCAGAAGCCTCGCTTCTCTATAGCCTCAATAGGCGTGTCAGACCGACACAGTGACCTTGCGAGAAGCGCCATCAACAGAAACTTCCTTCCACGACTTCCGCGTGAGGTCTTCGAGATCCCGCTCCGTGGCGGGACGCCCGTTGATAGTCAACCCCCAGTAGACACGGTCGAAGTGCAACAACTCGGCAGACCGACCATCCACGCGTACGCGAAATCTCAGAGTTTCATCATTCGTGGGCTGATCGTAGTAGGCAATCTCAACCCATTCGTCGGAGACTCGTGTGGCTGTACTTCGGAAGGCATCTGTCTGAGCTACCGTGATTGATCGCCCAATGGGCATTTCATCTGCAGTCATCGATCACCCCACTCTGTCTGGCTGAATGTTCTCAAGGACTTCCACCGAAAGCAAGTTTCTGAGCGGGATCAATTTCAACGGCAATGCTGCCCCTAGTACAAGCATCGCCCGAACGTTCTGCTCCTTCGAACTCGCGAGAACGACTGCCTCCTGTATGGCGCGATACTTGACACACTGGAATAAGCCCCTTGCGATATCACCTTCATCTGAAATCTTCGACTTGACCTCTACTGACACCCACTGGCTCGCCATTCGGAACGAAACGTCAAGACAATCGCCGGACGGCAAGGAATACTCCATGACACCTTCCGCCGAATTGGGGAGGCCAATGACACTTGGGGTCCGGGCCACATACTCCTTGAGCTTCCTGTGATGCTCGCTCTCACCACCTCCAGCCTGGCTCGAGGCCTTGCTGAGAATTGCTGAGAAGTCCGTCGATGTGGGCTCAAGGGATAGGGTGGAGAGAACCTCTCTCCACCTGGGATAGGCGTAAATGTGCTGGAGATGGGCATCGACGATGCTGCGCTTCTGCCGCAGAGGAAGACTTGCGAAGTCCTCCTTCTTCACGAGAAACCACCCAATGCCTTCGCCAGGCAATCCCGTGCTCTTGTTGACCACCAAGCACTGGATAGCAGGGACCTTCTCCTTCCATGCCTTCGAGAGGCGTTCCATCGTTTGGCCGATGCTGCCGAGCACATAGTTGAGATTTCTCGGGTTGGGCATGCCCAACTCCTCGGCCAAGTCAGAATAGAAGATGGGCACCCCAGCCTCTGCTTGGCGCACAAGCAGAGGAAGGGCTGCGCGGGCCCTCTCTTGATACAGCTTACCTCCCTCCAAAGGGGCTGCAATCGATGCCGTCGCTTTCGTCGCTTTCATGCTGAAGAGGCTCCGTGGCAGAGTGGCGACTGTCGGGAGATGTGTGAGACGGTTTCGCGGCCCTACTCTTCCCCCCACGGCAGCATCAAGGTCACCATCAGCAGCGACTCGAACTCCTGCCGGAACTTGGCGGTGATGGTCTGGGGGTCGGGGCAGAGCTTGCCATCGGTGATGAGGCCGAACTGCACACCGCCGCCGTAGGAGAGGATGCTCAGGCCCATGCCGATGTCGCCGGACTGGGGTACCCAGAACATCACCTGCTCGAGCGTGGAGCCGCAGAACTTGAGCGGCTCGCGCGGCCCGGGCACGTTGGTCATCACGGCCGTGGCCTTGCGGGCGAAGTAGTTCAGCAGGGTGTGCTGCACCGGCTTGATCAAAAGGCCCGCCATGGCCAGCACGGCAAAGGCCAGCAGGGGCTGGTAGCTGCCCTTGAGTTCGGCCATGCGTGCGCGCACGGCAAACACACGTTCGATGGGGTTCGCGATGCCGATGGGCAGCACCAGGGGCACCAGGCCGAAACGGTTGCCGAGTTGATGCGCTTCGGCCATGGGCCGCAGGTTCACCGGCACCATGGCGCGGATCTCCTTGCCGGTCGGGTCTTCACCGTGCGCCTGCAGGTAGTCGCCGATGGCGCCGGCCGCGCAGGCCAGCACCACGTCGTTCACCGAGCAGCCCAGGGCCTTGCCGATGGCCTTCACTTCGTCCAGCGGCACGGGCTCGCCCCAGGCCACGCGCTTGGACGGACCGGGGGTGCCTTTCAGGCGCGTGGGCGAGTCGTCGCTCATCAGCGCAATCGCAGCGGCGTCGCTCACCACCTGCACGCCCATGCGTGCAAGGTCGATCGAGCCCTGCAGCGGCATGCCGGGGTGGGCCATCATCTCCATCGACTTGGCCATGCCCTGGCCGGTCAGGCCGATGGCCTTCACCGTGACGTCGGTCAAGGGCTTGAGCACGGCATCGGTGAGCCAGTCGCGTTCGTCATCGGGCCGCGGCTCGCGCAGCTTGGGCAGGGTGCCGCCGTCGGTGAGCGAGAGCATGACGGTGATAAGCGCGATGCCGTCGGCGATGCAGTGGTGGATGCGCGCGATCAGGACGCTGCCGCCGTCGAAGTGTTCGACCAGGCGCATCTCCCACAGCGGGTGGGCGGGGTCCAGCGGCGTGGTGGCCAGTTCGGCGATGCGCGCCTGCAGGGCCTGCATCGGCGACTGGCCGCGCCGGGGCTTGAGGGTTTCGGCGCGCACATGGCGGGCGATGTCGAAGTCGGGGTCCATCACCCAGCTCGCACCCATGGCGTCCTCGACCACCTTCTGGCGGAAGCGCCGGTACTTCAGCAGCCGCTGCTCGACGCGATCGCGCAGGGCCTGAAGCGTGATGCCGGGGAAGAGCCGCCACATGCCCACGATGAGCATCAGGTTGGCCTCGGTGTCCATGCGCAGCCAGGCGGTGTCGACCCGGGCCATGCGCTCCGTCGTTGCGGGCATGCGTTGTTCTTTCCTTGAGGAGGCTGCTCTATTCTTGCGGCAAGATGCGCACTAGCATCTGCACCGCAGCATTGCGCGTCAATCGACGTTTCCACCAACCCTTGAGGAGCACCCCATGGCCGACCTGCAAGCCGCCTTCGAGAAGGCTGTCGCCGAGTCCAAGACCCTGCCCGAGAAGCCGGACAACATGACCCTGCTGAAGATCTACGCGCTGTACAAGCAGGCCACGGCCGGCGACGTGGAGGGCTCGCGCCCGGGCTTCACCGACATGGTGGGGCGCGCCAAGTGGGATGCCTGGAACGCCCTGAAGGGCCAGAGCGCCGACGAGGCCAAGCAGTCCTACATCGAACTGATCGAATCCCTGAAGTGAGTGGCTGCGGCCCGCGCGGCCGCCTCCAGCTCACTTCCGGAGCACATCACTTCTTCCGGGCGGCGGCCTTCTTCGCGGGGGCGGCCGCCTTGGCTTTCCTGGCGGGCGCCGCCTTGCGCGTCTCCAGCGCCAGCAAGGTGTCCAGGTTCTTCTGGATCTCGGCCTCGATGGTCTTGGCAAAGGCGCCCAGCAGGAAGCCGAGCTTGGCCTGCAGGTCGAAGTGATCGGGTGCCACGGTCAGCGTGCCGTTCACGCCGGCGCGGGTGAAGTGCACGACGTCGCCGTCCTCGCCCTCCTCCACCGTGCAGTCCATGCCGAACTTCTCCTCGGCGTCCTCGGCCCATTGCCAGGCGATCTCGCGGGCCCGCGCCAGGCCCAGGTCGTGTTCACGGTGGATGGCAATCTCGCTCATCGAGCAGGGTCCTTGTCGGCAATCGTGGGGGAAGTGAGGGCCTGGCGGCGCTCGTCGCGGGGCTGGCGCGCCAGCTCGCGCACGGCATCATAAAACCGCGGGAAGCTCTGGCCGCGGGCGACGAAGAGCTGCTCGAAGCCCGGCACCAGCTCGGTGTAGGCCGCGAGCACGGCCAGCGAGGCGCCGTTGGCCTCCTCGAACCAGCGGTCGTAGCCGGCAAAGCCCTCCCAGGGGCCGGCCTTCAGGCGCGCGTGTTCGGCGCGCATCGCGGCCAGCACCTCGGCCTTGCCGCGGCGCTTGTCGTCGTCGCTGCCGGGGCCGGCATACACCTCGGCCAGGCGGGCCCGGTAGCGCAGGGTCAGGGCCTGGAAATCGCGCCGGCGGGTGTCGAAGCGTTCGTATTCCTCGCGCACCGCAGGGGTGGCCTGCTGCTGCAGCCAGCGCTGTACGCCCAGGCGCTCCACCGCGGTGGCGAAGGATTCGTTGAAGGTGGTGTCGTCCTTCACATAGACGATCTGGTGCGCCAGTTCGTGGAAGACCAGCCGCGCCAGCTCGCCCTCGGGGTAGCGGATGAAGGTGTTGAGCAGGGGGTCGCCGCCCAGCCAGTCGAGCCGTCCCAGGGTGGAGTACGCCGGCACACCATAGACGCGCACCTCGTAACCCTCCTGGCGCAAGCCTTCGGCAAAGGCCTCGGCCTGGGCACGGTCGTAGTACCCGCGGTAGCCCACGCAGCCCACCACCGGGAAGCACCAGGTCTTGAGCGTGAGGCTCAACTCGGGCACGGCCACCACATTCCACACCGCCGCCGGGCGGCCCAGGTCGGCATAGCCCCGGTAGCTGCGGTTGTCGGGCAGGGCCAGCTCGGCCACCGCGAAATCGCGGATGCGCTGGCTCAGCGCCAGGCGTTCACGCAGCGGCTCGGGTGTGGTGTCGTCCGCGAGCCACTGGTCCACCGGCCGGGCCTGGTGCACCAGGCTGAGGTGCCCCTGCACCGACTGCGCCAGATAGCCCACCGTGCCGCAGCCGGCCACGAGCAGGCCCCCACCCAGGGCCAGGGCGCCCACGCCCACCACCGTCCACAGACCTCGCCTGCGCATCGTCGCCACCGTGACCTCCGCCGCGCAGTCTACGCTGCAGCCACCTCGACCAGCACGTCGTAGAAGCAGGGCGCACGTCCGAGATCGGTCAGGTGCTGGTGCGTGACCTCGTTCACGTTGCTGCCCCGCAGGCCCAGCTTGCGCCACCAGATGCCCAGGCCGTTGACCACGCCTGGGCGGGCCCGGTCGCTCACACGGGCCGTGCACCAGTATTCGCCGCGGTCGTTGAACACGCGCACCACGCCCCCGTCGACAATGCCCCGCGAGGCGGCGTCCTCGGGATGGATTTCCAGCAGCGGCTCGCCCTCGATGTCGCGCAGGCTCTTCACGTTCACGAAACTGGAATTCAGGAAGTTGCGCGCCGGCGGCGAGATCATCGCGAGCGGGTAGCGCGCCGCCAGCCCGGGGGTGGATGTGGCGGATTCGTGGTTGGGCAGGTAGTCGGGCACCCCGTGGCGAGGCGAGTCGATCTCGCAGCGACCGCTGGCCGTGGGGAAACCGCCCCGGGCAAAGGGCGCCTCGGGCAGCGGCAGCGTCACCCAGCCGCGCTCGCGCAGTTGCGCCAGCGTGATGCGCCCGCCAAAGGCCTGGGCAGCGATCTCTTCATCCGTCTCGGCAAAGCAAGGCTCGGTGTAGCCCATGCGCGCGGCGAGGTCGCGAAAGATCTGCGTGTTGGGCCGGGCCTCGCCCACGGGGTCGATGGCCGGCTCGTTGATCAGCACGTCGGTGTGGCCGTAGCTGGTGTGCACATCCAGGTGCTCCAGCTGGGTGGTGGCCGGCAGCACATAGTCGGCGTGGTCGGCGGTGTCGGTGAGGAAGTGCTCCAGCACGACGGTGAAAAGGTCCTCGCGGGCAAAGCCCTGCACCACCTTCGGCGACTCGGGGGCCACCGCCACCGGGTTGCTGTTGTAGACCACCAAGGCCTCGATCTTCGGACCGAAGCCGGGCGAGGCCTCGCGCAGCAGGTCGTCGCCGATGGTGCTCATGTTGATCGTGCGCGGGCGGCGATCCCCCAGCAGGTCGGGACGCTGCAGGGCGGCGCGGTCCACCGGGAACCAGCCCGAGCTGGACAGCAGCATCCCGCCACCCCGGTGGCGCCAGGCGCCGGTCAGGCAGGGCAGGATGGCGATCAGCCGCACCGCATTGCCGCCACCGCGGGCACGCTGCATGCCGTAGTTCAGACGGATGGCGGCGGGCGTCATCGTCGCGTAGTCGCGCGCCAGGTCGCGCACCACCTGCACATCCAGGCCGCATTCCGCCGCCACGCGCTCGGGCGGCCATTGCAGGGCCCGCTCGCGCAGGGCCGGCCAGCCCAGGGTGTGGTGCTCGATGTAGTCGTCATCCAGCCAGCCGTTCACGATCAACTCGTGCATCAGTCCCAGCGCCAGCGCGCCGTCGGTGCCCGGCCGCAGGGCGATGTGCTGGTGGCACTTGTCGGCCGTTTCGGTGCGGCGCGGGTCGATGCACACCAGCCGGGCGCCGCGCCGCTTGGCCTCCTGGGCCACGCTCCAGAAGTGCAGGTTCGAAGCGATGGAGTTGCTGCCCCAGATGAGGATGAGGCGGCTCTCGGCGAAGTGCTCGACGTGCATCCCCACCTTGCCGCCATAGGTAGCCGTCAGCGCCTCGGCCCCGGCGCTGGCGCAGATGGTGCGGTCCAGCAGCGAGGCGCCCAGGCGATGGAAGAAGCGGGCGGCCATGCTCTCGCTTTGCACCAGGCCCATGGTCCCGGCGTAGCTGTAGGGCACGATGGCCTGAGGGTCACGCGCCACGATGGCGGCCAGCCGCCGTGCGATGGCATCGAGCGCTTCGTCCCAGCTCACGCGCTCGAACTGCCCGGCCCCCTTGGGCCCGACGCGCTTGAGGGGGTGCAGCACCCGTTCCGGGTGGTAGCTGCGTTCCACATAGCGCGACACCTTGCGGCACAGCGCACCGTGGGTGGACGGGTGTTCGGGGTGACCTTGCACCCGCACGGCTCGCCCCGCCTCGACCACCACTTGCATGGCGCAGGTGTCGGGGCAGTCGTGCGGGCATGCCCCTTGCACGATTCGGGGCGCAGTGTGATCGATTGCACTGCGCGTCACGATTGAATTGTTCATAATTGGAACTATTTCCCAGGGGATCCCGGACCTTGCCGGCAACCCCTCTCACAAAGCAGTAAGGCCGTCCTGATGTTCCCCCATTCTCCACTCACGCGGCGCAGCCTGATCCGGCACGCCGCGGCCACCGGCGTGGCGCTGAGCCTGCCCGCCTGGGCGCAATCCGAACGCATCGTGCTGGGTCAGTCGGCCGCCTTCTCCGGCCCGGCGGCCGAACTGGGCCTGCAGATGAACCAGGGCGCCCGCCTGGTCTTCGATCAGGTCAACGCCAGTGGCGGCATCGGCGGACGCCAGATCGAGCTGCGCACGCTGGACGACGGTTACGAGCCAGAGCGGTGCAAGGCCAACACCGAGAAGTTCATCAACGACGGTGTGTTCGCACTGTTCGGCTACGTCGGCACGCCCACCTGCGTGGCCGCCCTGCCCGTGATCAATGAGTCGCGCACCCCCTTCCTGGGCCCTTTCACGGGGGCCGAGGTGCTGCGTGAACCCTTCAGCCGCTACGTCTTCCACGTGCGGGCGTCGTATTACGACGAGACCGCGCTGATCGTGAAGAACCTGACCTCCCTGGGCCTGAACCGCATCGCCGTGTTCTACCAGGACGACAGCTACGGGATGGCGGGCCTCACGGGCGTGCAGCGCGCGCTGGCGGCGATCAGCCTGAAGCCGGTGTCGCTGGGCACGGTACAGCGCAACACCGTGGACGTGGCCGGCGCGGTGAAGTCCATCCTGCCGGCCCAGCCCCAGGCCATCGTCCAGATCAGTGCCTACAAGAGCTGTGCAGCCTTCATCCGCGAGGCGCGCAAGGCCGGCTTCGGCGGCACCTTCTTCAATGTGTCCTTCGTGGGCACGCAGGCACTGGCGGATGAACTCGGCAAGGACGGCCAGGGCGTGATGATCAGCCAGGTCGTGCCCTACCCCTATTCCACGGCCACGCCCATCGCACGCGAATACAACGAGGCCATCAAGCAGACCGGCGGCAAGGCGCAGCCGAACTACTCCAGCATGGAGGGCTACATCGCCGCCAAGGTGATGGTCGAGGGCCTGCGCCGTGCGGCGCGCCTCACACAGGATGGGCTCATCTCCGGGCTGGAAAGCATCAACCAGTCCTTCGGCGGCTTCAACGTGAGCTTTGGCGCTCGCAAGCACACGGCCTCCACCTTCGTCGACCTGTCGATGCTCACCGGCGACGGACGCGTGCGGCGCTGACAGGGTCCGCCCC
>Ga0114986_1000246_pt1 | contig 15175 bp, 13 predicted proteins | sample Shrwel1BS1Day17_FD_96988 | JGI IMG/M metagenome (GOLD analysis project Ga0114986, IMG submission 96988) | Subsurface microbial communities from deep shales in Ohio, USA - Utica-3 well 1 S-1-Day17 | ecosystem: Environmental > Aquatic > Deep subsurface > Shale gas/oil reservoir > Produced... | reverse complement strand
CACCAGCGCCGCCCCGACCTCGGACGTCCTGAACGGCCCGCTCGCCCTGCCCACCACAGCGCCGCAGGCCGCGCCTGCGCCTGTCCCCGCACCACCTGAAAGCACCTTCAGCGACAGCACGATTCCGATGCAGTGGCCGCAGTGGTGGCCCTTTGCCGCGGGCGGTCTTGCCGCGCTGGTGCTGCTTGGCGGTGGCGTGCTGGCGTGGCGTCGCCGCAAGCCCAAGACCCTGCGCCTCGCCGCGCCCGTGGCGGGCGCATCCCCCGATACTGCCGCCGCCAGCGAGCCGCCGCGCCTTGACCTCACCCTCGAAATCACCGCAGCAACCCGCAGCGTGATGATGTTCACGATCAACTACCGCCTCACCATCGCCAACCGTTCGGACCGCGCGGTCAGCGATCTCAACGCCGCCGCCAAGCTGGTCTGCGCACGCGGCAGTGCGGGGGGCGCGGCACCGGCAGGCGCGGCGCAGGGGCTGGAGAGCATCGCCCGCATCGGCCCGCATCAGGCGCGCAGTGTCACCGGCACGGTGCAATTGCCGCTATCGGCCATCGCCTCGCTGCGGCAGGGCCAGACCCCGCTGTTCATCCCGCTGGTCCATGTGACCCTCGAAGGCGAAGGGCTGCCGGCCGACACGAAGACCTTCGTGATCGGCACGCCTTCCGCCAGCGGGCGCGTGCATCCCATCCCGCTCGACCAGCCGCCGGGCAGCATTGCCGGACTGGTGGCACAGGCTGTCGCCATTCCCGCTGCATCCGCCGCCGCCTGACCGGCACAGGCTTTGCACCTGCGGCCAGCGCGCGCTAGGGTTGCGGGCATGACCCAGCTTCCCGCCTCGCTCGTCTCGTCCGAATGGCTTGCGGCCAATCTCGGCGCTCCCGGCCTCGTTGTCCTCGATGCCAGTCATCATCTGCCCGCCGCCGCGCGCGATCCTCAGGCCGATTTCGCCGCCGCGCATATTCCGGGGGCGCGGTTCCTCGGGCTGGCGAGCCTGTTCGATGCGGCCTCGCCCGTCCCCTATGCCTTCCCCACGCCCGCGCAGCTGGCCGAGCGCCTCGCCAGCCTCGGCGTAGGGCCGGATGATGCCATCGTGATCTATGATGACAGCGCGATCCGCACCTCGGCCCGCGCATGGTTCGTGCTGACTGCCAGCGGGCGCGGCAATGTCGCGATCCTCGACGGGGGCCTCGCCAAGTGGCGCGCCGAAGGCCGCCCGCTTGAAGGCGGTGCAGCGGATGTTGCGCCTGCCGCCCCTGCCGCCTTCACCGGCCCCACCCGCGTGCGGACCAAGGCGGACATGCTCGCCAATCTTGAAAGCCGCTCCGCACAGGTGCTCGATGCGCGCAGTGCCGACCGGGTTTACGGCAGCGGGATCGATCCCGTCCACGGCGGGCAGAACGGTCGCATTCCGGGTGCGAAAAATCTGCCCTTCACCGCGGTGTTCAACGAGGACGGCACCTACAAATCGCCCGCAGAACTGCGCGCGCTGCTCACCGCAGCGGGCATCGACCTGTCGCAGCCCGTCACCGCATCCTGCGGTAGCGGCGTCACCGCCAGCGTGCTGCTGTTCGCGCTGCATCTGGTGGGCGTGGACGATGCCGCGCTCTATGATGGCAGCTGGAGCGAATGGGGCGCCGATCCCGATACGCCCAAGCAGCAGGGCCCCGATCTATGAGTGGCGGCGGGGACGACAGGCATCTGAAGCCCGCCACCCGCGTGGTACGCGGCGGGCGGCGCAAGGAGTGGACCGGGCCGGTGGTCAACCCGCCCGTCTGGCGCGCCTCGACCCACCTTTACGATACCGATGCCGACCGGCAGGCGGCGGGCGGCAACAATGCCGACGGGCAGTTCTTCTATGGCCGGCGCGGCGCTCCGACCCAGTGGGCGCTGGCCGCGGCGCTGACGCAGCTCGAACCGGGCGCGGCGGGCACGGTGCTCTACCCCAGCGGCGTAGCGGCGATTGCGGGGGTTATGCTCGCCGTTCTGAAGCCCGGCGACACGCTGCTGATGAGCGACAACGCCTATGATCCCACCCGCAGCATGGCGACCGGCCTGCTGACACGTCTCGGCGTGACGACGCATTTCTTCGACCCGCGCGACGGGGCGGCCTATGCCGCGCTGCTGGCCAAGGGCGCGAAGGCGGTGTGGCTGGAGGCACCCGGCAGCCTGACCTTCGAGATGACCGATGTGCCCGCCCTCGCCGCGCTCGCCAAGGAGCATGGCGCGGTGACGATGATCGACAACACCTGGGCGAGCCCCCTGGGCTTTGCTGCGCTGGAGCATGGCTGCGACATCGTGATGATGAGCCTGTCCAAGCATGTCGGCGGGCATTCCGACCTGATGATGGGCAGCGCGAGCGCGGGCAAGCGCTGGTATGCGGCGCTGCGGCGCGTGTCGCAGGAGCTGGGGCAGGTCGTCTCCCCCGACGATGCGGCGCTGGCGGCGCGGGGGCTGAGGACGATGGGCGTGCGGCTGGAAGCGCAGACCCGCGCGGCCTTGCAGGTGGCGCAGTGGCTGGAAGCGCAGCCGCAGGTCGCACGCGTGCTCTGCACGCTATTGCCCTCGGACCCCGGCCATGCCCTGTGGAAGCGCGATTTCACCGGCGGGTGCGGGCTGTTTGCCTTCGTGCTGGCGAGCGATGATCCGGCAGCCTCGGCCCGCGTCGCCGATGCGCTGCAACTGTTCGGCATCGGCTATTCGTGGGGCGGCTACGAAAGCCTCGCCCTGCCGATCGCCCCGCAGACCTATCGCAGCATCATGCCCTGCCCCACAGGCGGCGCGCCGGCGTTGCGCCTGTCGATCGGGCTGGAGGACCCCGAAGACCTGATCGCCGATCTCGCCGCCGCGCTGGCGCTGCTGTGACAGCCGCCGTGCCGCCTGCCGAGCCCGTCACCGGCGCGGATGTGGTGCGCGAGGACCTCGCCGAACGCTCGCAGACCATCGGCGGGATCGCCAACCGGCTGGATTCCTTCGCGGTCGAACTGGGTGACTGGCGGGTCTCGGCCTTCGATGTGATCTTCGCCGTGGGCGCGGTGCTGCTGGTGCTCGCCTTCGCGATGATCGCCACACGGCTGACCCGCAGCGCCCTGCGCCGGGTCAAGGCGCTGGACGGGACGCAATCGGTGCTTGCCGAAAAGCTTGCCACCATCGTCATCTGGGTGGTGACGTTTCTGATCGGAGTCGACCTGCTCGGCATCGATCTGACCGCGCTGACGGTGTTCTCCGGCGCCTTCGGCCTCGCCATCGGCTTCGGCCTGCAAAAGACCTTCGGCAACCTGATCGCCGGGATCATCCTGCTGATGGACAAGTCGATCAAGCCGGGGGACGTGATCGCAGTCGCCGACCAGAGCGGGCAGCAGACCTTCGGCCAGATCCGCCGCATCGGCATCCGCGCGGTCTCGGTGACGACGCGGGACGAGCGCGAATACCTGATCCCCAATGAAAACCTGATGATCAATCAGGTGGAGAACTGGTCCTATTCCTCGAAGAATGTCCGAGTGCAGGTGCCGGTGGGGGTGAGCTACGATGCCGACATGGCGCTCGCCGAAAAGCTGATGCTGGAAGCCGCCGCCAAGGCGCGCCGCGTGCTTGCCACCCCGCCGCCGACCGTGTGGTGGAACGGCTTTGGCGACAATGCGGTGAACTTCACCATCCATTGCTGGATCAACGATCCCGAAGAGGGTGTCGGCAATGTGAAGAGCGATGTGCTGAAGCACCTGTGGGCGCTGTTCAAGGAACACGAGATCAGCCTGCCCTTCCCCCAGCGCGACCTCAATCTGAAGCAGAGCGAGGCGCTGGACCGGGTGATCGCCGCGATGGAAAGCCGCGAGGACCGCCAGCAATAGCTGAACTTCATCGCGGGCAACCCATTCTCGCTGGCGCGGCTGTGCGGGCTGGCCCATCTGCGGCACCATGCGAAAGACTGGCACCATCTATCTCGTCGGCGCGGGGCCGGGTCCGGTGGACCTCCTCACCCTACGCGCCGCCCGCCTGATCGAGGGCGCGGAAGTGATCGTCCATGACGGGCTGATCGGCCCCGACATCCTCGGCCTCGCCCGTCCGGACGCGCGGCTGATCTCGGTCGCCAAGCAGCGCGCGCGCCACACCATGCCGCAGGAAGAGATCAACGCGCTGCTGATCCGCGAGGCTCTCGCGGGCCATGACGTGGTACGCCTCAAGGGCGGCGATCCCTTCATCTTCGGGCGCGGCGGCGAAGAGGCCGAAGATGCGCGCGCGGCGGGCGTGTCAGTAGAGGTCGTCCCCGGCATCAGCGCCGCCAACGGTGCGGCTGCCGCCAGCCAGATCGCGCTCACCCACCGCGACGCCTCCAGCATCGTCAGCTTCGTGGCAGGCCAGTGCAAGGGCCTTTCGGAACAGGATTGGTCGGGCCTTGCCGGCAAGGGCCGGACGCTGGTGATCTACATGGGCGTCTCGACCGCGCCCCAGATCGCCGAAAAGCTGATGGCCGACGGCCTCGCCCCGTCCATGCCCATCGCCGTGATCGAGAACGCAGCCCGCCCCGAAATGCGGGTGCTGCGCGGGCTGCTGGCGGGGCTGCCGGAGCTGGTGGAGCGCGAGGCGGTCAAGAGCCCCGCGCTGATCGTTATCGGCGAAGTCACCGCGCGCCACATCGACCAAGGCCGTCATTCCAGCGAAAGCTGGGACCTAGAGCGGCAAACGCAGTTCTTTGAGGCCCTAGGCCCCAGCTTTCGCTGGGGTGACGGAGAGCAGGAAGCATGAAAATCCTCACCGGCAATGACCTGCGCTCTGGCGCGGTGACATGGTGGAACGGCTCTGGCTGGTCGCTGTTCGTCGATGATGCCGTCGACGTGGGTGACGAGGCCGAGGAAATCCTCGCCCGCGAGGAAGCGGCGCGGCGGGTCAATGTGCCCTACGCCATCGAAGCCAGCATCGACGCCGCCGGGCATGTCCGGCCCGCTCACATCAAGGACCGCGTGCGCGCACTCGGCCCGACCGTCCGGCGCGACCTCGCCGTGCCAACCGCCAACAAGACCGGCTGGGACTGGGTGATCTGAAATGTACCGTTACGATTCATACGATCAGGCGATGGTCGATGCCCGCGTGGAGGAATTCCGCGACCAGGCGCGCCGCCGCCTCGAAGGCAAGCTGACCGAGGACCAGTTCAAGCCGCTGCGCCTGATGAACGGGCTCTATCTGCAACTACACGCCTATATGCTGCGCGTCGCGATCCCCTATGGCACGCTCGACGCGCGCCAGATGGAAATGCTCGCCGACATCGCCGACAGGTATGACCGCGGCTACGGGCACTTCACCACGCGGCAGAACATCCAGTACAACTGGATCAAGCTCGAAGACTGCGCCGATGCCCTCGCCGACCTCGCGACGGTCGAGATGCATGCGATCCAGACCAGCGGCAACTGCATCCGCAACATCAGTAGCGATCACTTCGCGGGCGCGGCGGCGGACGAGGTGGTGGACCCCCGCCCCTATGCCGAACTGATGCGCCAGTGGTCGAGCTTCCACCCGGAATTCACCTACCTCCCCCGGAAGTTCAAGATCGCGGTGATCGCGAGCGAGAAGGACCGCGCGGCGATGCGGCTGCACGATATCGGCGTGCGGATCGTGAAGCGCGGCGAGGAAATCGGCGCCGAGTTCTATGCGGGCGGCGGTATGGGCCGTACCCCGATGATCGCCCCGCTGATCCGCGATTTCGTGCCGATCGACCAGTTCATCACCTATGCCGAGGCCTGCCTGCGGGTCTACAACCGCTACGGGCGGCGCGACAACAAGTACAAGGCGCGCATCAAGATCCTCGTCCATGAGCTTGGCGCAGCGGAATATATCCGTCAGGTCGAGGAAGAATTCGCCCACATGCTGAGCGTCGGCGTGGAACCGCCGCGCGAGGAACTGGCGCGGATTGCAACGCATTTTGCCCCTCCCCCCTTCCGTCATCCCAGCGAAAGCTGGGACCTGGGGCGATTGCAGAGCGAGGCCGCCCGAGATCCCAGCTTTCGGTGGGAAGACGGGTTTGGTCGCTGGGTGCGCCAGAACACCCACCCGCACAAGGCACCCGGTTACGTCTCCGCAGTCATCAGCCTCAAGCCCGCAGGCGGCATCCCCGGCGATGCGACCTCGGAGCAGATGCGCGTCGTGGCGAAACTCGCGCGCGAATATTCCTTCGACGAACTGCGCGTGATGCACACCCAGAACCTGCTGCTGCCCCACGTCGCCATCGCCGATCTTCCGGCGGTGTGGCAGGCGCTCGACGGAGCGGGTCTCGGCAGTCCCAACATGGACACGATCGAGGATATCATCGCCTGCCCGGGCCTCGATTACTGTTCGCTCGCCAACGCCCGCTCGATCCCGCTCGCCCAGCGCATTTCCGAGCGTTTCGCCGAAACTGGCCGCACCGAAGTGGTGGGCGAGTTGAAGCTGAAAATCTCCGGCTGCATCAACGCCTGCGGGCACCACCACGCGGGCCACATCGGCATTCTCGGCGTCGACAAGAAGGGGGTGGAGAACTACCAGCTCTCGCTTGGCGGATCGGAGGCCGAGGACGTCAGCCTCGCCAAGATCACCGGCCCCGGCTTCGACGAGGACGGCGTGATCGCCGCGGTCGAGAAAGTCACCGACGTCTACCTCGCCAAGCGCAGCGACGGGGAGCGCTTCCTCGATACCTACCGCCGCATCGGCATGGAGCCGTTCAAGGAGGCGCTTTATGGTTGATACCAGCAATCTCGGCACCTCGCCCGACGAAGTGCAGTTCCGCTTCCGCGACGACGAGCCGGTCGATCACGCCGCTGTCACGGTCGATTCCGTGCTGGAACAGACCAACGCCACCGCCGTCCGGATCGAACCGGGCGATGATGCGCGCCTGTTGCTGCCGTTCCTCGATCGCCTCGCGCTGGTGGAGGTCAACTTCCCCGCCTTCGGTGACGGGCGCGGCTATTCCTCGGCCCGCATCCTGCGCGAGGCGGGCTACACCGGTGAGCTGCGCGCGGTCGGCGCGGTGCTGATCGACCAGCTTTCGCACATGCGCCGCTGCGGTTTCGACAGCTTCGCCCCCGACAAGCGCCTCGACGAGGACGATGCGCGCCGCGCCTTTGCGACGTGGGAGAATGTGTATCAACGCGCTGCTGACGGGCGGCGGACGATTGCGGACAAGCGCCATGAAGCCTGAACTGCGCATCACCCGCGAAACCCGCACCCGCGACAGCCTCGACCTCGCGCCGCGCTTCACCGAGCATGATGCGGTCCGCCTCAACCGCATGTTCCGCGGCAGCACGACGCACGAGATGCTCGAAGCGGTGATCCGCGATGGCCTTGCGGGCGATCTCGCGGTGGTCTCCAGCTTCGGCGCGGAGAGCGCGGTGCTGCTGCACCTGGTTGCCAGCGTCGATCCCACGGTGCCGGTGCTGTTCCTCGACACCGGCAAGCACTTTGCCGAGACGCTGGCCTATCGCGATACGCTAGTGGAGCGCCTCGGCCTCGACCTCGTGGTGCTGACGCCTGATGCGGCGGACCTCGCGGCGAAGGACGAGACCGGCCTCAGGTGGTCCTACGACCCCGACGGCTGCTGCGCAATCCGCAAGGTGAAGCCGCTCGAAAAGGCGCTGCTGAACTACGATGCCAGCTTCACCGGGCGCAAGGCGTTTCAGGCCAAAACCCGCGCCAATCTGCCGCGGTTCGAACTGGACACCTCCGACGCACAGGGGCGGCTCAAGATCAACCCGCTGATCGATTGGGACGCGGGCCAGATCGAAGGCTATTTCATCCAGCACGACCTCCCCCGCCACCCGCTGATCGCGCAGGGCTATCCTTCCATCGGCTGCTCCCCCTGCACCTCGCAGGTCGCCCCCGGCGAAGACCCGCGCTCGGGCCGGTGGAAGGGCTGGGACAAGACCGAATGCGGCATCCACAAACCGGGCGAGGAACCGTTCCTGTAAGGGCGGCCTACACCCACCCCTCGCGACGGTACCATTCGGCGGTGGCCTTCAGCCCCTCCTCGCCCGCGATCTGCGGTTGCCACAGGCCCGGAGGGGGTTTGCGGTCGAAGCGGGCGACCCAGTTGGGGTGGCACATATAGCCGACGCGGTCGGGGGTGAGCTTGGCCTTGTCGCCGCGCGCGATGCGGTCGGCGGCGGCGGCGGCTTCGAGCACGGGGCGCGGCAGGTGCGGGGCGATGACCCTGCGCCCCATCGCCCGGCCGATGGCGGCGGCCAGTTCCTTGTGGCTCCACCCGCCCTCACGCCCGTCATCGGGCTCGTAAATCTTCTTGCGGGTCGGTGCGGCGTTGCTGGCGGCCAGGGTGACGAGCAGCCGCGCCAGATCGTCCGCATGGATGATCGAGCTTGCCCCGCCCGGCGGCAGAGGGACAAAGCCCCACTTTGCGGTGCGGAACATCTCCAGATAGTCGACATCGCGCGGGCCGTAGACACCCGGCGGGCGCACGATTGTCCAGTCGAGCCCGCTCGCCTCGACCAGGGTTTCCGCCCGCGCCTTGGACGCGCCATAGGCCGACAGCTTCGGTTCCCGCGCGGCGAGCGAGGATACCAGCACCAGCCGCCGCAAACCTGCCTCCGCCATCGCGGCGATGACGTGGGCAGTGCCAGTGACATTGGCGATCTCGAACTGCGCCGGATCGGGGGTGTTGGTGAGGCCAGCGACATGCACCACCGCATCCGCCCCCGCCACCAGCGCCGCCAGCGCGCCCGTGTCGCCGAGATCGCCGCGCACCCACTCCACACCGGCGCGCGGTGCCTGTTCGCGCCGGGCAAGCGCACGCACCTGATGGCCCTCGGCCAGCGCCGCATCCAGAACGGCAGAGCCGACGAACCCGGTCGCGCCGGTGATTGCCAAAAGGCTCACAGCAGCACCATGTGGTCGCGGTGGATCACGCAGGAACGCGGAGCATAGCCCAGCCGTTCGGCCTGATCCTCGGCGCGTTTGCCCGCGATCAGCTGCATTTCGGCGGCGTCATATTCGGCGAGCCCCTGCGCGAGGCGTTCGCCCCGCATGCTCAGCACGCTGACCAGATCGCCGCGCCGGAAAGTGCCGGACACTCCGACTACGCCAGCCGCCAGCAGGCTTGCCCCGCCCTTCAGCGCCTCGGCGCAGCCCTTGTCGACGCGCAATTCGCCCGCAGGCGCGAGCCGCCCGCCGAGCCATGCCTTGCGGGCCGAGGCGGCGCTGACGGGGAGGAACAGCGTCCCCGTCCCCTCGGCCAGCGCTTTCGCAATCGGAGCCTCGTGCGTCCCGTTGAGGATGCCGAGCGCGATCCCCGCCCGCGTCGCGATCTGCGCGGCTTGCAGCTTGGAGACCATGCCCCCCGAGCCGAGCCCCGAGGACGAGGCCCCGCTCGCCATCGCCATCACCTCCGGCGTCACCGCGTCAACCACCGGCACCAGCACCGCGCCATCCTCGCGGGGGTCGCGGTCATAAAGGCCGTCCACATCCGAAAGCAGCAGCACCACATCGGCATTGGCCGCCTGCGCCACGCGGGCGGCGAGCCGGTCGTTGTCGCCGAAGCGGATTTCCTCGGTGGCGACAGAGTCGTTCTCGTTGATGACGGGGATCGTGCCGGCTTCGAGCAGTCGGTCCAGCGTCGCCGCAGCGTTGAGATAGCGGCGGCGGTCTTCAAGGTCGCCCAATGTCAGCAGCATCTGCGCGGCGGTGATACCCTCGGACCCGAGCGCGCGGCTCCACAGATCGGCCAGCGCAATCTGGCCTACGGCCGCCGCGGCCTGTGCATCGGCAAGGCTCCCGCGCCCGCCTTTCGCCAGCCCCAACCGCGCCGCGCCCAGCGCAATCGCGCCCGAGCTGACCACGATCACCTGCGCACCCGCCTGCCGCAGCATCGCAAGATCGCCCGCCATGCGCGTCAGCCAACCCTCGCGCGGCTGTCCGCCGCCGACCAGCAGTGCAGAGCCGATCTTGACCACGATCCGCCGCGCGGCGGTGATGTCTGGCAGGCGATTGATCGTCATGGCCGCCGGATTAGCGGAGCGGGCCATTGTCGCAAACACTTTCGCGTGGCTCAGCCGTAGACCACCACCACTGCGGTGAAAGCGATCAACCCTGCCACCGCCAGCACGACAATTCCCACGCAGCCGAGCAGATCGAGGATCAGCGGCCGTTCACGCGGGGGTGCCTCAGTGGCGGGCAATCCCGCAGACCCGGCACCGGCGGCCAGCCTGGCGGTCCCCGAATAACGCGGGATCACAAAGATCAGCAAAGCCAGAAACACGAAGGCCGCGTTCAGGACCCGTGCCTGATCAGGCTTGATCGAGGGCGCGCCCTCGCCCAGCATTACCGCCGCGCTCATCACGGCCATCAGCAGCGCGAACACACCGAACACCGCCGGGATCACCATCACGATCCGGAACCGGTCGATCCGGCGAAACCACATGAACATGAGGATCGCCAGCTCGAACATTAAGCCCGGCAGCATCCATGCATTGATCACATCCAAGACAGGCCCCCTTCGGTCCTGTCCTTTAATGACGAATGGTTGCGATCAGCCTACCGGCAGGATCACAGCGGCGACCATTCGGGCGCGTCGTCATCATCCTCGACCTCGACCGTCTTGGTCTCGGTCGCGGTGCGATCGGGCAGGTAGGACAGCACGGCGTCGAGCAGTTCGGGGATGCCTGCGCCAGTCGCGCCCGAGACGGCAAAGACCTGCTCCGCACCTGCTTCCAGCAGCTCCTTGCGGAAGCCTTCGACCAGTTCGGCATCGGCAAGGTCGAGCTTGTTGAGCACAACAAGCCGGGGCTTTTCGTCCAGCCGCGTGTGCTCCTTGTCGCCGTAAGCCGCCAGTTCCTCCTCGACGATGCGCATCGCCTCGGCAGGGTCGGCGTCCTCGGTGCCGGTGATGTCGATGAGGTGGATCAGCACCCGGCAGCGTTCGATATGGCCGAGGAAGCGGTCACCGATGCCGACACCATCCGCCGCGCCCTCGATCAGGCCGGGAATGTCGGCGAGCACGAATTCGCGGCCCTTGTGGCGCACGACGCCAAGCTTGGGGACGAGCGTGGTGAAGGCATAGTCCCCCACCTTGGCCTGCGCGTTGGAGACCGCGTTGATGAAGGTCGATTTGCCGGCATTGGGCAGGCCGACAAGGCCCACATCGGCGAGCAGCTTCAGCCGCAGCCACACCCAGGCCTCCTCGCCCGGAATGCCCGGCTGGTGCTGGCGCGGGGCGCGGTTGGTCGAGGTCTTGTAGCTGGCATTCCCGCGTCCGCCCATGCCGCCTTCGAGGAAGACGATGCGCTGGCCCACCTCGGTGAAATCGGCGAGCACCTCTTCCTTGTCTTCGGACAGGATCTGCGTGCCCACGGGCACCTTGATCACCAGCGGCTCGGCCGAGGCGCCGGTGCGGTCCTTGCCCATGCCGTGGCCGCCGCGCGGGGCCTTGAAGTGCTGGGAATAGCGGAAGTCGATCAGCGTGTTGAGGCCGGCGACGGCTTCGAACACGATGTCCCCGCCGCGCCCGCCATTGCCGCCGTCGGGGCCGCCATATTCAACGTATTTCTCACGCCGGAACGAGACGGCCCCGGGGCCGCCTCCGCCGGACTTCACATAGATCTTGGCTTGGTCGAGGAAATGCATGGCGGCCCCATAGGCATTTCCTGCTGCAATTGCGAGGAGAATGGCACGCGCAAGTTTCCCCTCCCGCCTGCGGGAGGGGTTAGGGGTGGGCGCGAACGGCAAGAGTCTCGCGTCACAGGCCCCCCCCTGGCCCTCCCGCGAGCGGGAGGGGAGTTTTCAGAACCGCGCTTCCACGCCGACCACAGCAGACCGTCCCGGCGAGACGAAGCTGAACACCTGCTCGTAATTCTCGTCGAGGATGTTCTCGACACGGGCGAAGGCGTTGACGCTATCAGTCAGCTTCACGCGGGCGTTGAGGTTGACGAGGGTGTAGTCGTCCAGTTGCACCCGCACCGGGCGGAAGCTCGGATCGGTGAAGGCAACATCGGGCGTCGCGCCGTTGTGGCGCACCACCAGCGTGGCCGAAGCCGCATCATCCGGCGCGGTCCAAGTCAGCGCGGCGCTGGCGATGTGTTCGGGGCGGCGGACTTCCTCCACCCCGTTCTCGCGCGCCTTGAGCCAGGAATAGGCCGCATCGAGGCTCCACTGGTCGGACAGTTGCGCGGCCAGCGACACCTCGACCCCGCGCTGCTTGCTTTCCGTAGTGCGGTTGGCGGGGGTGGCGATGAAGGTCGGGGCTGGGAAGCTGGTGAAGATCTCGCCATCAAGCTCGCTGTCGAAATATGTGACCGCCACGCTGGCGCTGTCGCCGAGTTGCTGGTCGAGGCCCACTTCCCATCCGGTCGACTTCTCAGGACGCAGCGCCGCATTGCCGATGAAGCGCCCGTCGATGAAGCCGTAAAGCTCGAAGAAGCCGGGGTTCTTGACCCCCGATCCGCCCGCCGCGCGCAGCCGGGTGGTGTCGGTGATGCGATAGCCTGCACCCACCCGGAAGGTGGTGGCATCGCGGAACAGATCGTTGAAGTCGTGACGGATCGCAGCAGACAAGTCCAATGCCTCGCCGCTGTAGCGGTATTCGCCGACCAGACCGACCTGCTCGATCTCGCGCCGCTCGTCGAACACGAAGCCGCCGGGGGTGGCGTTGCGGAAGCCTTCGACCTCGTAATCGGCGGCGAAGGTGAGCTTGTGGTCATCTGCTACCGCCAACGCGCTGACGTAAGACGCCTTGAAACGGTCGCCCTCGCTGGCCGAGGTGATGCCGAACGGGCTGTCGGTCTCACGCTCGACATCCGCGATCTGGGCGGAGAGGTCGTGGGTCCAGCGCCCCTCCAGCGTTTCGAGCTTCGCGCCGACGAGGGCGTAGATCGCCTCGTTGGTGAAGGTCACGCCGGGGCTGTCGATGATGAAGCCGAAAGTGGGGCTGGTGCGATCGAAATCGCTGTCGTTGGTCCGGCCTTCGGTGCGGATGAAGCGGGCGGCGGCGCGCAGGGTGAGCGCTTCCGTCACCTCGACGCTGCCCTTGCCTGCGAGGGTGTAGCTGTCGCGGCCAATGTCGCGCGTGCCGTTCCGGGCGTTGGGCTGGCCATCGGTGCTGACGACCACGGCGGAGAGGGCTGCATCCCAGCTGTCGCCGAAAGCGCCGTAACGCAGCGCGCCATTGACCGTCCCCTGAGTGCCGCCCTCCAGCCGCGCATTGAAGCCCGGACGGCTGCGCCCGTTGGCGCTTTCATAGGCGACCACCCCGCCGATCGCGTCGGGGCCATAGAGCGCCGATTGCTGGCCGCGCAGCACCTCGACCCGCGCGCCGGGCTCGGCTTGCAAGGTGCCGATGTCGAACTCGCCCGCGAAGGGATCGGAAACCTCGATCCCGTCGACCAGCACCAGCACGTGGTTGCCTTCCGAACCGCGCAGGCGGATCTGGGTCTGGCCGGCAATGCCCGCGACCGCCACGCCGGGGACGTCACGCAGAATGTCGGCGATGTCGCGGGTCTGGCGAGCTTCGAGCTCATCGGCGGTTATGACAAGGGCCGAGCCCGTAAAGCTGTCCCGCACCAGCGATCCGTCACGGCTGGCAGAGACAAGGATTTCAGCCGGCAAGCGATAATCGGCAAAGGTGATTGTCTCTTCGCGCTCGCTCTCGTCCTGCGCCACCACCGGCGCAGCCCAAACCAGCGCCGCCGCAGCGACGCTTCCCAACAATGCAAAATTTTTCACGGATTCCTCCCGTCATCAGCAACATGGTGGCCGCGAGGGGTTTCGATCCCTCACAGCCCAGCGATGTCGCTCACAACGAAAGTCAGTTTCCGCGCCTGGCCAACCCCTGAACCAAGCAAAGAGCGACACGCCCCGGTCGGTCTCCTGGCTCACGGATCAACGCATGGGATGCTCGCCTTCCCGGTGGTCCGGAGACCCCCAGTGGCTGCCCTTTGAAAAGGGAGCGCACCCCATACTCACCGCTTACAGTTGCAGGGACAGCTGCGGATTTGAACCGCATTCCCGTTACCGAAACGCGGGAGCAGCGATAGCGTCAGGCCAAGCTGACGGCAAGACATGTAAAGCATGGCAATAATGCGAGCGCTGTATCGGCCCGAAGGGCCGCAAGCGCGAACGCGCGCCGCGGCTTATGCCGCGAAAGCCAAGGCGGACGGACGTCCGCCGCCCGGCGTCTGAGGGCGAAAACAAAAAACCCCCGTTCAACGCAAAAGGCCCTCCCGCATGGGGAGGGCCTTTTGCGTTGAACTGGTGGAGCCGAGGGGGATCGAACCCCTGACCTCGTCATTGCGAACGACGCGCTCTCCCATCTGAGCTACGGCCCCGTTCCAGTTTTACGCGCCCGCCCGGAGGCGAGAGCGCGGGCATTAGCGCCTGGCGCAAAGGCTTGCAACGGCGATTTTGCGCCGTGTCTGCCCTCCTCCCTTACTTGCCCGGCGCGGTGCCGGTGACGGGGGCGATGGGCTGCACCACCGGCTGGGACGTGACGCCTTCGGTCACCGGAATGACCGGCACAGGCAGGCCCGTGACCGGATCAATCACGGTCTGGGTCGCGCCCGGGGCGGCTCCGCTCACAAGGCCGGCACGCTGCTGCTGCACCGCCACCCAGCCGGGCTGCGATGCCCCATACAAGGCGCCCCACTTCGCATCCCATTCCGCCGAGGCGCGCTGGTACTGCTCGTACTCGTCGAAGAACTGTTCGAACGGCATCAGCAGCCCGTCGAAATTGGCCTGCGCGAAGGCGAGCGGATCGGTCGGCGGGGCGGCCAGAGCGCGGTTCGACATGTCGAGCGCGGCACGGCAGAACCCGGCGCGGGCGGCAGGCTCGGCGAAGAAGTTGTAGACCTGCGTGGTGTAGCCATCCCGCGCAACGATCGCATCGCGCTTGACGCGGAAGCGGCTGGTGTAGCTCTTCTCGATCCGGTCGTTGACCGCCTTCAGCCCCTTGACGTTCTGCGTCAGGAAGGCGCGGTAGCCATCAAGGATCGGCTGGTATTCGGGCGCGAGGCAATTGAGCGCGGCAACGTTCCAGGCCGAGCGCAGGTTCCAGACCAGCTGGTCCCCCGAAAGATTGGAGTTGACGGTGATGCGCCGCCCGTCAGGCCCGCGCGCGGGCAGGTTCATGACGTAGTGTGCGCCGCCCGGCGGAAGCGGGCGATAGGGCACGGCCTCGACCACCACGGCCGGCGGCGGAGGGGGCGGCGGCCGTGGT
>Ga0114986_1000245_pt1 | contig 15206 bp, 15 predicted proteins | sample Shrwel1BS1Day17_FD_96988 | JGI IMG/M metagenome (GOLD analysis project Ga0114986, IMG submission 96988) | Subsurface microbial communities from deep shales in Ohio, USA - Utica-3 well 1 S-1-Day17 | ecosystem: Environmental > Aquatic > Deep subsurface > Shale gas/oil reservoir > Produced... | reverse complement strand
CTATTACGCCACCTCCCGCCTGTGGGACGACGGCCTGATCGAACCCTCGGCCTCGCGCGACGTGCTGGGTCTGGCGCTGGCGCTGGCGGCGCGACGTGATTTGCCGAGCACGGCAACCCCTGTTTACCGAATGTAAGAGAACCAATATGACTACGCCTACCTACGAAACCCTGCAACTAGCCGTCGACTCGCGCGGCGTGGCCCACCTCACGCTCAACCGCCCCGACACCCACAACGCGCTCAACGCCACCCTGATCAGCGAGCTGCGCCGTGCCGTCGATTGGCTGGCCGCAGCGCCGGGCGTGCGCGCGGTGGTGCTCACCGGCACCGGCAAGACCTTTTGCGCCGGTGGTGACCTGGGCTGGATGCAGGACAACATGAAAAAGAGCCGAACCGAGCGCGTGGGCGAAAGCGGCGATCTGGCGCTCATGCTGCGCGCCCTGAACGAGCTGCCCATGCCCGTCATCGGCCGCATCAATGGCCCCGCGTATGGCGGCGGCGTCGGCATGATCTCGGTCTGCGACATCACGATCGCGGTCGACACCGGCATCTACTCGCTGAGCGAGACGCGCCTGGGCCTGCTGCCGGCCAATATTGCGCCCTACGTCGTGGCGCGCATGGGCGAAGCCAACGCCCGGCGCACCTTCCTGACGGCGCGCCGCATGAGCGCGGCCGAGGCGCAGCGCCTGGGCCTGCTCTCAGAAGTGGTGGCGGCCGATCAGCTCGACGCGGCCATTGAACGCGAACTCGCCGACCTGCTGCAGTGCGCGCCCGGCGCGGTGGCGGCCACCAAGAAACTGGTGGCCTATGTGCAGGCGCACGACCTGCCCACCAACATGATCTACACCGCCGACAAGCTGGCCGACGCCTGGGAAACCGAAGAAGGGTGCGACGGCATCGCTGCCTTTTTTGGCAAGCGGCTGCCGATGTGGCGGCAGGTCTGAGTGTTGGCATGAAGGCGTGCGACTGATGTTTAACACCCTCCTGATTGCCAATCGCGGGGAGATCGCCTGCCGCATCGCCCGCACCGCGCGCCGCATGGGCCTGCGCACGGTGGCGGTCTATTCCGACGCCGACCGTGACGCGCTGCACGTGGCCCTGTGCGACACGGCCGTGCGCATTGGCCCACCGGAGGCCGCGCGCAGCTACCTTGATGCCACTGCCATCGTGGCCGCGGCGCGTGCCGCCGGTGCGCAGGCCATTCATCCGGGCTACGGCTTTTTGTCGGAAAGCCTGGCCCTGATCGATGCCTGCGAAGCCGCTGGGATCATTTTTGTCGGTCCCTCGCGCGACGCGATCCAGCGCATGGGCTCGAAGATCGAATCCAAGCGCATCGCGCTCGGAGCCGGCGTGCCGGTGGTGCCGGGCTACCACGCCGACGACCAGAATCCTGCGGTCTTGCAGGCGGCGGCCAGTGACATCGGCTACCCGGTGCTGATCAAGGCCTCGGCCGGCGGCGGCGGCAAGGGCATGCGGGTGGTGCGCAGCGCGGCTGAATTCGCGGCCGCGCTGGACACCGTGCGACGCGAAGCCAAGGCTTCGTTCGGCGACGACCGTGTGCTGCTGGAACGCTACCTCGACGAGCCGCGCCACCTCGAAGTGCAGTTGCTGGGCGACAAGCACGGGCACCTGGTGCACTTGTTCGAACGCGAATGTTCGATCCAGCGCAACCACCAGAAAGTGATTGAGGAAGCACCCGCGCCGCACCTGCCGCCCGCCGTGCGCGAGGCCCTGTTCGCGCACGCGCTGACGATGGGGCGCGCCATCGGCTACGACAGCACCGGCACCATCGAGTTCATCCACGACAGCCGCAGCGGCGACACCTTCTTCCTGGAAATGAACACCCGGCTGCAGGTCGAGCACCCGGTGACCGAGTTGACGGTCGGCATCGACCTGGTCGAATGGCAGCTGCGGGTGGCCGCTGGTGAGCCGCTTGGCTTTGCGCAGCCAGACCTGGCGCAGCGCGGCTGCGCGATCGAGGCGCGTGTCTGCGCGGAGAATCCGGCGGCCGGTTTTGCGCCCGAGATTGGCGCCCTGGTCGGCTACCGCGAGCCGCGCGGCGAGGGCGTCCGGGTCGACAGCGGCGTGCGCAGCGGCAGTCAGGTGACGCCCTATTACGACTCCATGCTGGCCAAGGTGATTGCCCATGCCGACGACCGGCCGACCGCCGCGCGGCGGCTCGCCACGGCATTGGACGACACGGTGCTGCTCGGCGTGCACAGCAACCTCGGTTTTCTGGCCGATCTGCTGCGCCACGACCACTTCGCGCAAGTACTCAGCACCCACTACATCGAACGCGCCTTTCCCGCCGGCTGGCAACCGCGCGCGGACGATGGGCTGGCCATCGCCGCTGCCGCCTTGCATGGCGTGCTGACCCAGCAGGCGGCCGCCGGGCAGAAGTCGCTTGGGGCCTGGCAGTCGCTCGGGGCCTGGCGCGCGACCGGCGCCGGCAGTGGCACAGGCAGCACACAGGTGCTGCTCGAAGACGAGCAGCGCTGCGTGCATGAAGTCAGCGTGTCACCGTTGGGCGAAGGCTGGCGCGTGTGCGTCGGCGATCTGGAGCTGAACCTGGGAGCGACGCTAACCGGCGACACCCTGGCGTTGCAGCGCGACGGCCTGACGGTGCGCTTCACGGTGGCACTGGAGCAGCACGCTACGCAGGGTGAACGCCTGTGGATATCTGGCCCGGTCGGCACCTGGGCCTGGCGCCGGCTCGACCGCTGGCAGCGCGCACTCAAGGGCGCGGCGGGCGCGGATGACACGGGGGGCAATCGCCTGATCGCGCCCATGCCTGGCCTGGTGACGCAGGTGCAGGTCAGCGTGGGCATGAGCGTGAATGCAGGCGACACGCTGGTGCAGATGGAAGCCATGAAAATGGTGCACACGCTCAGCGCGGCCGCGCCGGGGCGGGTGGCCGAGCTGCGTTGCCGCGTCGGCGACGCGGTGCGCGGTGGTGATGTATTGGTCGTGATGGAAACAATGGAAACAGAGGAAAAGCAATGAACGAGCCGATTTATTTTGACGAGCAACACCGGCAGTTCCGGGACAACCTGCGCCGCTTTGTCGAGCAGGAAGTGGTGCCACAGGCCGCGTCCTGGGAAGAGCAGGGCATGGTGCCGCGCGCGCTGCTGCGCAAAATGGGTGAGCTGGGTTACCTGGGCATCCGCTACGACGAAAAGTATGGCGGCTCGAAGCTCGACACCGTGTACAGCGCCATCCTGGCCGAAGAACTCGGCCGTTCCACCTACGGCGGTTTTGCCGTGACGGTGATGGTGCACACCGACATGGCTTCGCCGCATCTGGCCAATTTTGGCTCGCCCGAGCAGCTTGAGCGCTACCTGCCGCCCATCATCAAGGGCGAGAAGATCTGCGCCGTGGCGGTGACCGAGCCCGATGCCGGCTCCGACGTGGCCGGCATCCGCACCCGCGCGGTGCGCGAGGGTGACGAGTGGGTCATCAACGGCAGCAAGATGTTCATCACCAACGGCGTGCATGGCGATGTGTACTTCGTGGCCGCCAAGACCGACCCGACGGCCAAGGGCTCGCGCGGCATTTCGATTTTCATCGTCGAGAAGGGCACACCGGGTTTTCGGGTCGGGCGCGCGCTCAATAAGAGCGGCTGGCTGTGCAGCGACACCGCCGAGCTGGTGTTCGAGGACTGCCGCATCCCGGCCGCCAACCTGCTGGGCGAAGAGAACAAGGGCTTCTACCAGATCATGCGCAACTTCCAGAACGAGCGCATGGTGCTGGGCGCCCAAACCATGGGCGAGGCCGCGCGCGCGATCGAGCTGACGCTGGACTATGTGCGCGATCGCAAGGCCTTTGGCGCCACGCTGTGGGACAAGCAGGCGATTCGCCAGCGCCTGGCCACGCGGGCCTCGCAGGTGGCGGCGGCGCGTCAGTTGGTGTACCACGCGGCCTGGCTCGATGCGCAGGGGCGCGAGTGCGTGAAGGAGGTGTCGATGGTCAAGGCGCTGTGCGGCGAGCTGGTCAACGACGTGGTTTATGACTGTCAGCAGTTCCACGGTGGCGCTGGCTATATGCGCGAGACGCCGATCGAGCGCATGGTGCGCGACGCCCGTGTCCAGGCCATCGGTGGCGGTGCCACCGAGGTCATGCTCGAAGAAGTGGCGAAACGGTTATGAACATGAGCACCTCTCAAGCTACTTCAGTCATGGAAGAGCCGGTCGAGCTGCCGCTGAAGGAGGTCCTGCCCGGCATCCTGATGTTCACGCTGCCGGTGGACTATGGCATCGACCACGTCAACATCTACCTGATTCGCGAAGGCGAGGGTTGGTGCCTATTCGACACAGGTGCCGATTGCGAAGCCGCCCGTGCGCTGTGGCTGCGCGCCCTTGAGGGGCCACTAGCGGCCGGCCTGACGCGCATCATCGTCTCGCACCACCACCCCGACCACCTCGGGCTGGCCGTGTGGCTGCACGAGCGCACCGGAGCGACCATCCTGATGCGCGAGGAAGAGCTGACGGTGGCGCGGCAGACGCATGTGAGTAGCGTCGCTGACCGTGCCTACTGCGTCGACTTCATGTGCCGCCATGGGGTGGCGCCGGAGGATGCGCAACAGGTGGTGGGCGGGGTCTTGCAAAGCAACATGGCCTGCGCCGTGCCGGCGCGCGTCGAGCCGCTCGAAGCCGGCCAGACGCTGCGCATCGGCGAGCATGTGTTCGAGGTGCTGGTGCTGGGCGGTCACAGCATTGCACAGATTTGCCTGTATGCGCCCAAGTTGAAGCTGCTGCTCACGGGCGACCAGTTGCTCGAGCGCATTACACCCAACATCGGTGTCTGGCCCTATGGCGAAACCGATCCGCTGCCGCGCTATCTGGACAGCCTGCGCACCATTGCCGCGTTGGAGATCGAGCACGTGCTGCCGGCCCACCACGACGTCTACCATGCCGGGGTCAAGCGCGCGCACGGACTGGTGGCGCACCATCAAAAAGCGTTGCGCAAGTTCATGGCGCGCCTGGGCGCGGGGGGCATGAATGCCACCGAACTCGGCTACGCCGTTTATGGCGCGCAGAGCGACCCGCTGCATGCTTACCTGGCCATGGGCGAAACCCTGGCGCACCTGCTGTGGCTGGAGCGCTCCGGCTACGTGCGCCATGAAGAAACGCTAGCCGCGACCCGCTGGTATCCGGTGACGGCGGCCGGCGAAGAGCCCACCCTCACCTTGTCTGGAGATATGTCGAGATGACAGAAACACACACCATCAACGAAGAAGAAATCGCCAAGCGATGGCAGAAGTTTGCCCATGTGTCTCCGTATAACCGCGAACTGGGCCTCCTGCCGCACGCAGTGCGAACCGACTGGTGCGTGCTCAAGGTCGAGTATCAGGAAGCGCTGGTGGGCGATCCGCAGACCAGGGTTTTGCATGGCGGCGTGATCACTGCGCTGCTCGACGCAGCGTTCGGATTCGCGATTTTCGTCAAGCTGCCGGAGATACGGCCGATGGCCACGCTGGACTTGCGCATCGACTACCTCAAGCCCGCCACGCCCGGGCGTGCGATTCTGGGAGGGGCCGTTTGCTACAAGCTGACTGCAGAACTGGCGTTCGTCCGAGGCGCTGCTTACCACGACACGCCGGACGACCCAATTGCCACCGCCGTCGGCATTTACATGTTTACTTCCGGGCGACCGGTATTGCGCAACGAGGATGTGCCACGATGAAATGGACCGAACAAATTGACCATGCGCGCGCCCAGGGTGACTGGAGCGAAGTGATCCGGGCGGTGCCCTTTGCGCGTTTTCTGGACTTGCGCATCGATGTCAAGGGCGAGGAGTTCACCTGCGTCCTTCCATTCCAGGAAAAACTGATAGGCAACCCCATCCTGCCGGCTCTGCATGGCGGAGCCACCGGGGGGTTTCTGGAGTGCGCCGGATTGTTCTACCTGCTGTGGCACATGGACAGCCGGGACTTGCCCAAGACCATCGATTTCAACATCGATTATCTGCGCTCGGGCCGACCGCAGGACACCTATGCCAACGTCGTGATGGTCAAGCTGGGCCAGCGGGTGGCGAATTTGCGCATCCAGGCATGGCAATCCAGCCCCGATAAGCCCATTGCCCTTGGTCACGGCAATTTCATGCTGCGAGCCTGAGCTCATTACGAAGGAGACAAATCCATGAGTCAATCTGTTTACAAATCCGTGTTTCGCCCCGGCCTCTTTGCCGGTCAGACGGTGATCGTCACCGGCGGCGGCAGCGGCATCGGCCGCTGCACCGCGCACGAGCTGTCCAACCTGGGCGCCAGCGTGGCGCTGGTGGGCCGCAAAATCGAGAAGCTGCAGGCGGTGCAGGCCGAGATCGAAGCGGCGGGCGGCAAAGTCAGCATCCATGTCTGCGACATCCGCGACGAGCCGGGCGTCAAGGCCCTGGTTGCCGACGTGATTGCGCAGCACGGCCGGATCGATGGCCTGGTCAACAACGCCGGTGGTCAGTATCCGCAGCCGGTCAAGGACATCAGCCTCAAGGGCTGGGAGGCGGTGGTGCGCAGCAACCTGACCGGAGGCTTTCTCGTCTCGCGTGAGGTCTACACGCAGTGGATGGAGGCGCACGGCGGCTCCATCGTCAACATCATCGCCGATATGTGGATGGGCATGCCCACCATGGGACACAGCGGCGCCGCGCGCGCCGGCATGCTGTCGTTCACCGAAACGGCGGCCTGCGAATGGGGCGAGTCGGGCGTGCGCGTCAACGCGGTGGCGCCGGGCTTTGTGGCCAGCAGCGGCTTTGACACCTACGAGCCCGAGATGCAGGCCAAGTTCCGCATTTTGATGAAGAGTGTGCCGCTGCAGCGCTACGGCACCGAGGCCGAAGTATCGGCGGCCATCGTGTTTCTGCTGTCCGAGGCGGCGGCCTACATCACCGGCTCCTTCATCCGCGTCGATGGCGGTGTGCCCAATGCCCGTCAGACCTGGAAGCTGAAGCCGACGGATCGCTCCAAACCCTTCAACGGCTTTGCCCTGGCCAAGCCGCCGAAGTGCCTGAGCGTCAAGGATGAATGACATGGACGCGACGATGCAAACCACAAACACGAACGATCCGTCGGCTTATCTCGCGCCCGGCCGCTATGTGGACAGCGATCACCCGGCGGTGATCGCGTTCGCGCGCCGGGTGGCCGACCCCGCGATGACGCCGCGCGAGATCGCGGTCAAGCTCTATTACGCCGTGCGCGACGAGTTTCTCTACGACCCCTACTGCTTTGACACCACGGTCGAGGGCTTGAAGGGCAGCCGCGTGATCGAGGCCGGGCGTGGCTTTTGCGTGCCCAAGGCGGCGCTGCTGGCAGCGGCTGCCCGTGTGCTGGGCGTGCCGGCACGGCTGGGCTATGCCGACGTTCGCAACCACCTGACCAGCAAACGCCTGCAAGACATGATGGGCACCGACTTGTTTGTCTTTCATGGCTACACCGAGCTGTGGGTCGACGGCCAGTGGCTCAAGGCCACGCCCGCTTTCAACCGCTCCTTGTGCGAGAAAGCCGGTATCCACCCGTTGGAGTTCGACGGCAGCGCCGATTCGGTCTTTCATGAATTTGATGTGAGCGGCCGACGTCACATGGAGTATGTGCAGGACCGCGGCGCTTACGCCGATCTGCCGCGCGAGGAACTGCTGGCCACGTGGCGCGAGCACTACAAGAGCTTCGCCGACTGGGGTCAGGTTGCAGGCAATGGTGCCGACTTTGAACAAGAAGTGAGCCCGGGATCGTGATCACTATGAAGTGAGTTGAAAAATTTTTAAACAGCCATAAGAAGATAGCCATGAACCTGAGCAAATCGAAATTCGCAAACGCGTTGAGCGATCCTCGGTCGGGGCTTCAGCTTCGGCTGCCAAACGTGCGGGCAACCCTGCAAACTGTGCAGGTTATTGCCGCGCTTTGTGTGACGCTGTTGGGGACCGGGCTTGCGCGAGCAGAGACTGGCGTAACAGCACAGACCGTCCTGATCGGTCAGAGTGTGTCGCTGACCGGGCCGCTTGCAGAAATCGGCAACGATTTCAGCGAAGGTTTCAAGGCGTACATCGACGAGGTGAACCGCCGTGGCGGGGTCTTCGGCCGCCGGTTGAAGCTCGTGCTAATGGACGACGGGTATGTTCCCCAACGATCACTGGCCAATACCGAAAAATTGATTGGTGAGGACAAGGTATTCGCGCTGGTCGGGAACCTGGGAACGGCCAATGTCACCGGTGTGCTGCCGCTACTGGAGCAACACCGTGTGCCATTGTTTGCGCCGTTCACGGGAGCAGACAGCCTGCGCCGCACGCCGAACCGGTATCTGTTCACCGTGATGGCTTCGTACGGTAGTGAAACAGAAAAAATGGTTCAGCATTTGACGACGACAGGGATCAAGTCCATCGCCGTCGCATACATGAACAACGCTTTCGGACAGGAGGGGCTTGCGGGCGTGCAGGCGGCTATGAAGGACCGACAAGTAGCCCCGATAGCGAGTGCGGCGATCGCGACGGACGCTCGGGACGCCGCAGTTGCGGCGCAAACAATTGCTCTCGCGCGACCGCAAGCGGTCATTTTGACGACGGCCGGCAAGGCGACGATCGAATTCATTCGCGAGTTTAAGAAGACCGGAGTAGCAGCACAACTGCTGCTGCTGTCGGTGGCGGACACCAATCTCCTGGTCAATCAGTTCGGCAAGGACGCGACTGGCATCATCGTCACCCAGACGATGCCGGCGCCGTTCTCCAACAAGCTCGGCGTGTCGCGCGAATTCAACAAACTGATGAGTTCCAACGGCAAGGACAAGCACGTCGGCTATGCATCCATGACGGGGTTTGTTTCGGCCAAAGCCTTCGTTGAAGCGCTCCGGCTCACAGGGCCGGACCTGACCCGTGAGAAGTTCATGAGCGCCATCGAAAGTGCAAAAAACATGGATCTTGGGGGCTATGTCTTGCGTTTTGGTCCGGAAAAGCATCATGGTTCGACCTATGTCGAGATGACCATGATCAAGCCCGGCGGCTCGCTATTTGTCTACTGAAATGAAGAAACAAACCTTCCACATGAGCGTTACTGAGCGGCGAGAGTTTTTTGCTTTCGACGGGGGAGCCCTCGTCGCTGAGGTGTATGGCCCGGTCGGCGCTCCAGCGGTGTTGCTGCTGCACGGTGGCGGGCAAACCCGCCATGCCTGGGGCAAGGCGGCGCAGGTGCTGGGCGATGCCGGCTGGTACACCGTGGCGCTGGACTTGCCGGGCCACGGCGACAGTGCCTGGGCCACGGATGGCGACTACCGCATCGAGACGCTGGCCGACACCATGTGCTGCATCTGGCGCGAACTGGGCACGCCGCTGGCGGTGGTCGGCGCGTCACTGGGCGGCCTCATCAGCATGGCCGCAGTCGGCCGCGTCGATGCGCCGCCGATCAACGCGCTGGTGCTGGTGGACATTGCGCCGCGCATGGAAGAAGCCGGTGTCGAGCGCATCGTCAGTTTCATGCGGGCGCGGCCCGATGGTTTTGCGTCGCTGGAAGAAGCCGCGCAACACATCGCTGACTACCGTGGGCGGCCAATGGAAGGACCGATCGAGGGCCTGAAGAAAAACCTGCGTATGAATGTGCAAGGCCGCTGGAATTGGCATTGGGACCCGCAACTGATGAGCGAGGCCAACCACAACCACCGGCGCGACGCGGAGGGCTACGAGCGCGCCTTGCGCGGTCTGCAGGCGCCCACCCTGCTGCTGCGCGGCCAACGCAGCGACGTGATCAGCGAAGAAGATGCGCGCGCCCTGGTGCAAACCCTGCCGCGGGCGCGCTTTGTCGACCTCAAGGGCGCCGGCCACATGATCGCCGGTGATGCCAACGACGCCTTCGCCGCCAGCGTGGCGGCGTTTCTGCACGAAGTAATGCCGCCGGCGCCACCTCCGGCGAGTCGAAGCTGAATCTGAACGAGGAGCCTGGAATGAGTTTGCGATCTTTTACGCTGCACGATCTCATCAAGCGCAACGCGCGTTTGTACGGATCGAACACCGCCATGGTGTTCGGCGATCAGCGGGTCACGCACGCCCAGTATGCCGAGCGCACGGCGCGCCTGGCGGCTGGTCTGGCGGCCGCAGGCGTGGGCCAGGGTGACCGGCTGGCGATACTGGCCCCCAACTGCCTGGAATATGTCGACCTGTTCGGCGCAGCCGCCCAGTTGGGCGCGATCGTGGTGCCGATCAACTGGCGGCTGTCGGCCGAGGAGGTGGCCTATGTCATCGAGGACGTGGCGCCGCGGGTGCTGATCGTCGCCGATGAGTTCCAGGCCCTGCTGCCGCAGAGCAGCCTGGACGACAAGCTGCGCTACACGCTGGGCGTCGCGCCAGCGCCTTGGCAACCCGTCAGCGCCTTGTATCTCGATCGCACCGTGCCGCCCGCCGATCTGAATGACGATGAGGGGCTCGTCATCATCCACACCGCCGCCGTGGGCGGGCGGCCGCGCGGCGCGCTGCTCTCGCACCGCGGCCTGATCGCCGCCAGCTTGCAGACGCAACTGGCCTGGCAGTTGACCACTTCAGATGTCAATCTGGGCGTCTTGCCGCTGTTTCACGTGGCCGCCATCGGCTTCATGCTGGCCACGCAGCAGGCGGGCGGGGCGACGCTGCTGCTGACACGTTTCGATCCGCCCAGCCTGGTCAAGCATATCGACGAGGACGGCGGCAGCCTGATCGGCACCTTCCCGCCGATGCTGGGCGCCCTGCTGGACGCCGCAGCGGCCCAGGGCTCGGCACTGGACAGCCTGCGCGTGGTGTCGGGAATCGACGTGCCCGAGACCATCGCGCGCTTGCGCACCACCTGCCCCCAGGCGACTTTCTGGAGTGCCTACGGCCAGACCGAGACCTCGGGCTCGGTCAGTCTGGCGCCATTTGACGAGCGCCCCGGGAGCGCCGGGCGGCCCACCGCGCTGAACACGGTCGCAGTGGTGGACGAACTGGACCGCCCGTTGCCCACCGGCGCCACCGGCGAGATCGTGGTGCGGGGTCCGATGGTGTTCCAGGGCTACTGGCGCTGCGAAGCAGACAACGCTTTCGCGCTGCGCAACGGCTGGCACCACACGGGCGACATGGGGCGCATCGATGCCGAGGGCTACCTTTGGTACAGCGGGCGTTCACCGGCCAAGGAGTTGATCAAGCCGGGGGGCGAGAACGTCTATCCGGCTGAAGTCGAGCGGGCCATTCTGGAGCACCCGGCGCTGGCGCAGGTGGTGGTCCTCGGTGTGCCGGACGTTCAGTGGGGCGAGGCGGTCAAGGCGGTCTGCGTGCTGAAGGCAGGGTGCACGCTGAGTGCCGAGGAGTTGATCGAGTTTGTGGGCGGTCGCATCGCACGCTACAAAAAACCCAAGCACGTGGTGTTTGTACCGGCACTCCCCTTGGGCGGTGCCGATAGCATTGACCGCGCGGCCGTCAAGGCCGCGCACGGTGGCGCCTGATGGCCATGTCAGCCCGGTGTGCTCAAACCGCCGTTGACGCTCAGGGTCTGGCCGGTGATGGCATCGGACTCCGGTCCGGCCAAGAACGCCGCCGCGTTGGCGATGTCCTGGCAGTGCACGGGGAACAGCATGCGCTTGCGCAGGTTCTCGATCATGCCCTTGCCGTGACCGCCTTCGAGCGCTGGCGAGCCCGGGCCCCAGCGCGGCTCGGCATCCCAGATGTAGCTCATCGCCACCGCGTTGACCCGAATGCCGTCGCGCCCCAGTTCACGCGCCAGCACGCGGCACATCTGCATCATGCCGGCGGTGGCGCCGCCAATGAAGGATTCGCCGACCGTGGCCACGCGGCCCGCGTCGGTGCCCACCGCGACGATCTTGCCGCGGCCGTGCAGTGCCATGACGCGGGCGGCAGCCTGGATCGCAAATGCGCGGGTGAGCCAGTGGGCGCGGATGTAGTTGTCGAAGTCGCCGTTGCTCATTTCCTTGAAAAGGCGAAAGGACGGCGAGTCGGCACTGGCGCCTGCGCCGCTGGCCACCAGGATGTCAAGGCGACCGTGGCGCTCGGCAACTCGATCCACCATGGCACGAACCGCGTCGCTATGGGTCAGGTCGGCTTGTTCAAACGCGGCGCAGTAGCCGTTCGCAGCGATCTCGTTGATCACTGCCTGTCCGGCTTCGGGATTGCGGCCGTTGACGATCACGTGCGCGCCGCGCCGCGCCAACTCCAGCGCAATGGCACGACCGATGAAGGCCGTGGCACCGGTGACGAGGGCGATCTGGCCCTGAAGTTGACCGCCAGGCAAGGATGCTGGGTTCATCCGCTGTTCTCCTGCGCTAAACGACATAAAAACCCAATTATGTCAAAACAGCGGGCCCGGCCGATAGAAGGATTGCCCGCAGAGAACCACTTTCATCCATCACCACCCATCAATCACCGGACTTCAAAATGGCCAACCTGACCGACAGCGCCAAGTCGCATCATTTCAAGACGCACCGACGCACCATCACCGAAACCGACATCGTCACCTTCGTCAATGTGGTCGGCTTGCATGAACCATTTTTTATCGACATGGAGTACATCCGGGAGAACATGACCGGATCGCATCGCAGCCGCTTTGCGCCCGGCCCGATGGTCATTTCGCTCGGCATGGGGCTGCTGGCAACCTATGTGTCCGACATCATCAAGCAGGTGCTGGAAGGGCGCGAGGTTGGCCCGTTCGGCGGTATGACCGGCGTACAGGCACGCCTGCGCGGTGCGCTGTTTCCGGGCGACACCATTCATGTCGAAGGGGAGGCCCGACTGCTCCCCACGACCTCGCGCGGCTATACCCTGATGGAGTTGCAACATTTGGTGATCAATCAGCGTGGCGAAACCATTGCCGACTTCACTGAAACCATTACTTTTTTGCCTGCTGCTCCGGCTCCATGAATTTTGAACTTTCGTGATTCGTTTGCCTGTGGCAGCCCGTCCACGACTCGCGACGTCAAATGGCCGGATCAATAGTACAGACCGCACAGACCGGGATATCCAACACCAGGAGATTTCTACATATGACAAAACGAGAAGCTGTGATCGTCGGCGTTGCCGACCTGCCACTGAAGGACGGCAAGGTCCTTGCGCCCATGTCGGTCCTGCAGGCCCAGGCGCTGGTCGCCCGCGACGCCTTGAAGGACGCAGGCATCGCCATGCACGAAGTCGATGGGTTGCTGACCGCCGGTATGTGGGGGGTGCCCGGCCCGGGCCAGTTGCCGACCGTGACGCTGTCGGAGTACCTGGGGATTACGCCGCGCTTCGTCGACGGCACCAACATCGGCGGCTCGGCCTTCGAGGCGCATGTGGCGCATGCCGCCACAGCCATCGAGGCGGGCCGCTGCGAGGTGGCGCTGATCACTTACGGTAGCCTGCAAAAGAGCGAGATGAGCCGCAACCTGGCCGGTCGTCCCGCCGTGCTCACCATGCAGTACGAAACCCCCTGGGGCATGCCCACGCCGGTGGGCGGCTATGCCATGGCGGCCAAGCGCCACATGCACGAATACGGCACCACCTCCGAGCAGCTGGCCGAGATCGCGGTGGCCACGCGCAAGTGGGCGGCGCTCAATCCGGCGGCCACCATGCGCGACCCGCTGTCCATTGACGATGTGCTCCAGAGCACAATGATCTCCGACCCCCTGCACCTGCTCGATATTTGTCTGGTCACCGACGGTGGTGGCGCGGTGGTCATGACCACGGCAGAGCACGCCAAGGCGCTCGGTCGCAAGCCGGTGTTCGTGCGCGGTTACGGCGAATCACACACCCACTGGACCATCGCCGCCATGCCCGATCTCGCGCGCCTGACGGCCGCCGAAGTGGCTGGTCGCGACGCCTTTGCCATGGCCGGCATCCGGCATGACGCCATTGACGTGGTTGAGGTCTATGACTCGTTCACCATCACCGTGCTGCTGACGCTCGAAGCGCTGGGCTTTTGCAAGCGTGGCGAGGGCGGTGCCTTCGTCGCCAACCAGCGCACCGCGCCGGGCGGTGTATTCCCGCTTAACACCAACGGCGGCGGTCTGTCTTACGCACACCCAGGCATGTACGGCATCTTCCTGCTGATCGAGGCGGTGCGCCAGTTGCGCGGTGAATGCGGCCCGCGCCAGATTCAGAACGCCGTGACCGCGCTGGTCCACGGCACCGGCGGCACGCTCTCCAGCGGTGCCACTTGCATCCTCTCTACCCGGTGAGCACCATGTACGACAAACCCCTGCCCGTCATCGATGGCGAAAGCCGCCCCTATTGGGATGCCCTGAAACAGCACCGCCTGACACTCAAGCGTTGTACCGACTGTGGCAAGCACCATTTCTATCCGCGCGCCCTGTGCCCGCACTGCCATTCCGACGCCGTCGAATGGGTCGATGCGCGCGGCACCGGCACCATCTACAGCTACACCATCGCGCGCCGGCCGGCCGGTCCGGCCTTCAAGGCCGACACACCTTACGTGGTGGCGGTGATCGACCTCGACGAAGGCGCGCGCATGATGACCAACATCGTCACCGACGATGTGGAGGCGGTGCGCATCGGCCAGCGTGTGACGGTGCAGTACGACGACGTGACCGAAGAGGTCACATTGCCGAAGTTCCGGCTGTTGTGACGCCGAGGTTTCCCGCATGGACTTCACCATTGATCCCGATACCGTGGCGATTGCCGAGGCGGTGCTGCGCTTCGTGGAGCGCGAAGTGCTGCCGCTGCAGCAGCGCCACCACGACCTGCTGGGCAGCGAACGCACTTTGTTCGACGCCAGCGGCCGTTATGTGCCCGAGGTGCTGGCGCTGCGCCAGCAGGTGCGCAAGCGCTCGGCCGAACTGGGTTTTTACACCCTGTTCGGCGACGAAAAACTGGGCGGCGGCGGGCAGGGCGCGCAGGTCATGGCCCATGTGCAGGAGGTGCTCAACCACCGCGTGGGTCCGGCCCAGCCGCTGGTGCAGACGGTGGTGCTGCCATCGCCCTTCACCAACGGTCTGTCGCCGGTGCTGCGGCACCTGAAGCCGGACATCTTCGCGCAATACCGCGACGGCATCGCCAGCGGCGACAAGACCCTGTGCTTTGGTCTGAGCGAGCCCGATGCCGGCTCCGATGTATTCGGCATGAAAACCCGCGCCGTGCGCGACGGTGACGAATGGGTGCTCACCGGCACCAAGCAGTGGATCACCCACTCGCCCTACGCCGATCACGCCATGGTGTTTGCGCTGACCGACCCCGAAGCCGCGGCGCGCCACAAGGGCGGCGTCACCGGTTTCTTCGTCGACACG
>Ga0114986_1000244_pt1 | contig 15209 bp, 17 predicted proteins | sample Shrwel1BS1Day17_FD_96988 | JGI IMG/M metagenome (GOLD analysis project Ga0114986, IMG submission 96988) | Subsurface microbial communities from deep shales in Ohio, USA - Utica-3 well 1 S-1-Day17 | ecosystem: Environmental > Aquatic > Deep subsurface > Shale gas/oil reservoir > Produced... | reverse complement strand
TGTGCATCGTCGCCAGCAGCGCATCGACCACGGCGCGCAACTTGCGCAGCGGGTGTGACGCTGGCACGCGCTCTTCAAGGCTGATGTAGCTGAACATCGCCCCCTGGAAGTCTTGGTTGCCTCGCATCTTTCTTGTCTGGGTCGTTCTTGGATGGCTTCAGATCGTAGCGGCCCACACGGGCGGCGGCGAAGGATTTTTCAACGGCCTGATAGATCACAACCTGCGATTGCTTGATCGACGCGCTCAATTCGAGGACGGCCGCGGCTATTGATGATAATGCGCCGTGACAGGGCGTTAGGGCGAGAAGGGAGGCAGATGGTAAGGGTCCCAGCCTGAAACGCGCCGTTGACTAACCTCGTCTGACCAAGCGGGTGGTAGGACACATAAGATCGCACAGGACCGTTACCCCAGAGCCGCCAACCGTGCGACTCGATCTTGGTCTGTCGGATCACCTCTTCGCCGGTGTCCCTTAATGCGTTGTTATTGATGTCCGCAAATAATAGCCACCCTTGCTCCCATCTACCAATTGGGTGACATGCTGACCCGACTGCTATACACGCAACGACGGGATGACCTCGACGGATAGCCTCGCTTCGTGCGAGGTTCAGGTCAACGAGCAAAGAATTAGCCAATGCCTTTGATCGCAGATCATCTATCCAAAGACCCACTGAAGGAATAGCAAGAAAACTCATGAAGGCGACGATACTGACCGTCACCATCATTTCAATCAGCGTTACACCTGACAACCGCTTGCGCTCTTCCAACTCGCCCTCCGCCAGAACTGGTGATCTGGAAGAGGAATATAGGATTGGCTTTCAGGCAACTCAATCCCAAAAAAACTAATACAAAAGAGATGCATCACCAACACGGGCGACCATCTGTCCCCACCAAAGGTGCTTGGACGCCCGCCTGGTTAACGCTCATCGCCGCGCATTTATCCAATGCTTGAGATCCCTGCGGAAGAGCGGTCAACGTATAGGTAGTCCCACCCGCACCGAAGACAATTGCAAAGTTGTACTTCGCGGTCCCGGAGCGCGGGCTCTGAGTCACCGGGAGTGTTACCCACGCACCACCGTTCATGGTTCGATCGTATCGGTTGTTGTTGGTGTAAACACGCTCAAGAAACTGTACGTTCTCAGCCATGTCCGACTGCGCATCTGCACGGGCGGTCCTCCGGACGTACTCTGCATAAGAGGGATAGGCCACTGCGGCAAGAATCCCGACGATGGCGACAGTGATCATCAGTTCCACCAAGGTGAAACCGGCTTGTCTGCGTGACATGAACAGATACTCCTGCGGTTTTCTAGGTCAACGTTGACCTGGTCGCTCAAAAGGATTGCTGGGCCCTGGATTGACGATCACATGAGTCACAGCATTTCCAGACAATGTAAGCAACACCGGTACGCCAGGCTTCAGCTGCAAAGCACTGACGAACCGCGCATTTCGGTCAACGATTTGGACATCAGGCGCCACCACATAGGTCTTTCCTGATGCTCTGAGAGTTTGCCCTCCAACTGACCATTGTTCGATGGTGGCCCGCAGATCCTGCTCCGGCCCCTCGTTTGACCATGCAATAGCTCCGGTGCACAAAACAAGTGCACCGACCGAAATACGCCCAAAAATGCTCATGACAGTTACCCTCAACGTAGCTGACGCCAAGACTGACGCCCTGCGGGACCTGCGGTGTTTCGGCTATCGCCCACCTTGTTGCCGTCACCGCCGTACATGTAATCGGTCGCCTTGTCACCAGCCCTGATGGTGGTCAAGGTCTCACCGGTCGTACCGCCCAGGCCACTCGGTGTGCCAGCCCCTGTGGTGTCCGAGCTGTCGATATTGCCATCATTGTTCAGGTCAAGGTTGGGTTCAAGACAGCGACCACCATTGACCAGGCATATATCCATCACAAAGCCATTGCGCCCACTGCCACAGGGGTCGTCGTCAGGGATCAAGGTAGTGAATCTCACACGCTCCTGATAAGCCCCCGAAGGAAACGTTGCCTCACTGATGACTCTTTCCCCTGCTACTGGCAAGTCGAGTCTCCATCCCCTATCGGAGGGTGCAAGGCTGTTCTGGGTCACATACCTGAGACTGCCGGCTGGCCATGTCTTTGATCCCACAACCACATCACCTGCGTTCGATGTAATGGTTTGGGAGCGCAGTTGACTGCGGATCACATTGGCAACAGTCGCTGCAGAGTCGTCGAAAACGCCGTAGAAAGTCTGGACCTGGGGAGAAATGATGGAGTCATCACCCACCCGGAAGAAGCTTCCGGTACCGACCGTGACCACCAACTCGCTGGTGGAACCGGGTTTCAACGCCAACTTTGGCTTGGACGTGATCGGCTGGCGGTTACCACTTCCATCAGTGGCGGTAAACACACGTGCGAGCACGGGGGCCGCTCCGTTGGAAGGAAACTGCACGCGCCAAAGGTTTCCCAGGAGGTCCCCTGCATAGACACGACTCAGGTTCAGGTTGTTGACCGGCCAATCAGTCGTCTCCACGGGCCCCATGCCATTGGGCGTCGCTGCAGCACCCTGTGCTGTGTCCACGACATAAAGCAACCGACCCGTCTTCATGTCCACCACCATCAACTTGGCACGGTGATCCGCACTGTTGTAGCCGTTGCCGAACACGGCCGCCCAGCGCCCTGTCGGCAAACGCACGACTTTCGGCTTGGTGACGCCGTAGCCCATGTCACGACAGGCCTTGCTGCCTGCCGCGCCAGTCGGATCAGCAACACAAGGAACATTCGCATATCGGAACTCCCACAACACTTTGGATGCATTGAAGTTTTCCGGATCAGTCACGTCCAGAGCGAACACGGTCCGCCCGCCTGCACCCATGGCACCGACCAAGACCGTCTTCCACGAGCCATCCCAATGGGCGTCCGAAGTTTCTGCCGAACCATCGACAAAGTAGCGATGGTTGTAATCGGATCGCATCAGTTCGTTGATCTGCGCATGAGATCCCGATGCCCCAGGCAAGAGCAATTCACTCGGCACATAGGCAAACAACTCGGAACCGCCGTCCGGATCCATCGATGTTGAGGGCGGGGTGCCGACATACGGCGTTCCTGCATGAAACGCATGCAGCATGCCGCCGTTGGTTCCCACGTAGATCACATCGGGCCGATTTTTGTAGGCAGATGTGGCACGGAAAGCGTTGTAAGTGGATTTTTCTGGCCCCTGGATCAGGCTGTATCCGTAGTCCCTTCTCGACACGAAAAGCGGGTCCGATCCAATAATGTCACCAATCTTCTGGGTAATTGAAGGCGTACCCGCCGATGCGCGCGAACGGAGCCCGGGGTTCTCCACACCACGCAACCATGCAACACGGTCATCCGCCGTGGCAGCCGTCGCAGCGGCACCTGTTGGGTTGATCGCCAGGGCAGCCTGCTGCGCAGTACTCAGGTTGGCCAATTGCAGGGCAACTGCAGAGTCATCACTCGACTTCAGGGTGAAGATCTTGCGACTGCTCTCGGACAAGCCTGCAAGCTTCTCTTCCGCGTCCCATTTCTTGGCTCCGGGATTTCCATCGCTCTGAACCTCGCGAGCCACGATCGTTCCTGACCAGTCACTGCTGCGGAACGATGCGTTGTAAAGCAAGGTATCTGTCTGGAGAACGGCCGAACTCGTCGCCGCCGAGGTTCCGGACCCAGCAACCCTCGCGACAATGTCCTTCAGAACGTCGGACAGTTGCTTGGCAAAGGTGTCCGGGTCGGCGGCTGAAAAGAATCCCCCCCTTGCATTGACCGCCGCATGCAGCAGGTCATCAATCTTGGCTGGATTGGTCGCACTGGGGTCGGCCCAGTTGATGTTCACTGCGGGCACCGCGTCGATGGCACCAAAGGCAGTGGCCGGATCGACACTTCCCGACACCCCCAGCCCGACGCCGTAAGTCACCATATGCTGCCAGAAAGCAGGGTTTCGAGGTGACACCGGAACCTTGTTGTCCAAGCCGGGACGCAAATCCCTCTTCCAGTAGTACATCGCTACGTCCGCCAGTGTGTCACTTCGGTTATCGGTAAACGGCGTGACAGCACTGTAGGTAAAGGTTTGACTATTTGGGCCGGTGATGGTCGGCCCGTTGCTCCCGTCAACGTTGGCTGCAGCGCCCGTTGTGCTGGCGGCAGCAGAGTTCCAGTAGCCGTCCGTCATCAAAATGGAATAACTCTGACGACAAGTCAGGTGAGCCGTGGTGTTGTTCGTGCCAGGGATCGCACCCCAAGGGCCGGCATTATCGGCCCGTGAGAAGTACTGGCCCACATCATCCAAAGCCCGTCGCAACGGGGTGTTGGCTGGCGTCCAAACACCCGTGTAGAGTTGATTGAAAAATTCGTTCCTGTCGGCGCCAGCAAATGGTCTTACACCTCTGATCACTGTCCGAGTTGCGACACCGTCGATGGTGGAAGATGCCCTGTTGATGGCGCCAAAGCCCACCCGCATGCTTTCCGCTTGTGTAACGAAGGCTCGACCAATACCCGCTTGCGAGGCAAGCATACGGGAACGGTAGTAGGTGTACCAGTTGGCAAAGTTCTGGATCTCTTCGGCGTAAGTGCAGGAGCCCAAAGCAGCCAGTGCGCAATCGGTCCGTTTGGTCCGGCCCTCACCCGTGTACGGCAATCCGGTGAAGGGCGCCGGACGGGACGCCTCGGGACGGATTTCGATGCGGGTGTAACTGGCCCTGACATTGACAGCGCCTCCGTTGTAACGGAAGTACACCGCTGGATAGAAGCTGCGGGTGGCAGTTACCGCGTTGCATGTCGTCCAACCGGCGCCGTTGTTGTAGTTGTCGCAATACACCCAGGTGGCGTTCTCGTTGTTGTTGGCCGTCAAGTTGCGCACACCGGTGTTACGAACCGGGTGGTGCGGCGCCGCCGTGATGGAGGCTGCCTCAAATTCTCCTTTGGCCGTGACCACTGCGGGTGTGGCGGCGATGGCCATCCCAGTGGGCTTGGCCCAGGGCTTGTAGGTGACCGAGGGATCGTAGTAGCTTTTGTTGATTCTCGGAGAACGCATCATCGCAGCGAATGCATGCTCTGCAGCAGTTCCGCCATCAGCCGCCTCCGACCTGAAACTGGGCACACGGTTGTTGTAATCAGTCCCGCCGTAGTTGCCAGCAACCCGCGGAAACATGTAATAACCCGTGTTACCGATCGCCTCGTCGGGCGTGACCTCCCAGTGCATTGATCCGGAATCATCCAGAACGAACATGATGTTGGGGTCGGCGCTAGACGTGAGGAACAAGGGAGTTTGCGCGATGTTTACCTGAGCAACAGCCGAACCCAGACACAAACTGGTCGACAACCCGAAAGCCATCTTCCGGATCATGATCGACCACACCCTGGAATAATTCTTTTCTTTAATCATGCTCTCACCTTGACCGTATTAAGGACAACTCACACGCCACCACGAATCAAACCCGATGAAATACCACTTAGTTTGGAGGTTCAAAACCAGTTTGAAGGACAATGGGACTCGAGGCCTGCCCACCAACAGATCGCGATGTCACAGGGTAGATCAGGCGAAATTTGGGTGGAATTTCAAGACCAATGCGCACATATTGCGGTGGACCGATGTGAAATGAAGGATCTTGAGCCAACAGGGCATCAAATCCAACCAGAACACCTGTTTGATTGGCTACCCCATCCCAGTCACGCAAATCTCCGACGATTTCAACACGCTCAGAGTCGTAGGGCCCCTGCCGCTCAGCCACGCGAAGGGCAGATTCAGCGGTTTGAAAGGCAAGATTCCGCTCCCGCATGTTCGAAGCCATTCGTTCCTGCGCCAGATTGGTCCTCATGGCCTGAATACCCAACATTGTGAGAACCACAAGAATAATCAGACCGACTATCAACACAGCCCCTCGCTGATCCCGGGCCGATCTGGATCCGGATAACGAGCGGTTTCGCCTAGATGTTGAGCTCATAACCTTGACATGAGAAATTGAAGACCTCAAGGCGCCCTATTTCGCAGGGTGACCGTCGAAGAGAACGGACGATTCACATTGCCATCAGCAATCGTCAGATCCACCTTGATGGCCACAATGCTGGTAGGCGCCACAGTGGAGGGATCAGTCACGTAGTTGGTTGCAGAGCGTGTCGCATCACCAACACCGTAGCGAAGCTGCATATCGGTCACACCACCAGCGATCGCCACTCCGTTACGCTGCAGTTCGCGTGTTGCCGGGTTGACCGTGTATTGAGTCCATTGGCGTCGCATCACCACAGACCCAGGACGATATTGCCTGGTCGGTGGCGGGTTCAATGTAAGGGTGTTTCCCGCAACAGCTTGCACAGCCACCACTTCAGTGAACACGCAGTCGCTGACCAGCAGCAAGTCCCCGGGATTAACCGTCCCCAATGCTGCAACAGATGTAAGCTCCATTTCGTTTGGGGCCGGCATGGATAACAAGGCGGTGGACTCTGCGCTACCCGCGACAAGAGTCACGAGATCTGGTGTCCCCGCAGCATTATCAGTTCCCGTGATGGTCGTCGCGTCGTCAAACGATACGTCCATCTGCAAGGGTGGATTGTTGATTGGTGCGGAAATGTGCTGAAGGAATCCAAGATTCCCGCACCCGGTATGACCAGCCATACGAAGGTCTCGCCCCATCAGTTCCAATGCGATGCGACCAGACTCTTGAACGGTCGAGTACGACTCCTGATGACGATGTGAGGCTCTGCTACCTGCAAAAACATATACCACCGCAATCAAGATAACGAGCCCCAAGGCCATGGCCACCATCAGCTCGACCAGTGTCAAACCACGTTGCCGAGTGGGCAACAGACCAAGGGATCCTGGCCGCGAGGAACGTTGCATTTTCATTGGGGATTCACCTCAGCACGCACCACGACGCAGTCACGTTGGTTGACGCCTCCGGTTGCCAGTCGCGCTTCAGACCAATTGACTTCAATCACGAAGGTAGGGAACGCACTTCCCGCGTGATTCACACCGCACTGATCGGCGTATGCGACCCCGGCTGCCAATCGGGACACCTGCCCCCGCCCGGCAGGCAGTACGTTCTCGATACAGCTCTTCCACTGGTTGGTCTCTGCCGCTGCGTTCGCTGCTGCATCAACCTGGGCTGGCAACGCCGCTTGGCAAGCCGCTGCGGCCGCCCCCAAGGTGCCGTCGTACGTGTTGGCAAATGTTGTGGCGTAACCACAAGGACCAGGAAGGTCAGGCGTTGGGCAGGCGGCAAGGTTGGAGCGCATGCGATCGAGTTGGTCGTAGGCAAGCGCGGTGCCCTGAGAGCGAAGATAAGCTCCGTGGTTGAACTTGGATCCGTTGTACTGCAGCCCCGCAAGGCCAACCAAGCCAAACGACAGCAGGACCACCGCCACCAGGATCTCCACGAGAGTCGCACCCCGCTGAGCTAGGCGGACAGACTGCACTTTGCGATTCCGGTTGAAAGTATTGATGTCCACAGGTTTCATACCCATCCGTTCAAGGGCAAGCGTTGGGCGAACTGGCCACACGACCACCGGCAGACACACCAACAAATCGCTGATAAGCATCCAGACTCAGTTGAAAGCACCGTGCGGCAGTGACATTACCCAGTGACGTGTAGGTCACCGCGCCGGGAACCGCGATCGCGACACCTTCTCTTGCGGCGGGCCAGACGCGCAAAGGCCCCGCCGCGTTCCTCACCACCCACCCATTCGTCCACATACCCGAACAGGTGGATTGATCGCTGCTAGAGCAAACAGTCACGTTAGCACCCGTTCTGATCGCCTCGCTACGCGCAAACTGCAAGGCAGCAACAAGATCATTGGTCACAGCAGTCACCCGATTTTGCTGGATCATTGCCCTGAAAGATGGCACCCCGACTGCCAGCAAGATCGCCAAGAGAGAAATCACAACCATCATTTCGATGAGTGTGAAACCCCTTTGGCCTCTCACGGCGTCCGGATATCTGACAGGTTGCATGGGAGGAGTTCCTGAGTACTACTTAGGTTGAATATATGTCGTTGCAGCGCGCCCTGGAGCACCATCAAGACGAATGGGAGCGCGGCGCAGACGGGCGGTGTGCGAAATACAAGCCCCGTGACAGATTTCTCGATGAAGCTCAACTCATCGGGCCAGGGTGGCGGCATGAGTGCGGGGATACCCGGTAGCACAATACGACCCGATTCTTCGGAACATACCGACATGCCACCTCCGCCAGCCAACCCTGTAAGCGATCATATCTGGTTACAACTTATCCCTGTTGCTGCACATGCGATGGGAGTGAGCGAGCCCAATCCCCGCGTGGCTTGCGCCTTGAAGACCAAGCATCAGGACCAGTCTGTGACTGGCCACACCCAACAAGCCGGCGGCCCTCACGCTGAAGTTATGGCGTTGCGGGCAGCGGCCGAACAAGGCATTGACGTACGAGGCGCCACCGCCTACGTGACGCTGGAACCCTGCTCCCACCACGGGCGTACCCCGCCCTGTTGCGATACCCTGATCGCGGCCAGGGTGGCCAAGGTGGTGGTGGCCACGCTGGATCCGAACCCACTGGTGGCCGGACGAGGGGTTGAGCGGCTACGGGCGGCAGGGATTGAGGTGGAGGTGCTGCCGCACGATCACGAGGTGGCCCGATCGGTGCGGGAATTGAACATCGGGTTTTTCAGCCGCATGATTCGCCGCACACCCTGGGTACGCATGAAAATGGCGGCGTCGCTGGATGGCACGACCGCCCTGCCCAATGGGGCCAGCCAGTGGATCACCGGGGAGGCCGCACGGGCCGATGGACATGCCTGGCGCCTGCGCGCCTGTGCGGTGCTGACCGGCATTGGCACGGTGCTGGAAGACGACCCGATGCTGGACGTGCGGGCCGTGCCGGCCACCCGGCAGCCGCATCTGATCATCGTGGACAGCCGGCTGGAGACACCGCTGGATGCCCGTCTGTGGGCCGCACCGGCTGGTGGCCTGTCGCGCCGCATCCTGATCTATCACGCCCTGCCGGAAGACCAGGCCAGGGCACGGACGCCTGCGCTGGAGGCACGCGGTGCTACCTTGGTGGCCCTGCCCGGTCCGGGTGGCAAGGTGGATCTGGCTGCCATGTTGCGCGATCTGGCGCAGCGGGAGGTCAATGAACTGCATCTGGAGGCGGGGCACAAGCTCAATGGCTCCTTCCTGCGCGAAGGCCTGGTCGATGAGGTCTTGCTGTACCAGGCGCCCTTGTTGCTGGGATCGGGTGCCGGCCTCTCCAGCCTGGGGCCGCTGGAGCAGCTGGATCAAGGCATCCGGTTGCGGTTTCAAAGCGTGAACCAGGTAGGGGTCGACCTGCGCATATTGGCCCGGGTGCAGGGGCGGGATGCGTTCCTGGACTCACCGATGAACGTGCAGACCGCGGGGTGATGGCAAACCCTGCGACAATAGCAGGATGTTCACCGGCATCATCACCGCGGTAGGGCGTATCGCCGCCCTCCAACCCCTGGGGTCCACACCGGACCACGGCAAGCGCCTGACCATCGAGGTGCCGCCCGGCTATCTGGACGATGTGGGCCTGGGCGACAGCATCGCCCTCAATGGCGCCTGCATGACGGTCACGACGCTGGACCTGCCCTCTTCCCGCTTCACCATCGACATTTCCGCCGAGTCGCTGGCGCGTACGACAGGCTTGGCCGAAAGTGGGCGCAGGATCAACCTGGAGAAGGCGCTGCGGGCCAACGATCGCCTGGGCGGTCACATCGTCTCCGGGCACGTGGACGGCATCGGCCATGTCACCCGCTTTGCCCAAGTGGGCGAAAGCTGGGAACTGTGCATTCAGGCCCCGCTGTCGCTGGGCAAGTACCTGGCTTACAAGGGCTCGATCACGGTCAATGGCGTGAGCCTGACCGTCAACCGCGTGGCGGACAGCGCCGACGGCACCGAGTTCAGCATCAACCTGATTCCACACACCGTGCAAAACACGGCGCTGGGTGACTTGGTGGCGGGTGCTGCCGTGAATCTTGAAATCGACACCGTGGCCCGCTACGTGGAGCGCATGCTCACGGCGGGTCAGACACCAACCAAGGAAACCGCATGAACGCGCCCCAAGCCCTGGCCCCGGTGGCCATCTCCCCCGTGGAGGACATCGTTGCCGACATGCGGGCCGGCCGCATCGTGATCCTGGTGGACGAGGAAGACCGCGAGAACGAAGGCGACCTGGTGCTGGCCGCCGACCATGTCACCCCCGAAGCCATCAACTTCATGGCACGCTTCGGTCGCGGCCTGATCTGCCTGACGCTGACCAAGGAGCGATGCGAGCGGCTGAAGCTGCCGCCTATGGTGCCGCGCAACGGAACCAAGATGGGCACCGCCTTCACGGTGTCGATCGAGGCGGCCGAAGGCGTGACCACCGGTATCTCTGCCGCTGACCGTGCCCGCACCGTGCAAGTGGCGGTGGCCGCCCAAGCGAAGGCCGATGACCTGGTGCAGCCCGGACACATCTTTCCCCTGCAGGCCGTGGAAGGTGGCGTGCTGATGCGCGCCGGCCACACCGAAGCGGGCTGCGATCTGGCGGCCATGGCCGGTTGCACACCGGCCGCTGTCATCTGCGAAATCATGAAGGATGACGGCACGATGGCCCGCCTGCCGGACCTGCAGCTGTTTGCGGCCGAGCATGGCCTGAAGATCGGCACGATTGCCGACCTGATCGAATACCGCAGCCGCACCGAAAGCCTGGTGAAGAAGGTGGGCACACGGGCGCTGAACACCGCCTTTGGCGAATTCACGGCGCATGCGTTCCGCGACGGTCCCAGTGGCTCGCTGCATCTGGCCCTGGTCAAGGGACAGTGGAATGCCGAGCAGAGCGTGGATGTGCGCGTGCACGAACCACTGTCGGTGCTGGACGCGCTGGAGGTGGGCCGCTCGATGCACAGCTGGAGCCTGGAGGCGAGCCTGCGCCACATCAGTGACAGTGGCGCTGGCGTGGCCGTGCTGCTCAACTGCGGTGAATCGGCCGAGCAACTGCTGGCGCAGTTCGAGGGCACAGCGCGCTCCGCCCAGGCGCCCGAGCGCGGCCGCATGGACCTGCGCACCTACGGCATTGGCGCGCAGATCCTGCGCGAATGCGGCGTGCAGAAGATGCGGCTGATGGGCAACCCGCGCCGCATGCCCAGCATGACCGGCTACGGTCTGGAAATCACCGGGTTCCTGGGCCGCAACGCCTGAGCCCCACAAACGAACAGAAGAAACGGATTCCCCATGTTTGGCGCAGACAAAGGCACATCGAACCTGCTCGATGGCAAGAAAATGGTCATCGGCATCGTCCAGGCCCGGTTCAATGAAGGCATCACGAATGCCCTGTACGAGGCCTGTCATGCAGAGTTGCTGGCCTTGGGCGTGCAGGAAAAGCACATCACCCGCGTGACGGTGCCGGGCGCCCTGGAGGTGCCCCTGGTGCTGCAGGCCATGGCCGAGCGCGACGAGTACGACGCCCTCATCGCCCTGGGCTGTGTGATCCGCGGCGAGACCTACCACTTTGAACTGGTGTGCAATGAGTCGGGCGCTGGCGTGACGCGCGTGTCGCTGGACACAAACACCCCGATTGCCAATGCCATCCTGACGGTGGAGAACGTGGCACAGGCCGTGGCCCGCCAGGAGGAAAAGGGGCGCGACGCGGCCCGTGTGGCCATCGAGATGGCGCACCTGCTCGAGCAGATCGGCTGAAGGACGCGGGACTTATGACCACAGCCAATCCGGACGGCGCCAAGATCCGCAAGGCCTCGGACAAGTCGGCCCGCACCCGGGCACGCGAGTTTGCCCTGCAGGCCCTCTACCAGTTCATCGTCGGACGCAATGATGCCGGTGAGGTGGATGCGTTCACCCGCGATCTGAGCGGCTTCCACAAGGCCGACAGCGTCCACTACGACGCCCTGCTCCACGGCTGCGTGGCGCAGACCGCTGAGGCCGACGAACTGATCAAACCCTTCCTGGATCGGTCGCTGGCCGAGATTTCGCCCATCGAACGCGCCATCATGTGGATGGGGGTTTATGAGCTGAGACATTGCCCGGACGTGCCGTGGCGGGTGGTGCTCAACGAATGCATCGAGCTGGCCAAGAGCTTTGGCGGCACGGACGGCCACAAGTACGTCAATGGCGTGCTGCACCAGCTGGCGCCGCAACTGCGCCCTGTCGAGGTAGCCGCCTCCCCGGCGCGTGACTCAGCCCGCAGCGGTGCCCGCAAGGGCGGCAGCGACGCTGCCTGAGGGTGTCACCGATGCGCATCACGCAGCGGGCCCAGCGGGTCGAACCTTTCTATGTCATGGAACTGGCCAAAGCGGCACAGGCCATGGCCGAGCAGGCCGGGCCGGACGCCCGGCGCATGATCTACCTGAACATCGGCGAGCCCGATTTCACCGCGCCGCCCCTGGTGCAGGCGGCCGCCGAGCGGGCCATCCGCGAAGGGCGCAGCCAGTACACCCAGGCCACGGGTCTGCCGGCCCTGCGCGAAGCCATCAGCGGCTGGTATGCGCAGCGCTTTGGCCTGGACATCGACCCGGGCCGCATCGTGGTGACCGCCGGCGCGTCGATGGCCCTGCACCTGGCCTGCCTGGCGCTGATTGAGGCGGGCGACGAGGTGCTGATGCCCGACCCGAGTTACCCCTGCAACCGCCAGTTCGTGCAGGCGGCCGAGGGGCGTGCCGTGATGATTCCGTCGGGTCCGGATCAGCGATTCCAGCTCAGCGCGGCGCAGGTGGAAGCGGCCTGGACCCCAGCCACCCGAGGGGTTCTGCTCGCATCGCCCTCCAACCCCACCGGCACCTCGATTGCGCGGGATGAGCTGGAGCGGATTGCCCGGCTGGTGAAATCACGTGGCGGGGTGACGATGGTCGACGAGATCTACCTGGGCCTGAGCTACGAGGACGAGTATGGTCACAGTGCGCTGGGACTGCCCGATGGCCTGGGTAATGACATCATCAGCATCAACAGCTTCAGCAAGTACTTCAACATGACCGGCTGGCGCCTGGGCTGGCTGGTGTTGCCGCCGGCGCTGGTGCCCGCCGTGGAGCGCCTGGCCCAGAACCTCTTCATTTGCGCCAGCACGATCGCCCAGCATGCCGCCCTGGCCTGCTTTGCGCCCGAGAGCCTGACCGAATACGAACGGCGTCGCGCCGAGTTCAAGGCGCGCCGCGACTGGTTCATTCCCCAGTTGCAGAGGCTGGGTCTGGACGTGCCGGTGATGCCCGACGGAGCGTTCTATGCATGGGCCGATGTGACCCGCCTTTGCGATCGCTGGGGCATCGCCATGCAGGGCACGCCCGATCATCCCGGCGGCAGCTGGGCGCTGGCGTTTGAGCTGATGAAGCGCTGCCAGCTGGCAGCGACGCCCGGACGGGATTTCGGGGTGGCGGAGCCCGGCCGCTACCTGCGCTTTTCCACCGCCAATTCGATGGCACAGTTGCAGGAAGCGATTGCGCGGCTGGAGGCGGCGCTGTGAGCACGGGGGAGCCCTTCACCTGGCCAGTGCGCGTCTACTGGGAAGACACCGATGCCGGTGGCATCGTGTTCTATGCCAACTACCTCAAGTTCTTCGAGCGTGCCCGCACGGAATGGCTGCGGCACCTGGGCGTGGCGCAGCAGCAGCTGCGCGACGAGGTCGGCGGCATGTTTGTGGTGAGCGCCACCCAGGTGCAGTACCACCGCCCGGCGCGCCTGGACGATTTGCTTCTGGTTACGGCACGTATCGAAGAAGCCGGCCGCGCCTCGCTTACCATCCGACAGCAGGCACTCCTGAAACCGCAGCAGGAAGACCAGAGCGAGACCTTGCTGTGCGAAGGCAGCATCCGCATCGGCTGGGTGGACGCACAAACCCTGCGGCCCCAGCGGATCCCCGCAGCCATCTTGGCGGTGCTGGCGCCTTCAGCTGTCTGACCTGGCTGGATCACGAACTTTCCTTTTCATTTCATCTCTGAGACCCCATGCCGCAAGATCTCTCCATCGTCCAGTTGATGTTGCACGCCAGTTGGGTGGTGCAGGCCGTGGTGCTCATGCTGGTGCTGATGTCCGTCATCAGCTGGGCCGCCATCTTCCGCAAGGTGTTTGCCATCAAGCGGGTGAAGACGCACAACGAAGACTTCGAGCGTGAGTTCTGGTCAGGTGCCAACCTGAACGACCTGTATGCAGCCGCCGCGCAAAACGCCCGCCACGGTGGACCGATGGAGCGCATCTTCGCCAGCGGCATGCGCGAATACCAGAAGCTGCGCGAGCGGCGCATCACCGACAGTGGCACCCTGATGGATGGCGCCCGGCGAGCCATGCGGGCGAGCTTTCAGCGCGAGGTGGATGCGCTGGAAGTGAACCTCTCCTTCCTGGGCACGGTGGGTTCGGTCGCCCCTTATGTGGGTCTGTTCGGTACGGTCTGGGGCATCATGCACGCCTTCACCGGCCTGGCCTCTTTGGCCCAGGTGACCCTGGCCACGGTGGCACCCGGCATCGCCGAGGCCCTGGTGGCCACCGCCATCGGCCTGTTTGCCGCCATCCCGGCGGTGGTGGCCTACAACCGTTTTGCGACCGACATCGACCGCGTGGCCAACCGGCTGGAGACCTTCATGGAAGAGTTCTCCAACATCCTGCAGCGCAACCTGGGGCACCAGCCTGCGCAGGCCACGCCGTCGGGTCACTGAGGATCGACAAACATGGCCGCCATGTCATCCCGCGGACGCACCCGCCGTACCAAGAACGAGATCAACATGGTCCCGTTCATCGATGTGATGCTGGTGCTGCTCATCATCTTCATGGTGACCGCGCCATTGATCACGCCGAGCCAGATCGATCTGCCCAGCATCGGTCAGGCCAGCGCGCCGCCCAAGACTTATGTGCAGGTGGTGGTGGACAAGGAAGAACGCATCCGCGTGAGCCAGGGCAACAGCAGCAAGGATGGGCAGACAGTGACCATCGGCCAGTTGGCGGCCCAGGTCCAGCAGTTGCAGACGGCGGCCGGCGAAGGCAGCAAGGTGCCGGTGGTCATCAGTGCGGACAAGTCGATCAAGTACGAAACCGTGGTGAAAGTGATGGACACCCTGCAGCGTGCCGGCGTGGAGCGCGTGGGCCTGTCGGTGCAGTCATCCCGCTAACGCCGGCATGAACCCAAGCGTCGATACGATTGACTTCAAGCCCCCGCAGGCCGGTCGCTGGCAGGGCCCGATGGGGCTGGCGCTGGTGGTCCATGCGCTGCTCATCGCTGCGCTCACCTGGGGGGTGAGCGCAGCGATGAGCAGCGCATGGACCACCAG
>Ga0114986_1000243_pt1 | contig 15221 bp, 13 predicted proteins | sample Shrwel1BS1Day17_FD_96988 | JGI IMG/M metagenome (GOLD analysis project Ga0114986, IMG submission 96988) | Subsurface microbial communities from deep shales in Ohio, USA - Utica-3 well 1 S-1-Day17 | ecosystem: Environmental > Aquatic > Deep subsurface > Shale gas/oil reservoir > Produced... | reverse complement strand
CAACGGGGCGGGCCAAAGTGGGGGCGGCCATCGCGACGGTGGTGTCTCGTGACTGGGCCAACGCAGACGAGCAGGCGCAGGCGAATGCCAGCACCGGCCAGATCCCGCGTCCGTTCAAGCCTCGAGTTCCCACGACGTTCCTCTTTGCTCGCATTGAAGCACAGGGCTCGGCCGGCGCGGCCATGGGGCTGGCTTGCTGCATGAACTATTCCCGCTAGAGAGGCCTGGCGCAGGCTCACGCCTGGTCGGGGCAGCGCTGAAACCTGGCGGCAACACTTCGTGCAGGGACTGACATCCCGGGATTACCCGCGCCGCAGACCATGCCGGTCATGCAGGGCGGTGCCTGCGTGTGAGGTGGGTATGTGGGAGCGGTGCAAATTCCAAGGGTGGCAAATCGCCTTGGCGGCTGCTACTTTGATGGCCCTGACGACCGGCTCCCGCTCGGCCATGGGCCTGTTCATGGGTCCCTTGAACACGGCGACCGGCGTGGGGCTGGCTGGATTGAGCCTGGCACTGGCCGTCGGGCAGCTGGTCTGGGGGCTGGCGCAGCCCCTGACGGCCTGGGCGGCTAGTCGTCTGGGGGTGGCCCGGCTTGTGGTGCTCGGTGCCCTGGGCACGGCGCTGTGTACGGCCGTCCTGCCTGCATTGAGCAGCACGGGCTGCCTGGCACTGGCCTTCGGCTTGCTGGCCCTGGCAGGCGCCGCCTCGGGCAGCAATGCACTGCTGCTGGGGCTGGTGGCCCGCAGGGTGGCCGCGTCGGCACAGGGGCTCGCGTCCGGGTGGGTCAGCGGAGGCATCGCCGTGGGCCAGATGACGGTGGCGCCCTTGGCGCAGTGGGTGATGCTCGGCATCCATGGGCTGGCGGCTCTGTGGACCCTGGCAGGACTGGCACTGCTGGCCTTGCCACTGGCCCGTGTGCTACGCGAGCCAGCCCAGCCCATCGGCCTTGCGCAGGCTACGCCGGTGGCCATCGACAGTGGGGCCTGGCATCTGCCGTTGCGGCAGCCCGTCTTCTGGTGCCTGAGCGTCGGGTTCATGCTGTGCGGGTTTCACGTCACCTTCGTGATCACCCACATGCCGGGGTTCATCGAGCGCTGCGGCCTGCCGGCGGCCTGGGGCGGTCCCTGGCTGGCGGTGTTGGGAGGTTGCAGCCTCGTGGGCAGTCTGATGTCCGGTGCGTGGATGCATCGGTTGGGGCCGGGTCGCTTGCTCGCCGCTCTGTACCTGGCACGAGCGCTCGGCATCGTGGCGGTGCTGGCCGGGCCCATCGACGCGCTGTCGCTTTTCCTGTTTGCCCTGGTGATGGGGCTGAGCTACATGTCCGCACTGCCGCCCCTCTCGAACCTGCTGGCCGAGCGCTTCGGTCACACGCACCACACCCGTTTGCTGGGCTGGGTGATGTGCCTGCACCAGATGGGCGCCTTTGCCGGGGCTTGGATGGGAGGGGTGATGGTGGAACACACCGGCAGCTATGTGCCGGTGTGGGTCCTGGATGCTGCCCTGGCGTTGTTTGCGGCAGCCTTGCAGTGGCCGCTCATCGAACGCCGGGGCGTGCGCCGCCTCAGCGCCGATCCGGCTGGGGCAGTGTCGCCGTGACAGCCGGTGCGGCCTGCGCCACGACGGCTGCGGCGGGAGCGGGAGGGGCCTCGGCCTTCGTGGCCGTGCCCACAGGCAGCAGCGGCACGATCAGCAAGGCGACGATGTTGATGATCTTGATCAAGGGGTTGACGGCCGGGCCGGCGGTGTCCTTGTACGGGTCGCCCACGGTGTCGCCGGTGACAGCCGCCTTGTGGGCCTCGCTGCCCTTGCCGCCGTAGTTGCCTTCCTCGATGTACTTCTTGGCGTTGTCCCAGGCGCCGCCGCCGGTGCACATCGAGATCGCCACGAACAGGCCCGTCACGATGGTGCCCATCAGCAGCCCACCCAGCGCCTCGGGGCCCAGCAGCAGGCCCACCGCGATGGGCACGACCACCGGCAGCAGTGAGGGGATGATCATCTCCTTGATGGCCGCGCTGGTGAGCATGTCCACCGCCACGCCGTACTCCGGCTTGCCGGTGCCGTCCATGATCCCCGGGATGGTCTTGAACTGGCGGCGCACTTCCTCGACCACGCTGCCCGCCGCACGGCCCACCGCTTCCATCGCCATCGCGCCGAAGAGGTAGGGAATCAGGCCGCCGATGAACAGGCCCACGATCACCATGTGGTTCGACAAGTCGAAGCTCACATGGTGCCCGGCGGCCTCCAGGCCATGGGTGTAGTCGGCAAACAGCACCAGGGCAGCCAGGCCGGCCGAGCCGATGGCGTAGCCCTTGGTCACGGCCTTGGTGGTGTTGCCTACGGCGTCCAGCGGGTCGGTGATGTCGCGCACCGACTGGGGCAGCTCGGCCATCTCCGCAATGCCGCCGGCGTTGTCGGTGATGGGACCATAGGCGTCCAGCGCCACGATGATGCCGGCCAGGCTCAGCATGGAGGTGGCGGCAATCGCGATGCCGTACAGACCGGCGAGCATGTAGCTCGCGATGATGGCCGCGCACACGAAGATCACCGGCCAGGCGGTGGACTTCATGCTCACGCCCAGGCCGGCGATGATGTTGGTGCCGTGCCCGGTGGTGGAGGCCTTGGCCACGTGCTTCACCGGCGAGTAGTCGGTGCCGGTGTAGTACTCGGTGATCCACACCATCAGCGCCGTGAGCACCAGGCCCACCGCGGCGGCGCCGAACAGGCGCAGCTGGGTGCCGCTGGCATAGATGGCGTCGTCCGGCATCACCCACTTCACGATGAAGAAGAAGCCCACCAGCGCGATCACGCCCGAGACGATCAGGCCCTTGTAGAGGGCCGGCATCACGTTCTTCATGCCGGGCGTTGCCTTCACCGCGCCGCAGCCGATGATGGAGGCGATGATCGAGAACCCGCCCAGGGCCAGCGGCAGCACGGCTGCCTCCATCGGGAAGGCCGTGATCATCAGGGCGCCCAGCACCATGGTCGCGATCAGCGTCACGGCATAGGTTTCGAAGAGGTCGGCCGCCATGCCCGCGCAGTCGCCCACGTTGTCGCCCACGTTGTCGGCGATCACCGCGGGGTTGCGCGGGTCGTCTTCAGGGATGCCGGCTTCCACCTTGCCCACCAGGTCGGCGCCTACGTCGGCGCCCTTGGTGAAGATGCCGCCGCCCAGGCGCGCGAAGATGGAGATGAGCGAAGAGCCGAAGGCCAGGCCGATCAGGGGCTTGAGCACGGTGGACAGCGGCGTCACCGGGTTGACCTGCCCGTTCATGATCAGGAACCAGAACAGTCCGCCCACGCCCAGCAGGCCCAGACCCACCACCAGCAGGCCGGTGATGGCGCCGCCGCGGAAGGCCACAGCCAGGGCAGCGTCAATGCCCTTGGTGGCCGCCTGGGCGGTGCGCACGTTGGCGCGGACCGACACATTCATGCCAATGAAGCCGCAGGCCCCGGACAGCACGGCCCCGATGACGAAGGCCACGGCCGTTGCGCCATCGATGAAGATGCCGATGAGCACCGCCAGCACGACGCCCACGATGGCAATCGTCTTGTACTGCCGCGCCAGATAGGCCGCAGCGCCAGTCTGGATCGCCGCGGCGATCTCCTGCATGCGGGCGTTCCCCGCTTCCTGCTTGAGGATCCAGGTGCGTGACACGAAGCCGTAGATGACGGCGGCCACGCCACACACGAGCGCAAAATACAGCGCCAAATCGGTGGACATGAAAGGGCTCCTTCCTCTGGTGATCCGATGGTGATCGAAGGCCCGTGGTCTTTGCTTGCCACGTTGGCCGGCCCATGCTACGCAAAGGCATGCGGCGCCGCAATGACGGGCCGCCCCGTGTTTACCATCGGACACGACGCCAATCGCACCGCGGCCGGGCGTCAGGGCGGCGCAAGCCCCCCCGGTAGAATCCGGGTTTTCCCTCGCGATTCACAACACTAGCCATGAGCCTGCACAACGTGACCCCCGGCGCCAAGGCGCCCGAAGAGTTCAACGTGATCATCGAGATCCCGATGAACGCCGACCCGATCAAGTACGAGGTCGACAAGGAAACCGGCGCCATCTTCGTCGACCGGTTCATGACCACGGCCATGCACTACCCGTGCAACTACGGCTATGTGCCCCAGACCCTGTCGGACGATGGCGACCCGGTCGACGTGCTGGTGATCACGCCGTTTCCGCTCACCCCTGGCGTGGTGGTGACCTGCCGCCCCATCGGCGTGCTCAAGATGGAAGACGAGGCCGGTGGTGACGCCAAGCTTCTGGCGGTGCCCACCACCAAGATCCTGCCGATCTACGACCACTGGAAGAAGCCCGAGGACATCAACCCGATGCGCCTGAAGGCCATCCAGCACTTCTTCGAGCACTACAAGGATCTGGAAGCGGGCAAGTGGGTCAAGGTCCAGGGCTGGGATGGCCCGGAGGCTGCCAAGGCCGAGATCACCAGCGGCATTGCCAACTACGGAAAGACCCAGCAGAAGTGAGCCGCCCCACCGGGGCGCAGCCCCGAGGCAGCGATGGAAGGCCGGCCCTGTGCCGGCCTTTGTGCATTCAGAGGACACGGCGGTGGGAACCGAGGGGCCGTTGTGCTGGTCTCAGCTCCTCGTGTCCAACTTGTTGGTGGAGTGTGTCATGCGCGTTGTGGTCTGGGCTGCGTGGGCCGTGATCGCAGGGATGTGGACCCTGGGAGCCTGGGTGATGGCGGAACTGGCGCAGTGGTCCGTGCAAGTGATGAGCTCGGCCGAGGCCGGACGTGCGGCCCAGGCCGTCATGCAGGCACCGCTGCCCCCGTGGCTGGGTGTGTGGATCGACCCGGCCTGGCTGGAGTTGCTGCGCTCGCAGCTGCAATGGCTGATCGAGGCGGGGCAGGCCGTCCTGCCGGCTGTGGGAGCCGTGGCCGGCTGGATCGTGCCGCTGGTGTGGGTGGGCTGGGGGCTGGGCATGCTGACGCTGCTGGCTCTCGCTGTCGGTGCCCACTGGTTGATCGGGCGTCTGGGCCGCAGCAATCTGTCTGGCGCCACGCCCAGCTGAAGCGCGAAAGACAAAGGCCCTGCACTTGCGTGCAGGGCCTTTCCTTTTTTTGGCTCCCCGACCTGGGCTCGAACCAGGGACCTACGGATTAACAGTCCGGCGCTCTACCGACTGAGCTATCGGGGAACAGAGCCTTGAATTATAGCCAGAAAATTTCCGGGCTTACAAGTCGGCCTGCAAGGACACGCGGAAGGTGCGTGGCGCCAAGGGGTAGAGGTAGGCGTGGCCGAACTGGAAGGGCGATTCGCGCCAGGCGCGCTTGTCGGTGAGGTTGTCGATGCCGGCGCGCCAGGTGAGTGCCGTGCCGGCCACGCGCTGCTGGTGCACCAGGCCCACGTCGAAGCGCGTCCAGGAGGGGATGTGCACGCTGTTGTCAGCCAGCACCATGCGGTCGCCTTCGTGCACCATGGCGCCGGCCAGGCGCAGGCCGGGCAGGGCGGTCACGCGGTACTCCACGCCGGCTTTCACGGTGTGGGCGGGCACGTTGGTGGGGCGCTTCCCATTCAGGCTGGCATCGGCCGCGCCTTCGCGGCGGGCGTGCAGCCACATCGCGCCGGCGTTCAGGCGCCAGGCGCCATGGTCCCAACGGATACTGCCTTCGACGCCGCGATGGCGGGCCTCGCCGTCTGCGCGACGCGTGCAGGGGTCGCTGTCGGTGCAGGCGCCGTCGAGGTCACCGAACAGCGGGCGCTCGACCTGGAAAAGTGCCAGGTTCCAGCCCAGGTTAGTGCCGTTGGCCTTCAGGCCGATTTCCACCTGCTCGCTCTTCAGTGAGGGCAGGGCCTGGCCGGCGTTGGCATAGCGGGCCCTGTTGGGCGCCACCTCGGATTCGATGCCCTGGCCCCAGCTCGCATAGGCCACGTGGCCGGTGGCGAACTCATGGCTCAGTGCCAGCCACGGGGTGGTGACGGACTGCGAGTAGTCGGTGGCGCGCGGCTCGCCGCTGGTGCGGATGCTCTCTCGCTGCAATCGCGTGTGGCGCAGGCCCAGCCAGGCGATCCAGCGGGGGGACAGCTCGACGGCATCGCGCACGTAGAACTCGGTGGAGCGCTCGGTGCGATTCGTGCTGGGGTCGATGCCGCCTGCCGAGGGCGGCACCTGGGTGTTGCCATCGACGGTGCCCGTGCCGGCGATGTTGAAGATCTGGTCCTGGAAGCGGGCCTTGTAGCGGCTGAACAGCACGCCAGAGGTCAGGTTGTGCTGCAGGCCGGCCGCTGAGAAGCGACCTTCGGCGTAGAGGTCCAGCGCATGGGTGCGGCGCCGCTCGTTGTCGCTGATGAACTGCCAATAGGTGAAGCTGCCGTCCGGAGCGTAGCGATCACAGGGGTTGCAGTCGTAGGTGATGGGGTCGAAGACGCCGAACGGGTAGGCCAGACGGTCGTCGCTGTCCAGACGCTGCGTGCCCAGATGGGCCGTGAGGCGCCAGTCGGCGTCGAGCTGGTGGCGCACACGCAACGAGGCGGTGAGCGCGTCCATCACCACCGGCTGGCTCCAGGCCTGGTTGTTGAGGTTGATGCGCGGGTTGGTGGGCGCGGGCAGGGTATCGCCCAGCAGACTGAACGCGGGTTGGCTCGGTTGGCTGCGGCGGCTGGTTTCGACCTCGGCTTCGACCGTGGTGGCCGGGGCGAGGCGCCAGTCGCCGGCCACGGCCAGCAGGCGTCGGTGGCCGGTGTCGCTGCGCAGGGGCGAGTCGAGGTGTTCGTAGGCGGCGTTCACGCGCAGGCCGAAGCGTTCATCCATGCCGAAGCGCTCGCCGATGTCGGCGGCCACGCCCACCGTGTTGCGACTGCGCCAACCCAGTTCGACGCTGCGCACGCGGCCCTCGGGGCGTTTGACGACGAGGTTGACCAGGCCACCCGGTGCGCTGGTGCCGGCCTGGATGCCGCTGGTGCCCTTCAGCACTTCCAGCGCGGCCTTGTTGTCCAGCGGAATGGAGGTCTCGGCATTGATGGGCAGGCCATCGCGGCGGTAGTTGAAGCGGTTGTCGAGCACGAAGCCGCGTACCGACAGGAAGTCCCAGTAGCCCTGGGAGTTGTAGCTGTCGCTTACGGCAGCATCCAGGCTCACGGCGTCGGCGATGCGGGTGGCCCCGCGGTCCTTGAGCTCGCCCTCCGGGATCACCGTGGCCGACAGCGGCGTGCGTGCGAGCGGCACGGTGCCGAAGCCACCCACCTCGGCGCGGGCTGTGGGGGCCTGGCCGGTGACGGTGATGGCGGGAAGGGCCTCGGCAGCCTCCTGCGCCCCGGCGATGGGGGTGAGAAGGGCGAGACAGGCCAGCGCCACGGGGCGCAGGGCGGGGCGGATGAGTGAGGAAGAACGACGTACTGCGGCGGCCATCTGCGAACTCTTCTGGCAAGACGCAGGGGATCGGCCGAAGGAGGATGGGCCCGCAAGTGCGGAAGGGCCAGCCGTTCAGACGCTTCCCTGCGCGAGGATTACCTCAATCAGGTTCAAAGGGACTTTCTCAGTCGGGCCCTGGCAGGCCCAACACCCCTAGCGGAGCGTTGCGCGGGAGGCCGCGCAACGTAGCGGATTATGGCCCAGGCGCGTGTTGCGCGTCAGTCGTCGAAGGTGGGCGTCTCGACGCCCAGCACCTTGTGCAGCTTCGGGCTGGTGGTCGTGTACTGCAGATGGATGCGCTTGTCGGGGAAGATGTAAGGCGCCGCACCGAAGGCAGCCAGTGCCGCTTCATGGAAGCCCGAGAGGATGAGCTTCTTCTTGCCCGGGTAGGTGTTGATGTCGCCCACGGCAAAGATGCCAGGGATGCTGGTCTCGAACTTCTCGGTGTCGACCACCACCTGCTTGCGCTCCAGTGCCAGGCCCCATTCGGCGATGGGACCGAGTTTGGGGCTCAGGCCGAAGAAAACGAGCAACGCGTCGAGCGGCACCACGCGCGTCACACCGTCGCTGCCGGTGACCTTCACGCCGGTCAGGCGGTCGCCCTGTTCCTCGATGCCGGTGATCTGGCCAATCACGAACTGCATCTCCATCGCGTCGCACAGCTCCTTCATGCGTGCGACCGAGGCGGGCGCGGCACGGAAGCCGTCGCGACGGTGGATGAGGATGACGCTCTCGGCCTTGTGCGGGCCGTCCTGGGCGAAATTGAGCGTCCAGTCGAGGGCCGAGTCGCCGCCGCCGACGATGACGAGGTTCCGGCCGGCAAACTGCGCCGGGTTCTTCACACGGTAGAAGACCTGGCGGTCCAGGTACTTGTCCAGGCCATCGACCTTCAGCAGCCGGGGCTGGAAGGCGCCCACGCCCCCGGCGATGAAGACGGTCTTCGTGACGAAGCGGGTGCCCTTGGCCGTGGCCAGGTCGAAGCGGCCGTCCTGGCGGCGCTGCAGCGCCGTGACCTCCTGGCCCAGATGGAAGGTGGCACCGAAGGGCTCGATCTGCTTGAGCAGGCTGTCGGTGAGTTCCTTGCCCGTGCACACGGGCACCGCCGGGATGTCGTAGATGGGCTTGTCTGGGTAGAGCTCGATGCACTGGCCGCCGGGGTAGGGCAGCGAGTCGATGATGTGCGCCTTGACTTCGAGCAGGCCGAGCTCGAACACCTGGAACAGCCCCACCGGTCCGGCGCCGACGATGACGGCGTCGGTCTCGATGGGCGTAGCGGGTGGGACAGCCTCCATCACGGCGGGCTCAGCGCTTCAGTTCGTCAAGCTTGCCGGTGCGGTCTTTCCACTCATCGGCATCAGGCAGCGCGGGCTTGCGCTTGGTGATGCTGGGCCAGCCCTTGGCCAGCTCGGCATTGAGCGCGATGAAGTGCTGCTGGTCGCCCGGCACGTCTTCTTCCGGCAGGATGGCATTGACCGGGCACTCGGGGATGCACACCGCGCAATCGATGCACTCGTCGGGATCGATGGCAAGGAAGTTGGGGCCCTCGCGGAAGCAATCCACCGGGCACACGTCCACGCAGTCGGTGTACTTGCACCGGATGCAGGCTTCGGTCACGACGTGGGTCATAGGGAATCTCGGGAAAGGATGGGAACAGTGGCCGGAGCCCGGCGCAGCCGCCGGGACATCCGAGCATTTGGGTCGGAATTCTAAGGCCGAGGGCCCAGGGTGTCTTGACCGGGGGCAACAACCTCGCTGGCGTCGTCCGGCGAGGCCTGGACGACCCCGCTTGGCGCGGGATGGCCCGGGCGAATCGGGCGGGCGCCGCAGCCCACGATCACCACGGCCGGACGGCCGGCGTGCAGCATGCTGGCCTGCGCAAGGCTGGCCACGGTGTGGTCGCTGTGCAGTTCGTCGGGCCAGCCGGCGCGCGACACGACGGCGGCGGGCGTGTCCTCGGGCCAGCCGGCTTCGCGCAGACGCCGCGACAGGGCGCCGAGCTGGCGGCCGGCCATGTAGAAGACCTCGGTATCGGCGGTGCGGCTGGCGCGCAGGTCACCCGCGCGGGTCATGGCGGTGGTCAGGCTCACGCTGCGGCCCGCGCCGCGTCGCGTGAGCGGGCGCTGGCTGCCGGCTGCGGCGGCCAGCGCGGCCGTCACGCCGGGCACCACCTCGGTGGCCAGCCCTGCGGCCGCGGCGGCCTCCAGCTCTTCTTCCAGGCGGCCGAAGACGCTGGGGTCGCCGCCCTTGAGCCGCACCACCAGGCCCACCTCGCGCGCATGGCGCACCAGCAGGGCATTGATGGTGGTCTGGCCGGTGGAATCGCAGAAGCCGCGCTTGCCCACGTCGATCCAGCGCGCCTGGGGCGCCAGCTCACGCAGGGCCGGGTCGGTGAGGGCGTCGTGGAGCACCACGTCGGCGCGCGCCAGCAGGCGGGCGCCACGCAAGGTGATGAGGTCGGCCGCGCCGGGGCCGGCTCCGATGAAGGCGATCGTGCCCATGGCCGCCACCGGCTTCAGCCGACCGCCTTCACCAGCAGCGCGCCACTGGTGCGGTTGCTGGTGGGGTCGACGACGATGAGGGCGCCGCCCACGCGGTTGTCGGCATAGGGCTCGACCGGCAGCGGCTGCTGGGTTTCGATGGTGACGTGGCCGATCTCGTTGACTGCCAGTTCCTGGGCCTGCGTGGCCTGCAGGCTGTGGATGTCCAGGCGGCTGTCGATGGCACTGATGCGCGCCTGCACCCAGCGGTTGCCGTGGCGCACCCAGTACTTGCGGCCCACCACGGCGGGTTCGGTGTCCAGCCAGGCCAGGGTGGCCACGAAGCGCTGGGTGGTGCGCGCGGTGCCGGGCGTGGCGATCCAGTCGCCGCGCGAGACGTCGAGCTGGCGGTCGAGCACCACGCCGGCCGATTCGCCGGCTTCGCAAGCGTCGACCACGGTGCCGGCGCGGCGCACCTCGGCGACCACGGCGGTCTCGCCGCTGGGCAGGATCTGCACGGCATCCCCCGCCTTCACCCGGCCGTGGGCGATGCGCCCCCACAGCGTGCGCGGCTGGTTGCCGGTGCCTTCGCCCTCGCGGGCGACGTACTGCACGGGGATGAGCAGATGCCCGGCGGTGCGCTCCTGGGCTGTCGGCAGGGCTTCGAGCAACTGCAGCAGCGAGGGGCCGTCGTACCAGTCGGCGTCGAGCGGCTGGGTCACGTTGTCGCCGCGCAGGGCCGAGACAGGCACGATGCCGGCGACCTGGATGCCGGCCTGTTCGGCGAAGTCGAGCAGGGCGTTGCGCACGGCGGTGTAGGCCTGGGCGGGGTCGTTCACTGCGTCGAGCTTGTTGACGGCAAACACGATGCTGGGCACACGCAGCAGATGGGCCAGCAGGGCGTGGCGACGCGTCTGGGGCAGCAGGGCAACCGGCCGGGTCGTCACGTCGAGCTTGGTGATGTCCACCAGCACCACGGCGGCGTCGCTGCCAGCAGCAGCCGTCACCATGTTGCGGGTGTACTGCTCGTGGCCGGGTGCGTCGGCGATGATGAACTTGCGTTGCTTGGTGGCGAAGTAGCGGTAGGCCACGTCGATGGTGATGCCCTGCTCGCGCTCGGCCTCCAGGCCGTCGGTGAGCAGCGACAGGTCGATGGGCTGGCCCGCAGCCTTCTTCTCGAGCGTGTCGAGCTGGTCGGCCAGGATGGCGCGGCTGTCGTAGAGCAGGCGACCGATCAGCGTGCTCTTGCCGTCGTCGACGCTGCCGGCCGTGAGGAAGCGCAAGGCGCGGTGGTCCGCGAGCTGTTGAGTGTGAACTGCGGCGTTCATCAGAAGTACCCCTCCTTCTTCCGACGCTCCATGGACGCGTCGGAGGTGCGGTCGTCCATGCGGGTGGCGCCGCGTTCGCTCACGGTGACCTTCAGCGTTTCGGCCACGATCTCGACGGCATTGGCCGCCGGGCTTTCCACCGGGCAGGTGCAGGTCATGTCCCCCACGGTGCGGAAACGCACCTGGGCGGTCTCGACGCTTTCGCCGTCCTGGGGTGGGGTGACCTCGGTCACCGGCACCAGCAGGCCCTTGCGGCGCACCACCTCCCGGTCGTGGGCGTAGTACAGGTTGGGCAGCGGGATGCTCTCGCGGGCGATGTAGAGCCACACGTCGAGTTCGGTCCAGTTGCTGATCGGGAAGGCGCGCATGTGCTCGCCCGGGCGGATGCGCGTGTTGAACAGCGTCCACAACTCGGGGCGTTGTTCCTTGGGCTGCCACTGGCCGAAGCTGTCGCGATGGCTGAAGATGCGCTCCTTGGCGCGTGCCTTCTCCTCGTCGCGCCGGGCGCCGCCGATCAGCAGGTCGAATCGGTGCTCCTCGATGGTCTCGAGCAGGGTCACGGTCTGGTGCCCGTTGCGCGACTCCAGCGGATGCGACAGACGGATGGTGCCGCGCTTCATCGAGTCTTCCAGGTGACCCACCACCAGGCGCTCGCCCATCTCGGCCACGCGGCGGTCGCGGAACTCGATCACCTCGGGGAAGTTGTGGCCGGTGTCCACGTGGACCAGGGGAAAGGGCAGTCGACCCTTGAACACACCGTTGCCCAGGTGGTTCTTGAAGGCCTTTTCGGCCAGGCGCAGCACGACGCAGGAGTCCTTGCCGCCGGAAAAGAGCAGGGCGGGGCGCTCGAAGGCGGCCACGGCCTCGCGCAGGATGAAGATAGCTTCTTCCTCAAGCCAGTCGAGGTGCCGGTGGTCGAGTGCCGGCAGGAGTTGGTCGATGCTTGCGGGCGCGTTCACGGGCGGGCTCCGATCAGGGAAACAGCAGGGGACGTGTCGGCTTGGACGTGCAGGCCGCATTCCTTGGCCTTCTCGTCTTCCCACCACCAGCGGCCGGCGCGGAAGTCCTCTCCCACCGCGATCGCGCGCGTGCAGGGTGCGCAGCCGATGCTGGGGTAGAACTGGTCGTGCAGCGGGTTGTAGGGCACGTCGTTCGTGGCGATGTAGTGCCAGATGTCGTTCCAGCTCCAGTCGGCCAGGGGGTTGAGCTTGATGCGACGCTGGTCGTCGAGGTCGCGGAAGGGCACGTCGGCGCGGTTGTTCGACTGCTCCCGGCGCAAGCCGGTGATCCAGGCTTCGCGGCCATTGAGCATGCGCGACAGCGGCTCGAGCTTGCGGACGGCGCAGCAGCGCTTGCGCAGCTCGATGCTCTCGTACATGGCCTTCTCGCCGTGGCGGCCCACGAAATGCACGACGGACTCGTGCTCGGGCTCGTAGACCTCCACACGCAGCCCGTAGCGGTCCTCGATCCGGGGAATGAGGGCCAGCGTCTCGGCGTGCAGGGCTCCGGTCTGCAGCGTGCCGATCGCAATGCCGAAGGTGTGACGCGCGATCAGGTCGGTGAGCACCATGTCCTCGGCGCCCAGGCTGGTGGCTTGCACGATGCGGCCGCGGTGCTCGCTGGCAGCCGACTGCAGCACGGCCACGGCATGGGCGTGGCGCGCGGCAAAGTCCGCAGACGGCCGGGCATAGAGTTCGATGGCCGTCATGACACCGCCTCCTTGTGCGCGTTCCTGCGAACGAAGAGGGGGCGGTTGTCGTGCACATCGCCCTGGTAGTAGCCGTTGAAGAAGTCGAGGGCGCGGCGGGCGGCAGCTTCGTCCTGGTCGGCACGCAGCTGCACCGCATCGACGCCGCTGCGGTCGAGCAGGGGCAGCATGTCCACCAGCACTTCGCCGATGGCGCGCACCTGGCCGGCAAAGCGGTAGCGGCTGCGCAGCAGGCGGGCCTGGCTGTAGGCGCGCCCGTCGGTCCACTTCGGGAAGTGCAGCACCACCAGGCCCAGGCGAGGCAGGTCGGCTTCGAGGCTTTCGATGTCGGTGTCGTTGGCCACTTGCACGCCCACGGGCACACCGGCCGGCCAGGTGGTGCGCACAGCCTGCCATTGCGCCCAGCTCAGCAGGCGATGGGCAGCAGGCAAAGGTGCGACTTCATCGTCGGCCGCGCGCTGCCAGGGGTCGTTGGGTGCGTGGATGAACTTCATCGTGGGGTCCTTCTTCAGGCAGCGAGGGCCTTGCCGGTGGTGCGGCGCACCGCGTTGGCAGCGCTCTTGAAGGGCTCCAGGCCCACGCGCTTGACGGTGTCGACAAACCGCTCGTTGGCGGCGCGCTGCTCGCGGTAGGTCTCGACCACGGCGTCGATCACGTCCACCACCTCGTCGGCGGCGAAGGAGGGGCCAATCACCTTGCCGGGGGCCGAAGGGCCGCTCTGGGTGGAGCCATCCGAGCCGCCGAGGGTGATCTGGTACCACTCGGCACCATCCTTGTCGACACCCAGGATGCCGATATGGCCGGTGTGGTGGTGACCGCAGGAGTTCATGCAGCCGCTCATGTGCACGTCGATGTCGCCGATGTCGTAAAGCTCGTCGAGGTCCTGGTAGCGCTGCGCCACCTGCTCGGCAATGGGGATGGAGCGCGCATTGGCCAGGCCGCAGAAGTCGCCGCCGGGGCAGGCGATCATGTCCGTGAGCAGGCCGATGTTGGGCGTGGCGAAGCTGGCGGCTTTCGCTTCCTGCCACAGCGCGTACAGCTCTGACTCGTGCACCCAGGGCAGCACCAGGTTCTGATCGTGGGTGACGCGGGCCTCGCCGGCGCTGTAGCGCTCGGCCAGGTCGGCGGCGCGTTCGAGCTGCCCGTCGGTGACGTCGCCAGGCGCCTGTCCCACCCGCTTGAGCGACAGCGTCACGGCGCGGTAGCCGGGGAAGCGGTGGCCGTGCACATTGCGCTCCAGCCAGCGGCGGTAGGCCAGCGGGGCATCGGTCGGCGCAGCGGCCAGTGCGTCGTTGGCGGCCTGGGGGTCGTAGCGCACGCCAGCGGGCACATCGAAGTGCTGAGCGACGCGGTCAAGTTCCTCCTGGGGGAGGATATGGGCCGCACCGTCGGCATCGCGCTCCAGGATCTGGCGGAACTCGGCCTCGACGGCGTCGATGAACTTCTGACCTTCGGCCTTCACGAGGATCTTGATGCGCGCCTTGTACATGTTGTCGCGCCGGCCATAGCGGTTGTAGACGCGCACGATGGCCTCGAGGTAGACGAGGATCTGCTGCCAGGGCAGGAAGTCGCGCACCACCGTGGCGATGAGAGGGGTGCGGCCCATGCCGCCGCCCACCAGCACCTGGAAGCCGACGTCGCCAGCTTCGTTGCGCCGCAGCTGCAGGCCCACGTCATGCCAGCCGATGGCGGCGCGGTCTTCCGCCGCGCCACTCACGGCGATCTTGAATTTGCGGGGCAGGAAGGCGAACTCGGGGTGCAGCGTTGACCACTGGCGCATCAGTTCGCAATAGGGGCGCGGGTCGATGATCTCGTCGGGGGCGATCCCGGCAAAGGCGTCGCTGGTGATGTTGCGGATGCAGTTGCCCGAGGTCTGGATGCCATGCATGTTCACGGCGGCCAGCTCGTCCATCACATCGGCGGCGCGCTCCAGCGGGATCCAGTTGAACTGGATGTTCTGGCGCGTGGTGAAGTGGCCGTAGCCGCGGTCGTACTCGCGGGCGATGCGCCCGAGCGTGCGCAGCTGGGCGCTGTTCACTTCGCCATAGGGGATGGCGATGCGCAGCATGGGCGCGTGGCGCTGGATATACCAGCCGTTCTGCAGCCGCAGGGCCTTGAACTCCTCGTCGCCCAGCTGCCCCGCCAGATGGCGCTGCAACTGGTCGCGGAACTGCGCAGCGCGCTGGTGAACGAAGTGGCGGTCGAACTCGGTGTATTGATACATCTCGGGGTCCGTGGGAGTCGGTGACGTGCGGTTGGGTCGCGGGCCCAACCGGGAGGAATGCGGCTCTTGACGTTTCGCGGGAAGCTGCACTGTAGGGAGTCTCTATATATAT
>Ga0114986_1000242_pt1 | contig 15254 bp, 14 predicted proteins | sample Shrwel1BS1Day17_FD_96988 | JGI IMG/M metagenome (GOLD analysis project Ga0114986, IMG submission 96988) | Subsurface microbial communities from deep shales in Ohio, USA - Utica-3 well 1 S-1-Day17 | ecosystem: Environmental > Aquatic > Deep subsurface > Shale gas/oil reservoir > Produced... | reverse complement strand
GCCCAGGTGTACCCGCACTCGGCGCGAGCCACCGATGCGCACCCGCACGAGGTGCGCATTGCCTTTGACGGAGACGCGGTGCTGTTCTCTGACGAGGCCGAGCGGGTCTATCAGGCTGAGGGACTGAACGCCTTCCAGGCCCATGAAGCCAGCAAGGCAACGCTGCCCTTGCCAGGAGGCCCGTTCAAGCCGCTGCTGGAGGCCTTGCACCGGCTGCAGACCGAGGGCACGAGCCAGATGCGCGTGCGCACGGCCCTGGTCACCGCACGCAGCGCCCCAGCGCATGAGCGGGCCATCCGCACGCTGATGGACTGGGGCATTGCAGTGGATGAAGCCATGTTCCTCGGGGGTCTGCCCAAGGGGCCGTTCCTGCGCGAGTTCGAACCCGATTTCTTCTTTGACGACCAGACCGGCCACATTGAGTCGGCCGCCGAACACGTGCCCGCCGGCCATGTGGCAGCGGGCATTTCCAACCGCTGAGGTGGCTCCATGACGCTGATCGAGAAGTGCCGCAGCTTCGGCCAGTTTGCGCGCAAGGTGGGGCACCTGGCCCTGCCGTACTTCAACTCGCAGGAGAAATGGAAAGCACGGGGCCTGCTGGCCGCCATCGTGGTCCTGAACCTGGCGGCGGTGTACATGCTGGTGCTGATCAACGAGTGGAACCGCGTGTTCTACGACGCCCTGCAAAACAAGGACGCACCGGTGTTCTGGCGCGAACTGGGACGGTTCACCTGGCTGGCCTTCGGCTTCATCGTCATTGCAGTCTACCGGTTCTACCTGACCCAGTTGCTGGAGATGCGCTGGCGGGCCTGGATGACCGGCCACTACCTGGACCGCTGGCTGGCCGACAAGGCCTTCTACCGGATGGAGATCACCCGCTTCGCCCGGGAAGGCGACGCGCCGCCGGACAACCCGGACCAGCGGATTGCCGAGGACATGAACCTGTTCACGAGCTATTCGGTCAGCCTGTCCATGGGACTGCTCAACGCGCTGGTGACCCTGGTGAGTTTTGTCGGCATCCTCTGGTCGCTATCGGGCAGTTTTGCCTTCGACTGGAACGGCCAGACCATTGCGATCCCGGGCTTCATGGTCTGGATGGCTGTGGTCTATTGCGTACTGGGCAGCGTGGCCACCCACTACATCGGTCGCCCGCTGATCGCCCTGAACTACGAACAGCAGCGTCGTGAGGCCGATTTCCGCCACCACCTGGTGCGGGTGCGTGAGTACAGCGAGTCCATCGCACTGGACCGAGGGGAACCGGTGGAACGCCAGCAGACCGGTCTTCGGTTTTCCGAGGTGCTGGCCAACTACCTGCGCCTGATCCGCGCGCAAAAGCGCCTGACCTGGTTCACCACCGGCTTCGGTCAGGCCGCCGTGGTCTTCCCCTTCATTGTGGCGGCACCGCGTTTCTTCAGCGGTGCCATCCAGCTCGGCGAGCTGATGCAGATTGCCTCGGCGTTCGGTCGGGTGCAGGATTCGCTGTCCTGGTTCGTGGACAACTACGACCGGCTGGCCAGCTGGCGCGCCACCACCGACCGGATCACGGGCTTCGAAGCCAGCTTTGCCCGCATTGCCGATGAGGGCGGGCAGGCGCATCAGGAGCGATCGACCCGCGCAGAAGGGCAATGGCACACCAGCCCGCTGCAGGTCTCGCTGCCCACCGGAACACCCCTGATGGCCACCGACGCCTTGACGGTCGCACCGGGTGACCGGATTCTGCTCAGAGGCCCTTCGGGCAGCGGCAAGTCAACCCTGTTGCGGGTGCTGTCGGGCATCTGGCCTTGGGCGCGTGGGCAGGTGCAGGCGCCGGCCGGTGATGACGACGATGTCATGTTTCTGCCCCAGCGGCCGTACTTTCCGAATGGCCCGCTGCGAGATGCACTGGCCTATCCCATGCCCGCCAACCGGTTCAGTGACGCACAGCTGAGAGAGGCCCTGAGCGACGCCCTGCTGCCCCACCTGGGCGATGAGCTGGACCGGGCAGACGCCTGGGGACAGAAACTCTCCGGTGGCGAACAGCAGCGTCTGGCCATCGCCCGGGTGCTGCTCAAGAGGCCGCGCTGGTTGTTCGTGGATGAGGCCACGAGCGCGCTGGACGAGACGGCCGAACGCGTCCTGTACAGCCGCATGCAGTCCATGGTGAGCGAGCAAGGTGGCGCGCTGGTGTCCATTGCCCACCGGCCCAGCGTGGCAGACTTCCATCACAGCGCCTGGGTCATGGAGCCCGAGTCGGGCTTTCTGGCTGGGGGTGATCGGCCGGCCTGGCGGGTACGACCCCAGACCTGAATCAGCGCAGATTCAGGGACCGGCGCGCCAGCGCTGCCAGCCCGCGGCGCGCAATTCACAAGCGGGGCACTGTCCGCAGCCATAGCCCCACTCATGCCGGTGCTCGCGATCACCCAGGTAGCAGGTGTGGCTGTGTTCGACGATCAGATCCACCAGTGTCTGACCACCGCCGGTCACACCACTGGCCTCGCCCAGATCGCAGGCGAGTTGCCACGTCTGCGCCTTGTCGATCCACATCAGCGGTGTGTCGATCAGGAAGCGATGGTCCATGCCGAGCGACAAGGCAATCTGCATCGCCTTCATGCTGTCGTCCCGGCAGTCCGGGTAACCGGAGAAGTCGGTCTCGCAGACGCCGGTGACGATCACACTCAGACCACGCCGGTAAGCCAGGGCGGCCGCCAGGGTGAGAAACAGCAAATTTCGACCAGGCACAAAGGTATTGGGCAGGCCGCTGGCTTGCATGGCAAATGCCATGTCACGGGTCAGCGAGGTTTCGCTGACCTGACCCAGCACGCCGACATCCAGCAGATGGTCTTCGCCCAGCCGCAGCGACCAGGCGGCAAAGCGCTGCCGCAGTTCGGCCAGCACCGCCTCACGCGCCTGGAGTTCGACACGATGCCGCTGGCCGTAGTCGAAGCCGATGGTCTCGACATAGGCGTAGCGCTGCAGGGCATGGGCCAGACAGGTGGTGGAGTCCTGGCCGCCGGAGAACAGCACCAGGGCGCGGGAATGGACAGGGGAAGTGATCATGGCGCGATGGTAGCGCGCCATGATCGTGGCATGGACTGTCAGCCCTGGCGATGATCCCGGCTGGTGGCGAGCATGCGGATCAGCGCCTGGTTGGCCGATTCCAGGCTGATGTCGTGCTTCTCGCAGATCTGGGGCAGGCGATGGAGCTGCTCGGTCTGCCCCTGAGCGTCGGACACGTCCAGGTAAGCGTTGTAGGGGCCGGTCTGGCGCAACAAGGCGTCGTACACACGACCTGGAAGCGGCAGACGCTGCAGGATTTCTGGCAGCGGTTGGTGCAGCAGACGATCCAGCTGTGCAAACAGTGCCGTGACGTAAACCTCGGAGCGCAGGTTGTCATCCGAGCCCGAATCCAGCAGGTGTTGCGCCAGGCGCGCCTGCATGACCATGGTGTAGCGGACAGGATGCAGGGTCAGGTCGGTTTCAGCGCCCGGCAACTGTTCGGACAGCCATCGACCGAGGACGGTGAAGCCCAGCATCATGATGGCATGCCTCAGCGAGTTGATCTCGCGGTCCTTGCCATGCATGGCCGAATTGACAAGCAACAGGACCCGGTAGACCATGACCGGGTCCTGGCGGATGAGACGCTCGAGCTGATCGAGCGAGCACTCGCGCCCCAGCGCCTGGGTCACCTGCTGGATCGTGGCCCGGTCACAGGCGAGCGGTCGCTGCCGGAAGAACCGAAGCGTGTCGTCCACCGGCCAACCCAGCACACCCCAGGCCCCCGCGGTGTCCAGCGCATGCTCAGCCACCACGCGGTTGGCAATGCCTTCATAGATGTGACCAGCCATCAGTGGGCTGCGCCCACGGGGGGCACCGCCGGGCTCGGTCGGCAATGAACGGAGGGTGGCCAGCACGTCCTCGGGAGCCAGGTGCACCAGACTGCGGACGTCGGCAGGGGCCACCACCTCGCCGGCGATGGCAGACAGCGCCACGCGCCGCAGCAGCCGGTGCCCTTGCCGGACGGCCACCGCCATCCGGGCCAGACCTTCGGGTGTGGCGAACAGGTCACCGGGCACCTCCAGCCAGGTGTTGGGAATCGGCGGCAGGTGCAGCAACTGATCGACCAGAGGCAGCGAGCGGGGCGCGATGATCAGCGCAGGCGCGGCTTTGGGCCAGTCGTTGCCCAATGCGCGGACGAAATGCTCGCCATCCACCGATTCCCGGTGCAGCACCAGCACAGGCATGCGCACGGCCGCCAGCTGACGTAAACGGTTCCACACCGGCTGGTAGCCCAGCGCCACGCTGTCGAGCACGGTGTGGGTGGAAGTCATCATGGCTCAGGTCAGCCGTTGATCACGCTGAACAGCGACAGGCGCTGGACCTGGGCATAAGCCTTGAGCGCGGCCTCCAGGCCGGTCTGCTTGGTCTGGAAGTCGGAGATGCCCTTGACCAGATCCATGTCTTCCAGGCGGGAGATTTCCACCTCGTAGTCAACCCCGCGGTCTTTCATCAGCTTTTCCATGGAATCCGCGCGGTTGAGCCACTCACCTGCCTTGCCCCGCGCCAGCAACACCTTATCCAGACCCGCGTCGAGTTCGGTCATGGCACGGCCAAGCTCATGTGTACGAACGGCATTGTCCGGCTTTCTAAGCGTATCAATGGCGTTTTTAACCACCTCAAAAATGTCCGTCGGATTTGCCGACGAAACTGGCGAGACGAGAAGTTGGTCACCGGGTGCAGGACTCCCATCCAGCTGAATCCTTAAGCCGTCGAAGGTCACGGATTTGCCTGCCTCATAAGGCACATTTTGATGTCCCGTGACAGGCAAGCCGGTTGTGGTGTTAGTTATCGTGTATTCGATACCACCGGCGCCGGAAGCAAAGTCAATGCGATATGGGTCTCCCGTGGCCAGGCTGGAATCGACAACCTCACCGAGATCTGAACGGACACTGCCTGCATTAACTGCCGGTGGAGTGGGGAAATTGACGACAAAGCTGCCGTTCCCGCGAGGAATTTCCATCCAGATGGCGTGCCCGTCCAGGGTTTGCGGCAGGCTGCGATCGCCCGCAGCAGCCTGCCCACGCTGCCCGTTGAATTGAACTTCACCCGCAGGTGGCGGATAAGTGTCCACGAACGGCGTGGACGCACCGCCAAGTCCGCCAAACAAGGTGCGACCCGCGTTGTCCTTGAGGTTGGCCACGCCGATCAGACGTTCGCGCAAGCCTTCCAGCTGGCGGGCAATGTCTTCCCGCTCGTTGGGGCCGTAGGTGGCGTTGCCGGCAGCGACCAGAAGCTCGCGCACCTGCTGGATCAGCTCGCCCGATTCGGCCAGACCGCTCTCGGCCTGCTGCAAGCTGGCGCGTGAAGCTTCCAGCGAACGCAGATCCGCCTCAGTGCGTGCCAGTCGGTTGCGCGCCGTTTCAGACAAGGTGGCCGACACCGGATCGTCGCTGGCCTTTTGGACCCGCTTGCCGGTCGCCAGCTGGCTCTGCAGTTTGGACAGCTCGCTCTGGCGCTTCTGCAGCACATCGATCGTGCGGTCATAGCTGTTGGCGGTGGAAATGCGCATGATGGTTTTCCTCCGTTCGATCAACGACCCACGGTCTGCAGAAGACTGTCAAAGGTGCTCTGCGCCACCTGCAGGAATTTGGCGGCCGCCTGGTAGGACTGCTGGAACTGCAGCATGCGGGCGGCCTCCTCGTCCAGGTTGACACCAGCCACGTTGGCGCGAGCGTTCTCGGCCGTGGCTGCCACCTGTCCAGAAAACGCGGACGAGAACTGGGCACTTTGCACCCTTGTGCCCACGTCGGAGAAGATATTGACATAGCCATCGCCGAAGGGAACCCCCTCGAACATGGCCGCATCGCGCAAGGCCTGGAAGCCCACGGCATTGCCAGCGTTCTGACGAATGTCGTTCGGCCCTGCCGGGGTGACCGTGAACGTGTCGTTGTCGGCCGGCACCCCACGCAAAGTCAGGCTCCAACCGTCATACTCGATCGGCTCTCCCGGCTTGTAAGTCTGCCCGGTCAGCACAGGGGTGCCGCCCACTTCAATGCTGTAGGAGCCGTCTGCAGCAAACACCACCTCGGTGGTGCCATAGCTGGCACCGCCCGGAGGACCATTGGCGTAAAGGCTTTCGATGGAGATGCCACCGGAGTTTCCAGGCTCAGGGGACACCTTGACTGGACTGGCGGCCGCCACACTGTCCGGAGAGGTGATCGCGATCTTGATCTCACGCGCAGCGTTCTCGAAAGGCTTGAAGCGGAAAACATCCCCGGCCGTCGCGGGACCGCTCAAGTTGAAGCTCAGGCCATCGAAGCTGACCGGAACCGCCGCAGCGGGCGCCGACACCGTCCCGTCCGACAGGCGAACGGCGGTGTAGTTGGTGCCGTCATAGCGCAGCTCATAGTCTGATGCCATGAACTGGGTGTGGTCGCTGACACCGACACTGGCCGTCAAGCCTGGTGCGCCGGATGTCTGAACTCCAGTAGGCAGGTTCAGTGCGGTGAAAAACTCTCCCCCGGGCTGACCTTTGAGGTCGAGGCCGAGTTTATGCTGGGTATTGACCACCGACACCGTGGCCAGCGCCATCCGCCCCACCATGTTGGACACTTGCGCCAGATCGTTGTGCAGAAAGTTCATCAGGCCACCCAGCTCACCACCCAGGTTGCCATCGGCCAAGGGTGTCTTGACACCGCCCTGCACAAAGCTGATCTGCAATCGTGCGCTGTCCGCCGGGTCCCTGCCCGCTTCGAGCTTGGCCGACTGCGATCCCAGCACCAATGGCATGCTGCCACCGACGAACACACTGACCACCCCCCCTTCACCGGGGATGGAGCTGACCTGCACATGCTTGCTCAGCTCACTCAGGATCTGGTCACGCTGGTCGAGCAGATCGTTGGGCGTGTTGGGAGACCCCATCACCTCGGTCAGGCGCTGGTTCACCTTGGCCAGATCTGCCGCCAGCCGGTTGACGTTGTCGACCGTTCCCTTGACCTGCAGTTGCGTGCTTTCGCGCAGGATGTCCAGCTGCCCGGCGGTGTCCCGCAGGCGTGCCGCCAGCTCATCGGCGCGCGCAATCACCACCAGACGGGCCGTCTGGTTGCTGGGCGACGAGGCCACGTCGGCCCAGGCATTGAGCATGCTGTTGAGCGACTCGCCGATACCGTCCTCGCCCATGGGGAACGCGGCCTCCAACTGTTCGAGCCGCGCCAGACGAACCGCGTCGGCCGAGGCGACTGACCGGGTGGTCTGCGCCTCGCGCGTCAGGTAAGCGTCATGCGATCGGGTCACGGTCCCGACCTCGACCCCCTTGCCAAAAAAGCCGTTGGCGTACTGCTGGTAGCCCGAGACCTTCATGGTCACGTTCTGGCGCGAGTAGCCCTCGGTGTTGACGTTGGCAATGTTGTGGCCGATGACCTGCAACGCCGACAGGTTGGCGGTAAGGGCGCGGGAGCCGATGTTGAGTGCGGACATGGGAGTGCCTCGGGATCAGACCTGCGCCCGCTGGAGGTTCAGGGTGGTGTTGATGGCACGGCTGAGCTTGACCGCGTACTGAGGGTCGGTCGCGTAGCCGGCCTGCTGAAGGCTTCGCGCGAATCCCTGCACGGAACCGACCTGGTCCATGACCTTGTCGTAGCGCGGGCTCTTGGTGATCAGGCGGGCGTAGTCCCTGAAGGCATCCTCGTAGGAGTCGTAGGCCCGGAACTTGGCCACGGTCTTGCGCGGCACGCCGTTGACGTACTCCGTGGTCGTGACCTCCGCCACCTTGCCTTTCCACGCGGACGTGGCCTTGATGCCGAACAGGTTGAACGACGGGCTGCCATCGCGATGACGGATTTCGCTGCGGCCCCATCCGGTTTCGTGTCCGGCCTGACCGATCATGTAGCTGGCAGGGATGCCGGACTCGCGCGCCACGGCTGCGGCGGCCTGACCATGCCGCTCGACAAAAGCCGCCTGTCGCTCGCGCCCGGAGCCGGTGGTGGCGCGACTGACCGTGCTGGGTGCCGCGGGGGAGGCTGATGGCGCGGCCGCTGGCATTGCGGCCTTGTCACCGCCCGCAGCGGCTGGCGCCATCTGCAGGCCAAGCTGACGCTCGATCGCGGCCGACAGACCACCGGGCATGCCGCTGAGCTGAACCGCCAGCTGCTGGTCCAGAAGTTCGGTACCCAGGTCGGTGCCACCGCTGTCGAGCAGACCGGATTTCTGCGTCGCCTCGCGCATGCTCTTGACCAGCTCGCGCATGAACAGGGCCTCGAACTGGCGGGCCGCCTCCTTGACCGCGGCCTTGCCCGGCTGACCTTCCTGGCCGGCCTGGAAGCGCAGCGCGTTCAGCGCCCCCGGGTCGATGGCCAGGGATGGCGAACGGGCAGTCATGGGCATGGTCATGTCAGATGACCTCCAGCTCCGCGTTCATGGCGCCAGCGGCCTTGATGGCCTGCAGGATGGCCAGCAGGTCCTGGGGCGTGGCACCCAGGCCATTGAGCATGCGCACCAGGTCCGACAGCTGTGGCGCGGCATCCATCTGGATCAGACTGCCCGCATCCTGGCTGATCTTGATATCCGTTTTCTCGGTGACCACGGTCTGGCCACCTGTGGACAGGGGATTGGGCTGGCTGACCATCGGGGTGGAGCTGATGGTCACCGACAGGTTGCCGTGAGCCACGGCACAGGGTCCCAGCGTGACCGCCTGGTTCATGACGATGGAGCCGGTGCGGGAGTTGACGATCACCTTGGCCACCGGAATCGTGGCCTCCATCGGGATCTCCTCGATCTCGGCGATGAAGCTCACACGGGAGTGCGGGTCAGGCGGCGCCACCAGGCGCACGGTACGGCCATCGACCGCACTGGCCACACCCTCGCCCATGCGCTTGTTGATGGCCTCGGCCACCCGGCGGGCCGTCTGGAAATCGGCAGAGTTCAAACCCAGGTCAATGGTGGGACCCAGTGCGAACGGCGTGGGCACCGCACGTTCGACCTGGGCGCCCCCTGGGATGCGGCCTGCGCTCAGGTGGTTGATCTGCACCTTGCTGCCGCCGCCGGAGGCGCCCGCACCGCCCACCAGCAGGTTGCCCTGGGCCAGCGCATAGATTTCGCCATCGACGCCCTTGAGCGGGGTCGTGATCAGGGTGCCGCCACGCAGCGACTTGGCATTGCCCACCGAGGACACGGTCACGTCGATCATCTGACCCGGCTGGGCAAACGGAGGCAACTGCGCCGTGACCATCACGGCCGCCACGTTCTTGAGCTGCAGCTTGGCATCGGCGGGAAGCGTCAGCCCCAGTTGCTGCAGGTAGTTGTTCATGCCCTGCGTGGTGTAGGGCATCTGGCCGGTCTGGTCGCCCGTGCCGTCCAGACCCACCACCAGGCCAAACCCGGTCAGCTGGTTGGTGCGCACACCCTGCACCGCCGCCACTTCCTTGATGCGCATGGCCTGCGCCTGCAGCGGCAGACAGGACAGGAACAGCAGCGCCAGCGCCGACAACAGGCGCCTGACAAAGGAGAGGGAAGCGATCGGGTTCATGACCTTGATGCTAGGTCTTGCTCAGAACGGGAAAACGTTCAAAAAGAACCGTCCAAGCCAGCCAATTGATTGCGCTTCGCCAATCGCACCCCGGCTCTTGGACTCGATGCGGGCGTTGGCCACCTGGGTGGATGGCACCACGTTGCCCGGCCGGATGAAACGCGGATCGACCGTGCCCGAAAAGCGCAGCACATCGACGTTCTGGTTGACCCCGATCTGCTTTTCTCCGACGACCAGCAGGTGCCCGTTGGGCAGCACATCCTGGACAGTGGCGGTGATCGATCCCTGGAAGGTGTTGTCGTTGACCGTATCGCCCTTGCCGGCAAACTGGTTGTCCGACTGACCACCCAGATCGAAGTTTCGGTCACGTGTCAGTTCCTTGGCACGGATGCCCGGGATGGCGCTGACACTGCCCGATACGCTGCCGTTGCGATCAATCGACGACGAGGATTTCTGCGTCGCGCTGACCTTTTCGGTGATCTGGATGGTGAGCGTGTCGCCAGGCATGCGGGCACGCGGGTCTTCGAAAGCGGGGCGATACCGCGCGGACTGGAACAGGCTGCCCGTGACGGGCACAGCCGCGGGGGGCGTCTGGTAGACGATGGGCTTGGCCGGCGCCACCTCGACGGGGGTCGTCTGGCAGGCGGCCAGCGCCACCATTGCGGCGAACGCAGCACCGGTGCGCAACAGGCGGAACGGGGGAAGATGGTTCATGTTCGACCGTTCCGTGATTACAGCTGCGACAGGCGTTGCAGCATCTGGTCGGACGTCTGGATGGCCTTGGAGTTCATCTCATAGGCCCGCTGGGTCTGGATCATGGTGACCAGCTCCTGCACCACATTGACGTTGGATGTTTCCACGTAGCCCTGCATCAGCTTGCCCAGGCCACCGGTGCCCGGTGCCCCGTTGTTCGGCGCACCCGACGCCACCGTTTCGGCGTACATGTTCTGACCGAGCGGCTCCAGCCCGGCGGGATTGATGAAGCTCGCAAGTTCGATATTGCCGATCTGCTGCGGATCCGGGTTGCCCGGCAACTTGGCACTGACGATGCCATCGGCCGAGATGGTGACGTTCTGTGCCTCGGCCGGCACCGTGATGTCGCCGGCGATGGGCAGGCCACCCGAGGTCACCAGTCGCCCCTGGGAGTCCACCTGCAGGCTGCCGTCACGGGTGTAGCCGGTGGTGCCATCGGGCATGGTCACCTGCAGGAAACCGGTGCCGTTGACGGCAATGTCCAGCTGGTTGCCGGACTGTTGAAGGCTGCCCTGGGTGAACTGGCGGCTGGTGGCCACCGTGCGGACCCCCAGACCCAGTTGCAGACCGGTGGGCAGCTGGTTCTGCTCATCGGCAGCCGCCCCCACCTGGCGCAGGTTCTGGTACATCAGGTCCTCGAACACGGCGCTGGCCCGCTTGAAGCCGTTCGTGGACACGTTGGCCATGTTGTTGGAGATCACGTCCAGCTGCGTCTGCTGGGCCTGCATGCCGGTCTTGGAGATCCACAGGGAATTGATCATGGTATGCCTCGATCAGAAAATGGGGTGATGGCCTCAGCCGTTGAGGCTGAGCAGCTGGGCCGCACTGCGGTCGTTGGTTTCGCCGTTCTGCAGCATCTTCATCTGCACCTCGAACTGGCGGGCGGCGGCGATCATGCCGACCATGGCCTCGATGGGATTGACGTTGGAGCCTTCCAGTGCGCCGCTCTGCACACGCGCCTGGGCGTCGGCCTCCAGCGGCTGCCCGTCCTTGGGACGGAACAGGCCATCCTCGCTGCGCGCAATCGGTGTGTCCGCGCCGGGGGTGACGAGCTTGATGCGGCCCAGGTTCTGTGCGGCCGCTCCCCCAACCCGGGCGGAGACCGTGCCATCAGCCGCCACATCCACCTGCGCATTGGCAGGCACGGTGATGGGCGCACCACCATCGGTGAGCACCGGCAGGCCTTGCGGGCTGACCAGGGTACCGTCCGGGCTCACCTCAAAGGCGCCTGCGCGGGTGTAGGCCTCGGTGCCATCCAGGCCTTGCACCGTGAACCAGGACCCACCCTTGGCGGCCACGTCCAGCGGGCGACCGGTGGGGTTGACCGGCCCCGGTGCGTCCAGGTGGCCGGCCGTGGCTTCCAGGGCAAACACCCGCGTGGTGGCGCCATCGCCGCGCACCGGCACCGCCCGGAACGTGGCCAGCTCGGCACGAAAGCCGGTGGTGGACACGTTGGCCAGGTTGTGCGCCAGCAGCTGCTGACGGTGCTGCGCGGCGGTGGCACCAGTCATCGCGGTGTAAATCATGCGGTCCATGGCAGGCTCCCGGAAGTCCTTGGTTCAGCGCTTCGTCAGGATCAGCGCATGTTCAGCAGGGTGCTCATGACCTGGTCCTGCGTCTTGATGGTCTGGGCGTTGGCCTGGTAGGCCCGCTGCGCGGTCATCATGTTGACCAGTTCGGCGGTCAGGTCGACGTTGGAGTCTTCCACGGCGCCGGCCTTGAGCATGCCCATGTTGCCCTCACCGGGTGCGCCAGGAATCGGGGCACCCGAGGCGAAGGTGGCGACCCAGCCATTGCCGCCGACAGGCGCCAGGCCTTGCGCATTGCGGAAGTTCACCAACTGGATCTGGCCAGCAGCCTGGGACTCGCCATTGCTGTAGCGGGCCATGATGACGCCGTTGTCCTCGATCTGAAGGCTGGTGAGCTCACCGGGCGGGTAGCCGTCCTGGGTCAGGTTGGTGACGGAGAAAGGAGAGGCAAACTGAGTGACGTTGTCCAGATTCAGATTGACCGGAATGACAGTTCCATCAGGGGTAGTAACGTTGACTGGACCCGATTGCGGCGCTGAAGTCAGCGCTCCGGTACCGTCGAATGTCATGTTGGGAAGGGCTTGAGCGACGCCATCAGGCCCTTGTGCAGATACGCTCCATTCGTTGTTGTTCACTTTCTGGAATGTCAGCGCGATCGGATACTCCCGGCCCTGTGCGTCGTACACCAGCACACTCGTCCCATAGGTACCAACTGGATCAGCCCCAACCACAGCACGTGCATCCAGATTGAACTCAGCCGTGATCTCACTGGTTGCATTGGCAGGAATAGGACCACCCGTCGGCAACGACAAGGCGATCGGATCAAACGCTGTCCTTTTGCCTTCCACATCGGTGGGGTAGCCCATCAGCTGCCCACCCTGGTTGTTGAGAATGCGCCCATCCCGGTCCAGCTTGAACTGGCCGTCCCGGCTGTACTGCAGCGACCCGTCGGGCATGCTCATCGCAAAGAACCCGTTGCCGTTGATGGCCACATCCATGTCACGGCCGGTGATGGTCAGGTTGCCCTGCGTGAAGGCCTGGCTGACAGTGGCTATCGACACGCCAATGCCCTGGCTGATACCGCCCGAGGCACCCACCGAACTGGCATAGAGCTCGGCAAATTCGGCGCGGGACGACTTCATGCCCACGGTGTTGGCGTTGGCGATGTTGTGGCCGATCACGTCCAGGTTGCGACTGGCGGCGTTGAGGCCGGAGAGACCTTGCTGGAATGCCATGATGAATGTCCTTTCAGGAAATCTTGTCTGAGGATGTGGTCAGGCTCACATGAAGGCCCGAACCTGGTCGTAGGCGATGGATCGGCCGTTGCTCAGCTGCAGGTTCATCGCGCCGTTGTTCATGCCCACCGACATGACGGGCAGGCGCGCCAGCGGCGTCGCCGTCACCTCGTCACCGCCGCTGGTGGCACGCACCTTGAACTTGCCCACCTTGCTGACGTCGACAGAGCCGGCGTCCCATTCAAAGGCATGGGTGCCCGCCCCGCGCGCGCCCATGTCGATGGTGTCGATGAGCTCGCCGTTCTTGCCGACAATGTCCACAAACACCTGTTTGGCGTCCGAGGGTAGGTCCAGAGCACCCCGACCCACGCTGCCGTTGAACGACAGGCTGTCGCCCTCGACCAGGGCATCGCGCCCGATCAGTGAAGCGCCCTGCATGGTCTGTAGTGAAGAGAACTGGCCCGCCATGCCCTTGAGCGTCTCGTTGAGCTGCTGGATGCCACTGACCGTGTTGATCTGCGCCATCTGCGAGGTCATCTGGGCGTTGTCCATCGGGTTCAGCGGATCCTGACTGTTGATCTGGGCCACCAGCAACTTCAGGAAGCGGTCCTGCGCCGCCTCGGGGTCGCTGGCGTTGTTGGAGGTCTTGGCCGTGGTGCTGCCGACCGCGCTGCCAAGGGTCGAGGTGTCGATGGGGGATGCATACATGACTTGACTCCCTGGATTACTGGCCCATCTGCAGCGTCTTGAGCAGCAGCGATTTGGCGGTGTTCATGACCTCGACGTTGTTCTGGTACGAACGTGAGGCGGAGATCATGTTGACCATCTCTTCCACCGGGTTGACGTTGGAATGGGTCACATAGCCCTCGGCGTCGGCCGAAGGGTGATGCGGCGCGTGCACCCGGCGGCCGGGGGCATCGCTTTCCTGGATGTCCTTGACCTTGACACCGGCACTGCCTTGCGGCCCCATAGGCACCGACTGGAAGATGACGTGACGGGCCTTGTAGCTCTGGCCGTCCGGACCGGCCACCGCATCGGCGTTGGCCAGGTTGCTGGCCACCACGTTCAGCCGCTGGGACTGCGAGCTGATGGCGCTGCCCGAAACCCCGAAAATGTTGAACATCGACATGCTGTTCTCCCTGGCAGCCCTTACTGGCCGGTGATGGCGCTGAGCATGGTCTTGACATGCCCGTTGATGAATCGCAGCGTGGACTCGTAGCGGATGCTGTTGTCCACGAAGTTGGCGCGTTCCCGGTCCAGATCGACCGAGTTGCCGTCCTGGGCCGGCTGGGTCTGCACGGTGTACGCCATCTCGGCCTGACGGGGATCGGCCGACCCCAGGCGCAGGTGCCTCGCATCGGTGAGCGCCACAGTGGACACGGACGCGCCGCCCTGCACCGATTTGAGCGCCTGGGCAAAGTCGAAATCGCGGGCCACGTAGCCGGGCGTGTCGGCGTTGGCGATGTTGCTGGCCAGGACCTGCTGACGCTGCGCACGCAGCAGCAGGGCGTTGGCATGGAAATCCATCCGTGCCGTCATCTGCTCGAGCATGATCACCTCCAGTGCCCTGTGAAGGCCATCGATCCATCCACGACATGCGCACGGACTGGCCATGCGCAGAAGTATGGAAAAACTTGAGGGCAAGCAATGTCGGAAACAGGCCGGAGATTGGGCGCCATTTCCCGCCTTTGTATCGGCCGCTGCGGGCCTACAGTGAGAACCTGCAGGCAGTGTCCGCGCCCGGTGGTGCGGCATCGCCGACCGGCGGTGGAATGTTCCCGCCCGTCGACTGATTCACGCGCGCCTGCGTGAGGTTTTGCCATGTCCACTGTGTCCCTGTCACCCTTGATGCACTTGTTGCGGGTCTTCGCCCTCGCTTTGTCGCCCCTGCTGGCACAGGCCCAGGCGGTGGTGCCCATGTCCGTCCAGACCGCGCCCAGCGCTTCGGTCGGCGGTGAAACCGAGCTGGAGCAGCTGGCCGGTCAATGGCTGCAGCCCACCATTGCTTCCGTGCTGGGCCAGGAAGCCAGCGGCGCGCTGCGCCCGGAACTGATCCTCGGCCGGCTCGACCCCCGGCTGAAGCTGGCGCCCTGCCAGCGCGTGGAGCCCTACATTCCGCCCGGTACCCGGCTGTGGGGACGAAGCCGCATTGGCTTGCGTTGTCTGGAAGGCGTGGTACGCTGGAACGTGTTCCTGCCGGTGACCGTCCGGGCCTGGGGTCCTGCCTGGGTGCTGCGG
>Ga0114986_1000241_pt1 | contig 15258 bp, 9 predicted proteins | sample Shrwel1BS1Day17_FD_96988 | JGI IMG/M metagenome (GOLD analysis project Ga0114986, IMG submission 96988) | Subsurface microbial communities from deep shales in Ohio, USA - Utica-3 well 1 S-1-Day17 | ecosystem: Environmental > Aquatic > Deep subsurface > Shale gas/oil reservoir > Produced... | reverse complement strand
GAGACCTGGCCACCCACCCAGCCGGCCCAGGCCCACGACGCCCAGCCCAACCAGTTCGCCCTGCTGCGCCAGCGCCGCTTTGCACCCTTCTTCTGGACGCAGTTCTGCGGCGCCGCCAACGACAACCTCTTCAAGTTCGCCTTCACCGTCATGGTGACCTACCAGCTCAGCGTCAGCTGGCTGCCGCCCGCCATGGCGGGACTGGTGATCGGCGCGCTGTTCATCCTGCCCTTTGTGCTGTTTTCTGCCACCAGCGGCCAGCTGACCGACAAGTACCCCAAGACGGCCATGATCCGCTTCGTCAAGAACCTGGAGATCGCCATCATGCTCGTGGCAGCCTGGGGCTTCGTGATGGGCAACGTGCCGGCGCTGCTGTTGTGCACCTTCCTGATGGGTCTGCACTCCACGCTGTTCGGGCCGGTGAAGTTTGCCTACCTGCCGCAGGTGCTGGATGAGCACGAGCTGACCGGTGGTAACGGCATGGTGGAGATGGGCACCTTTGTGGCCATCCTGCTTGGCAACGTGGTGGGTGGCCTCATTGTCGCCATGCCCGAAGTCGGGCACCAGAACGTGGCCATCGCCTGCGTGGCGCTGGCCGTGGCGGGGCGCCTCACCGCAGCCCGGGTGCCGCCGCTGCCCGCCATCGACCCGGGACTCAAGATCAACTGGAACCCCTTCAGCGAGACCTGGCGCAACCTCAAATTGGCCCATGGCGACATCGTGGTCTTCCGTGCCCTGATCGGGATCAGCTGGATGTGGTTTTTCGGCGCTGTCTTTCTCAGCATGTTTCCCGGCTTTGCCCGGGAGGTGCTGCGCGGCAACGAGCAGGTGGCTTCGCTGCTGCTGGTGCTGTTCTCCATCGGCATCGGCATCGGCGCACTGCTGTGCGAAAGCCTGAGCCGCCGCCGGGTGGAAATCGGCCTGGTGCCGCTGGGCGCCATTGGCATGAGTGTGTTCGCCGTGGATCTGTATTTCGCCACGCGTGGCCTGCCGGCGGCGGAGGTGATGGGCCTCGCCGCCTTCTTGGTGCAGCCCGCGCACTGGCGCGTCATGGCCGACCTGCTGCTGCTCAGCCTGTTTGCTGGCGTGTACAGCGTGCCGCTGTACGCACTCATCCAGTTGCGCAGCCCGGTCACGCACCGCGCGCGCATCATCGCCGCCAACAACATATTGAACGCGCTGTTCATGGTGAGCAGCGCGCTGATTGTGGGCGCGCTGCTGCAGGCCGGCATCGACATCCCGGGGGTCTTCGGCTTGCTGGGACTGGCCAATGCGGCGTTGACGCTGGGCCTGTTCTGGCTGCAGCCCGAGTACCTGCGGCACTTCGTGCAATGGTTGCGCGCCCGCCAGGCCTGAGCCATGACACATGATTAGGCGTTGAACAAGATGGCCTGAACCCATCCAGGTACTACGTCGCGATGGCGCTCACCAACCTCTGGGGCTCCGTCTTCATCCGAATCGAGAGGGTGGGTGGCCAGCCAACGACGATGGCGATGGCGATGGCGATGGCGAAGTCCTCTCGGCGCGGGGTGTGCGGTTCGATGCGGCCGAATGTGGGGGCGCCGACTTCGTCCTTTGACGTCGACTTGAATGTGTTGCGGGATTCGGTCGGAGTCTTGCTAACTGACAGAGCCGGCGACTAACACTTCAGCCATTGGGTGCGTGAACTATTGCTTTCGGCGTCATCTCTGTCCGCGTACGATTTTCTGGGAGGCCAAATGGAACTAGTTGTGACCAGCAAGAATCAGTACAACCCTCCTCGTTGGAACGAGGTGGAGGCGCATATTCAATCGGCCTACCTTGTATTCAAGTCTGCGGGAGATGTGAATCGATTTAGGGCTCGTTATCGCTTGGCCAGAGCGTTTCAGGGAGTAAGCCTAGACGGGTACAGCGAGGCGACGGTGCGCGGCTACTCCTCGCTGATGCGGATGTCTCTCGCGTGGTCTGCGCTTGAAAGTCTTTTGCTGGCGATGCGAATCTCAAAGCATGATTTGGGCAATCTGGCTCGCAAACATGACTTCACGAATTTACTTTCTGAGTTGCGTAATGTGCCTGATGCCAACAAATTCTTTCGTTTCGTAAAGGTTAGGTTGGAGAACAAGAGTCAAGCGGCTGAAGTCGAGCGATTCATCGACGGCAGAAGCTGTAATGGGGTCACTTTGGCAAAGGCGGTTCGTCACATATTTCTGCATGGAACACTTACACCGGGTGCGAGACAAGTCAGTCCTGAAGTCGCGCCGGAAGTATGTGATCGCTTGTCGCAAATGCTTTTGATGGTCATGGATGACGAGTTCTCCGAAAAAGCAGATGAGCTGTTGGTAGCGTTGTCTAAGGCGAAGAAGTCAGTGAATGATCTGCCTTTTTAGGTTGTCATGTGCTGACGGTTCCGTCTTCTCGTTTAGTTGAAAAATACCCTTGCAAGTTGACACTTGTCTGGGTTGGAACCACGGAAACCCTTCCCACGATTGAGCTGCCCATGAAAAAACTGCCCCTCAACAAAGCTTTTACCCTCATTGAGCCCGGCCCGGTGGTGCTGATCACCACGCATGACGGCCAGCAGCCCAACGTCATGACCATCTCCTGGACCATGGTGGTGGACTTCACGCCGGTGTTCGCCATCACCACCGGGCCGTGGAACCATTCCTTTGCCGCACTGCGCAAGAGCAAGGAATGCGTGATTGCCATCCCCCCGGTGGACCTGCTGGACAAGGTGGTGGGCGTGGGCACCTGTTCGGGTGCCGACACCGACAAGTTCGCCCAGTTCAAACTCACGCCGCTGCCGGCCAGCCAAGTGAAGGCGCCGCTGATCAAGGAGTGCCTGGCCAACATCGAATGCCGGGTGATCGACTACAACAAGAAGCACAGCGTCGTTTTCCTGCAGGGCGTGGCCGCCTGGGTGGACGCCACACGCAAGGAACGCCGCATGCTGCACGCCGTGGGCGACGGCACTTTCATTGCCGACGGCCGCAAGCTGGACCGCCGCCAGGCCATGCGCGCCAAGCTGCCGGCGGGCATCTGAGCAGCGGGGCATATCTTGCGCTGCTTGCTACTAATTTCATAGCTAATGACGTCCGTCAGATAAGCGCTGAAGCCGCTTTTCATTCTTAAGCGCCAGCACCGGCCTGTCGTGTGCTGCTGCTGTGCCTGAGCCGCGGCTGCAGGGCGTGCGCGAGAATGGCGCCATGCAACTGCATCCGGCGTTCATCTTTCTTGGCGGCTTGGTCGTCATCCTGCTCGGGGCCGAGGTGCTGCTGCGTGGCGCCCAGCGCCTGGCCACGCTGCTGGGTGTGCCCCCGGTGATCATCGGCCTGACGGTGGTGACCGTGGGCACCACCATGCCCGAGCTGGCCGTGAGCGTGACGGCCGCGCAGCAGGGCCAGAGCGGGCTGTCGGTGGGCAACATTGCCGGCACCAACGTCTTCAACATCCTGGTCATCCTGGGGCTGAGCGCCGTGGTGCGGCCCATCCCCCTGCGCCTGCTGAGCTTCAAGCTGGATGTGCCGGTGATGATCGGTGCCGCGCTGGCCCTCATCGTGATGGCCTGGGACGGCGTGCTGTCCCAGGCCGACGGCATGCTGCTGCTGATTGGTGCGCTGAGCTACACGCTGGCGCTGGTGCTGCTGAGCCGGCGCGAAAGCCCGGCCATGCGGCGCGAGTTTGCCGAGGAGTTTGGCCGCGACACCGTGACCGCCGCGCCGGGGGACGCCTTGCCGCGCAGTCGCTGGGTGCGCGGCGCATGGTACCTGGGGCTGCTGCTGTTCGGCATTGCCGTGACGCTGCTCGGGGCGCAGCTGCTGGTGTCGGGTGCGGTGAGCCTGGCGCGTGCGTTTGGCGTGTCGGACGAAATCATCGGCCTGACCATCGTGGCCATGGGCACCTCGGCGCCCGAGCTGGCCACCACCGTCGTGGCCACGCTCAAGGACGACCGCGACGTGGCCATCGGCAACCTGGTGGGCAGCTGTATCTACAACATCCTGGTCATCCTGGGCGTGAGCGGTCTCGTGGCGGCCGACGGGGTGACGGTCGTGCGCGATGTGCTCTGGATTGACCTGCCGCTGGCGGCGGCGGTGGCCATCCTGCTGCTGCCGGTGTTCCACAGCGGCGACAACGTGTCGCGCCGCGAGGGGGCGCTGTTCGTCGGCATCTACGGGCTCTACCTGGGCAGTCTGCTTGCGCTGCGCACCTGACGGTTGTGCGCGCCAGAGTCCGCGCGCAACGCTGTGGAAATTCCCGCCGCGATGTGGGGCCTCTGGCGAATTCGGTTAAGGTCTGACCCACACCGCCTCTCGTTTCAACCCCTCTCGACTCCTGTACCGCCGATGCCCCATGACGTCAGCCTGATCGCCACCATTGCCGCCGGCTTCGGCCTGGCCATGGTTTTTGGCCTGATCGCCAGCAACCTGAAGATGCCGCCGCTGGTGGGCTATTTGTTGGCCGGCATCATGATCGGCCCGGCCACGCCGGGCTTTGTGGCCGATGTGGGGCTGGCCGGCCAGCTGGCGGAGATCGGCGTCATGCTGCTGATGTTCGGCGTGGGCCTGCACTTCTCCTTGCAGGACCTGATGGCGGTGCGACGCATTGCCGTGCCGGGCGCGGTGGTGCAGATCACCGCCGCCACGCTGCTGGGCATGGGCGTGGCGCTGTACTGGGGCTGGCCGGTGGGCGGTGCGCTGGTGTTCGGCCTGTGCCTGTCGGTGGCCAGCACGGTGGTGCTGCTGCGCGCACTGGAGGCCAAGGGGCTGCTGAAGTCGATCAACGGCCAGATTGCCGTGGGCTGGCTGGTGGTGGAAGACCTGGTCATGGTGCTGGTGCTGGTCTTGCTGCCGGCGCTGGCGGGGGTGCTGGGCGGAGCGGGTGGCCCGGCCGGTGAGGCGGCCGGCCAGGCGGCCGCGTCGGCCAGCGACATCTGGCAGACCGTGGGCGTGACGCTGGCCAAGGTCACGGCCTTCATCGTGCTCATGCTGGTGGTGGGGCGGCGCGTGCTGCCCAAGGCCCTGTGGTGGGTGGCGCGCACCGGCTCGCAGGAGCTCTTCACGCTCAGCGTGGTGGCGGTGGCCGTGGGCGTGGCCTTCGGCGCGGCCAAGCTGTTCGACGTGTCGTTTGCGCTGGGCGCCTTCTTCGCCGGCATGATGATGCGCGAGTCCGAGTTCAGCCACCGGGCGGCCGACGAGTCGCTGCCGCTGCGCGATGCCTTTGCCGTGCTGTTCTTCGTCTCGGTGGGCATGCTGTTCGACCCGGCGGTGATCTGGCAGCAGCCGGTCAAGCTGCTGGCGGTGGTGCTCATCATCATGCTGGGCAAGACATTGGCCGCGATTGCGCTGGTGCTGCTGTTCCGCTACCCGCTCAACACGGCGCTGATCGTGGGCGCCAGCCTGGCGCAGATCGGCGAGTTCTCCTTCATCCTGGCAGGCATGGGTGTGGCGCTGGGGCTGATGCCCGCCGAAGGGCAGAGCCTGGTGCTGGCCGGGGCGTTGATCTCCATTGCCGCCAACTCGGCGCTGTTCACCGTCATCGAACCGGTGCGGCGCTGGATCCTCGCGCGCTCGGAGCTGGCGCGCCGGCTGGAGCAGCGCGACGACCCGCTGGCCGAGCTGCCCATGAGCACCGACCCCAAGCTGCTGAGCAAGCAGGTGGTGCTGGTGGGCTACGGCCGCGTGGGCCGGCGCATCGCCCAGGCGTTGCGCAGCGAGCACATTCCGTATGTGGTGGCGGAGCAGAACCGCGAGATCGTGGATGCCCTGCGCAAGGAGGGTGTGCCGGCGGTCAGCGGCGATGCGCAGACGCCGGAGGTGCTGATCCAGGCCCACGTGGCGCGTGCCGCGATGCTGGTGATCGCCATTCCCGACACGGTGAACGTGCGCCAGATGGTGGAGATTGCCCGCACACTCAATCCCGGCATTGCCGTGGTGCTGTACAGCCACAACGAGGAAGAGGCCAACCTGTTGCGTGCCGAGGCGCTGGGCACGGTGTTCGTAAGCGAGCAGGAGCTGGCCCGTGCCATGAGTGCGCATGTGCTGCAGCAGATCGCGGCGGGTGTTGCGCCCGGCCATCACTGACGGCCGTCAGCGCGGGCAGCGTTCAGCCGGCTCGACGATTCAGGCGGTGGCCGGTGCGTGCCGTCCCTGCTTGACGTCGGCAAACTCCGCAGCGATTTCCCGGAACGTGTCCTGGATGGCCAGGAAGGCGTCCAGCACATCGGGGTCGAAGTGACTGCCCCGGCCTTCGCGCATGATGACCACGGCTTCTTCGTGCGTGTAGGCGGCCTTGTAGACGCGTTCGCTGATCAGCGCGTCGTAGACATCGGCCACGGCCATCAGGCGCGCCGAGATGGGGATGGCATCGCCCTTGAGTCCGCCGGGGTAGCCTGAGCCATCCCACTTTTCCTGATGGCACAGCGCGATTTCCTTGGCAAAGCGCAGGAACTCGACTTCGATGCCCAGGTTCTCTTCAGCGTGTTCAATCGCCTGCATGCCGAGCGTCGTGTGCTGCTTCATCAGCGCGAACTCCTCGCTGGTCAGCTTGCCGGGCTTGAGCAAGATGTGGTCCGGGATGCCGACCTTGCCGATGTCATGCAGCGGTGCCGATTTGTAGAGCAGCTGGATGTGCTCCGGCGTGAGCAGCGCAGCAAAGCGCGGGTGGTGTTGCAGGTGCTCGGCCAGCGCCTTGACGTAGCGCTGGGTCCGGCGGATGTGGTTGCCGGTTTCGTTGTCGCGCGTCTCGGCCAGGGAGGCGAGCGCCAGGATGGTGACGTCCTGGATGGCCATGACCTCCCGGGCCCGTTGTTCCACCTGGGTCTGCAGATAGGTGTTCTTGTCGCGCAGGTAGTCCGAGGCGCCCTTCAGCGCCAGGTGCGTCTTGACACGTGCCAGCACCAGACACGGATTGACGGGCTTGGTGATGTAGTCGACAGCGCCCAGTTCGAAGCCCATCCGTTCGTCATCCGTGTCAGCCTTGGCGGTGAGGAAGATGACCGGGATGTGCTGGCTGCGCGGGTCGGCCTTGAGCTGCCGGCAGACGTCGTAGCCGTCCATCTCCGGCATCATGATGTCGAGCAGGATGAGGTCTGGCGGCGTTTCCGACTGCGCGATCTTCAGCGCGCGCGGTCCGTTGTTTGCCACCTTGACGCGGTACTGGTCGCCCAGCAGCTCGCTCATCAGCATCAGGTTGTCCGGCGTATCGTCGACGACCAGAATGGTGGGCTTGATGTATTCGTTGTTGGCATCGAAGCTCATGAAGGGCGTCCGTTCATTGGGTTTCCGTTTCAACGGTGGTGAGGATTTCGAGCGCCTGCTCGAAGTCCATGTTCATGACAGCGGTCTGCAACCTCCCGAAGGAGGTGCCCATTCCGTGCGCCAGCGCCGCTTCATGCTGCTTGAGGAAGTGGGTGGCGGCCGGGTCGTCATCGGTGAGCAGCGCACGCAATGCGGTGCAGGCCTTGGCGGCGGCTGCGGTGTCTATTTCGCTGGACGGGGTTGGCCGCGTGGCGGCCGTTGCCGGCAGGGCGCCTTCCAGGGTCGCGAGCAGCGCCCGCAGTTCGGCCATGGCCAGCGCGTAGGTTGCATCGAGGACCGGTGCCTCGTACTGGGCCTTGAGGACGGCTTCGACCTCGGCCATCAGCGCTTGAAGCTGGCCGGCGCCGATGTTGCCGGCCAGGCCCTTGAGCGTATGCGCCATGCGCTGGGCGATCGCCGGGTCGTCGTGCAGGGCCGCGGCAAACCGGGATTCGAAGTCGGCCTGGTCGTTCAGGAACTTCTGCAGCAGGCTGAGGTAGAAGCCTTCCTTGCCCAGCACCCGCTCCAGGCCCGCCTTTACGTCCAGCTGCGGAATGTGCCGCACGGCATCGGGCAAAGGGTCGTGGGCGTTGACGCTCCGGCCCGGCGTGGCGGTGCCCCTGTGCGGCTCGGCCGCCTCCGGTGACCGGGCATGGGGAATGTTCACCGGTGCCCACTGACGGAGCTTGGTCCACAGCTGCGCGGGATCGATCGGCTTGGCGAGGTGGTCGTCCATGCCGGCCTCGAGGCACCGTTCACGATCGGCAGGCATGGCGTTGGCGGTCATGGCAATGATCGGCAGCTGCTGGGAGCTGCGTTCGCGACGGATCAGGCGCGTCGCGGCCAGCCCGTCCATCACCGGCATCTGCATGTCCATGAGCACCAGGTGGTAACTGTTCTCCAGCGCCTTGCTCACCCCGATCTGGCCGTTTTCCGCAACGTCGACCGTGATGCCGGCATCGCCCAGAATTTCCTTGGCCACCATCTGGTTCATTTCGTTGTCTTCGACCAGCAGGACGCGCAGGCCCTGCATGTCCGGTGCGTCTGTTGCCGACGCGGCGCCGGCGCCCTGGCGGCTCGTCCATTCGGCGGCGCCCAGGGTGTGCATGACGGTGTCAAACAGCAGCGAGGGGTTCACCGGCTTGAGCAAGGTGTCGCGGACGCCGGCCTGCTCGGCGCTGCGCCGGATGTCGTCGCGGCCGAAGGCGGTGACCATGATGCAGTGAGGTACCTTGCTGAGCGTCAGCTGGCGTATCTTGCGCGCGGCCACCACGCCATTCATGCCCGGCATCTGCCAGTCGATGAAGGCAATCTCGAAAGGCTGGCCCGCGGCATCGGCCTGCCTCACGGCGTCGATGGCTTCCGGGCCGGACGCCACCGCGGTGACCTCGAAGGTCATGGACTGCAGCATGTCGGTCAGCACGCTGCGCGCGCTTTCGTTGTCGTCAACGACCAGCACCTTGCGGTGGCGCAGATCAGGCGCCGGCATGAAGTTGTTGGCGTTGGAGACGCCCCTTCCCAGCGTCACCGTGAACCAGAAGGTCGAGCCCTGGCCTGGTGTGCTGATCACGCCGACGTCGCCGTCCATCAGTTCTGCCAGCCGCTTGCTGATGGCCAGGCCCAGGCCGGTGCCCCCGAACCTGCGCGTGGTGGAGGAGTCGGCCTGCTGGAAGCTCTGGAACAGGTGGGAGATCTGCTCCGGGGTCAGGCCGATGCCGGTGTCGTGCACCAGGAACTTGAGCACGATCGCCTCGGGGGTGTCTTCTTCGCAGAGCACTTGGATGGTGACGGTACCGTGTTCGGTGAACTTGACCGCGTTGCTGGAAAAGTTGATCAGGATCTGCCCGATGCGCAGCGGGTCACCGATCAGGCTCGCGGGGACACCGCGCGCCACGTCCACCACCAGTTCCAGGCCCTTCTCGGCCGCCTTGTCGGCGATGAGGTGGATGCTGTTTTCCAGGGTCTCGTGCAGGTCGAAGTTGATCTTCTCGATGTTCAGCTTGCCGGCCTCGATCTTCGAGAAGTCCAGGATGTCGTTGAGGATGCCCAGCAGGTGCTGGCTGGATGACTGGATCTTGCGCAGGTACTCGCGCTGTCGCGGGTCCAGATCGGTCTTCAGCGTCAGGTAGCTCAAGCCGATGATGGCGTTCATCGGGGTGCGGATTTCGTGGCTCATGTTGGCCAGGAAGTCGGACTTCATGCGCGCCGCCTGCTCCGCTTCGGCGCGCGCCTGCGTCAGCTTGGCTTCCGTTTCTCGGCGTACGGTGGCGTCGCGCAGGGTGGTGGCGATCAGGAGTTCATGTTCGGTCTGGATCGGGTTCAGGCTGAGTTCGACGGGAATCTCGACCTGGTCCTTGGTGACCGCGTACAGGTTGACCCGGCCGTCGCCCATGACCTGCCGACGCGGGAACATGACATAGAGTTCGCGCGCGCCGACGTGCTTGTCACGAAACCGCGCAGGAATCAGCATCTCCACGGGTTGCTTCAGCATTTCCTCGCGGCTGTAGCCGAAGAAGGCGAGGGCCTGCTCGTTGACACGCTGAATCAGTCCCTGCGTATTGACGATCACCATCGGGTCCGGCGAGGCGTCGATCAACTGGCTGGCTTCCTGCTGACTGGACCGGAGCTGGTTTTCGGTGGCGACCCGCTCGCTGATGTCTTGCAGCCAGGCAAAGCTGTATTGCAGGCGGCCATGTTCGTCGCGCACGTCATTGCCGTTGATCAGGCAGGGCGTCAGGGTGCCGTCGGCGCGCTTGATTCGCAATTCCCGCTGATAGCTGCCCTGGGGTATTTCGTCCATGGACAGGTCCAGCATGCTGGACCAGGTGCGACCCATCAGTTGTCCAGGGGTCAGTCCGAACAGGGCTGCACCTGCCTCATTGCTCTCCAGGATGATGCCCTTCGGTGAAACCTGCACGAATCCCTGGCGGCTGTCGGACAGGATGGCCTGGGCTCGCCGGCGGGCCTGGGCAATGCTGGCGCTCATGTAGGTGAAAATCAACCCGCCGAGGATCAGCAGCAGGGTCACGCCGCCGACCATCTGTGCCAGCAGCAAGGGCGAGGTGTCGTTGTTGTCCGCGGCGCCTCCGCCGGCGGGGGCGAGGAAGTAGGCGCCCAGCATGGCGATGTAGTGCATGGCGGAAATGGCACCTCCCAGCACGATGCCACCGCCAAGCGCGGCCACAAAGGGCTTGTTGCCCAGGCGGCCGGCGGCGATGTGCGACTTGGTCCACAAGGCGAGCGTGGACAGCAGCACGGCCGCCACCAGGGAGGCGGCAAACAGGGGCAGGTCATAGCGCAGAGAGCCGTTCAGGCGGACAGCGGCCATGCCGCTGTAGTGCATGAGGCCGATGCCGCCGGCCATGATCAAGCCGCCGGCCAGTATGGAAAAGCGGCTCGGCGTCCGGCCAGCCGTGAAGTGCAAGGCCCCGCCAGCCGCCAGTGCGCCGGGCAACATCGAGAGCGCCGTGATCCAGGGGTCATAGTCCACCCCGCAGTTGAGCCGGAAGGCGAGCATGCCGATGAAGTGCATCGACCAGATCCCGCCGCCCATGCCGATGGCCACCATGGGCAGCCAGGCTTTGCGCCTGATGCCCATCCGGCTGAGGCGATCGGCCATCTCCAGAGCGGAAAAGGACCCGAAGATCGCCATCAGCACCGATGCCACCACCAGGCCACTGTCATAAATGCCGACGTAGGCATCGATCCTGCTGGAGGTATTAGCCAGGAAAAATTGGTCGAATGGAGAAATCATGCCGACTGCTGCGCGTGACGCTTTTTAAGTAAGTGTTATCAATTTTATCAACTACAGTATATTTTTCAAATAATTTCAACGGGAAAGGTAGGGACTAAGATGAGGGCTCCTATTGCAACGGGGAGCCTCGCCCATGAGTTCAGGACCTTCCATCTGGCGTTTTTTCCGTGCCGGCGGCTTCGACCAGGTACGGCTCGACACGGCGGCCGAACTGTTGGCCATCGACCAGCTTGACCAGAAGCTCTGGGTGGCCTTGTCGTGCCCGGTCAAGGGCATCGAGTTCGACGCCCGCACGCTGGCCTTTGTGGACAGCGATGCCGACGGCCAGATCCGCCCGCCGGAGCTGATCGCGGCAGTGCAGTGGGCTGGCGCCCGGCTGAAGGACGTGGACGTGCTGGCGCAGCAGCTGCCGGGCGTGCCGCTGGCCGCCATCCGTGATGACGACGAGGAAGGCCTGGCGATTGCCCAGGCCGCGCGCGAACTGCTGGCCGACATCGGCGGCAACGACGGCATGGTGACGGTGGACGCCGCCCGCCTGGCACAGACACGCCAGGCCGAGCGGGCCTTGGCGGCCTGGCAGGCGGCCGGCGCACAGGCCCGCCCGCTGGGTGACGCCACCGAGGCGGCGCATGCCGCGCTGACCGCGGTGGCCGAGAAGGTGGAAGACTGGTTCGTGCGCTGCCGTCTGGCGGCCTTCGACACGCGCGCCGGTGCCGCGCTCAACGCCACCGACGACACGCTGCTGGCGCTGGGCGGCGGCACGCTCACCACCGGGGCGGACAGCATTGCTGCCTTGCCCCTGGCGCATGTGCAGGCCGGGGCGGCGTTGCCGCTGTCGGCCGGGCTCAACCCGGCCTGGGCGGCGCGCATCCATGCACTGCGTGATGCGGCGGTGACGCCGCTGCTGGGCCAGCGCGAGGCCCTGAGCGAAGTCGACTGGCAGCAGCTGAAGGACAAGCTGGCGCCTTACGCCAGCTGGCTGGCAGCCCGGCCCGACCCCGCCGCCGAAGGCGATGGCGTGCGCCAGCTGGAGAAGCTGGCCCATTACGTGCGCGACCTGCTGCCGCTGGCCAACAACTTCGTGGCCTTCCGCGACTTCTACACCCGGCAGGGCAAAGCGACCTTCCAGGTCGGCACGCTTTATCTGGACGGCCGTTCCGCCGAGCTGTGCGTGGCGGTGAACGATGCCGCCCGCCATGCGGCGCTGGCCACGCTGTCACGCATCTGCCTGGTGTATTGCGACTGCGTGCGCAGCGGCGAGACGCTGAGCATTGCCGCGGCCTTCACCGCGGGCGACGCGGACCAGCTGATGGTGGGCCGCAACGGCGTGTTCTACGACCGCCAGGGCCGCGACTGGAATGCCACCATCACCAAGATCGTGGACCACCCGATCAGCCTGCGTCAGGCCTTCTGGGCGCCGTACAAGCGGTTGGCGCGCTTCGTGGCTGAGCAGCTGCAGAAGATGGCGGCCAACAAGGCGCGCGCGTCGGAAGACCGGATGACCGCCGCCGTGGTGGAGGGCGGCAAGAAGGTGGCCGCGGCAGCGCCGGCGCCGGTGGCACCACCGCCGTTCGACGTCGGCAAGTTCGCCGGCATCTTTGCCGCGTTGGGTCTGGCGGTAGGCGCCATCGGCACCGCGGTGGCCTCGGTGCTGACTGGCCTGTTCGCGCTGGCCTGGTGGCAGTTGCCGCTGGCCCTGGCCGGCCTGCTGCTGATCGTCTCTGGCCCGGCGGTGCTGCTGGCCTGGTTCAAGCTGCGGAGCCGCAACCTCGGCCCCATTCTGGACGCCAACGGCTGGGCCATCAACGCCCGCGCGCGCATCAACATTCCGTTCGGCACCTCGCTCACCCAGGTGGCGCAACTGCCGCCCAATGCCGAGCGTGCGCTGACCGATCCCTACGCCGAGAAAAAGGCGCCCTGGGGCTGGTACGGCGGCATCCTGGCGGTGCTGTTGCTGCTGGTGTTTGCCTGGTACCTGCGCGCGCACATGCAGTGATTCTGCGCCGCTAGCGTTGACACAACACCCGCTGGAGCGCGGGGCTTTAGCGGGGGCACCCGCAAAACGGGCTTGGCCCGGCTGCAGGGTGCGTCCCCCCCCCCCGCCACCGAAGGATGAGCGGGGGGATGGCGCGTAGCGCCTCAGGGGGCTCGTCTAAACCCCCCGTGCTCTGTCCGCGTGGAACTGCTGCACGAAGGCGCTGAAGGTGCCGGCGTCCAGCGCGGCGCGCACCTCGCGCATCAGGTTCAGGTAGTAATGCAGGTTGTGCACCGTGGTTAGCATGGGGCCGAGCATCTCGCCGCAGCGGTCCAGATGGTGCAGGTAGGCGCGGCTGAAGCCGTCGCGCCCGCCCTGCGCGTACGGCACGCCCGAGGCACCGGCGCAGGCGTAGCAGCTGCAGGTCTCGTCCAGCGGGCGGGCGTCGTTCTTGTGGCGCGCGTTGCGGATCTTCAGGTCGCCGTAGCGGGTGAACAGGTGGCCGTTGCGGGCGTTGCGCGTGGGCATGACACAGTCGAACATGTCGAATCCGTACTGCACGCCGTACACCAGGTCTTCCGGCGTGCCCACGCCCATCAGGTAGTGCGGCTTGTGCGCCGGCAGGCGCGGGCCGCAGTGGCGCATGAGGCGCTGCATGTCCTCCTTGGGCTCGCCGACGCTCACGCCGCCCACGGCAATGCCAGGGAAGTCCAGCTCTTCCAGTCCGGCCAGCGACTCGTCGCGCAGGCTCTCGTACATGCCACCCTGCACGATGCCAAAGAGCGCGTTGGGGTTCTCCAGCCGTTCGAACTCGGTCTTGCAGCGCTTGGCCCAGCGCAGCGACAGCTCCATGGACAGGCGGGCCTCGCGTTCGGTGGTGAGCTGACCCTTGGTCTTGGGGTCGAGCGAGACATAGGGCGTGCACTCGTCAAACTGCATCACGATGTCGCTGTTCAGCACGGTCTGGATCTGCATCGAGCCCTCGGGCGTGAGGAAGAGCTTGTCGCCGTTGACCGGCGAGGCGAACTTCACGCCTTCCTCGCTGATCTTGCGCATCTCGCCAAGGCTCCAGACCTGGAAGCCGCCCGAGTCGGTGAGGATGGGTTTGTGCCAGTTCTCGAACTGATGCAGGCCGCCGAAGGACTTCATCACGTCCAGGCCGGGGCGCATCCAGAGGTGGAAGGTGTTGCCCAGGATGATCTGCGCGCCCATGTCTTCCAGAGAGCGCGGCATGATGCCCTTGACGGTGCCGTAGGTGCCGACCGGCATGAAGATGGGCGTTTCGACCACACCGTGGTTGAGCGTGAGGCGGCCGCGACGGGCCATGCCTTCGGTTTTCAGGAGTTCGAATTGCAGCATGGTCAGTTCTTTCTCTGCAGCAGCATGGCGTCGCCGTAGCTGAAGAAGCGGTAGCGTTGCGCAATGGCGTGGCGGTACAGCGCCATCACGTGGTCGTAACCGGCCAGGGCGCTGACCAGCATCATGAGGGTGGACTTCGGCAGGTGGAAGTTGGTGATCAGCAGGTCCACCACCCGGAACTGGAAGCCCGGGGTAATGAAGATGTTGGTGTCGCCGCTGGCCTGGTCCGACTTGGCCCACGATTCGAGGGTGCGCACGGTGGTGGTGCCTACGGCGACGATGCGGCCACCACGGGCTTTGGTCTCGGTAATCGCCTGCTGCGTGGCGGCCGGCACCTCGTACCACTCGCTGTGCATCTGGTGTTCGGCCAGGTTCTCCGTTTTGACCGGCGAAAAGGTGCCGGCGCCCACGTGCAGCGTCACGCTGGCGCGCTGCACGCCGCGCGCTTCCAGCGCGGCCAGCACACCTTCATCGAAGTGCAGTGCGGCGGTGGGCGCGGCGGCGGCGCCCGGCTTGGCGGCGAACACGGTCTGATAACGTGCCACGTCCTCAGCGCTGTCGCCATGCGCAATGTAAGGCGGTAGCGGCACGTGGCCGTGCTGTTCCATCAGCCGATGCGGTTCGTCGCTGAATCGCAGGCGAAAGAGCTGCCCGTGCGCGTCGGGCCAGCGGCCGAGCAGTTCGGCCGTGAATCCCCCGGTCATCTGCAGCACCGTGCCCACGGGCGGCTTCTTGCTGACCTTCATGTGGGCCACCACCTCGTGGCCGGTCAGCACGCGTTCCACCAGCAGCTCCAGCTTGCCGCCGGTCGGCTTCTCACCGTAGAGGCGTGCTTTCACCACTTTGGTGTCGTTGAAGACCAGCAGGTCGCCCGGCTGCAGCAGGCCCGGCAGCTCGCG
>Ga0114986_1000240_pt1 | contig 15265 bp, 14 predicted proteins | sample Shrwel1BS1Day17_FD_96988 | JGI IMG/M metagenome (GOLD analysis project Ga0114986, IMG submission 96988) | Subsurface microbial communities from deep shales in Ohio, USA - Utica-3 well 1 S-1-Day17 | ecosystem: Environmental > Aquatic > Deep subsurface > Shale gas/oil reservoir > Produced... | reverse complement strand
TTCGGTGTAGGTGTCAGCGCCGCGCATGAGGGAGTCGTTTCGAGGTGACGGGATGTGCCCCTACTGTGCCACGACACACCGTTTCGAGCGACTTGCCTATGAGGTATTTCAGCAGCCTGCTAGAAAACTGGCAGTGAGTTCGACACGCAGGCGTTGCTCAGCCACGTTGGCGCTTGCTGGTGGCGGGTTTGGCGCGCGCCTTCTGCAGGCCAGCCAGCACGGTGTCGGCGTCCTGCGTGCGCCCGGCCAGCACATCGGCCAGGCCGCGGCGGGCATCGTCAATCAGCAGCAGGTGGATGCGTTCGCGCTCCAGGCGGTGGTAGTAGTCCAGCCGGTCGGCATCGATCAGCGCGACATAGCTTTCACCGTTTTTGGTGATGATTTTTTCGGCACCGCTCTTGGCCTGCTCGGCCAGCTCGGACAGCTGGGCACGGGCATGGGTCAATGGCACCACATCGCTGATGGAAATGCTCATGGCTGGCTTTCGTTCGGGTTTACAGAATTCTGTACAGTTTAAACCGAATGACCGGACGAGACAGCAGTGTTTCTTGACCAGGCGTCGCGAGCGGCTACACTCAAAGCCGCTCCGGGGTGCACGTATGGCGTGCTGAGATGGCGGACCTGACCGCCGGAACCGCGAACTTGATCTGGTTAGTACCAGCGTAAGAAGAGCTGCAGCGCCGTTGGCGCGTGCGTCCGTCCACCCGTGGCGGGCGTCCGTGCCTGCAACACCGGCGTCGAGGCGGGGCATTCATCCAACCCACATGGAGACTGCCTCGATGAACGCGCCCGACAAGCTGCAGCAGCTGCTCACCCTCACCCGCGAACCTTTCCCCCAGTCGACAAAGGTCTATGTGCCTGGCGCCCAGCCCGGCGTGCAGGTGCCCATGCGCGAGATCGCGCTGACCAACGGTGAAACCGTCACGGTCTACGACACTTCCGGCCCCTACACCGACCCGGCCGCCGACATCAACATCCGCCAGGGCCTCGCACCGGTGCGCAGCCAGTGGGTCGCTGCGCGCGGCGACACCGAGGCGTACGAGGGCCGTGCCCGCGTGGCGCTGGACGACGGTGGCAAGCACGGTGAGGTGGCGGATGCGCGCATTGAGGCGCTGCGCGCTGAGGCCGCCGGCCTGCAGCGCCAGCCGCTGCGCGCAAAGGCAGGCGCCAACGTGACCCAGATGCACTACGCGCGCCGCGGCATCGTAACACCCGAGATGGAATACATCGCCATCCGCGAGAACGGCAAGCGCGAGTGGATGCGCGAATACCTGGGCGACGCCGAACGCGAGGCGCGCCTGCGCGGTAACGCGATGGGGGCACGCATCCCCGACGTGATCACGCCCGAGTTCGTGCGCGACGAGGTGGCACGCGGCCGCGCGGTGATCCCGGCCAACATCAACCACCCCGAGGTGGAGCCGATGATCATCGGCCGCAACTTCCTGGTGAAGATCAACGCCAACATCGGCAACTCGGCCGTGACCTCATCCATCGAGGAAGAGGTGGAAAAACTCGTGTGGTCCATCCGCTGGGGTGGCGACACGGTCATGGACCTGTCGACCGGAAAGAACATCCACACCACACGCGACTGGATCATCCGCAACAGCCCGGTGCCCATCGGCACGGTGCCGATCTACCAGGCGCTGGAGAAGGTCGGCGGCGTGGCTGAGGACCTGACCTGGGACATCTTCCGCGACACGCTGATCGAGCAGGCCGAGCAAGGGGTGGACTACTTCACCATCCACGCCGGCGTGCGCCTGCCCTTCATCCACCTCACGACCAAGCGCCGCACCGGCATCGTCTCGCGCGGCGGCTCCATCCTGGCCAAGTGGTGCATCACCCACCACAAGGAGAACTTCCTGTACACGCACTTCGACGAGATCTGCGAAATCATGAAGGCCTACGACGTGACATTCTCGCTGGGCGATGGCCTGCGCCCGGGCAGTGCGGCCGATGCCAACGACGAGGCGCAGTTCGCCGAACTCAAGACGCTGGGCGAGCTGACACAGATCGCCTGGAAGCACGATGTGCAGACCATGATCGAAGGCCCCGGTCATGTGCCCATGCACATGATCCAGGCCAACATGGACGAGCAGATCAGGCACTGCCACGAAGCGCCGTTCTACACGCTCGGCCCGTTGACCATCGATATCGCGCCGGGCTACGACCACATCGCCAGCGCCATCGGTGCCGCCATGATCGGCTGGATGGGCACCGCCATGCTGTGCTATGTCACGCCCAAGGAACACCTGGGTCTGCCGGACCGCGACGACGTGAAACAGGGCATCATTGCCTACAAGATCGCGGCCCACGCGGCCGACGTGGCCAAGGGGCACCCGGGCCAGCGCGCGCGCGACGACGCGATGAGCAAGGCGCGTTTCGAGTTCCGCTGGCGCGACCAGTTCGCGCTCGGCCTGGACCCGCAGACGGCGGAGGCGTACCACGACGAGACACTGCCCAAGGACAGCAGCAAGGAAGCGCATTTCTGCTCGATGTGCGGGCCGAAGTTCTGCAGCATGAAGATCACGCAGGACGTGCGCGACTATGCGGCGTCCAAGGGTCTGAGCGAAGAACAGGCTCTGACCGAAGGGATGGCCCAGAAGAGCGCCGAGTTCAAGGCGGTCGGCGGCGAGTTCTACGTGCCCCTCGACACGTTGAAGAACAAAGGCTGAGCCATGGTGCGCATCGGTATAGCGGGCGCCGGCCTGTTGGGCCGGCTGCTGGCCTGGCGGCTGTCTCGCCATCACGACGTGACCGTGTTCGATCCAGCCGATGGTCCGCAAGCCCGCAGCGACGGCCAGGGACCGGCGGCCTTCACGGCAGCGGGCATGCTCAGCCCGCTGGCCGAACTGGACAACAGCGGCCCGGCCATCGCGGCGCTGGGCTGGCGCTCCCTGGCGCTGTGGCGCGAGATCACCGATGCACTGGCCCGCGCGGGATCGCCGCATGCGGGCGCCCTGCCCGCCGCCTGCGGCAGCTGCACCGGGTGTTCGACGAGCCTGGGCACCGGTGAGGAACCGGCGCTGCAACTGCGCACCCTGGGCAGCCTGCTGGTGGCCCACGGCTGCGACCTGGGCGCGGCCCAGCGCGTGCTGGCGCGGCTGGCCCAGGCGCCCAATCTGGCCGGCACGGCGCAGACACCGCAGCGGCTGGACCGCGACACCCTGACGGAACTGGAGCCGGCCATCGACCCGCTACTGCACGCCTGGTTGCTGCCCGGCGAGGGACAGATCCTGCCGCTGCAGGTGCTGCCCGCCCTGTGCGCGGCCGCACCGCGCGTGCGCTGGCGCTGGCGGCACACGGTGGCGTCGGTACAGCCCGGTCGTATCGTGCTGGACGATGGCAGCGAACAGCGCTTCGACCTGGCCATCGATGTGCGTGGCACGGGCGCCCGGCCTGAGCTGCCGGTGCGCGGCGTGCGCGGCGAGGTGGTCTGGCTGCACGCGCCCGGCGTGCCGCTGCAGCGACCGGTGCGCCTGCTGCACCCGCGTCACCGCGTCTACATCGTGCCGCGCCCGGGCGATCACATCGTCATCGGCGCCAGCGAGATCGAGAGCGAAGACCGCTCGCCTGTCAGTCTGCGCAGCGCCGTGGAACTGATGGCGGCCGCACAGAGCGTGATATCCGAACTGGCCGAGGCGCGCATCGTGCATCTGGAAACCAACCTGCGACCCGCCCTGCCCGACAACGAGCCGCGCATCGAGCAAGCCGACGGCCTGCTGCGCATCAACGGTCTGTACCGACACGGCTGGCTGCTGGCACCAGCGCTGGTGGAGGACGCGATCGCCGCACTCCCCCTGCGCCGCTGCGCGGTTGATATGGATCAAGCCCCTTCTCCCGTCAACCCATGCTGACCTTCAACGACCTCTCCCTGCCCTGCCCCGAGGGCCTGACGCTGGCGGCGCTGCTGGCCGCACAGGGCGTTAACGCCGAACAAGTGGCCACCGCCGTCAATGGCGAATTCGTTCCCCGCACCCAGCGTGGCGTCACCGTGCTGCAACCGGGCGACACCGTGCTCACATTTCAAGCCATCGTCGGAGGCTAAGCCATGACCGCATCACAATGGACGCCCTACGGCATCGAACTCGGCAGCCGCTTCCTGCTCGGCAGCGCGGGCTACCCCTCGCCGCAGGTGCTGGCCGACAGCATCACCGCCAGCGGTGCCCAGGTGGTGACCGTCGGCCTCAAGCGCACGCTGGCCGCGGCGGGCGACAACGGCTTCATCGCCGGCATTGTCAACAGTGGCGTGCGCCTGCTGCCCAACACCGCTGGCTGCCGCACCGCGCGCGAGGCCATCACCCTGGCCCACATGGCGCGCGAGCTCTACGACACGCCCTGGATCAAGCTGGAAGTCGTGGGTGACGAACACACCTTGCAGCCCGACCCCTGGGGCACGGTGGAAGCGGCGACGCAGCTCATCAAGGACGGCTTTGCCGTTTTCCCCTACTGCACCGACGACCTGGTGACCTGCCAGCGCCTGCTGGACGCGGGCTGCCAGGTGCTGATGCCCTGGGGTGCGCCGATTGGCTCGGGCCAGGGTCTGATCAACCCGTTTGCGCTGCGCACCCTGCGTGCGCGCCTGCCCGGCGTGCCGCTGGTGGTGGACGCCGGCATCGGCGCGCCCAGCCATGCGGCCCAGGCCATGGAACTGGGCTTTGACGCCGTCCTGCTGAACTCGGCTGTGTCACAGGCCGTGGACCCGGTGCGTATGGCGCGCGCCTTCGGCCTGGCCATTGAAGCGGGCCGATCGGCCTTTGAAGCCGGCGTGATGGCGCCGCAGGACATGGCGGTGGCCTCCACCCCAGTCAGCGGACACCCTTTCCTGATCGGATGACACCATGAGCACCCCCATTATCTGGAGCATTGCCGGCACCGACAGCGGTGGCGGCGCCGGGCTGGCGGCTGACCAGCGAGCAGCCGACGCCCTGGGCGTTCACTGCTGCACCGTCGTGGCCGGTATCACGGCGCAAAGCACCACCGAAGTCACCCACATCGAAGCCACACCGCACGCGGTGCTGCAGGCGCAGCTGGACACGCTGGCCAGGGACATGCAGCCGAAGGTCATCAAGACAGGCCTGCTGGGCAGTGCGGACAACGTGCGTGTGCTGGCTGTGTTCATCGACCGGCTGCGTACGCAGCAGCCGCTGGCGCTGGTGGTGGACCCGGTGCTTCGCGCCAGCACCGGCGCCGCGCTGGCCGACGCTGAGCTGCGCGCGGCCTACCGCGACCTGCTGCTGCCACGTGCCACCGTCATCACGCCCAACCAGGCCGAGGCGGTGGCCCTGCTCGGTGACGGTGCACCAGGAGACATTCCAGCGCAAGCCCGCGCACTGCGGGCGCTGGGCTGCGAGGCGGTCGTGATCACCGGTGGCGATGCGGCGCTGCTGCAGCGTCACGAACAACTGTCACTGGACTGGCTGGACACACCGCAGGGCTGCGGCTGGCTGGACTTGCCGCGCGAGGCCACGCCGCACAACCATGGCACCGGCTGCACCTTCGCGTCGGCCATGGCATCGGCCCTGGCACTGGGCTGGGTGACGGCCGACGCGGCGGTACTGGCCAAGATGGCCGCCACCCACGCGCTGCGCCACGCGCGCGCGGTTGGCCGAGGCGTGGGACCGGTGATCGCACAGGAGGGCTTTGTCACCGATCCGACCCTGCTGCCCCGCCTGTCGCTGGACGAGGAACTCCCGCACGCCTGGGCCCAGCGGCCGCGCGGGCGAGCACCGGGTGTCTACGCCATCGTCGACAGCGCGGAGCGCGTGGAAGCGGTCCTGTCGGTGCGACCGACCGTGGACACCATCCAGTTGCGCCTCAAACGTCCCACCGACATGGACGACACGACCTGGGAAACCACCCTGCGCCAAGCCGTCACCCGCAGCCAGCGCGCGGCCGACGCGGCTGGGGTGCTGCTGGTGGTCAACGACCACTGGCGCATCGCCATCGACGCGGGAGCAAGATCCTTGCACCTCGGGCAGGAAGACCTGCTGGCCCTGTCAGCCCAGGACCGTACCAAGCTGCAGGCCGCACGCGAAGGCGGAGTCCAACTGGGCGTGAGTTCACACAGCCTGTGGGAACTGTGCCGCGCGTCGGCACTGGCACCCGACTACATCGCCTGCGGCCCCATCTGGCCGACCACCACCAAGGACATGCCCTGGCACCCGCAGGGCCTGGACAACCTGGCCTGGTGGGCCCACATGGCGCCGGCGCCGGTGGTGGGCATCGGCGGCATCCTCGAACCCGCTCAGTTGCAGGCCGTGGCGGAGACCGGTGCCACTGGCGGGTGCGTGGTGCGTGGGCTGGGCGACGACCCTGGCCTCACCCTGCCCGCCTGGCGGGCAGCCTGGGAGCAGGGAAAGCGCAGGCACCCCGACGACAGGGCGGTGACACATGGGCCCCACCCCAGTCTGCACGTTGCTTCAGGGTGGACCTAGAGCGCGGGCACGGTCCCATGGCCCCTGGCCTGCACTGCGGGGCTGACCGCCATGCCAAGCGCCCGGGTGTGCAGGTGTTCGGCTGCCGTTTGCAGGTGTTCCGGCCCGCTGCGGGTCAGCGCCCCGGAGATGTCCACCTCACGCAAGATTCCGTTGCCGTACAGCATGGCCACGCGCTGTCCGTCCTTGCCGACGAGGAAACGGGTGTCACGTGCAGCAAGTTCACCGTCGCGAACCAACGCGGCAGTGGCGGCGGCGCTGATGGCATCCACCTGTCCGACGCTGAAGCCTTGTGACGACAGCCGATCCCCCATGGCATGGCGGATCTGTGCCTGCCGATCCAGCAGTTGGCGGGGCAATGGCTCCTTCGCCTCGGCCGGGACCACCGGTTGTTCCGCAGGCTGCAGCGCCACCTGGGTGAAGCGCCCCATGGGGTCCACCGGTGTGCCTGTCAGTCGCGCTCCCGGCGTGGCGCCTTCGCGAATCTCGAAATGCAGGTGCGTATCGCCGGTCTCGGGCGTGTTGCCTGATCGCCCCATGGTGGCGATGCGATCGCCAGCCGCCACCGGCTCGCCTTCTCGTACCTGCAAGCGGTCCAGATGGGCATACAGGGATTGCGAGCCGTCGGCATGCTCCAGCACGATGTAGTTGCCGTAACCCTTGCCACCGGCCTGCTGGCCGGCAAACAGCACGGTGCCATCGCGGTAAGCCACGATCGGGTCTCCCACCTGCCCCTGGATGTCCAGCCCGTTGTGAGGACGGCTGCCACCAGCACGGGAGGCGCCGAATTCGCCGCGCCCCTCGCCGGCCTTGTCCGCGGCATTGATGGTCATGTTGCCCGGTGCTGGCCAGGCCCCTTCTCCAACAGCCTGAATCTCGACGGTTGGGCCTGACTCCACCGCCTGCGTGGCCTGGCGCGACAAGGCCGCCCAGGTGGCCTTGCCGACCACGCCGTCGGCGGCCAACCCTTGCTGGCGTTGGAACGCCTCGACCGCGGCGCGGGTGCGCGGGCCGAAGTCTCCGTCGACCGCCAGCGCGCGGCCGCCCGGACCGGTGATGCCCGCATCGGCCAGTTGCTGCTGCAACTGACGAACACCATCCCCCTGGCTGCCCTGGCGCAGCAGGGGCGTGGGCAGCACACCCGCCGGCGCATCGCCCTGGCGAGCCAGGACCCCATGGGCGGGCATGGCAATGCGGTCGTACTTGTGCTGCCAGTAGCTGAGATAGGTGCCCGCCAGTTGCTGGTCACTCATGGTGGCCAGATCCTCCCGGCTGTGCCCGGTGATGGCCTGCAGGTCATCACCGATGTTGGCCTTGATGTTGCGGGCCGTGTGATCGCGGGTGAAGCCATGGCCGGCCAGGGCCGACTGGATCGAGCCGTAGCCGGCAGCACCCTGCTGGTGGGCAAAGTACATGTCCAGGCCCGTGGGCTCGGGTGCGCCCGACAGGAAAGGCAAGCCCGATCGGGCTTGCGCGTTGTAGAGTGCCTGGCGGTTGTCGAGGTACAGACGGGCCGCCGCGTCGGTGTTGGCCACCGCATCAAACTCACGACCGGCGATGCCGTAGTGCTCGGCCGTGGCAGGCATGAACTGAAACAATCCCTTGGCACCGGAGGACCGATTGTGGGCCAGTTCGTCAAAACGACCGCCCGTCTCGATGTGTGAGGCGCGCAGGAAATCGTCCACAGGTATGCCGTGCCTGGCCGCTGCATCCGCGACCACCTGCACCACTTCGTCTTTCTTCAGATTCTTCGGGGCCATCTGGCCATCCTCCCTGAGGTGTGTTGTGGCTGAGAAAGCAGAGAAAGGAATGTCAGGCGATCATGGCCGCCCGCTGCGGTAGGCGCCCTGCCGAGGGGAAAAGCGGACCACGGTACGGTCATCGACCTTGAGCAGCTTGCGCTGGCGTACGTCATAACGGGTACCCGTCTTCACCAGCACCAGGTCCGGCCAGGCGCCCTTGCCCTGCCCCTGCACCACCGACAACCGGCCGCGCCACTCGAAACACAGCGCCTGTTTGCCCGGGGTAGCAGCGTCGCGGCAGTCGCCGTCGTTGTTCTCCCCCGAGGCCATGCGGCCGAGGTATTGCATTGACCCTTTGCCCAGGTCCACGCCGATCAGTTCCAGGCCTTCGACGCCGTGGCCACCGGGCAGGGTGTCGTAGGTGCCGACGGCCCAGATCAGCCGGTCATCGGCCACCTTCAGCCAGGCGTCTCGACTGGCATCCACCCGCCGGGGGGCAGTCTCGCTGGCACCGAACTCGCCAAAGGCGATCTGCTTGAACTTCAGCAGCCAGTCACCCTGCTCGCCCGGCACGTAAACGGCGCCGGACAACTGCACCTTGTCCTGGGGCTTGGGATACTCCTGCTGCGGCCCCGGCGTGGCTTGCGCCAGCACCAGCACGGCTGGAATGCCCAACGCCGCAGGCACACGCCCGCTCGCCCAGTGACCGGCCACCACGTCGCCGGGCAGGCGCTGACTGTCGACGGTCCGGAAGTCGGCACCGAACAGGTCCTTGAGGGCACGGGCGGGCGACGGCTCTGCCGCAGGCGGCGCCACCGGTGCACCGGGCGAGGCGGCTGCCGGTGCTGTCGCCAGTGTCAGAGGATCGAGCACAGGACCCTGCTGCCTGGGGGCGGCCGATGGCGTTTGGCCGCAAGCGGCCATCAACGTGGTGCACGACAGCACCACGATCCATTTCGTTGACATTGATTGACTCCCTGATTTGACAGCCGAATCGATCGACGACCGGCCTTCAAATCATACTATCGTACTAATATGAAGGCCGGTCTTGGGCCACCCTGTGTGCAAGCAAATGTTCAAAAAGCTGACTCGGCCGGCATCAGGGACAATCTCGGCGCCATGACTGCCGAAGCTGCTCCCACCGACGATGACCTGCCGCCACTGGAACCCACGCCCCCTGGCCTGTACCGCCACTACAAGGGCGGCTGGTATGAGGTGATCGACACGGTGAGATGCAGCGAAACCTTGCAGGGCATGACGCTCTATCGCGCGCTGTATGGGGGCTTCGGACTGTGGGTGCGACCTGCGGCCATGTTCCGGGAAACGGGGGTGTTCGAGGGCAAGGAGCAACCCAGATTCACCCTGCACGATCCGGGCCTGATTCGACTGTCTGACCTGCCCACCGCACATGCGCTGATCACCCACCTGAGAGGACGCGCCCTGCGTGAACGCCATCTGGACCTGGACCAGACCCTGCGACGGCCTCCGCCCGAGCCGACCACCTGCTGCGGCCGTGGCTGCAACGGCTGTGTCTGGGAGGGCTACTACGAGGCCTTGCATCACTGGCGCACCGATGCTCTGCAATTGCTGGAGTGTCACGGGGCCTGATTCGGCCCGGATCGACCCGACACCGGATCGCTAGAACAGCGATTGCTGTGCGTCGAGGGCGGCGGGACGAAACCGGCTGCTGTCCAGCGGCACACGTTCCCGGTTGAGTCCCAGCCGGTGGCAGGTCTTGTCAAAGCGCTGGCGCAGCAGTTCGGACCAGACACCCTGCCCCTTCATGCGGGTGGCAAAGTCGGCGCGGTAATCGCGCCCCCCATGCAGGTCCTGCACGCGGGCCATCACACGTTCGGCGCGCTGCGGGTAATGCTGTGCCAGCCACTGCCGGAAGATCGGGGCCAGTTCCCAGGGCAGGCGCAGCACCTGGTAGAAGGCACGGGTGGCACCTGCCTGCGCTGCTGCGTCCAGCACCCGCTCCATGTCTTCGTTGATGAAGGGAATCTGCGGTGACACGCTCACCCCCACCGGCACACCGGCTTCGGCCAGTGCGCGGATGGTGCGCAGCCGCCGGTGCGGTGCAGCCGCCCTCGGCTCCAGGATGCGGGCCAGACGGGCATCCAGCGTGGTGATGGTCACATACACCGCGGCCAGGCCTTGCTGCCCCATGGGCGCGAGCAAATCAAGATCGCGCTCGACCCCGCTGCCTTTGGTGACCATCGCCAGCGGATGCTGCGCCGTCTGCAAGACTTCCAGCACGGCACGGGTCAGGCGCAGGTCGCGCTCGACCGGCTGATAGGCATCGGTGACGGTACCGATGGCCAGGAGGTCCGGCACATGGGATGGCCGCTGCAACTCGCGGCGCAGCACCTCGGCGATGTTGCGCTTGGCGATGATCTTGGTCTCGAAATCCAGCCCCGGCGACAGGTTGAGGTAGCTGTGGCTCGGACGGGCATAGCAATACGCGCAACCATGCTCGCAGCCACGGTAGGGATTCAGACCCAGCGCGAAGCCAATGTCGGGCGAATCGTTGGGGGTGATGGCACTGCGCGCGTCCTCCCAGATGACCTGGGTGGTGGGTTGGCCAGCGTCTGCCTGACCAGCGGCCGTCAGTGTCAGACCGTCCCAGCCGTCGTCAAAGGCCTCGCGGTCCTCAGCCCGAAAGCGGTGAGGGGCCTGCCAGGCCATTCCGCGACCTTTGACACGGGGAAGCGGGATATGCTGCTCGATCATTCAAAAACTGTACATAAAAACAGTCTTTTTGACCAGTGCCTGACATCGATTGCTGCGAAAATAAGGGTAAACCCTAGTTTTCTGAAATTGCATAGCAAGGACTTCTGATGCTGAGCCCTGTTTCGCGCATCCTGCACCCTGGCCTGCGCTCCAGGCTGATGTCCGCCGACGACGCAGCCCGCCTCATCCACCACGGCGATCACGTCGGCATGAGCGGTTTCACGGGGGCTGGCTACCCGAAGCTGGTGCCTCAGGCCCTGGCCCGCCACATCCAGCAGCAGCACGATGCAGGAAAAGAGTTCCGCATCGGCCTGTGGACCGGCGCCTCGACCGCGCCCGAACTGGACGGGGCGCTGGCCAAGGTGGGCGGCATGGACATGCGCCTGCCCTACCAGTCCGACCCGACCTGCCGCGCGCGCATCAACGCCGGCGAGATGGCCTACACCGACATTCATCTCTCGCACGTGGCGCAGTACGTGTGGTTCGGATTTCTGGGCAAGCTGAACGTCGCGGTCATCGAAGTGGCCGGCATCCTGGAGGACGGGCGGCTGATCCCGGCCACATCGGTGGGCAACAACAAGACCTGGCTGGACCAGGCCGACAAGGTGATTCTGGAGGTCAACCACGGCCACCCGCTGGCGCTGGAAGGCATGCACGACATCTACTACGGCACCGAGCGCCCGCCCTACCGCAAGCCGATCCCGATGACGCACGCGGGCGAGCGCATCGGTACACCCTACCTGCACTGCGATCCGAGCAAGGTGATCGCGGTGGTCGAGACGAACCTGCCGGACCGCGACACCAAGTTCAGCGCGCCCGACGATGCTTCGCGCCGCATTGCCGGCCACCTGATGGACTTCTTCCAGCAGGAAGTGAAGCTGGGCCGCCTGCCAGCCGAGTTGCTGCCGCTGCAGTCGGGCGTGGGCAACATCGCCAACGCCGTGCTGGAAAGCCTCAACGACGGCCCATTCACCGGTCTGCAGGGCTACACCGAGGTGCTGCAGGACGGCATGCTGGCGCTGCTGAAGTCCGGCAAGATGCGCATGGCCTCGTCCACCGCCATTTCGCTGTCCAGCGAGGTGATGAAGGAGTTCAACGACCAGCTGGACTTCTACCGTGAGCGCATCGTGCTGCGTCCCCAGGAGATCAGCAACCACCCCGAAGTGATCCGCCGACTGGGTCTGATCGCCATGAACGGCATGATCGAGGCCGACCTGTATGGCAACGTGAACTCCACCCATGTGATGGGCACGCGCATCATGAACGGCATCGGCGGCTCGGGCGACTTCGCGCGCAACGCCTACATCTCGATCTTCATGACACCGTCCACCGCCAAGGGCGACAGCATCAGCTGCATCGTGCCCATGGTCAGCCACGTGGACCACACCGAACACGATGTGCAGATCATCGTCACCGAGCAGGGACTGGCCGATCTGCGTGGCCTGGCGCCACGCCAGCGCTCACGCCTGATCATCGAACGCTGCGCACATCCCGACTTCAAGCCCGCTCTGCTGGACTACGTGGAACGGGCCGAGGCCGCCGGCCGCAGCGGTCAGGGCGGCCTGCACACACCGCACCTGCTGCAGGAGGCCCTGAGCTGGCACGCCCGCTACGAGACCACCGCGGACATGCGGCCTCGTTGAGCGGTCAGCCCCGTGCCGGCAGCACGGTGCCCCGGCACTCGCCAAAGCCGATGCGCGCGGCACCGGGCTTTTCGCACCAGCCGCGCAGCACCACCGCATCACCGTCTTCCAGGAAGGTGCGGGCTTCACCGTTGGGCAGAGGCAGCGGGTTCTTGCCACCAGCGGTCAGCTCGATCAGCGCACCCGCCTGGTCCAACGTGGGCCCGGACAGCGTGCCGCTGCCGAACAGGTCGCCCGGCTGCAGGTTGCAGCCGTTGACCGTGTGGTGCGTGACCATCTGGGCCACCGTCCAGTAGGCATGCCGGTAGCTGGTGCGGCAGATGGTGGCATCGCCCTGACCCGCTTCGCGCATCTTCGGGGTCTCCAGACCCACCTGCAGCTGGATGTCGAACGCGCCGCGCTGACGGTTGGCTTCGCTGTCCAGGTAAGGCAAGGGCTGCGGATCGTCCGCCGGGCGCTCGAAGGCCACGCGGTAAGGCGCCAGTGCTTCCACTGTCACGATCCAGGGCGAGATGGTGGTGGCGAAGTTCTTCGAAAGGAAGGGACCCAGCGGCTGGTATTCCCAGGCCTGGATGTCCCGTGCCGACCAGTCGTTGAGCAGGCAAAGACCGAACACATGATCCTCGGCCTGCGCCATGGCCACCGGGTCGCCCAGTTCATTCCCGGTACCGACAAAGATGCCCAGCTCCAGCTCGATGTCCAGCCGCTTGCAGGGCCCGAACGAAGGCTGCGTGGCCCCTGGCGGCAGGGTCTGGCCGACCGGCCGGCGGAACTGCTGGCCCGAGACACCGATGCTGGACGCGCGACCGTGGTAGCCGATAGGAATCCACTTGTAGTTGGGCAGCAGCGGGTTGTCCGGACGGAACAGCTTGCCGATGTTGGTGGCGTGGTGCACCGAGGTGTAGAAGTCGGTGTAGTCGCCGATGCGGGCAGGCACACCGTATTCGGCCTGCGCTTGCGGCACCAGGCAGGCTTGCAGGGCCGCCTGCTCGGCTGCACCTTCGCGCAGCGCGCGCGAGAGCGTCAGGCGCAGTGCGCTCCACACGGGCGCACCCAGCGCCATCAGGTCGTTGAGCTGCGGCCGGGCGCCAGCCTCAACAGCCTTGCCGCTATCGCCCGTGAACACCCCCGCCTGGTGCACAGCGGCCAGATCCAGGATCTGGTCACCGATGGCCACGCCGCCGCGGAAGGCCTCGGTGCTGCCCTGGCGGCGGAAACTGGCGAACGGCAGGTTCTGGATCGGGAAATCGTTGCCGGCCAGGTTGGCCGACGCCACCCAGCTGCGCAGGGCCGGGTCGTGGGTTTCATTGAGCATCGTCATGTCGGGTGAATCTCAGTCCAGGGCCTTGAATTCCTTGTCGTGCATCCAGGCGGCATGCTTGGGCGCGCGCTTGGTCTGGGCCCATTCGTTGAGCATGTCCCATTTCACCTCGTCCAGGTCCTTGTGCATCTTGGGCGTGCCCACATCGGCGCACAGCTCCAGGCGGTGTCCGTTCGGATCGAAGAAATAGATGCTCTTGAAGATGGTGTGATCGGTCGGCCCGATCACATCGATGCCGGCGGCCTGCAGGCGGTCCTTGGTGGCGATCAGGTCATCCATGCTGCCGATCTTGAAGGCAATGTGTTGCACCCAGGCCGGGGTGTTCTCGTCACGCCCCATCTCGGGCGAGTTGGGCAGCTCGAAGAAGGCCAGCACGTTGCCCTGACCGGCGTCCAGGAAGACATGCATGTAGGGGTCGGGCGCCTTGGTGGACGGCACTTGGTCTTCGGCAATGGCCAGCACGAAGTCCATGTTCAGGTGTTTGACATACCACTCGACGGTTTCCTTGGCGTCCTTGCAGCGGTAGGCGACGTGGTGAATGCGCTCGATTTTCATGATGGCTCCTTGGGTGGGTCGGTGGTCAGAGATTCTGCAGTGCGGCCTGCAGATGTTGCTGGAAAAGCCTGGCGTCCGCCAGTGCGTTGGCATTGAGCAGAGCGAGCTTGACGAGAAAGAGCTCGGCCTTGTCGGGGCCGGCCTGGTCGATGGCCTGGGCCAGCGCGTCGTAGACGGTTTCCAGACCTTCGATCGGCAGCGTCGCGGGTGTGTTCATGGTGGTCATCCTGGTCGACGGGTGGTTCACTGGGGCAGCGCGGCGGTCAGTGCGGCCTGCAGGCGGTGGGCATCGAGCGTGAGCCAGCGCGCGCACACGTGCTGGTCCGGACGCAGCAGGTAGGCCGCGCCGCTGGCGCGCACCCCGTAGCGGGCCCGGAAGTGCCCGTCGGCATCGGCAAAGCGCTGGTCGGCACCCTTTACCGGCCCGCTGTGACCAATCGCGCTCACGCGCAGCGCCACACCGCGCTCGCGCGCCTGGCGCACCACGGCCTGGATCGGCTCGGGCACTTCGCCGGCTTCGGTGAAGTACAGCAGGTCAAAGCCGCCACCCAGGTGGTCCAGCAGGTAGTCATCGGCCGCCAGGCGGATGTTGCGCGGTGGCGCGCCGTGGGCCGGGCCGTCGGTGAACAGCGCGTTGTCGTCGCCCCGGCTGTTGAGCATCGAATGGGTGTACTCGTGCGGACGCGAGGTGCGCCAGTGGTAGAGCGGGCGCACGAATTCGTGCTGCAGCGACAGCGACAGCACCGCATCGCGCAGCAGGCGGAAGCCCCGGGTGGGCGGCGTCATGAAGCGCACGCTCTTGCCCGACTCGGCAATGATCTCGCGCGCCGCGCCCAC
>Ga0114986_1000239_pt1 | contig 15311 bp, 15 predicted proteins | sample Shrwel1BS1Day17_FD_96988 | JGI IMG/M metagenome (GOLD analysis project Ga0114986, IMG submission 96988) | Subsurface microbial communities from deep shales in Ohio, USA - Utica-3 well 1 S-1-Day17 | ecosystem: Environmental > Aquatic > Deep subsurface > Shale gas/oil reservoir > Produced... | reverse complement strand
GTACGGCATCAAGAACCCGATCTTCAAGCCCAGCCCCATCACCCCGAACTACAAGGACTACCTGATCTTCGAAGGTGTCTCGGTCGACGAGCAAGGCAAGCAGCACTACCTGGACGTGACCGTGGCCTACCGCCAGGCCTGCCTGAACGCCATCGAGTACCTGAAGAAGTTCGGCTACAGCGGCGCGCAGGCCTACTCCATCCTCGGTACCGCGCCGGTGCAGGGCCACATCAGCGGCGTGGTGGACGTGCCCAACGCCTGCGCCACGCTGTGGCTGCCCACCGAGATCTTCGACTTCGACATCAACCCCACGGCGGCCGGCCCGGTGAAGTTCATCGACGGCAGCGTGCAGATGCCGATCTCGCCCGACAAGAAGTAAGCCCCAGGAGCCCCGCATGCCCACCTATGACTACGCCTGTCCGGACTGCGGCGGCTTCGAGGCGCTGCGCAGCCTGGCGCAGCGCGACGAGCCCTGCAGCTGCCCGGACTGCGGCACCGCCTCGCCGCGCGTCTTCGTGGCCGCACCGCGCCTGGCCTGCCTGAGCAGCGAGACGCGCGCCGCGCACGAGACCAACGAGCGTGCCCGCCACGCGCCGCGGTCTTCGCGTGACGGCGACTATGGCCGCTTGCGGCATCCGGCGGGCTGCGGGTGCTGCTCGGGGTCTTCTTCCAAACGGAGCGCGACGGTGCGGGCGCCGGACGGCAGCAAGGCCTTCGCGGGCAAGCGGCCCTGGATGATCAGTCACTAAGGGCTCACCCCCAGGCTGCACGCACTGCGTGTCGCTGCGCCACCCCCCTTGCAGGAGGCAACGCCAGTGGACCGGCAAAGCTGGTTCCACGGCGTTTCCCGGTTGGGGATGGCAAACGGTCAGCGCGTGCAGCCACCTGTTTTTGTATCGATGAATCGGAGTCAACAACCATGATCCACGGCGATATTTCCAGCAGCAACGACACCATCGGCGTTGCCGTCGTCAACTACAAGATGCCGCGCCTGCACACCAAGGCCGAGGTGCTGGCCAATGCACGCAAGATCGCCGACATGGTGGTCGGCATGAAGCAGGGCCTGCCCGGCATGGACCTGGTGATCTTTCCCGAGTACAGCACCCACGGCATCATGTACGACGCCAAGGAGATGTACGACACCGCCGCCGCGGTGCCGGGCGAGGAAACCGCCATCTTTGCCGAGGCCTGCCGCAAGGCCAAGGTGTGGGGCGTGTTCTCGCTCACCGGTGAGCGCCACGAGGAGCACCCGAACAAGGCGCCGTACAACACGCTGATCCTGATGAACGACCAGGGCGAGATCGTGCAGAAGTACCGCAAGATCATGCCCTGGGTGCCGATCGAGGGCTGGTACCCGGGCAACTGTACCTATGTCTCTGACGGCCCCAAAGGCCTGAAGGTCAGCCTCATCATCTGCGACGACGGCAACTACCCCGAGATCTGGCGCGACTGCGCGATGAAGGGCGCCGAACTCATCGTGCGCTGCCAGGGCTACATGTACCCGGCCAAAGACCAGCAGGTGCTGATGGCCAAGGCCATGGCCTGGGCCAACAACAGCTACGTGGCGGTGGCCAACGCCACCGGCTGGGACGGCGTGTACTCCTACTTCGGCCACAGCGCCATCATCGGCTTTGACGGCCGCACGCTGGGCGAATGCGGCGAAGAGGAAATGGGCGTGCAGTACGCGGCCCTGTCCAAGAGCCTGATCCGCGACTTCCGCAAGAACGGTCAGAGCGAGAACCACCTGTTCAAGCTGCTGCACCGCGGCTACACGGGCAAGATCAACTCCGGCGAAGGGGCCGAGGGCGTGGCCGCCTGCCCGTACGAGTTCTACGGCAAGTGGATCAGCGACCCCGAAGGCACACGCAAGCAGGTCGAGTCGTTCACGCGCGCCACCGTCGGCACCGCCGAGTGCCCGATCGACGGCATTCCGAACGAGGCCCCCAGCCACCGCTGAGCCAGCGCCGGCCCGGCGCCCGGGCCGGCGTTTCCCCTGTTGTCCCAAGGCTGCGCCGTGTCTGCTCCTGCCCCCATTCCCGATCCGCTCGCGGCCTACCGCATCACCGAAGCGCCCTACTACCGCCCCTCGGGCGGCGAGGTGGCGCTGTACCAGCACGCCTACGCGCACCGCCTGCCGCTCATCCTCAAGGGGCCGACTGGCTGCGGCAAGACGCGCTTCGTCGAGTACATGGCCTGGAAGCTCGGTCGCCCGCTGGTGACGCTGGCCTGCAACGAGGACATGACGGCGGCCGACCTCGTGGGCCGCTGGCTGCTCGACGCCGACGGCACGCGCTGGCATGACGGGCCGTTGACGCTGGCGGCGCGCCATGGCGCCATCTGCTACCTCGACGAGGTGGTGGAGGCGCGCCAGGACACCACGGTGGTCATCCACCCGCTGACCGACGCGCGCCGCATGCTGCCGCTGGACCGCAAGGGCGAGCTGGTGCACGCCCACCCGGACTTCCAGCTCGTGGTCTCCTACAACCCGGGCTACCAGAGCCGCAGCAAAGACATGAAGCCGTCCACGCGCCAGCGCTTCGCGGCGCTGGAGTTCGACTACCCCGACGCCGCGGTGGAATCCGAGATCGTGGCGCACGAGGCCGGCATCGACGCCGCGCTGGCCGCGCAGCTGGTCGGCGTGGCGCAGGGCTCGCGCGCGCTGCGCCAGCAGGGCCTGGACGAAGGCATCTCCACCCGCATGCTCATCTACGCCGGCATCCTGATCCGCGACGGGGTGGCCCCGCGCGACAGTTGCGAGATGACGCTGACGCGCGCGCTGACCGACGACCCGGACCTGCTGGCCGCGCTGCGCCAGCTCGTCGATGCCCACTTTCCCTGAAGCACGATGGGCCGCGCCGACGCCGACCCACCCACCCTCGCCGCGCTGGGCCTGCTGCTCGGCGCCCTGAGCCGGCGCACGCTCACGCTGCAGACGCTGGCCGGCACCTCCCCGCCGCCGTCCATGGCCCCGCGCGCCGTGCTCAGTGCCACGCACCTGCTGCTGCCAGCGGCAGTGATGCAGCAAGCCACGCTGGCGCGCGCTGCCGTCGCCCACGCAGCGGCGCACCTGCTGTACTCGCCACCGGCCCAGGCGGCGGGCACACTCAAGCCGCTGGGCCTGGCGGTGGCCTCGGCGATCGAGGATGCACGCGTGGAAGCGCTGCTGATGCAGCGCCTGCCCGGCGTGCGTCGCTGGTTCCTGCAGGCCCAGCCGGCGCACGACCCCCACGGACTGGACGTGCCCAGCCTGCTGGCCCGCCTGGGGCGCGCGTTGCTCGACGACAGCTATGCCGACGGCAACCACTGGGTGCACAAGGGCCGCACGCTGTTTGCCGCCACCCGCCACGACCATGGCCTGGCGGACCACGCCGCCTTCCGGCGCCTGGCCTCCATCCTCGCCAATGACCTGGGCCAGATGCGCGTGCGGCTGGACCCGCAGCAGTGCGTGGTGCCGGCCGCCTACCGCGACGACCACAGCTACCTCTGGCTGTACGGCGCCACGGCCGACCACGCCACCGAGGCATTGCAGACACCCGCGCCACCACCGCCCGCCGACGCCTCACCGGCTGATGCACTACCGGCCGACGGTGATGCGCGGCCCGACGACGGTATCTGCCACCTCTACCCGGAATGGGACTACCGCCTGGAGCGCGAGCGGGCTGATTGGTGCACCGTGCGCGAGGTGGTGCCCCCGGTCGCAACCCGGCCCGCCTCGCCGCTCGCGGCCGAGCCCGCCCCACCGTGGCGCAGCCGGCGCCGCCTGAACCGCAACCAGCGCCTGCGCCGGCAGTGGGAAGGCGAAGAGCTCGATCTCGACGCCGCCATCGACGTGCAGGTGGAGCGGCGCCTGGCGCTGGCACCGGACGGGCGGCTGTTTGTGCGCCCCGGCAGTGAGGCGCCGCGCTGCAGCGTGCTGGTACTGCTCGACCTGTCGGCCTCCACCGGCGACGTGGCGGCCGGCAGCACACAGCCCTTGCTGGCCATCGAGCAGCAGGCCGCCCTGCTACTGGCACGGGCCGCACAGGCCGGGCAGGACCGTCTTGCCATCCACGGCTTTACCTCCAACACCCGCGCTGCCGTGCAGTACCTGCGGCTGCTGGACTTCGGCACGCCGCTGGATGCCGCCCGCACGCAGCGCCTCCTGGGCACCCGCGCCGCCGGGTCCACGCGGATGGGCGCCGCGCTGCGCCATGCCACGCGCTGCCTGCTGGCCGAGCCGGTTGGCCCGCGGGCCATCGTGCTGCTGACCGACGGCGCGCCGTCGGACGTGGACGTGTTCGATGCCCGTTACCTGACCGAAGACGCCCGCGCCGCCGTGCTGGCCGCGCGGCGCCTGGGCGTGCAGTGCCATGGCCTGGTGGTCGATGCCGGCGGCGACGCCTATGTACGCCGCATCTTCGGCTGGCGCAGCTACCGCGTGGTTGCGCGTGCCGCGCAGTTGCCGCATGCCTTGCAGGCCATCCATGAACAGCTGGCCGCCTGATGCTGGTGCACCGCCCCGGGCTCACGCGCCTTGCTGGTGCAGACGCGGCTTTACGCACCACAACAGCGCGTCCCGGCTCTCGCTGTGACGGCACGGCATTTGCATGGTGCATGACATCACTGGCCGCACATGCCATGGAACTGAAGCCCCACGTTCGGCCCCCTTTGCGGCCGCGCGGTCTGTTTGAAGCGAAGCGATATGGAATTGACTCCCCGCGAAAAAGACAAGCTGCTGATCTTCACCGCCGCGCTGCTGGCCGAGCGGCGCCGCGCGCGCGGCCTCAAGCTCAACTACCCGGAAGCCGTGGCCTACATCAGCGCCGCCGTGATGGAAGGCGCCCGTGACGGCAAGACCGTGGCCCAGCTCATGAGCGAGGCCCGCGCGCTGCTCACGCGCGCCGACGTGATGGACGGCGTGGCCGAAATGATCCCGGACATCCAGGTCGAAGCCACCTTCCCCGACGGCACCAAGCTCGTCACCGTGCACCAGCCCATTGTTTGACCCCCACGAACAGGACGCCAACATGTCGCGCACCCTCTCAAATACTATCAAATTCATAGCTTCTGGCGCCCTATTGACGGGCATCAACAGCACTTTTGCCCATGAAGGCCACGGTCTGCAGGGCAGCCACTGGCACGCCACCGACCTGTGGGGCTTCGTCGCCATCGGTGTGGTGCTGGCGATCGCCATCTGGCACGGCCGCAAGTGACAGCCCCCAGGAGGCCCGCATGACTCCCGGTGAATTCCTCATCGACGACGGCGAGCATGTGCTCAACCCCGGCCGTCGCACCCTGACGCTGGTGGTGCGCAACACCGGTGACCGCCCGATTCAGGTGGGCTCGCACTACCACTTTGCCGAGACCAATGCCGCGCTCGGCTTCGACCGCGAGGCCGCACGCGGCATGCGGCTCAACATCGCCAGCGGCACCGCGGTGCGCTTCGAGCCTGGCCAGCAGCGCACGGTGGAGTTGGTGGACTACGCCGGTGACCGAAGGGTCTACGGCTTTCGTGGCCTTGTTCAAGGAAGACTATGACCCCCCCACGCTCATCACTTCGTGTATTCACTGCCCCCCGAGGGGGCCGCGGCCTCCCTTGGGACGGCCCGGCGGGAGTCCTGTGATGGCAACCATTGGACGACGCGCCTATGCCGAAATGTTCGGCCCCACCGTCGGCGACCGCGTGCGCCTGGCTGACACCGAACTCATCGCCGAGGTGGAGGCCGACTACACGCTGCGCGCCGGTGGCTATGGTGAGGAGGTGAAGTTTGGCGGCGGCAAGACCATCCGTGACGGCATGGCACAGAGCCAGCGCGCCCGCACGGAAGGTGCCATGGACACGGTGCTGACCAATGCGCTCATCCTGGACCACTGGGGCATCGTCAAGGCCGACATCGGCCTCAAGGACGGCCGCATCGCCGCCATCGGCAAGGCCGGCAACCCGGACACACAGCCGGGCGTGGACATGGTCATCGGCCCTGGCACCGAGATCATCAGTTGCGAGGGCAACATCGTCACTGCCGGCGGCATCGACACCCACATCCACTTCATCGCGCCACAGCAGATCGAAGAGGCGCTGTGCAGCGGCGTCACCACCATGATCGGCGGTGGCACCGGGCCGGCCACCGGCACCTTTGCCACCACCTGCACGCCGGGGCCGTGGAACATGGAGCGCATGCTGCAGGCGGCCGACGCCTTCCCCATGAACCTGGGTTTTCTCGGCAAGGGCAACGCCGCGCTGCCGGGCGCGCTGCGCGAGCAGATCGCGGCTGGCGCCATCGGCCTCAAGCTGCACGAAGACTGGGGCACCACGCCGGCCGCCATCGACAACTGCCTGAGCGTCGCGGAAGAAACCGACACGCAAGTCGCCATCCATACCGACACGCTCAACGAGTCCGGCTTCGTGGAAGACACGGTGGCTGCCTTCAAAGGCCGCACCATCCACACCTTCCACACCGAAGGCGCGGGCGGCGGCCATGCACCCGACATCCTGAAGGTGGTGGGCGAGGCCAATGTGCTGCCCTCCTCCACCAACCCCACGCGTCCCTACACCGTGAACACGCTGGACGAGCACGTGGACATGCTGATGGTGTGCCACCACCTCGACCCGGCGATTGCGGAAGACCTGGCCTTTGCCGAAAGCCGCATCCGCAAGGAAACCATCGCCGCGGAAGACATCCTGCATGACCTGGGTGCCATCAGCATGTTCAGCTCCGACTCGCAGGCCATGGGCCGCGTGGGCGAAGTCATCATCCGCACCTGGCAGACCGCGCACAAGATGAAGCTGCAGCGCGGCAAGCTGCCGGGCGACAGCGAGCGCCATGACAACGCGCGCATCAAACGCTACCTGGCCAAGTACACCATCAACCCCGCCATCGCGCACGGCATCAGCCACGAGGTGGGCAGCATCGAAGTCGGCAAGTGGGCAGACCTGGTGGTGTTCAAGCCGGCCTTCTTCGGCATCAAGCCCGCGCTCATCCTAAAGGGCGGCTTCATCGCCATGGCGGCCATGGGCGACCCGAATGCCAGCATCCCGACGCCGCAACCAGTGCACTACCGGCCCATGTTCGGCGCCTTCGGCGGCGCCATCGCGCAGACCTCGCTCACCTTCGTGTCGCAGGCCGGCATCGCGGCCGACATCGGCTCGCGCTTCGGCCTGTCCAAGCGGCTGGCCGCGGTGAAAGGCATCCGCGGCGTGGGCAAGAAGGACATGATCCACAACAGCTACGCGCCGCGCATGGAAGTGGATGCCCAGACCTATGTGGTACGGGCCGACGGCCAGCTGCTCACCTGCGAACCCGCGGTGAGCCTGCCCATGACGCAACGTTACTTTCTATTCTGATGCTGCAAGTCTCCAAACTCCTGCCGCGTGGCCAGGGCCTGGCCGCACCACTGCTCAAGCGTGCCGCAACGGTGGAGCTGGACTGGGACGTGCGCCAGAAAAGCCGCTTCGGCGCCACCGACAGCCAGGGGCGCGCGCTCGCCATCTTCCTGCCGCGCGGCACCGTGGTGCGCGGCGGCGACGTGCTGGTGGCCGAAGACGGCTCGCTCATCCGCGTGATCGCCGCGCCGCAGCCGGTGCTGCACATCACGGCCTGCCCCGAACACGGCACGCCCTTCGACCTGACGCGCGCCGCCTACCACCTGGGCAACCGGCACGTGCCCATCGAGCTGCAGCCCGACCACCTGAAGATCGAACCCGACCACGTGCTGGCCGACATGCTGCGTGCCATGCACCTGACCGTGATCGAGACCAGCGCCGCCTTCGAACCCGAAGGCGGTGCCTACGGCCAGGGCGGCCACAGCCATGGGCATGGCCACGCGCACTCGCATGACCATCATGACCACGATCACGGGCACGACCACGGCCATGCCCACTGAGGCGGCCCTGCCTGCTGCCAGCCTGCTGCAACTGATCTGGCTGGCCTCACCGGCCTTGCCGGTGGGCGGTTTTTCCTACTCCGAAGGGCTGGAAGCAGCCGTGGATACAGCGCGAGTTGCTACAGAAATAGAAGCATCTGACTGGCTCATCGATCAGCTGCACCTCACGCTGGCGCGCGCCGACCTGCCGGTGCTGGCCCAGGCCGTGACCGCCTGGCGAGCCAACGACCACGCCACCCTGCACGCACTCAACCGCTGGCTGCTGCAGACACGCGAGACCAGCGAGTTGCGGGCGCAGACGGTGCAGATGGGCCGCTCGCTGGTGGAGTGGTTGCGCAACCACGATGGCATCGCCCCCGCCCAGCTGCAGGCCTGCGCCGCGCTGGAACCCGCCTACCCACTGGCCTTTGCCCTGGCGGCCGCCAGCACCCAGGCCCCCGTGCGTGACTGCCTGCTGGCCTATGCCTTCGGCTGGGCCGAGAACATGATGCAGGCCGCCATCAAGGCCGTGCCCCTGGGGCAGAGTGCCGGCCAGCGCATCCTGGCGCGGCTGGCGGCCGAGATCCCGGCCGCCGTCGAACAGGCCTGCACCCTGCCGCAAGAGCGCTGGCAGGCCTTCAGCCCCATGCTGGCCATTCTGTCGAGCCAGCACGAAACCCAATACTCACGCCTGTTCCGTTCCTGACACCATGACCCTGCACCACATTCCCCATCGCACCAAAACCCTGCCGCCGCTGCGCGTGGGCATCGGCGGCCCGGTCGGCTCCGGCAAGACCACGCTGCTGGAAATGCTGTGCAAGACCATGCGCGACAAGTACGACCTGGTGGCCATCACCAACGACATCTACACCAAGGAAGACCAGCGCCTGCTGACGGTGAGCGGCGCGCTGCCGGCCGAGCGCATCATGGGTGTGGAAACCGGCGGCTGCCCGCACACTGCCATCCGCGAAGACGCCTCCATCAACCTGGAGGCCATCGACCGCATGCTGGCCGACTTCCCCGATGCCGACATCGTGTTCGTGGAGAGCGGCGGCGACAACCTGGCCGCCACCTTCAGCCCCGAGCTGAGCGACCTGACGATCTACGTCATCGATGTGGCTGCCGGTGAAAAGATCCCGCGCAAGGGCGGCCCCGGCATCACCAAGAGTGACCTCTTCGTCATCAACAAGACCGACCTCGCGCCTTATGTCGGCGCCGACCTCGACGTGATGCGCGCCGACACCGAGCGCATGCGCAAGACCGCGCAAGGCATGAAGCCCTTCGTCATGACCAACCTCAAGACGCTGGCCGGCGTCGACGAGGTGGTGAAGTTCATCGAGACACGGGGGCTGCTGCAGGGTTGAGGCCCGGCGCCAGGGACGCGCTCAGCCTTGCCCGTAGGGCTTGGAAACGTGCTGGTGCGCAACCTTCCATCGCCCGTCCTGCTTGCGCAGGCAGAACGTGATGCGCACCGTGTCGCGAAACGTCTTTCCGCCTGGCAATGTTCCGCCGCATTGGAGCAGGCCGAAAGCAAAACCGACATCATCTCCCGCGGTAATCGACATGTCGTCCAGCTCGAACCGCATTGCCCCCTGCGCATCCGGCTGCCATTCGTCCCAGCTCTTCCGATACGCGGCCGCAGACTCGTACTTCATGGGTGGCAACACATCGAAGATCACCAGATCGTCCAGATGATTCGCCAGCACGTCGTCGTGCCGCCCTTCGCTCGTGGCGCGGGCCCAGCCCTCCAGAACTTCGCGGATCGCGCGCTCATCAGATTTCATGCTCAACCTCCCACCGTGCCAATGACGCCCAGCGTCCTGTCTGTCGCAACGTAGTCGCCGGCGCCCCGCCAGCACCTGCCATCAATCCGCGACCCACGCGCCCTGCTCCGTGAGCAGCTCCCGCAGCACCGAACGGTGGCAATGCGCCTCGTCTTCGCAGTAGCAGCCGACCGAGAAATTGCTCTCCTTGGACAGCGCGGCCAGCAGCGCCAGCGCGTGGCTGGCCTCCGGCGCGGCCATCTCCTTGCGGTAGCGCCTGGTGAACGCCGTCCACTGCGCCGGGGTGGTGGCCTCCTGGCCCAGCTTCATGGTCTCCACGCTGGGTGCCAGGTTGGGGAACCAGACGTCGTACCAGTTCTGGCGCGCGAACTCGCTCTTGGGCACACCGCGCGGCGGGCGGCGCACGGTGCCGATGCGCGTGCCTTCATCCGGCGCACGCGGGCTGCCAAGGCGGACGATGCGGACACTCATGCGGACCTCCGATGTCTGGACACGTTGCCGTGCACTGTAACCGTTGCTAGTGGAAATCCCGGCTCGTCGTGGCCAGCCGACCCAAGAGCGGCGTCAGGTCCACCAGATGCTGGGCGATCAGGTGGCAGACCTCGCCCTGGCGCTGCCACTGGCCGTAGACCGCCAGCAGGCGCGACTGCAGCAGCTCGCGCCGTTGCTTGTCGCGCAACGCCTTCCACACGATCACCTGCACCGTGCCGGTCTCGTCTTCCAGCGTGACGAACACCACGCCCTTGGCCGTGCCCGGCTGCTGGCGCGTGGTCACCAGGCCGCAGGCGCGCGCCAGGCGGCCGTCGGGCAGGCGGTGCAGTTCTTCGGACGTCTGCAGGCGCTGCGCCTGCAGCTGCCCGCGCAGCAAGGCCAGCGGGTGGCGCCGCAAGGTGAGGCCGGTGGCGGCGTAGTCGAACACGATCTCTTCGCCCTCGGGCGCGGCTTCCAGTTCCAGCCAGTCTTCGTCCACCGGGGCCTCGCGCAGCAGCGCGGGTGCGGCATGCAGGGCCGCGGCGTCCCACACCTGCTGGCGGCGGTGGCCGGAAAGGCTCAACAAGGCATCGGCACTGGCCAGCGCCTTGAGGTCGGCCGCGTCCAGCCCGGCACGCAGCGCCAGGTCTTCGGTGCTGCTGAACGGGGACGCAGCCCGCGCGGCCATGATGCGCCGGGCACTGGCCTCGCCCACACCGGCCAGCAGGCGCAGGCCCAGACGTACTGCAGGCTGTGCTTCAGGTGGATCGCTCTCGCCATGCTCCAGCGTGCAATCCCAGTCGCTGTGCAGCACATCGGGCGGCCGCACCTCCACGCCGTGGCGCTGTGCGTCCTGCACCAGTTGCGAAGGGCCATAGAAACCCATGGGCAGCGCGTTGAGCAGCCCGGCCAGAAAGCAGGCCGGCTCGTGCCGCTTGAGCCAGGCACTGGCATAGACCAGCAGCGCAAAGCTGGCGGCGTGGCTCTCGGGGAAACCGTATTCACCAAAGCCCTCGATCTGCCGGAAGATCGCCTCGGCAAACTCGCGCGCATAGCCGCGCGCCGTCATGCCCTCCACCACGCGCTGGTGGAACTTGTCCACGCCGCCACGGCGTCGCCACGCGGCCATGGCGCGGCGCAACTGGTCGGCCTCGCCCGGGCTGAAGCCGGCGGCGATGATGGCGATCTGCATCACCTGTTCCTGAAAGATGGGCACGCCCAGCGTGCGTTCCAGCGCCGGGCGCAGCGCTTCATTCGGCAAGGTGAATGGCTCGCCACGGCGCTGGGCTTCGCGCTGCGCCAGATAGGGATGCACCATGCCGCCCTGGATCGGCCCCGGCCGCACGATGGCCACCTCCACCACCAGATCGTAGAAGCAGCGCGGCTGCAGGCGCGGCAACATGCTCATCTGCGCGCGACTCTCCACCTGGAACACGCCAATGGTGTCCGCACGGCACAGCATCTCGTAGGTGGCCGGGTCTTCGGGTGGAATGTCCTGCAGCTGGAACACCTGGCCGCGCCACTGGCCCACGAAGTCCAGCGTGCGGCGGATGGCGCTGAGCATGCCCAGGGCCAGCACGTCCACCTTCAGCAGGCCCAGCGCGTCAATGTCGTCCTTGTCCCACTCGATGGTGGTGCGCCCCGCCATGGCCGCCGGCACCACGGGCACGGTGGAGCTGAGCCGGTCGCCCGTGAGCACAAAGCCGCCGCTGTGCTGCGACAGGTGGCGCGGAAAGCGCAGCAGCGTGCGCGTGAGCTCGATCAGCAGGCGGATCTGCCGGCCTTCCGGGCCAGAGTTGGCATCCAGCCCCAGCTCCTTCAAACGATCCTGGTCGACTTCATGGCCGTCCCACCACTGGTGCGCCTTCGCCAGTGCGTCCACCACTTCGCTGTCCATGCCCAGCGCCTTGCCCACGTCGCGGATCGCGCCGCGCGCGTGGTAGGTGTGCACGGCCGCGGTGAGCGCGGCGCGCTCGCGCCCGTACTTGGCGTAGAGGTACTGGATGACCTCCTCCCGCCGCTGGTGCTCAAAGTCCACGTCAATGTCCGGCGGCTCGTTGCGCTCACGGCTGATGAAACGCTCGAACAGCACGCTGGCGCGTGACGGGTCCACCTCGGTGATGCCGAGGCAGTAGCACACGGCCGAGTTGGCCGCCGAGCCGCGCCCCTGGCACAGGATGTTTTTGCTGCGCGCAAAGCGCACCACGTCGTACACGGTGAGAAAGTATTTCTCGTAGCCCAGCTCGGTTATGAGGGCAAGTTCATGTTCCACCTGCTGCTGCACCGCCTCCGGCACGCCCTGCGGGTAGCGCCGGCCCGCGCCCTCCCAGGTGCTGCGGCGCAGGTAGGTGGTGGGCGTCTCGCCCGCGGGCACCACCTCTTGCGGGTATTCGTACTTGAGCTCGTCCAGGCTGAAGGTGCACAGCTGCGCCACGCGCACCGTCTCGGCCAACAGCTCTGCCGGGTACAGCGCAGCCAGACGCAGGCGCGCGCGCAGGTGCGCCTCGGCATTGGGCTGCAGTACGTAGCCGCACTCGGCCACCGGCTGGCCGAGTTGGATGGCCGTCATCACGTCCTGCAGCGGCTTGCGCGAGCGCACGTGCATGTGCACATTGCCCGCGGCCACCAGCGGCACGCCGCTGCGCGCCCCCGCCGCACGCAACTGGCGCAGCCACAAGTCATCGTCCAGCCGGTGCAGCAGCTCCACCACCAGCCAGCCGCGCTGCGGGAACTGCGCCTGCAGCCACTGCAACTGTTGATCCAATTGCTCCGCAAAGCCCGGCGCCTCGGGCCGCAGGCCATCGCGCGGCGGCACCAGCAGGGCCAGCAGCTCACGGCCGTCGAAGGCCAATTGGCTCCACGCATCAAGGCGCAGCCGGTAACGCAGGCCGCGCTCGCGTTCGCGCGGCGTCACGGTCTGGTTGCGCGCCTGCGTGATCAGTTCGCACAGCTGCCCATAGCCCGCGCGGTTGCGCGCCAGCAGCAGCAGCGTGAAGTGCGTCTCTTCATCCACCTCCACCCGCAACTCGGTGCCGATGATCAGGCCCAGGCCCAGGCGCTTGGCTTCGCCATGCGCGCGCACCACGCCGGCCAGCGTGCACTCGTCGGTGAGCGCCAGCGCGCTGTAGCCCAGCGCATGCGCCCGCGCCACCAGCTCCTCCGGGTGCGAGGCCCCGCGCTGGAAGCTGAAGTTGCTCAGGCAATGCAGCTCGGCGTAGGCCGGCAAGCCCTCAAGAAATGACATGGACTCAAGCTCGTATTACTGAGTTCAGTAGAGGTCAGACTGCTCCGTGCGCAGGCTGTAGTGCAAGTAGCGGATGCGCTCACGCAACTGATCAAGCAGACGGAGCGCCTGCAGAGGCGGGTGCGCGGTTACATTGCGGGGTTTGTGGCGCAACGCGATACTGTTCATATGTACAGTATTATGAATAAAGCCAATAAAATCAAGGCTTCCGGCCAGTCGTCCTCAAAGCCGTCGCAATCGCTCCCGATGTTATTCCGCACTTCTGCCGGGTTTCACGGTTTGTTATGAGCCCGGCGCCGCGATATATTCGACCGAATTCTTCAAACAAAACAAGCACTTAGCTTGCAGCAAGGGAGGCGCCAGGATGAAAGTCCGTCCATGTTATTCCGCACTTTTGCGGTCTATATCACGTTAAACGGCAGAAGCTCATGGTGCTTATCGCGGCGCAATATAGACCACGAGTTTTGCGACTCGTTGCGGGAGCAATCGGCCTGCCTATCGCGGTCGCATCCGTCTATCTTTGGCTTAGCCGTTGGCCTGCGCGAACCTTCTCTACAAACTCCGACTACATTGCGCTCGCAGCTTGCATATGTCTCGGCATGGTGTTCGTCATAGTCTTGCCGTTTCGGGCTCGGGTTCGTGCTCTCCTGGCCGCTGTGTATGCACCGTTGGCGTTCGTTGTTTTGGTTGTCTACAGCCTTTTATTCGTAGGCTTCGCATTTGGAGACTGGCTGTGACCAACATTTGCATGCCGTTTAACAGGTTCGTCGATTGGATCCACAACGGCGGGGCGCGCTTCTGCCATTCTTCACAACTGAGTGCGCCGTTGTGGTCCACTCACAGCCAACGTTAAAGCGCATGTTCTTCTCACACCGAACTCGCCAGCGCTTCGCCATACTGGTTGGCGTTCTGGCTGTTTGTGGGGCTCTTGTCGCTGTCTTGGCCCTGTTGTTCCCAGGCGCCAGACCGTCCTACTGGCAATCCGTTGCTGCGTGGTCGGCTGGTCTGCTAGGTGCTGTATTCCTTATGGGGCTGTTTGAATGGGTTGGTACTCGGGTTCTGGGCGCCTCTATCTGGTCCCGTATGCCACCTCTCATTCGCGTAGTGGTTCTGGTGGCGCTAATTTGTATAGCTATCGTGGTTGCGGTAGCTTCCATGAGTGGACTGTCTAATGCACACGCCCTTTAACTCGTCGGCCCAGCGGCGATCGCCTTCGGCGTCGCCTGGCCTCCAACGTTAGCGGTATCGACATGCCCCTTCGCAGCCCTCTCAAATTTGCCACCGGGCTTTGCTTATCAATGGCGGCCGTTACAGCAATCGCTCAGCAAGCGGCGCCGAAGATCGAGCTACTTTCCAAGCCTTGCGCTGGAAAGACATCAGCAAAGATTGCGGTGTTCTTTTCAGGCCTCACCCATCTAAACGGTAAGCCCATCTCTGTGCCAGAACTGAGTAAGGCCCTAAAAGACAAATCGAAGCTCACAGAGGTTTGTTACTACCGTGAGCGTCCAGAATCCGAAGCTGCGCCGCCACAGACCGAACAGGTTCTCAATGCAGTGATCCAGGAGCGCCTCCCCGTAGCTTTCTACTGGGATGCTCAATTCCAAAGGTTGGTGTCGTTCAAGGAATAGTCGTGGGGCTCCATACCGCTAACAATTCCGTTGAGAGGGACCGCCCACAAGCTGCGCTTGTGGGTTCCCTTCGCGGCTTCGCCGCTGCGGCGGCCCCTCACGTCAAACGTTATGCGTCAGGAGGGAGCAAATGGGCGCTTTGAAAACGCTGGCAGTCGTTTCGCTGCTAGGCGCAATCGCGTGGTTCGTGTGGGATCCTGGATTTGAGCCGGCGTTGGCCATCCGACGTCCCCCCGGATTTGAGTAGCAGCTGACTCTGGAGTCCAATCCCGTGTAACAGGAGATTGGACGTGAAAAAGCGATTTAGCGAAGAACAGATCATTGGCTTCCTGCGGGAAGCGGAAT
>Ga0114986_1000238_pt1 | contig 15322 bp, 6 predicted proteins | sample Shrwel1BS1Day17_FD_96988 | JGI IMG/M metagenome (GOLD analysis project Ga0114986, IMG submission 96988) | Subsurface microbial communities from deep shales in Ohio, USA - Utica-3 well 1 S-1-Day17 | ecosystem: Environmental > Aquatic > Deep subsurface > Shale gas/oil reservoir > Produced... | reverse complement strand
GGCGGCCAGCAGCGTCGCGCCGTCACTGAGCTTCTGCGCGTTCTGGGTGAGCAGGCGACGGAACACACGTTCGCCAAGCTGCAGTTCCTGCGCGATCTGCTCGCGGGCGTTGCGCGAGACGCTTTCGCGCGTGGCCAGGAAGCTCAGCGCCTGCACCGCCAGCAGCAGCCCGAGGAAAAGCGCAACGATGCGCCGGCTCAGGCGCCGCGACAGCCATCCGGCCAGCGTGCGTACGGCAGGCGCAGCGGCCATCAGGGCGCCACCTCGAGTTTCACCGACACCTCGGCGCCCCGGGCGTCCAGCACGACCGGCTGGCGATGCGGGGCACGACCTTCGGGCCAGCGCGGGTGCCACACCTGCAGCTGGTAGGCGCCCGCAGGCGCGTCCGTGATGCGCGCCGCACCGTCACGGGTCATGGCAAACCACGGGGTGTCCACCACATGCACCCAGGCCACCATGTTGTCGTGGATGTTGCAGCCCAGCACCGCCGTGCCGGGCTTGTCGAACACCACGGGCTGGGCGGGCGTGCCCACATAGAGCTTGATCTCGAAGGGCTTGATGGGCGAAAAGGAATAGACGTGGTGGCGCACGGTGTCGTGGTTGGGGAACTGCACCGCCGTGCCCGTCTGCACCACCGTCACCCGAGGATGGAACTGGCGTGCACGCTGTTCGATCACCGCCTGCGCCCCCGCCGGCAAGGGCGGCGGTGCGCCCTGAGGCAGCAGGGCGACCACGGCGTCGTCGAGCGCGCGGCCCGAGGCATCGCCCACGTTCACGCGCAGTTCGGCCGCAGACACCGCCGGGGCGCACAGCGCCACCACAGCTCCCAGCACCATCCGATTCACCCAGCACATCCCGGCACCTCGTCAGGGTTCGATGGCCAGGGCGCGCACCGGCTCGCCCGAGCCGATCACCCCCACCATCCGGGCGCGGCCGGTGTCGAGGTCGATGCGCACTAGCCGTGACAATCGCTCGCGCGGCAGCGTCACCGCGGCCAGCGCGGTGTTGTCGAGGTCGGCGATGTCGAAGGACACCTGGCGCAGCGGCGTGGCCAGGCCCAGCGAGCCCACGGTGAAGAGCCGGCCCGTGTTCGGCGACACCACCGGCGGCACGCCCTCCAGCGAGCCCTGGCGCACCAGCAGGCCCAGGCCGGCGTCGATGGCGTAGTTGGTGGTGAGCTTCTCGTCCTGCTTGTTGTAGGTGTAGGCTGCGGCCTCGATGCGCGGCGTGCGGCCGGCGTTCGGGTCGCCTTCGGCGTAGCGCAGCACGCCGTCGGGCTGGAAGCCCTCGGCCGCCGGGTCGGCATCCACCAGCGCCCCGGTGTCGGGGTGGGCGCGCAGGTTCTGGCCGCGCTCGGTGACGATGCGGATGCGGTCGGCCGCCGGGTTGAAGTCGAAACCGATGGCGCGGCCGTCCAGGCGCAGCGGCCAGTCGGCCGCGCCCAGGCGCTGCAGCCGCCCCTGGGCCGGGTCCAGCGTGTACAGGCGGCCCTGGTCGCTCAGCGCATGGAGCTGGCCGCGGGCGACGCGGTAATCCATCCCCACGATCGACTCACCCTCCGCCAGGCCTTGCAGCGACACCTGCTGCAGCACCTGCTGCGGACGGGCCGGATCGATCTGCAGAAGCTGATGTGAGGAGGTGAGCACCCACACTCGCATGGGTGCCGCGATCGGGCGATCCGGCTGGGCGGGCGGCGCGGGCTCCACGGGCGCCGGCGGCGCGGCGCAACCTCCCAGGGCCATGACCAGGCTGGCCGCCAGGGCCCAACGACGACAACTCATCGACACCACTCCACGGTTCGGATCACAAACATGCTCGTCACCATATCGGCAACGGTCAACCCGACTTGACCCTGGGGGCAGGGCGCATCCGGCGCATCGCCAGCGTTCATGCGGGAGAGCAGCAAATCGAGATCGTGCAAGTTGACGACAGGATGTCGCACCCAGCCGTGCAGTTAAATGCAGATGATTTGATCTGAACCTCTTCTTGGGGCACAGTCGGTCGGCTCTTCCACTTCCACGGAGGCAGCACACCGATGTGTGGTTTTGCAGGCGAGGTGCATTTCGGCACCTCCACCGCCGACCCCGGCACGGTCGCCCGCATGGGCGAGATCCTTCAACCCCGAGGCCCCGACAGCGCCGGCCTCTTCCAGCAGGGCCCCGTCGCCCTGGCCCACCGCAGGTTGCGCATCATCGACCTGTCGGAGCAGGCCCAGCAGCCCATGACCGATGCCGCGCTGGGGCTCACCCTGGTCTTCAACGGCTGCATCTACAACTACCGCGAGCTGCGCCGCGAGCTGGAGGCCCTCGACTACCGCTTCTTCTCCGACGGGGACACCGAAGTGGTGCTCAAGAGCTTCCACGCCTGGGGGCGCGAGTGCGTCACACGCTTCCACGGCATGTTTGCCTTCGCCGTGTGGGAGCGCGACAGCGGCCGCCTGACCCTGGCGCGCGACCGCTTCGGCATCAAGCCGCTCTACCTGGCGGCCACACCGAAGCGACTGCGTTTTGCCTCCACCCTGCCCGCGCTGCTGGCTGGGGGCGACATCGACACCGCCATCGACCCCATCGCGCTGCATCACTACATGAGCTGGCACGCCGTGGTGCCCGCCCCGCACACCATCGTGCAGGGCGTGACAAAGCTGCCGCCCGCCACGGTGGCCACCTTCGAGCGCGACGGCACCCGCCACGACCACACCTACTGGACGCTGTCGGTGCGCGAAGACCCGGCGCTGGCCGCACTGAAGGACGTGGAACGTGAAGCCCTCGTCGAGGACGCCCTGCGCACCGCCGTGCGCCGTCGCATGGTGGCCGACGTCCCAGTGGGCGTGCTGCTCTCGGGCGGCGTCGATTCCAGCCTCATCGTGGCGCTGCTCGCACAGATGGGCCAGCGCGACCTGCAGACCTTCTCGATCGGTTTCGAGGACGGTGGCGGGGAGGCCGGCGACGAGTTCCGCTACTCCGACCTGGTGGCCCAGCGCTTCGAGACCGGCCATCACCAGATCCGCATCCCCACGCCCGACCTGCTGCAGGTGCTGCCCGACACCATCGCGGCCATGAGCGAGCCCATGGTGAGCTACGACAACGTGGCTTTCTACCTGCTCTCGCGCGAGGTGTCGCGCCACCTGAAGGTGGTGCAAAGCGGCCAGGGTGCCGACGAGGTCTTCGCCGGCTACCACTGGTATCCGAAGCTGGCGTCCAGCGTCCAGCCCGCGGCCGACTATGCACGCGTGTTCTTCGACCGCGACCACGCCGCCGTGCAGGCCACGGTGGAGCCGCGCTGGCACACCGGCGACGTCAGCCGCGCCTTCGTCGAGCGGCATTTCGCCACCGTCGATGCGGCCACGGCGCTGGACAAGGCCTTGCACCTGGACAGCACGGTGATGCTGGTGGACGACCCGGTCAAGCGCGTGGACAACATGACGATGGCCTGGGGCCTGGAGGCCCGCGTGCCCTTCCTCGACCACGAGCTGGTGGAACTGGCCGGGCGTCTGCCCGCCCAGGACAAGCTCAAGGACGGCGGCAAGGGGGTGCTCAAGGCCATCGCGCGCCGCCTGCTGCCACGCGAGGTGGTCGACCGGCCCAAGGGCTACTTCCCGGTGCCCGCGCTGAAGTACCTCGACGGGCCGGTGCTCGACACGGTGCGCGACGCCCTGAACAGCCGCGCTGCCCGCGAGCGCGGCCTCTTCCGCCCCGAGGCGCTGGCCCCCTGGCTGGCCCATCCGGGCGAACACCTCACGCCGCTGCGCGGCTCGAAGCTGTGGCAGGTGGCCCTGCTGGAGCTGTGGCTGCAATCGCGCGGCCTGTGAGGCTGGCAGGAGACAAGACCATGATCACCTCGCACAACCCGCTGGACCCGGCCCAGATGGCCAGCCTCAAGCACTGGGGCGACCCGCCGCCCCATGTGGATCTCGGCGCCATGCAGCCGCAAGCCCATGTCGATTGCGGCTGGGGCCGGCTGCTGCTGGGCCAGACCTTCGCCAGCCCCCAGGCGCTGGCCGACGAACTGCGACGCGAGGAAGAAGGGCGGCGCGACGTGGCGCTGTACATCCGTGACCCGCACGTGGCCATCGCGGTGGCGCCGCAGCACCTCTTCCTCGACCCTTCGCACACCTACCGCCTCGACCTGCGCCGCCACCGCATCGAGCCACTGCCCGAAGAGGGCTACACGCTGCGCGAGGCCCGCGCCAACGACGAAGCCACGCTCAACCGCATCTACCGCGCCTGCCGCATGGTGCCGCTGCGACCGGGCTACCTCACCGACGGCCAGCGCGATCCGGCGGTCATCCTGCTCGTGGTGCATGACGAGGCGAGCGACCAGGTGGTGGGCACCGTCACCGGCGTGGACCACGTGCGTGCCTGCGGCTGCCCAGAGCAGGGCGCGAGCCTGTGGTCGCTGGCCGTGGACCCGCAGGCCACCCGCCCGGGGGTGGGCGAAGCGCTGGTGCGCGCGCTGGCCCACCACTACCGCTCGCAGGGGCGACGCTACCTGGACCTGTCAGTGATGCACGACAACCAGCATGCCATCGCCCTGTACGAGAAGCTGGGCTTCGAGCGGGTGCCTGTGTATTGCGTGAAGCACAAGAACCCCATCAACGAGAAGCTTTTCACCGGGCCCGACGACTGCGCCGAGGTCAACATCTATGCGCGCATCCTCATCGACGAGGCGCGCCGTCGCGGCATCGGTGTGGAGCTGCAGGACGCCGAACACGGCTTCTTCCGCCTCACGCATGGCGGGCGCACCGTGAGCTGCCGCGAATCGCTCACCGACCTGACCTCGGCGGTGGCCATGAGCCGTTGCGACGACAAGCGCGTGACGCGCAAGGTGCTCGACGCCGCCGGGCTGCGCCTGCCCGAGCAGGCGCTGGTGCGCAACGACCCCCAGGTGGCCGCCTTCCTGCACCGCCACGGCCGCATCGTCGTGAAGCCGGCCCGCGGCGAACAGGGCCGCGGCGTGAAGGTGGACCTGCGCACGCCGGACGAGGTGCGCCGCGCCATCGAGGCAGCGCGCGCCCACTGCGACGACGTGATCATGGAAGAGCTGGTGCCCGGGCAGGACCTGCGCATCGTCGTGATCGACTACCAGGTGGTGGCCGCCGCCACACGCCGCCCGGCCGAGATCACCGGCGACGGGCAGACGAGCGTGCGCGAGCTCATCGCCAAGCAGAGCCGCCGGCGCGAGGCCGCCACTGCCGGAGAAAGCCGCATCCCGCTGGATGCCGAGACCGAACGCTGCGTGCACGCCGCCGGCCACACCCTGGACACGGTGCTGCCCGCCGGCGTGGTGCTGCCCGTGCGCAAGACCGCCAACCTGCACACTGGCGGCACCATCCACGATGTGACCGACCAGCTCCACCCCGCCCTGCGCGAGGTGGCCGAGCGCGCCGCGCGGGCGCTGGAGATCCCGGTGGTGGGCTTCGACTTCATGGTGCCCGACCCGGGCGGCACCGCCTACGCCATCATCGAGGCCAACGAACGCCCCGGCCTGGCCAACCACGAGCCTCAGCCCACGGCCGAGCGTTTCATCGACCTGCTCTTCCCGCAGACCCGCGCCGCGCCCCTGCCTGACCTGAAGGAGAGCGCGTGACCCGAAAGACCGCCCCCCGCATCGACCGCGACTACCTGCTCGACGTGCTGCAGCGCCTGCTGCTCACGCCCAGCCCCTCGGGCATGACCGACGAGATCGTCGTGAAGGTGTCCAACGAACTCGAACAGCTCGGCATCCCCTACAGCCTCACCCGGCGCGGGGCCATCCGGGCCGACATCGAAGGCGCGCGCCACAGCCCCGATCGCGCCATCGTCGCCCACCTCGACACCCTGGGGGCGATGGTCAAGCAGCTCAAGCCCAACGGCCGGCTCGAACTCGTGCCCATCGGCTTCTGGTCCTCGCGCTTTGCCGAGGGCGCGCGCGTCACGCTCTATGGTGACGAGGGACTCACCTGCCGCGGCACCATCCTGCCCTGCAAGGCCTCGGGCCACACCTTCAACAAGGAGATCGACACCCAGCCGGTGGCCTGGACCAACGTGGAGCTGCGCCTGGACGAACGCTGCCATTCGCGCGAGGACCTCATCCGCCTGGGCGTGAACGTGGGCGACACCATCGCGGTGGATTCGGCACCCGAGTTCCTGCCCAACGGCTTCATCAACGCCCGCCACCTGGACGACAAGGCCGGCGTGGCCGCCCTGCTGGCCGTGGCGCGCGCGCTGCGCGAGTCCGGCACCCGCATCCCGGTGGACTGCCACCTGCTGTTCACCATCTCGGAAGAGGTGGGCGTGGGCGCGTCGCACGTGCTGCACGGCGACGTGGCCGAGCTGATCTCCATCGACAACGGCACGGTGGCCGAAGGCCAGAACACCTGCGAGTACGGCGTGACCATCTCGATGCAGGACTCGGCCGGCCCCTTCGACTGGCACCTCACGCGCCACCTGCTGGCGCTGTGCCGCGAACGCGGCATCGAGCACAGCCGCGACGTGTTCCGCTACTACCGCAGCGATGCCGCCGCGGCGCTGGAGGCCGGCAACGACATCCGCACGGCCCTTGTGTGCTTCGGGCTCGATGCCTCGCACGGCCACGAGCGCGTGCACGTCGATTCGCTGATGGCCCTGGCCGAGCTGCTGCTGGCCCATGTGCAGAGCCCGCCGCTCTTCAAGCGCGATGCGGCCCTGCTGGGCCCGCTGGCCGACTTCCCCGCCCACAACGATCCGACGTTGGCGGAGGGCGGCGCTTCCTGACGCTCAGGCGGCAGCCGGCGCCTCATGGTGCGCCGGCCGCTTGCGATCCAGCCGGCGCATGAAGACGAGGTAGAGCAGCGGCACCACGTAGAGCGTGAGCAGCGTCGAGAAGGCCAGGCCCCAGACGATGCTGGCGGCCACCGGCCCCCACAGCAGACTCTTGCCGCCCAGGCCCGTGGCGAGCGAGAACAGCCCGCCGATGGTGGTGGTGGACGTGATCAGGATGGGCACCACCCGCCGGCGTGCAGCCCAGACGATGGCATGCATCGTGCCCATGCCACGCGCACGGCGCTCGTTGGCCGCGTCGATCAGCACGATGGCCGCGTTGACCGCGATGCCGGTCAGCGCGATCACGCCGTACATCGTGTAGAGCGAGAGCGGGTTCTGCGTCAGTGCCAGGCCCAGCGTCACGCCGGTGAAGGCCAGCGGCACGGTCACCAGGATCATGAAGGGTTGCCAGTAGCTCACGAACTGCGCGGCCAGGATCAGGAAGATCAGGCCCACGCCCAGCGCGAACAGCTGCACCATCGCGTCCAGGCTCTCCTGGATGTCCTCCAGCTCGCCCGAGAACTCCAGGTCGATGCCCGGGTACTGGCTGGCCACCTCGCGCCAGGCGGCCTGCACCTGCGCGTTGGCCTGGGCGGTGTTCACGGCGTCGGCGTTGTCCTTGGGGTCGTCGAGATTGGCCTCCACCGTGATGGTGCGACGCAGGTTGTAGTGGCGGATGAAGCCCTTGCCCGGCTCCACGCTGGCCGTCACCAGCGCCTCCAGGCGCGTGACCTGGCCGTTGGGCAGGGTGAGTGGCTCGGCCAGCAAAGCGGCCGGGTCGGCGCGCAGGTCGTCGCGGCCGCGCACGCGCACCTCGATCTTGTCGCCGCCCTCGCGGGTGAAGGCCACGATCTCCCCGTCGACCTGGATGCGCAGCTGGCGCGCCAGCTGCGCATCCAGGTCGACGGGGAGATCGTGGCCTTCACCCGCGAGGGCGGCGACAAGATCGAGGTGCGCGTGCGCGGCCGCGACGACCTGCGCGCCGACCCGGCCGCTTTGCTGGCCGAGCCACTCACCCTGCCCAACGGCCAGGTCACGCGCCTGGAGGCGCTGGTGACGGCCAGCGTGGAGCCGGGCAAGGGCTTCATCCGCCACTACAACCTGCGTCGCACCATCACGGTGGAGGCCAATCTCGACGACCCCAAGGACAACGCCGACGCCGTGAACACCGCCCAGGCCAACGCGCAGGTGCAGGCCGCCTGGCGCGAGGTGGCCAGCCAGTACCCGGGCATCGACCTGGAGTTCTCGGGCGAGCTGGAGGACATCCAGGAGAGCCTGGACGCGATGGTGCAGCTGTTCGCGCTGGGCGTGGGCCTGATCTTCCTGATCCTGGCCGCGCAGTTCGTGAGCTACTGGCAACCCTTCATGATCCTGGTGACCGTGCCGCTGGCCTTCACCGGCGTGACGCTGGGCCTGGCACTGACGCAGAACCCGCTCTCGCTCTACACGATGTACGGCGTGATCGCGCTGACCGGCATCGCGGTCAACGCGGCCATCGTGCTGATCGACGCGGCCAACGAGCGCCGTGCGCGTGGCATGGGCACGATGCATGCCATCGTCTGGGCTGCACGCCGGCGGGTGGTGCCCATCCTGATCACGTCCACCACCACCATCGGCGGGCTGTTCTCGCTCGCCACGGGCCTGGGCGGCAAGAGTCTGCTGTGGGGGCCGGTGGCCGCCAGCATCGTCTGGGGCCTGGCCTTCTCGACGCTGCTCACGCTCTACGTGGTGCCGCTGCTCTACCTCGTCTTCATGCGCCGGCTGGATCGCAAGCGGCCGGCGCACCATGAGGCGCCGGCTGCCGCCTGAGCGTCAGGAAGCGCCGCCCTCCGCCAACGTCGGATCGTTGTGGGCGGGGAAGTCGGCCAGCGGGCCCAGCAGGGCCGCATCGCGCTTGAAGAGCGGCGGGCTCTGCACATGGGCCAGCAGCAGCTCGGCCAGGGCCATCAGCGAATCGACGTGCACGCGCTCGTGGCCGTGCGAGGCATCGAGCCCGAAGCACACAAGGGCCGTGCGGATGTCGTTGCCGGCCTCCAGCGCCGCGGCGGCATCGCTGCGGTAGTAGCGGAACACGTCGCGGCTGTGCTCGATGCCGCGTTCGCGGCACAGCGCCAGCAGGTGGCGCGTGAGGTGCCAGTCGAAGGGGCCGGCCGAGTCCTGCATCGAGATGGTCACGCCGTACTCGCAGGTGTTCTGGCCTTCGGCCACCGTGCCGTTGTCGATGGAGATCAGCTCGGCCACGTCGCCGTGCAGCACGTGCGACGCGCCCACGCCCACCTCTTCCGAGATGGTGAACAGCAGGTGGCAGTCCACCGGGATGCGGGTGCCGGACTCGCGCAGCGCGCGCGCCACGGCCAGCAGGGCGGCCACGCCGGCCTTGTCGTCCAGGTGGCGGGCGTTGATGAAGCCGTTGGGCAGGAACTCGGGTGCCGAATCCACCGCGATGGTGTCGCCCACGTTCACGCCCAGGCGGATGAGGTCCTCGCGCGAATGGCAGCGTTCGTCCAGGCGCAGCTCCACGTTGGTCCAGGCCACCGGCTGGGTGTCGATCTCCTTGTTGAAGGTGTGGCCCGAGGCCTTGCAGGGCAGGATGGTGCCGCGGCAGGTGAGTCCCTCGTCACCATAGAGCGTGACGCGCGCGCCCTCGGCAAAGCGCGAGGACCAGAAGCCGATGGGCACGAGTTCGAGCCGGCCGTTGGGCTTGAGCTGCTTGACCATCGCCCCCAGGGTGTCGAGGTGGGCGACGATGGCGCGATCGGGGCTGTGGCGCGCGCCTTCGATGTCGGCCCGGATGGCCCCGCGCCGGGTGAGGCTGTAGGGGATGCCGAGCTGTTCGAGTTCGTTGGACACCTTCACGACGATCTCGTCGGTCATGCCCGAGGGGCTGGGCGTGAGCAGCAGGCGCTGCAGCACGTCGAGCAGGTAGTCGCGGTCGATGCGGGGGGCGGTCTTTCGGGTCACGCGCTCTCCTTCAGGTCAGGCAGGGGCGCGGCGCGGGTCTGCGGGAAGAGCAGGTCGATGAAACGCTCGGCCGTGGGCTGAGGCTCGTGGTTGGCCAGGCCGGGGCGTTCGTTGGCCTCGATGATGGCGTAGGCGGTGCCGCCCGGGTCGGGCACCATGAAGTCGAAGCCCACCACCGGGATCTCCAGCGCCCGCGCGGCGCGCTCGGCCACCTCGCGCAGGGCGGGGTGGAGCTGGTCGGTCACATCGTGGATGGTGCCGCCAGTGTGCAGGTTGGCGGTCTTGCGCACGGGCAGCACCACGCCGGCGGGCAGCACCGTGTCCAGGGTGTGGCCGGCGGCGTGCACGCAGCGTTCGGTCTCGGCATCCAGCGGGATGCGGCTTTCTCCGGCAGTGGCGGCCTCGCGCCGGCGGCTCTGCTTGGCGATGAGCTCGCGCACGCTCGTCTGCCCGTCGCCGGTGATCTCGGCCGGGCGGCGTGTGGCGGCGGCCACCACCTGGTAGTCGATCACGACGATGCGCAGGTCCTGCCCGGGCACCAGCTCTTCCATGATCACGTCGTCGCAGTGGGCGCGCGCTGCCTCGATGGCGCGGCGCACCTCGTCCGGCGTGCGCAGGTCCACCTTCACGCCGCGGCCCTGTTCGCCGCGGGCCGGCTTCACGACGATGCGGCCGTGGCGGTGCAGGAAGGCGGCCACCTGGGGGTCGTTGCGCACCAGCGCCTGCTCGGGCAGGCGCAGCCCGGCGGCGTCGAGCACCTTGCGCGTCACGCGCTTGTCGTCGCAACGGCTCATGGCCACCGCCGAGGTCAGGTCGGTGAGCGATTCGCGGCAGCTCACGGTGCGCCCGCCATGCGTGAGGCGGAAGAAGCCGTGTTCGGCGTCCTGCAGCTCCACACCGATGCCGCGACGGCGCGCCTCGTCGATGAGGATGCGCGCATAGATGTTGACCTCGGCGCAGTCGTCGGGCCCGGTGAAAAGCTTCTCGTTGATGGGGTTCTTGTGCTTCACGCAATACACAGGCACCCGCTCGAAGCCCAGCTTCTCGTACAGGGCGATGGCATGCTGGTTGTCGTGCATCACTGACAGGTCCAGGTAGCGTCGCCCCTGCGAGCGGTAGTGGTGGGCCAGCGCGCGCACCAGCGCTTCGCCCACCCCCGGGCGGGTGGCCTGCGGGTCCACGGCCAGCGACCACAGGCTCGCGCCCTGCTCTGGGCAGCCGCAGGCACGCACGTGGTCCACGCCGGTGACGGTGCCCACCACCTGGTCGCTCGCCTCGTCATGCACCACGAGCAGGATGACCGCCGGATCGCGCTGGCCGTCGGTGAGGTAGCCCGGTCGCAGCGGCACCATGCGGCAGGCGCGGTAGATGCGGTTGAGCGTGGCTTCGTCGTTGGCGCGGGCCTCGCGCAGCGTGTAGCCCTCTTCGGGCAGTGGCTCGATGCGGTGGCGGCGCAGGTCGAGGCGGTAGGTGTGCGAAGGGTCGAGGAAGAGGTGCTGCGGCGCCACCGCGATGGCCACGTGCGGGTCACGGATGTACAGCGCCACGTCGCGCCGCCCTTCTTCCTCGCGTCGCAGTTCGTCGGCCAGCGCCTGGGGGCTGGCGAAGGTCTGGCCCAGCAGCAGCCGGCCCCAGCCGCAATCGACATGGGCTTGCGGCTGCATGGCGCCGAGATCCACATGGGGCGGCGGGTCGCCCCAGTGCTTGAGGCTGGCCATCTGGGCCGGGTCCAGCGGGTTGTGCGAGGTGATCATGGTCTTGTCTCCTGCCAGCCTCACAGGCCGCGCGATTGCAGCCACAGCTCCAGCAGGGCCACCTGCCACAGCTTCGAGCCGCGCAGCGGCGTGAGGTGTTCGCCCGGATGGGCCAGCCAGGGGGCCAGCGCCTCGGGGCGGAAGAGGCCGCGCTCGCGGGCAGCGCGGCTGTTCAGGGCGTCGCGCACCGTGTCGAGCACCGGCCCGTCGAGGTACTTCAGCGCGGGCACCGGGAAGTAGCCCTTGGGCCGGTCGACCACCTCGCGTGGCAGCAGGCGGCGCGCGATGGCCTTGAGCACCCCCTTGCCGCCGTCCTTGAGCTTGTCCTGGGCGGGCAGACGCCCGGCCAGTTCCACCAGCTCGTGGTCGAGGAAGGGCACGCGGGCCTCCAGGCCCCAGGCCATCGTCATGTTGTCCACGCGCTTGACCGGGTCGTCCACCAGCATCACCGTGCTGTCCAGGTGCAAGGCCTTGTCCAGCGCCGTGGCCGCATCGACGGTGGCGAAATGCCGCTCGACGAAGGCGCGGCTGACGTCGCCGGTGTGCCAGCGCGGCTCCACCGTGGCCTGCACGGCGGCGTGGTCGCGGTCGAAGAACACGCGTGCATAGTCGGCCGCGGGCTGGACGCTGGACGCCAGCTTCGGATACCAGTGGTAGCCGGCGAAGACCTCGTCGGCACCCTGGCCGCTTTGCACCACCTTCAGGTGGCGCGACACCTCGCGCGAGAGCAGGTAGAAAGCCACGTTGTCGTAGCTCACCATGGGCTCGCTCATGGCCGCGATGGTGTCGGGCAGCACCTGCAGCAGGTCGGGCGTGGGGATGCGGATCTGGTGATGGCCGGTCTCGAAGCGCTGGGCCACCAGGTCGGAGTAGCGGAACTCGTCGCCGGCCTCCCCGCCACCGTCCTCGAAACCGATCGAGAAGGTCTGCAGGTCGCGCTGGCCCATCTGTGCGAGCAGCGCCACGATGAGGCTGGAATCGACGCCGCCCGAGAGCAGCACGCCCACTGGGACGTCGGCCACCATGCGACGGCGCACGGCGGTGCGCAGGGCGTCCTCGACGAGGGCTTCACGTTCCACGTCCTTCAGTGCGGCCAGCGCCGGGTCTTCGCGCACCGACAGCGTCCAGTAGGTGTGGTCGTGGCGGGTGCCGTCGCGCTCGAAGGTGGCCACCGTGGCGGGCGGCAGCTTTGTCACGCCCTGCACGATGGTGTGCGGGGCGGGCACCACGGCGTGCCAGCTCATGTAGTGATGCAGCGCGATGGGGTCGATGGCGGTGTCGATGTCGCCCCCAGCCAGCAGCGCGGGCAGGGTGGAGGCAAAACGCAGTCGCTTCGGTGTGGCCGCCAGGTAGAGCGGCTTGATGCCGAAGCGGTCGCGCGCCAGGGTCAGGCGGCCGCTGTCGCGCTCCCACACGGCGAAGGCAAACATGCCGTGGAAGCGTGTGACGCACTCGCGCCCCCAGGCGTGGAAGCTCTTGAGCACCACTTCGGTGTCCCCGTCGGAGAAGAAGCGGTAGTCGAGGGCCTCCAGCTCGCGGCGCAGCTCGCGGTAGTTGTAGATGCAGCCGTTGAAGACCAGGGTGAGCCCCAGCGCGGCATCGGTCATGGGCTGCTGGGCCTGCTCCGACAGGTCGATGATGCGCAACCTGCGGTGGGCCAGGGCGACGGGGCCCTGCTGGAAGAGGCCGGCGCTGTCGGGGCCTCGGGGTTGAAGGATCTCGCCCATGCGGGCGACCGTGCCGGGGTCGGCGGTGGAGGTGCCGAAATGCACCTCGCCTGCAAAACCACACATCGGTGTGCTGCCTCCGTGGAAGTGGAAGAGCCGACCGACTGTGCCCCAAGAAGAGGTTCAGATCAAATCATCTGCATTTAACTGCACGGCTGGGTGCGACATCCTGTCGTCAACTTGCACGATCTCGATTTGCTGCTCTCCCGCATGAACGCTGGCGATGCGCCGGATGCGCCCTGCCCCCAGGGTCAAGTCGGGTTGACCGTTGCCGATATGGTGACGAGCATGTTTGTGATCCGAACCGTGGAGTGGTGTCGATGAGTTGTCGTCGTTGGGCCCTGGCGGCCAGCCTGGTCATGGCCCTGGGAGGTTGCGCCGCGCCGCCGGCGCCCGTGGAGCCCGCGCCGCCCGCCCAGCCGGATCGCCCGATCGCGGCACCCATGCGAGTGTGGGTGCTCACCTCCTCACATCAGCTTCTGCAGATCGATCCGGCCCGTCCGCAGCAGGTGCTGCAGCAGGTGTCGCTGCAAGGCCTGGCGGAGGGTGAGTCGATCGTGGGGATGGATTACCGCGTCGCCCGCGGCCAGCTCCATGCGCTGAGCGACCAGGGCCGCCTGTACACGCTGGACCCGGCCCAGGGGCGGCTGCAGCGCCTGGGCGCGGCCGACTGGCCGCTGCGCCTGGACGGCCGCGCCATCGGTTTCGACTTCAACCCGGCGGCCGACCGCATCCGCATCGTCACCGAGCGCGGCCAGAACCTGCGCGCCCACCCCGACACCGGGGCGCTGGTGGATGCCGACCCGGCGGCCGAGGGCTTCCAGCCCGACGGCGTGCTGCGCTACGCCGAAGGCGACCCGAACGCCGGCCGCACGCCGCGCATCGAGGCCGCAGCCTACACCTACAACAAGCAGGACGAGAAGCTCACCACCAACTACGCCATCGACGCCGGCCTGGGCCTGCTGGTGCGCCAGGGCTCGCTGGAGGGCGTGCCGCCGGTGGTGTCGCCGAACACGGGCCGGCTCTTCACCGTGGGCTCGCTGGGCCTGGCCACGCCGCTGCGCCAGGTGTCCTTCGACATCGCCGACCTCGACAACACCGCGCTGGCCGCGGTGACGCTGCCGCGCGAGCGATTGTCACGGCTAGTGCGCATCGACCTCGACACCGGCCGCGCCCGGATGGTGGGGGTGATCGGCTCGGGCGAGCCGGTGCGCGCCCTGGCCATCGAACCCTGACGAGGTGCCGGGATGTGCTGGGTGAATCGGATGGTGCTGGGAGCTGTGGTGGCGCTGTGCGCCCCGGCGGTGTCTGCGGCCGAACTGCGCGTGAACGTGGGCGATGCCTCGGGCCGCGCGCTCGACGACGCCGTGGTCGCCCTGCTGCCTCAGGGCGCACCGCCGCCCTTGCCGGCGGGGGCGCAGGCGGTGATCGAACAGCGTGCACGCCAGTTCCATCCTCGGGTGACGGTGGTGCAGACGGGCACGGCGGTGCAGTTCCCCAACCACGACACCGTGCGCCACCACGTCTATTCCTTTTCGCCCATCAAGCCCTTCGAGATCAAGCTCTATGTGGGCACGCCCGCCCAGCCCGTGGTGTTCGACAAGCCCGGCACGGCGGTGCTGGGCTGCAACATCCACGACAACATGGTGGCCTGGGTGCATGTGGTGGACACCCCGTGGTTTGCCATGACCCGTGACGGTGCGGCGCGCATCACGGACGCGCCTGCGGGCGCCTACCAGCTGCAGGTGTGGCACCCGCGCTGGCCCGAAGGTCGTGCCCCGCATCGCCAGCCGGTCGTGCTGGACGCCCGGGGCGCCGAGGTGTCGGTGAAACTCGAGGTGGCGCCCTGATGGCCGCTGCGCCTGCCGTACGCACGCTGGCCGGATGGCTGTCGCGGCGCCTGAGCCGGCGCATCGTTGCGCTTTTCCTCGGGCTGCTGCTGGCGGTGCAGGCGCTGAGCTTCCTGGCCACGCGCGAAAGCGTCTCGCGCAACGCCCGCGAGCAGATCGCGCAGGAACTGCAGCTTGGCGAACGTGTGTTCCGTCGCCTGCTCACCCAGAACGCGCAGAAGCTCAGTGACGGCGCGACGCTGCTGGCCGCC
>Ga0114986_1000237_pt1 | contig 15326 bp, 22 predicted proteins | sample Shrwel1BS1Day17_FD_96988 | JGI IMG/M metagenome (GOLD analysis project Ga0114986, IMG submission 96988) | Subsurface microbial communities from deep shales in Ohio, USA - Utica-3 well 1 S-1-Day17 | ecosystem: Environmental > Aquatic > Deep subsurface > Shale gas/oil reservoir > Produced... | reverse complement strand
GGCCCGAAAACGGGCGCCAACACGCCAAAATAACGAGAAATCGGCGGCAAATTCAGCGCTGGTTTCATCATGTGAATATTCACGCATCAACTCGCTCTGTGGCGAGGGTTATGCAGACCTTCCCTAAGCGCGATGCACCGAGATAATTTCTCGGACGTTGTTCGGCCTGGCGTTTTTGCAGCCCGGCATCGATGAGCGCACTGACCTGACCCGAGATGCTGGAAGAAGAATTGAAGTCCATCATTTTTTCTCTCCTTCCACCACCCAAGGCAAGTCATCCTCCATGTCGGCGAATGGGTGTGCCAGAGGATCAGGCGTTGCCTTCATCCCACGCACTGGCGGAAACTTCGTCTGTTCGTGATGTGCCAGCATGGCATCGGTCCAGCACGTCACGATGGCATCGATAACGCGCAGGGCTTGCTCTTCGGAATATTCCCCAAGTGGTTTGTCAAAGCCAATTTCGCCTGCTGACTCACCGAATGCCTTGAGGCACCTCTTCATGGAGGCCAGCTCGATATCAGAAGGATCGATCATGGGAACCTCCTTCATATCGACTCGCCCATCGAGCACGCGCTGCCAGTTCCCGTACATCGCATGGAAGACGTCCTGACATTTTTTCGAGCAGAAAACCCAGTCGATTGGGTAGCGCCGGGGATGGCCCACACCGTGACGGTTGTCGGTGTGGCCGAAACCCCGGGCCTGTCTGTTGCAGACCCAGCATTTCATTAACCCTCCTTACTGAGCCCAGCTCGGTTTGCCCGAGACAGGTGCGCGCCCGGCCTGTGCAAGAGCACTGCTGGCAGGAGGTGCTTGATAGGTCGCAGCAGGACGTTGAGCGGCAGGCGATGACGCACGCGGATAGTCGGCCTGGTCAGGCTCCACGGCAATCTTCACCACGTTGCGAAGCTCACCGCGTCCGTCCTTTTCAACATCAATACGTGCCACGAATTCAATGCCATCGAGCTCGTTGAAGCCTTGGATGCGACGTGCGGCTGACGCTTGGGGAGAGTTGTCCTGCGGCTGGATATTGCGAGCAGAATTCAGGACAGCACGAATGAATGTGCGCCCCATGTTTCCCCAGGCAGGTCCCTTAGAGCTGTGCAAGCCGACGTTCGACCACATCTTGCGACGAGCGTATTCACCGTCCAGAATCACGAACTCGCAGGCAAGGAAGATGCTCCCCGTCTCAAAGCTCTGGGTTGCATAGCCACCCGTCCAGCCTTGACTGGCATCGTCATGGCCACCCGGCTTGATCGTCATTCGCACCGGAGCCACCGTGCCCTTGGGGATCAGGTCAAATGATTGTTGTTGTTCGGCATCGTTGAAATCGTTCCAAGCGGACATGGTTTACTCCTTGTTGTTTTGAGGTTGGGTTGCTGCTGCGCACTTCTCAATGAGCGCGAGCAGGTTTGGGGGTTCGAGCATTTCGAGCTGGCCCGAACGGTCTTTGGCTGGAAAGCCATAGGGGTTGAGCGTGTGCGTCACGAAGGCGCGATAGGGCGCACCGTCTTCGGCCTTGATCTCGGCCAACGTCACAACTTCATCGACGATGCCGGGCAACTCGGCAGCCGTCTTTGAGCCTTCGATTTGCGGGACGAACACCTTGCGGTTGAAGTCATCGAGGCGTTCGTCCAGGATGGCCACGAACACGACGTGCTTGCCGCGAGCGTGTTGCAGATGCATCAGCGCACCGAGCATCTCGCTACCCAAAAGGCCATAGGCACCACGGGTATCGGGTTTGCCTGTTCGATCAGACATCGCCTGCGGCTGAGTCTTGGCCCAGATCAGTGCCAGGCGTGCCAGCACAGTGATGCTGTCGACGAAATAGCAGTCGTACTTGGTCAACTGGCTCGGATCACCGTATTGCCCACACACATGCGCGTAGTGCGCCTGCGAGTAGGGAGCTTCCGGGGGCAATGCAGGGTTCGGCCCTGCCAAGAACACAACAAGATCACGAAACTCCGGCCAGGTGGTTGGACGAACGCAGTCCCCTCGCCAGTCTTTGACGGCCAGGTCACCAGCCTCAAGATCGACGAACAGCGTCTTGTCCTCCGGCAGCGTTTTGAGCTGCGTGGTTTTTCCAATGCCGCTCTTGCCAAGAAGAACCAGCTTGACGCCTTTTTTCTCGCGCAGGCGTTGATCAGCGGTAATGATCGGAAGTGCCATTACGCCACCTCCCGCATTTCTTGGGCAACGGTCGGATTCCAGAGAATCTGGTACCCGCTGTGTCCATTGCGCGAATATGGCATGGCCTCCGCCCAGGCTTCACCGATCTCGGTCAACTCCCACTCATCGCGCTCATTGCGCACTTGCAGTCCCAAGTTGGCCAGGCGCAGGTTGGTGGTCTTTGCTGACAGGCCAACCAGCTTGCCAAGTTGAGTGGCATTCAAGGAGCAGATCGGCTCGTTGGCTGCAGGCAGCGCACGGCGCAATGTCTCAATGGCCAGTCCGGTGTTTTCATGGATGCACGTGAGGGTTGCAGCCATGGCAATGCCTGCTTTCACACCTGGAACTTTGGCAACAGCTTCACCAATCAAGAGCAACGATGTGACACGGTCTTGCGTAGGTGCGGGCAATGCAGCGATTGCGGGCACAGCGTAGGAGCCAGTCTTTCGGATAGCAGGCAGGACCTCGTGAGTGACCCAGCGCTTAAAGCGTTTGGCCTCTGCTTTTCGGCTGCCTAGCACCAGAGCGTAGAGACCGGGCTCATTGACCGTGGTCATCTCTTGGACTCCGCCAGGGGTGTGAATTGAGTTCACACCCTTTTCGTCGTCATCGAGTCGCTCGAGTGCCTTGCGATCAAGGCTGATCGTTGACAGCACATCAGCGGCAACAAACCATGGCTCACCTTGTGCATCAGTCACGATGCGCACTTGTCGACCTTCAAAATCAAATGGGGCAAGTTGCTGATTCATGATCAGACCTCCGAGTCAGGGGAAATGTGGAAAGAGGGCTTGCCTGCCTCGACGGTGCGGGCATCGGCAAACTGCTGCTGCAATGCAGGTGGCCAGTTCGTGTACCGGGACTCGGGCACAGACAACTTGATGTCGAGGTAGCTCTCGACAGCCTCACCAGAAGCGACGATTCGCTCGGCGATGGTCTTGAGCTTCTTTTGATCCCACGAGACTTTCTTGGGCAGGTCAAACTTGACGTGCAGCCCTTCGGTCTTGACGTGAGAAGTGCCAAAGTCACGGCCAGAGGCATGCAGGCTATCGCGGCCCTGTGCACCAAACCGCTGGTCGAGAGCACCATCGAGCTTTGCGCGTGCTGCCTTGAGCCAAGCGATCGCCTGATCAAGGTTGGTGTCAACTTCGACCAATTGCTGCGCAGGCAGATTGGCAAGTTGTGTGACGGACATCTCAGCGATGTCGGCGGGGAAAATGGACAAATCGTTCATGTCATCCTCCCTTCAAGCCATGGCCCGCTCAGACGTCGAAACGTGCAGAGCGTTGTGTTCGAAATCGAATACGCCTTCGAGCGGGTAGCTCACGCGTTTGGACAATTTCAAGTACTTGGGGCCACGACCTTCACAGCGCCAGCGTTGAAGCGTTTTGGGGCTGATGCCCCAGCGCTGGGCCAGTTCGATTTCATTGAGCACCCGCCGATCTCCGGGTGACAGGGTGTTGATCGCCTCTTGGGTCGATCGGGTGAGTGTGGTTGCCGTTGCTGGCATGGAATACTCCTTTGACGTTGTTGAGGAACAGGTGTCATTGGAGATTTCGGGTGGCGAACATACGAGGGACCAATTGGCGAACCACGCGGAAACTTCTGGTTCGCCAATGGATCGCCACAAATGAAAACGGCGAGCACAAAGCTCGCCGTTGATGTATTCGCCTGAGGCTCAGGCAGTTAGTTGCTGTTGTCCGGATGTTCTTTGACGGACGCTGTCAGGTATGTCTCCGTCCGACCCAAAGCGGACATTTAGGAGCGAGCAATTCGGTTCCCAGATGCTTTCTTGATCGTAAAAAAGTCACCTAACTAAGAGAATCCAAAACTGAATTGAGATCAGCTCCTGAAAAATGCGGATGCGGAGATAGAGCTTCATACGGCAAACCTTGTCGATTAACCCAATGCGTTGTAAAGCCAAACCAAGTCGCACCCAACGCATCCCATGCATTGCTGGATACAAAAAGCACTTCATCTTTGTTGACCGGAATGACTTGTTGAACCAATCCGTAGCTCTCAGGAGAAGTCTTGAAAAGACGAATCGAATCGACAGAAATGAGATGATCTAAAACATCCTCCATCCCTGCGCTCTTGACAGCTGAATTCAGCATATCCACGCTGCCATTTGAAAGAATGGCTGTTGTGAGACCCATGGCTTTTATTTTTTGAAGCACCGCCAAATTTTCTGCAAAGGGCGTGAGGTGCGCATATTGCTGCATCAGTTTTTCAACCTGACCCGAGTCCCGGCTAAGTTTGAGTCTGTCTAGCGTGTACTCCAATGACAAGCGCGTCAGTTCCCAAAATGGACGGAAGTATTGACTACCTGATGCGTTGTGCGGATCTGACTGAGTGATCAACCGTGTGTATTCAATTTGCTTGTCGCGCCACTTCACCGCGATATCAGCTCCTTTACCGGGGTAAAAATCTTCAGCCAGAACTTGGATGGAGTAGACGTCAAATAATGTGCCATAGGCATCAAATACAACAGCTTTTATTTTCATGAGATTTTTCTCGATTGGGATCAAACCACTGTCTTGGCATCTTGGCCAAACAAAATTGACTTGGCGTTTTGGTCGACGGTAGGTGCTGTGTTGATTGACTTGGCAATCTCATAAGCTCGCTGTGTTCCTGGACGGTGCTTAATCCGTTCAAACCATGACGCAAGGGCTGGGAATTGACTCATTTCCTGGCGCTGACGCTCATGCGGCACGACCCAAGGATAGGCGGCCATGTCAGCGATCGAGTAGTCGCCGCATATGTACTCACGGCCATCTGACAGATGCTTATTCAAGACGCCATACAAGCGGGAAGTCTCTTTGACGTACCGATCGATGGCGTAAGGCAATTGCTCAGGCGCGTACTGCACAAAATGATGGTTTTGACCCGCCATGGGGCCTAAGCCGCCCATCTGCCAAAACAGCCATTGCAAGCATTCATTTCGACCACGCAAATCTTGAGGAATAAACTGTTGAGTCTTGTCTGCCAAGTACAAAAGAATGGCACCTGACTCAAAAATACCAATGGGTTCACCCCCGCCCACTGGTGAGTGATCGACGATCGCAGGTATGCGATTGTTGGGAGAAATCTTCAAAAAGGCGGGAACAAATTGTTCGCCCTTGCTGATGTTGATGGGTTTGATGTTGTAGTCAAGGCCAGACTCTTCCAAGAACAGCGTGACCTTATGGCCGTTTGGTGTGGTCCAGTAGTAAAAGTCAATCATGCTTCATGCCCCTGCGGTTTTGAGACGCTCGTTGGAGGGGAACAGCATTTTTCGTGCATCCTCATCCACTTCGGTTTTGAAAGCAAACTTGGTCTTCAAGGCTTCAGCGCGTTGAGCCGCTGGGCGTGCGTTGATTTCGTCAAGCAAGCGTTTGACGTGAGGCAGTTTGACCCAAGCATCAGCGCCCAGAACAAATGGTGCAACACGCGCCCAGCCCCAAACCGACATGTCGACAATGGTGTACTCATCGCCCATCATGTAGGGCTGATTTGCCAAGCGGTCATTGATCAGGTGCCAATGACGCCAGGCTTCAAAGTCATAGCGATTCACTGCGTATTCTTTAGGCTCTGGCGCAAAGTGTTTGAAGTGAACGGCTTGACCACAGTAAGGGCCGATACCTGTGGCCACAAACATCAGCCATGAATACATCTCAGCTTTGTTGCTTGGCGTATTTGCAGGCACAAACTTACCCATCTTTTCAGCCAAATAGAGCAGCATGGCATTGCTGTCAAAAACTCGAATGTCGTCGTCCAGCATGGCCGGCGTCTTGGCGTTGGGGTTGATGGTCTTGAAGGCATCAGCGTGCTGCTCACCTTTGCGCGTGTCCACCGGAATGAGTTCGTAGGGCTCACCGGTTTCTTCCAGATACAACGCGATCTTCAAAGGGTTGGGCGAAGGATGGAAATAAAACTTGATCATGACGGATGCCTTTGTGCGTGTGGATGATTTAAATGAATGCCAGCCAAATACCGAGCGGCAGAAACGCCAGGCTCAACAAGTGTCCGACGATGACGGTGGAAGCCACTTTGTTGGGTTCCACCTGAAATTTGTCAGCGAGCAAGAAATTGAAGACTGCGGGTGGCAAGCATGCAAACAAAATCAAAGCTCCGCGCTCCAGCCCTTGCAAGGGAATCAGCCAAAGGGTCAAAAAGACAGCCGCGACTCTGAGTATCAGGATCAGAACACCTGACTGAACGCCCACCCAAGCGTCTGCAACTTGGCTGCTGGCAAGCCTGGCTCCTAGGGACATCAACATCATCGGAACCAGCACACTGCCAATCATGGTGCAGGATGTTTGAAACCAATCAGGTAGAGACAACTGCAGTTGCGAGCTGGCCACACCCAGCACCGTTGCCCAGACCAGTGGGTTGGCATACACCATGCGCCAGTCAACTTTGCCGCTCATCACGCCAGCGCCCAGCGTGAAATGCAGAATGTTAGAGATCACTAACAGGACCACTGCTGTTGCCATTCCTTCCGATCCATAAGCCAAGGCAATCAAAGGGATGCCAATCGGTCCAACATTGGTGAACATGACACAGGGCAAGAATGCTTGCTGTGTTGCGCCTGAAAATTTCGCCAATGGCCAAGCGATCACTCCGCTCAGAATAATCAATAGGATGGAAGCCCCAGTAAAGGACAGGGCTGAAATCGGGTCAAACGATTTGGCAGACAGCGAAATAAAAATCAACACAGGCAGTGCCACGTCTACAACCAGTTTGTTGGCCCCCCCTAGGTCTGGTTTAGCTCGGCGGCTGTACAGAAAGCCAACCAACACCAGGGAAAAAATGGGGAGCGTGATAGATGCAATTTTTGAAAACATAGATCCTGATTCGGTAGATGCACTCTCAATTCCTTGCATTGTCTTGTACTTGATGCAACAATTCGTACATATAAATTTGCTATTCGTACAAATGGACGCCCCTCGCTTAGATCGACTCACTGCCTTGCTAGAAGGACTCAGCCCAAAAGTTACGCTAACCTCAAAAGCGAACGGGTTTTCGCTAAACATCATCAAGACAGGGACACCTGAGCTTTCCTTGGATAGCTCATCAGCCACTCATCTGGACGCCTTGTCTTTGTTGGCTTGCCCTGCGGAACACTCGCTCTCAAAGACCCTCGAACCCGATCAGCATTGCTTGATGAGTTTTGAAGTTGTTTTTGATGGCCCCATGGGACCGGGCTTATTAGCTGAGCTGTCTCAGCCAATCTCAATCAATATGAAGGACGCCGATCCATCTCTCGTGCAAGTCATGACATTGATTGCCAATGAAATGCAGACTAGTCGTTGTGGCCAACCGCTTTTTATGAACCGGGCAGGCGATATTTTGCTGATCAGTTTGATGCGCCACCTGACATCTCGACCTCAGCAAGACTCAGGACTGTTTGTTGCATTGTCAGATCCACGAATTGCCAGAAGTTTGGTGGCCATGCACACTAAGCCTGCTCACCCCTGGACCTTGGAAATTTTGGCTAACTTGGCAGGTATGTCGCGGACATCGTTTGCCAATTACTTTAAAGACGTGATGCAGGTGTCACCTGGAAAATATCTGGAAAATTTGCGTTTGGCCATTGCACGGCAACTGATGCAGACAGGCATTGGGCTCAAACAAATTGCTACACGAACTGGCTATGCTAGTCCGTCTACCCTTTCCAGAGCCTTAGGTCGTGGCGGATGAATAGCGACAATGGCTGATCAAGGGCTGACTTTTGTTAGGTAGTTTTACACGACATCGCTATCGCTCTGGTCTCGACATTGAGGCGGCCAAATGTTCAGGTTTGACATAGGCTACAAACGACTGCCTCAAAGAAGGCTTTCAATTTCCGCTTCTGGCCGTTTGCAGTCAAATCAAGCTGAACCAAATCACACAAAGGCAAGCATCTTTTTCTGCTCCTCCCACTCCCGTGGCAGAGGCTCATGTCGGCCACGGATCGTCTGAAGATTCAGATGCCTGGGCTGCACGCCCTCCAAAATTGCCTCAACGATGTCTGGAGCCAGGCTGGTCATGCGAAGGACCTCCGCCACCCACCCGGGCTCCAAATTGAAAGCGCGCGCCAGATCCCTTGCCGTCGCATATTTGCCATCCTCAAGTAGTCGTTGCCAGTGGAACGCTTTGCCCAAGGTCTTGATCATCGGGATGTCCACGCCACCAGACATCACGTTGGACATCGTTCCCGACGGCGGCGTAAGCAACTTTCTGTTTTGCTTGCGCCGGATCTTGAGAGGGATCATCGTCACTCTTTGACTGTCCGTCATGAACTGACAACTCTTGCCGTCAACATCGATTCGAACGCTGCGCAACCTGGGGTTGCCTTGATAAGTCTCAGTCGTCATGCCATCACCTCCTGCGCATATTCCTTGGCTTCTTCCACATAGGGGTGGGTCACGATCTCAGGATCCAGACCGATCCAGCCATCCTCACGCCAATGGATGTCCAGGCTGCCATCCCTAAAGTTCACGCGCTCAATAAGTAGTTGTGCAACGCGTTGCTGCTCAGCCGGGAAGAGTTGTTTCCACACATCCGCGATGCGTCGCATGGACACCGCCACATGCTCTTCTTGTAGATCTGCGCCTGCGCTGTGTCGCAAGCATGAGCGCCACACACCAATTAATGGCTCTGGCTCCATGAGCGCCAGCTCGATCTCATTGAGCACTGCTCCTTCAATTTCTGCCGCAGGCAAAGCCCCCAGGCTCTTGGTTTTCCCGTCTTGCGTTGCACCAGCTGAGCGCCGCCTTTCCAAGTACGGCACGTAGTACCGATACATCCGACCATTTTTTTTCTTGGTGTAGTGATGGATCATGCGTTGCCCGTCTGGCGCAAACAGCAACCCACCCAATAGCGCTGGGTAGTCCTCCTTGCGCTCTCTCGGCCCTTGCTTGCGACGGTTCACAAATGCATGCACTCGATCCCATAGTTCCGACGACACAATGGGCTCGTGCTGCGCGGGATAGAACTCACCCTTGTGACTGATTTCCCCAAGGTAGATGCGATTGCGCAGCAGGGAAAACAGATACTGCTGATCGATGGGTCGCCCCTCTCGGTGCTGACCCGACTGGGTCACCCATGACTTGGTAGTGTGACCTTCGATATCCAGTTCACGAACCAATCGCGCTGCCGAACCGTGCTCTGCGTACCGGCTGAAAATGTCTCGCACCAGCGTAGCCTCACGTTCGTTGATGACCAGTTTTCGATCAACGACGTCATACCCGAGTGGAGGCGTTCCGCCCATCCACATGCCCTTGGCTTTGCTGGCTGCGATTTTGTCTCTGATGCGCTCACCCGTGACCTCACGCTCAAACTGAGCGAAGGACAGCAGAATGTTGAGCGTGAGTCGCCCCATCGATGTTGTCGTGTTGAACTGCTGCGTGACCGATACAAACGAGACGTTGTTGCGGTCGAACACCTCCACCAGTTTGGCAAAGTCTGGAAGGCTACGCGTGAGGCGGTCGATCTTGTAAACCACCACAACGTCGATGCGCTTGGCTTCAATGTCCTGCATCAAACGCTTGAGCCCTGGTCGATCAATGTTGCCGCCGGAAAATCCTCCGTCGTCATATGTGTCATCCAGCGCCAGCCAGCCTTCATGACGTTGGCTGTTCACAAACGATAGGCCCGCATCACGCTGAGCCTCAAGGCTGTTGTACTCCTGATCCAGCCCCTCTTCAGTCGACTTGCGCGTGTAGATGGCGCATCGCTTTTTTGGGATGAATGATGGGGTAGCGGCGTTTGTTGTTCGTGCGTTTCTCATGCAGCCTCCTTCTTGTTGGACTTCAATCCGAAGAAGGCAGGTCCCGACCAAGGGCAACCCGCGATCAGGCGTGCAATCGCCGACAGGCTTTTAAAGCGCTGCCCCCGATATTCAAAATCGCGCACGCCACGCACAACGACTTTATGCTCCTGGTCGTCATAAAAGCGGGTGAGCATCGTGCCAGGCAGCAAGCGATCTGCATCACCTTGCATGCGCTTGGGCAGTAGCCCTGTTTCGCCGATTTCCTCCAGCTTTCTTCGCGTCGTTGGCTTGAGAGATCCGAATGCTTTTTCTTGAATCTTGTATGCCAGGCGGGACTCAAGCCAAGTCCGGTGATGGTGCTGCGGTCTCTCGTCAAAGTGCTCATCCCATAGAGCCCAGATGTCGCGCATTGACAGGTGCGCCAGCTGCCCGACCTGTGCTGCGACCGAGATGGTTTTTGATGGTTGTGCGTGTGTCGTCATATGCAAACTCCTTGTTAGTGATCGGTGTTTGCATTCACGCTCTTCTGGCCAGCGAAGCCAAGTGAAACCTCCCTACTGTTGCGAATAGGTGAAGGATTCCGCGCCGAGGCCTCGGCTTCGCGCAGCCGTAGCAGCGCCACGGCGATTAGATCAACGACTTCTTGCTGCGGGTGTCTGGGGGCTGGGCCAGCCCCGAAATTTGAGATGTGTTTGTTGTTTTGCATGATTAGCGTTCCAGTAGAAAACGCTTGTCATGCTATGGGTCATCCCCCCTCCAAGTAACTACTTTCGTGGAGATGAGTGGAGGACGCGCAAAGTCCGCTAGTTATTCGAATTCGTAATCGCGGGGTTCGTCGTAATTTCGCTCGCGACAGACGATTCCTTCTTCGCGCATCTTCTTGATGAAGCCTGGCCCATCACCCGTGAGATGACTTCCATCGTCCTGCTTTCCATTGTGGCTAGAGCCAGCGGTCAATGGCGAACCAAACGTTTCCTTGTGCAGCTTCAAGCATTGACGCCCCACGCCTTGCCCCTTGCACCCCTCTAACCCTAAATTGGTGATGTGGTAGTAATCATCGCCATCACACTCTCGGTAGCTCAACAGGATGGACCCACACTTCTTCCCATCTTTTGTCACAAGTATTTCCGATCCATCGGTGACATCAATGTCGTACTGCTGACCCGATTTAGACGTGAACGAAGTGGTCGTCATTGATCGTTCCCCATGAACTTGTCATAGCTATCGAATGAGCGTTGATCGTTCCAAGAGTTATCCCATCGGCGGGGCTCGGCATCTTCAAGTATCAGCAATGTCAGAACACGGTCACGCACGCCGTAGCTGTGCTTGAACTCTTGAAGCTTCATGTACGGCTGCTCCCCAACGCACCAGACGGAAGCAGACATATCAATACCAGTCCACTCCTGGGCGATGGTTGGATCGGCAGCTACGGTGTCTCGCAACGGCTCCACTGGGTCGCTCAGTCTACGAATGCGTGTGTTGCTGAGTACAGCACTTCTGCTGCGCCATTCGTATTTGAGAAACCCGTTGTCCCAGTGCAGCAAGATGGCTCGCTTTTCTGTGTACTTGATGAAGCGAATGCACAACGCTTCAAACGAGACGCCGAATGACTTCGCAAGTCCACTGAGAAGGTGCAGGTCAACGTCCTGACTTGTAATCCGCTCACGCAGTACATCCCCTGGCATCAGAAGGTTGCTTGCGAAATCATCCGCCTCGCGCTCGATGACGCCTGCACTTTCCAAGCTCAGATGCACTGCTGCTTTGTCGCAGTTGAATGTGCGCCGCTTGGCTCTGTGGAGGACAAAGTGACCCAGCTCGTGTGCGATCGTGAAGCGACGACGTTCAGGGCTGGCATCCTCATTAACGAAGATGCCCCATTCGGTTGGATCGTTCGGGTTGCACACCAGCATTCCCTCTGAGCTTCTCACTGGAGACGCCATGGGGGGCTTGATGATCTTGACGCCTTCTCCGTAGGGAGTGCCAGGCAACCCCTCTCGAACCATGTCGAGGTCTGTGTACGCAGCCGTCTCCCCACTGGCCACGCGAATCCATCGCAGGATGGTGTTGGCTGCCTTGCTCGGGGTCAGTTGAGCGCTGTCACTCAACTCTTGGTTTCCTCTTGCCCCGCAGTTGGGAACATCAGTTTGAGGGCTTGTTGATAGCGCTGCTTTTCTTCTTCCGTCATGCCAGCGTACTGGCGAAAGAAGGCCACGTCTTCAACGGATGCTTGGGGAACCTGCTCATTTGATTCGTTCATCAGGTCCTCCATCGTGACCCCCAGAACCTTGGCCAGCAGATGAATCCGCTCGGCAGAAGGGCGTTGCCCCTCCTTCATTTCCAGTTCCCAGATGTACGCCTTGGTACAGCCAACGGCGTCGGCTACCTGCTGCAACGTCAGCTTTTTGGCCTCTCGTAAACGCCGTAAACGCGCTCCTAGGGTCGATGCCATGGAAAAGCTCCTGTCTGAATCAAGTCAGCCTCAAAGTATAGCACTGAGATACACATTCACCCAGATGTTCTACGTAGTTTGACAAGCGGAAATAAGCGGGACACAATTACGCTGTATCTCGCCACTTTACTTTGACGGGGTATTTGTTTACCACCCGTCGGCCAGCGCCAGCATCCCCTGCACGCAGAACACCGACATTTCATAAGGACCAAGAAAATGAAAAAAACCTTTGTCGATGTGCTGCTGGAGCTGCCCGTAGACAACACTCTCCAAAACTTCCTGGCAGCTAACGGTCTGCCGTTGCCCGACGATCTGTCTTGGTCGGATGGCCAAGAGGTCACCCGGACCGTAATTGAAGCGATCCGGACATGGCCAGACGAAATTGCTCGAGACGCGCTCATTGCCAAATTGATGGCCAGTGTTGCACTTGGGGATGCGGCTGGTAAACAAGCGATGTTCCAGGTTGCAAGGCAGGATGGCGTCGCCCTTATGGGGCTCGTTTCCAACCAAAGCGATATCCATCGTTCGTTCTGGCTGTATGTGAATTACCCAGCACTCTTTGACCTGGCCGGTGACGTTGACTTCTTCGAACGCCATGGATCACAGGCTCAGCAGAATGAACTTGGGGTGAAACGCAAACCCGACACGTCTGAGGCAGCCTTGCTCGGAATGCGGCAGTCCATCTCGGCGTTCTACCAGCGAGAGTTGCAGTGCGGTGACGGCAGCGTGGCTTATGTCCTAGAGCGCTCCCCAGATGTCTACCTGTTGACTGTTCATGTGAAGGACCTGGCGATGTTGCGCCTCGAGTTCGAAGGCTCGAACCTGACTCGCCGCGTCGGCAATCCCAATATTCACATGGTGCTGGAGTATTCAGCCAAGACCGGTGTCGCCCGCTCACTGGTCAAAGGCGGAGTCAAGTACCACACCATGCTGCTCGAGGCCTTCTCAGAGCACCTGCTGGGCGTCAAGGTGGAGGCCCACCGCATCAAACCGCCCACCCTTGATCTGTCTGCACTCCGACTGGGTTTCGATGTACCTCAAGCCTTGACGACCGACGGCTTCATGGCTGTTCAGGTCAAGACACTGTCCCTGCTCAGCCCACATGGTGATCTCAAGATCGAATGCACCGCAACAGCATCAAGCGACCAACAGTGCGTGACCGAATTGATCGCTGAAGCATTCCCCAGCGAGAACCCGCTCAAGCGCAACTGGCAGATCAATTCGGCGCACATCAATCTGTACTACCCCCCACAGCCGGGCAAGATGCGATCCAAGGTCATCACCATCGAGATCACCCGCAAAGGGCGGCTGAACCTTCACAAGTTCGACGCCAAGATGCAAGCTCAACTGGAGGGCTACCTCGTGACCCTTGGCATCCTTGATGCGGGTCAAACGCTCAGTGCCAACGAGCAGCAACCCGGTGAGGACGCATTTCAGTCCGAACCGGCGTTCCAGGAGTGAGCGTGACTGCGCATCACGCATGGTCATTGGTGTGCCGCTTGTTCGCTGAGGGAACGCCCGTATTTCGGTACGCGCTGTCTCCGAACGAGCTTGCGGCATGCTCACTGCTAGGCTCCGCTATAAAGCCTGCTACCGTCAATCAGCAATACGCACTTTGCCCATACTGCAACTTGCATCGGGGGCAGGTCGTTGCTGATGGCAAGGGGGGCAGACTTTGCCAATGCCCTGAATGCGGTCCGATCCAGCTCGAGCCACAGGACATGGCAGCCGTCACGCTCAACGAGGATTGGTTGCGACAAAGATTGCGCATGGCAATGGAGATCAACAGCCGCGATGGAATCGATCAAGTCGGTCCTGGCGTCTGGCGGCTAGGCGATGCACGACAAGGACCTGTCATTCTGGCTCGCAACTTGTCCGGCTTGGTTCACGCACCGGCGACCCTCGATGCGCTGCGAGTCAACGCCTCTAGGTTGCGGGTGATCACGCCCAAACCTATCGACCAGACCGCACACCCATTTGCCGCTGACATAGATTGGCTACCGCTCCAGGAGCGGTTTGCCTTTTACGGCGGCGGAATCTCATTTATTGCCCCACAGGGCCAACGCCCCACAGAAACGCAACGTGAGCCCGCTAAACCGGTTTACGGCCCCTTTGCTGAGGACTTCCGCTCGGTGCTGTTACCAGAGCTTGGCCACATCAACCTCACCGAGGCTCAGGCCTCCGTTTTTGGGTCGCTTTGGTCGTTCAAGGGTGAGCCCATGCGAGCCGAGCGAATCATGGAGCGCGCCGGTTTGCAAAGCGACAAACCGATCGATGTGTTCAAGGTGAAGTCACGTGACAAGGGAAAAGCTGGAGCTGACCTTCCGTTGATGGCTTATAAAAAGTTGGTGGTCACTCAGCAGCGGCAAGGTCTCTACGCGTTGCCTTGTGCTGCGGAGTGACTACTTTTTCGGGCATTTTCTCAACGCGTTGTGTGTGACAACACACAAACCACATGGTTTGCCTCAGCAAGTCGAACGCAAAACCTTCGTATGCGACACACGCATAAGTCATTGCCACATAAGGCGTTCTGCGTGTGCCACTTCGTCAGTGTTCGCAGAAGTTTTGTGAGAAGAGAGAGCGGAGTATGAGATTCGGGGGCCGTTACCGGCTCGGATGCTGGAGGGGCATGGCACACGTAGAATCGCGCCGGACCCCGCACCAACTTGCGGTCGCCAAAATGAAAACGCCCAACTGAGAACAGTTGGGCGTCTTGATATGGTGGTGTAGTCCCCTACTAGAAAGAACCTTCCTGCCTCACCGGCGAGGACACCGTAGGCGAGATTATATACGATGCGGAGGTCCGGGTGGACGTTGGCTGTCTCCGCGCATTTCCGACCTTCGATAGCTTGCGCGGCCACGGTCAGCGCCCGGGGTTCTTGACCTTCAGATGGCGGCATGAATAGCGCTGCTGCCCCCAGGACACGGCAAAGGTTTCGGAAACCTCGTACCAGTTGCCGCCTGGATGACCACCGCCGT
>Ga0114986_1000236_pt1 | contig 15362 bp, 12 predicted proteins | sample Shrwel1BS1Day17_FD_96988 | JGI IMG/M metagenome (GOLD analysis project Ga0114986, IMG submission 96988) | Subsurface microbial communities from deep shales in Ohio, USA - Utica-3 well 1 S-1-Day17 | ecosystem: Environmental > Aquatic > Deep subsurface > Shale gas/oil reservoir > Produced... | reverse complement strand
TGCTGGACCTGCTGCGTCGGCAGAGCGATCTGGTGCCCGGCTTTTCCGTGCTGCACGGCGATGGTGTCGGCGCCCAGGCGCCGCTGACCACGGCCATGGAGCAGGTGCAGGGCCGCGCGCGGCGCGTGTTCATCCAGATCGCCATGCGCAGTGACGACGTCGCGTTGCTGGTGGAGCGCCTGCGCACGGCGATGCAGGCACCACAGGTGTCCTACTGGGCGGTGCCCCTGCAGGCCTTCGGGAGACTGGCATGAGGCGCGTGCGACTGCGATCCCTGCTGGTGGTGGCCTGCGTCGCTGCCCTGACGCACGCGGCGCCAGCGCAGGAGGTCCTGCCGGTGGCTGCGCTGGTGGCGCCGCTGGCCCTGCCGCCGCTCGAGCCCACCCGTGCATTGATCACGGCCTTGCCCCAGGTCCAGGCGGCGCGCGCTGGCGTCGATCTGGCGCAGGCGCGCGGGCGCCAGTTGGCGGTCGGCGGCTATGAATGGAACCTCCGGCTTGGCGGACAGGAGCGCCGGGAGACCGCGGGGCCAGTCCACGCCGAGAGCGATGTGGCCATCGAGCGATCCGTTCGCTGGGGTGGCAAGGCCGAGGCCGACAGCAACCTGGGGCAGGCAACGGAGACGGCCGGTCGCCTCGCCTATGCCGACACCTGGCATGAGTCGGTCCGTGGTTTGCTGAAGGCCTGGTACGACTGGCAGCGTGAGCGTGGCATGGCGATGGTGCAGGCCCGGCAGCTCGCTGTGGTCCAGGAGCAGCTGCAGGTGGCGAGCCGCCGCGTCAAGGCCGGCGATGCCCCGCGCATGGACCAGCTCATGGCGCAGGCCGAACTGGACCGTGTCGAGGCCAGCGCCCAGCAGGCGCGCAGCCGCGAGCAGGTGCAGCGGCAGGAGTTGCTAAAGCGTTATCCCGGTGTTGCGCTGTCGGAGGTGCCGGCCGCGTCGTCGCCGGACCAGGTGCAACTGCCGGGTGAGCCGGCGGCATGGCTGCAGCGCATCCTGGCCGACAACCACGAGATCGAGCTGGCCGAGGCCGAGGCACGACAGGCCCGCCTGCGCAGTGAGCGCGCCCGCCTCGAAACGCGGCCGGACCCGTTGCTCGGTGTGCGGGCAGCGCGGGAGCGCGGCGGCCAGGAAAACGTGGTCGGGGTCTACATCTCGATTCCGCTGGCGGGCGAGTACCGCGAAGCGCAGCAGCGCGCATCACTGGCCGAGGCGCAGGCCGCGGAGCAGCGCCTGATGCAGACACGCCAGCGCGTGGAGGCGACGGCGCAGCGCACCGTGCTGCAGGCGGCCAGCGCACTGGACGTCTGGCGGCGGCTGTCGGCGGTCCAGCAGGCCATGGACCGGGTGGCGCAACTGGCCGGCAAGGCCTATGGCCTGGGCGAGGTCACGTTGACCGAGGCGCTGCAAGCGCGACGCACCGCCCTGGAGGCGTCCCAGGCAGCCGATGCCGCGCGCTGGGACGCGCTGGAGGGCGTGGCCCGCGTGCTGGTGGATGCGCACCAGCTCTGGGCCGCCGAGGAAGGCGGCCACTGAGCCACTTCAACCCGCCTTGTTGCCCCGTTCAGGGCGCGGCGGGGTAGTCGGTGTAGCCCTTGGCGCCGCCACCGTAGAGCGTGGCACGCTCCACGGTGTTGAGCGGCAGCTTGTCACGCAGGCGGCGCACCAGATCCGGGTTGGCGATGAAGGGGCGCCCGTAGGCCACCAGGTCGGCACCCTCGGCCAGGGCCTGGTCGGCCAGCGCGCGGTCGTAGCCGTTGTTCACCATCCAGGCCGCCTTGCCACCGGCCGTGCGGTAGGCCTGGCGCAGCGCCGCGTAGTCGAACGGCCGCGCGCCCTGCTGGTGGTCGCGCGCCCCGCCGGTGGCGCCTTCGATGATGTGTACGTAGGCCAGGTCGAGCTTGGCCAGCGCGCGTACCACGTGCTCGAACAGCGGTTGCGGATCCGGGTCAAAGGCATCGTTGGCCGGCGTCACGGGTGACAGGCGCAGGCCGGTGCGTTGCGCGCCGATCTCGTCGCACACCGCCTGCATCACTTCCAGCAGCAGCCGGGCGCGGTGCTCGATGGGGCCGCCATAGGCATCGGTGCGCTGGTTGGAACCCGAGCGCAGGAACTGGTCGAGCAGGTAACCGTTGGCGCCGTGCACCTCGACGCCGTCGAAGCCGGCGGCGATGGCGTTGCGGGCGGCACGGCGGTAGTCGGCCACGATGCCCGGCAACTCGGCCAGTTCCAGGGCGCGCGGGGCCGAGGTGTCGACGAAGGTGGCGACACCGTCCTTGATCAACACGGTCTTGGTCTTGGCGGTGATGGCCGAGGGTGCCACCGGTGCCTGGTGATCGGGCTGCAGCTCGGTGTGCGAGACACGGCCCACATGCCAGAGCTGCATCACGATCTTGCCGCCGGCGGCGTGCACGGCGTCGGTGACCGTCTTCCAGCGCGCCACCTGTTCGTCGCTCCAGATGCCGGGCACATCGGCATAACCCTGGCCCTGGTGGCTGATGGCGGTGGCTTCGCTGACGATCAGGCCCGCCGTGGCGCGTTGCGCATAGTAGGTGGCCATCAGCGGCGTGGGCAGGGCGCCCGGGGCGCGGTTGCGCGTCAACGGGGCCATGACGATCCGGTTGGACAGCGACAGGGCGCCGGCTTGCACAGGTTCAAAAAGGGAAGGCATGAACAGACTTTCGTGACACAAGGAAAAACACAGGCGTCGAGCGTAGGGCGTTTGCGGAAGCCTTGCCTGAGACAGGACGTTGTCTTTGTGACAGGCCGGCGCGGCCACAGTGCGCGCGATCGCGGAGAATGCCAGCACCATGTCGCGCCCCACGCCGCTTTCTCAAGCCTCGCCGCTGTCACTCATGGGACTGGCGCTGGCCTTGTCGCTGGCCGCCGCCATCTCGCTCGGCGTCACCCGCTTTGCCTACGGCCTGCTGCTGCCGGTGATGCGCGCCGATCTGGCCTGGAGCTACACCCTGGCCGGCGCGATGAACACCGCCAACGCCGCGGGCTACCTGCTGGGCGCGCTGGCCACGCCGCGGCTGCTGCAGCGCCTGGGCGCCGTGCCCGTGCTGCTGGGCGGCGCGCTGCTGGCCAGCCTCTTCATGGGCCTGAGCGGTTTCTTCACCGGCGCGGCACCCTTGCTGCTGCAGCGCCTGCTGGCCGGTGTGGCCAGTGCCTTCATCTTCATCGCTGGCGGGCTGCTGGCCGCGCGTCTGGGCGCCTTGTTGCCGCAGCGCAGCGGCCTGCTGCTGGGCCTGTACTACGGTGGCACCGGCTGGGGCATCACCGTCTCGGCACTGGCGGTGCCGCAGGTGCTGACGGCGGCCAGCGCGGTGCCGCACGGCTGGGCCTGGGCCTGGTGGTTGCTGGCTGCCGTGTGCGGCCTGGCCACGGCGGTGCTGTGGTGGCCGGCATTGCACCTGCGGGCGCTGACGCCGGTGCCCGCCACCCATGGGGCTGCGGCACCAGCCATGCCGTTCCACTGGCGCCCCTTGGGTTTTGCGCTGGCGGGCTATGGCCTGTTCGGCGTCGGCTACATCGGGTACATGACCTTCGTGATTGCGCTGCTGCGCGAACAGGGCGTGACACCCGGCGCCGTCACCGGCTTCTACGCCCTGCTCGGATTGGCGGTGGTGGCCTCGGCGCGCCTGTGGGCAGGCCTGCTGGACCGCTACCGTGGCGGGCAGGCCTTGGCCATCCTCAACACGCTGCTCGGTGTCGCGACGGTGTTGCCGGCGCTCACCTCGGCCTGGGCCGTGGTCCTGGCTTCGGGCCTGCTGTTCGGTGGCGTGTTCCTGTCGGTGGTGGCCTCCACCACGGCGCTGGTGCGGCACAACCTGCCCACCGAGCAGTGGGCGGCGGGCATCAGTGCCTTCACCATCGTGTTTGCGGCCGGGCAGATCGTCGGCCCCACCATCGTGGGCTGGATTGCCGATGGCCCGGGCGGCCTGAGCCGCGGCCTGGTGTTCTCGGCGCTGGCGCTCTGGCTCGGTGCCCTGCTGGCCTGGCGCCAGCGTCCGCTGCACCACTGAGCCCGCACAGGGTGCCGGTGCACAATGCCGGCATGAAACGCGTCGTCAAATGGATCGTCATCGGGGTCGTGCTGCTGGTGCTGTTGCTTGCCGGCGGCGTGCTGGCACTGCAGCGGTGGATCGGCACCGACGACTTTCGCCAGCGCATTGAAGCGCAGGCCGGCTTGGCGTTGGGCGTGCCCCTGTCGCTCGGCCGCATCGAGGTGGCCCTGTGGCCGCTGCCGGCCGTGGCCGTGGAGCGCATCGCGGTGCAGACCCGGCCGGCGCTGACCGTAGAGCGCGTCGAGGTCCGGCCGGTGTGGGCCGATCTGCTGCGAGGCAAGGTGGCACCGGCGACGCTGGTGGTGCGCCACGCGGTGCTGCCGCAGGCGGGGATCGACGCGCTGCTGGCCGCCATGGACAAGGCGAAACGCAAGGACCATGACGAGGCCGGTACGCCGTGGCAGCTGCTGCCGCAGCGCACCGTGCTCGACGGCCTGACCTGGATCGACGCCAAGGGCGCCGCCATCACGGTGCAGGCCGAGGCGACGCTGGGCCCCGATGTCTGGCCGCAGCAGGTGCAGGGTCAGATCCTGCAGGGCCGCCTGCAGGGGACGAAGCTGGATTTGCAGCGGGAGGCGCAGGCGCATGCCTGGGGCGTCAAGCTGCAGGTGGCCGGTGGCAGCATCACCGGCCGGCTGGAGCTGCAGCTGCCCAAGGAGGCGGGTGCGGAATTCGCGCTCAAGGGCCAGCTCAAGACGCATGACGTCGAACTGTCGCGTCTCACGGCACCCGAGCCGACGCCGGCCTCACAGGCGGCACAGCCCCTGAGCGGGCGACTGGAGGCCAGCACCAGCCTGAGTGCGCGTAGCCGCAAGCCGGGCGCATTGGCCGAGGTACTGCAGACCCAGTCGACCTTCACCGTGCGCAACGCGGTCGTGCATGGCATCGATCTGGCGAAGGCGGTCAAGACGGTGGGTATGAGCCGCGGCGGCCAGACGCCGCTGGACACGCTGGCTGGCCAGGTCAGCACCCGTGGCCGGGCGATCGAACTCAGCAACCTGGTGGCCAGCTCGGGTGTGCTCAGCGCCACCGGTCAGGTGGCGGTGTCCCCCAGCCAGGCCTTGAGCGGGCGCATCAGCGTGGAGCTCGGTGGCGCCGTGGGCGTGCCGCTGGCGCTGGGCGGCACGGTGAGCGACCCGCAGGTCACGCTGACGCGCGGCGCCATGATCGGCGCAGCCGTGGGCACGGTGCTGCTGCCGGGCGTCGGTACCGGCACCGGCGCCAGTCTGGGTGACAAGGCCAGCGAGGGCTTGAAGAAGCTTTTTGGCAAGTAGCGTCCGTCCTTCAAGCGCAATGCGCTATGAAAACAGGAGCAATCTGAGCGGTTGCGCGGCGCCTCAGGTCTTGTAGCTTGGGTCCATGCGGTCGAGCTTGCGCAGCAGCGCTGGCCAGGCCAGGTTGGCGCCTTGGCCAGCGGTGGCGTTCTTCATCACGCCGGCCATGCCCTGCAGGATCTGAGGGTTGATGTGGACCAGTTCACCGCCGGCCTGGGCGTCGAGCTGGATGCGGCAGGTGGCTTCGAAGATGTACATGTTGAGAAAGGCGTCGGCAATCGTCCTGCCCACGGTCAGCAGGCCGTGGTTGCGCAGCACCAGGTAGTTGGCGCGGCCCAGGTCCGCCTGCAGGCGCGGTTTCTCGTCGTCGCGCAGCGCCACGCCTTCGTAGTCATGGTAGGCCAGGGAGCCGAGCACGAAGGTGGATTGCTGGCTGATGGGGAGGATGCCGCACTTCTGCGCGCTCACCGCCACGCCGGCGCGCGAGTGGGTGTGCAGCACGCAGCCGGCGTCGTCGCGCACCGCATGCACGGCGCTGTGGATGACGAAGCCAGCCGGGTTGACCGGGAAGGGTGATTCGCTGAGCTTGTGGCAGTGCTGGTCGACCTTGACCAGGCTGGAGGCCGTGATCTCGTCGAACATCAGGCCGTAGGGGTTGATCAGAAAGTGGTGCTCGGGCCCCGGGATGCGCGCGCTGATGTGGGTGAAGACCAGATCGCTCCAGCCGTAGGCGGCCACCAGCCGGTAAGCTGCGGCGAGGTCACAGCGCAGCTGCCATTCGTCGGCGCTGACGACTTCTTTCAGCGAGGGGATGTGCATGGCGTCTCCTTGGTGTGCAGCGTGGGCCCGGAGCCGCTACTGTCCGCCAAGGCGACGTAAAGATCAATGTGGCTGCAGTCGCGTCTGGGACGCCACCAGGCCCTGCTGGCGGAACTCGCTCGGGCTCATGCCGGTGTGCTCACGGAACACGCGGCTGAAGTGCGAGGGGTTGTTGAAGCCCCAGGACAGCGCGATTTCGGTGATCGGGCGGGTCTGCGCCATCGGGTGCAGCAGTTCCCGCAGGCAGGCCTCCAGCCGCAGGTGCTGGATGTGGCTGGCCAGCGTCTGGGCCTCGTCGGCGAAGGCGTTGTAGAGGTGACGCTTGCTGCAGTTGAGCGCCACAGCTATGCGGTCCACTGTCAGGTCCGGGTCGCGCAGGTGCAGCGCCACGTAGCCGCGGATGCGGTCCTTCAGCGCCTCGCGCTGCGTCAGCTGCGTTTCCTGCCCCGACAGCTCGATCAGCGACATGCGGACCAGCTGGGCGATCAGGTCGCCGGCGCCGCGCGCGGCATCGGCGCTCATGTGCGGCAGCTCCTCGAAGGTGCTGCGCATGGTCGACAGGGCCACGCGCGCGATGCCGCTGGCGCCACCGACCGGTCGCGCCATCAGGTTCTCCAGCCGCAGGCCGCGTTCGACCATCTGGGCCTTGGGCAGCATGACGATCAGGTGCTCCACGCGCTCCGGGTTGGCCACCGCGTAGCTGCCGGTGGTGTCGTAGATGGTCCAGGCGCCGGGGGCGACCCAGGCCTGGCGGCCCATCTGCTCCACGCCGGCGCGGCCCTTCATCGGCGCCACGATCTTGAGGTAACCCTCATCGCTGGCACGCACCATGTCCTCGGTGCGGATGACGCGGTGGCGGTTGGCCTCCAGCTTGGTCAGGATGAGGTCGCCGGCACGCACGCTGGCCATGTGGCCGTCGAAGTCGGTGTCGCCGTAGAGGTCGGACTCCAGGCCGCCGAACTGCTTCCAGACCCACTCGCGCCAGATCGGCGCGCGCTCGCGCGGCGCGAAATCGTCCGTCGAGACGGCGCTGGCGGCGGTCATGCGGATCTCCGGAACAGGCGGCGGGCAGTCATGGTCCGAGGATTATGGGCGCCTGTGCCAATTCCGGGGCGTGGTAGGGATACAGGGTAAACCCGGATGCTCATGCGTGAAGCGTCAACTACTTTGTGCACGTTCAGCAAAGCCAGGGCCCGCAAGGCTACCTAGCATTACCTGTCCAATCCCGGAAAGACCCTTCCACTGGAGACAACATGATTCAAAAAACCAAACGCACCCTGCTCAAAGGCGCTGCCGCCACCGTCGGCGCCGCCACCTTCGCTCCCCAACTGCTGGCCCAGCAGAAGCCGGTGCGCATCGGCTACGCCATCGCCCGCACCGGTCCCTGGACCGGCGGCGCGCAGGTCAGCCAGGAACCGAACTACCTGCTGTGGGCCGAGCAGCAGAACGCGGCGGGCGGCCTGGACGTCAAGGGTGTGCGCCGCCCGATCGAGCTGATCAGCTCCGACGACCGCAGCGACATCGAGACCTGTGTCCGCTCCTATGAAAAGCTCATGGGCAGCGACAAGGTCGACCTGGTGCTGCCGCCCTGGGGTTCCAACGCCAACTTTGCCGTCGCGCCCCTGGCCAACCGCTTCCAGTATCCCTTCCTGGCGCCCACGGCCCTGTCCAAGCGTCTGGTCGAGATGAAGCTGCCGTACTTCTTCCTGTTGCTGCAGCAGCCCAAGCCCATGTGCGACGCCCTGGTCGACATGCTCAAGGCCAACAACGTCAAGACGGTGGCCGTGATCTACGTGGACGACCTGTTCGGCCTGGAAAACTACGCCGCGCTCAAGGTGGCGCTGCAGGGCACCGGCATCCAGATGGTGGAAGACAAGAGCTACCCGGGCGGCGTCAAAGACCTGTCGCCGGTGCTGCGCTCCATCAAGGACAAGAACCCGGATGCCTTCATCGGCTTCACCTACCCGCCGGACACCATCCTCGCCAGCAAGCAGGCCAAGGAGATCGGCTTCAATCCGAAGTACTTCTATGCGTCCGTGGGCACGGCTTTCCAGCTGTACCGCAACGTCATGACGCCCGCCGGTGCCGAAGGCGTGCTGGGCATGGGTTCGTGGAACGGCAAGACCAGCCCCGGTGCCAAGGCCTACTTCGACGCCCACACCAAGAAGTTCGGCGGCAAGGAGCCGGACCGCTGGGCCAGCGGTGCCACCTGGGCCGGCCTGGAGATCCTGACCAGCGCCGTCAAGGCGCATGGCCTGGACCGTAAGGCCATCCGTGACTTCATCGCCAACACCACCCACAAGACCATCCTGGGCGACATCAAGTTCGTCGGCAGCGAGAACGTGGGCACCCCGGGCACCGTCGGCCAATGGCAGAAGGGCGAGTTCGAGGTGGTGTGGCCGCAGAAGGTCGCCACGGCCAAGCTGATCGCCAAGCCGGCGTGGTGAAGCCCCCCTGAGGCGGCCAACTTCTGAATAAGTTGCCGCCTTCCCCCCAGGGGGACGCCGCCAGCGGCTAAGGCTTTGCCGGTTCCGCGGCGGCCCCGATCAAGGCCGGTGCCTTGCGGCCCGGCCTTCATCCCTCCTTACCCCTGATCTTTTTCTGTTCCCATGTCATTCACTGCCTGGATCGAATTGATCGCCTCCGGTCTGATCACCGGGGGCATCTATGCGCTGGTCGCGCTGGGGTTGAACCTTCAGTACGGCCTGATGCGCATCCTCAACATCGCCCACGGGGAATTCCTCATGGTGGGCGCCTACCTGACCTGGCTGGTGCAGACGCAGTTCGGCCTGTCGCCGCTGCTCATGGTGCCGGTCGCCTTCATCGTGCTGATGGCGTTGGGCATGGTGGTGCACTTCCTGTGCTTCCGACGCCTCACCGCCACCTCGCCCAACCTCGACGTCTTCGAGGCGCGCGGCCTGATGGTGGCCTTCGGCCTTATGTTCCTGGTGCAGAACTTCGTGTCCTGGATGTGGGGCGGCGACCTGCGCGGCTACGACTACCTCACCGAACCGGTGAAGTTCGGCGAGATGCAGTTCGCGGCCAACAAGCTGCTGGTGTTCTTCCTGGCGCTGGTGTTCGCCGGCGCGCTCATCGTGCTCATGCGCATGACGCTGCTGGGCAAGGGCGTGCGCGCGCTGATGCAGTCGGCCATCGGTGCCCAGCTCATGGGCATCGACACCAAGCGTCTGCACCCGCTGATGTTCGGCATCGGCCTGGGGCTGTCCGGCATTGCCGGGGCGCTGCTGTCCATGGCCTACACCATCACGCCCTACATGGGCCAGCCCTACACCGTGACGGCGTTGATCGTCATCACCTTGGGCGGCTTCGGTAGCATGGGTGGCGCGCTGATCGGCGGCCTGTTCCTCGGCGTCATCGAGGCGCTGGGCATGCACTTCACCAACCCGTCTCTGAAGGCGCTGCTGTCCTACGCGGTGTTCATCGCCGTGCTGCTGCTGCGCCCCGAAGGCCTGTTCACCCGCAAGTCGCGTAAAGCATGAACTCCCGTCAAATCCTCATCCGCGACGTGCTCGTGCTGCTGGCCTTTGCCGGCTGGGCCCTGGCCCTGCCGCATTACGCCAGCGAGTTCGTCACCTCCATGGCGCTGACCTGCCTGATGTACGTCGCCCTGTCCTCCAGCTGGGGCCTGTTCTGCGGCAGCACACGCTACCTCTCGTTGGCCACCTCAGCCTTCTTTGGCATCGGTGCCTACACCACCGCCATCCTGCTGGGCCAGTTCGGCTGGGTCGAAACCATCGCCATTGGTGCCGGCATTGCGGTGGTGGTGGCCATCGTCATGGGGGCGGCCGTGCTGCACCTGCGAGGCACCTACTTCGCGGTGCTGACGTTCGGCATGACCGAGCTCATCCTGCATGCCGTGACCTATTTCGAGAAGTCGGTCACCGGCACCGTGGGGCGTGTGCTTACGGTGGTGCCGGAGAACCAGGTGATCTACCTCACCGTGCTGGCGCTGGCCGTGCTGGCGGTGGCGGTGTCCATCTGGGTGCGCCGCACGCGCTTCGGCCTGGCGCTGATGGGCATCGGTGCCGACGAGCAGCGCGCCCAGACCCTGGGCGTGAACACGCGTCTGGTCAAGATCGCCGGCTTTGCACTCACGGCCGCCTTTGCCGGCGCCGTCGGCGCTGCCATGGCGGTGCGCTGGACCTACATCGACCCGCACACCGTGTTCAACCCCTTCATCGGCTTCCAGACCGTGCTGATCACGCTGATCGGCGGTGTGCTGACGCTGTGGGGGCCTCTGCTGGCGGCCATCATCTTCAGCGTGCTGGCCGAGTCGCTGCGCCTGCAGTTTCCGCAGATCTACCTGATGTCGCTCGGCCTGCTGCTCATCCTGTGCGTGCTCTACCTGCCGGGGGGCCTGGCGTCCCTGCGTTGGGCCACGTTCAAGAGCTGGTGGAACGACACCCGTGACTGGGCCAAGGATCTGAAGCGCGAACTCAGCGGCGAGAAGGAACGCGAGAAGCAGCGCGCCAAGCGCCGCGAGAAGGAGAGTCATTTTGTCTGAGCAGGCAACCCCCTTGCTGGAGGCGCACAACGTGACCGTGCGCTTCGGTGGTCTGGTCGCCGTGGATGCGGTGAGCGCCAATTTCACGCCGGGTGAACTGGTGGGCATCATCGGCCCCAACGGCGCCGGCAAGACCACGTTCTTCAATGCCATCTCGGGTGTGCTCGCCCCCACCTCCGGGCGGCTGGCGGCGCATGGCCGTGACCTCACCGGGCGCGGCCCGCACCGCTTTGCCGCGCATGGCGTGGCGCGCACCTTCCAGACGCCGCGCGTGTTTGCCGACATGCCGGTGGCGGCCAACATCGAGTTCGGCCTCAAGTTTGCCGGCAAGCGCCGCCGCAAGTACCTGTTCTGGGGTGACGAGGTGGACGTGCCCTGGGCGCTGCGCGACGCGACCAGCATCCTGGCGCTGATCGGCCTGTCCGAGCAGGCGGCCTTGCCGGCGGCGGCCATCACGCCCTCGCAGCAGCGCCTGCTGGAGATCGGCATGGCCCTGGCCACACGTCCCAAGCTGCTGCTGCTCGACGAAGTGGCCGCCGGCCTGACCGAGGCCGAGGTAGAGGAGATGGCGCGCCTGATCCGCCGCCTGCGCGACGAGCTGGACCTGACCGTGATCTGGATCGAGCACGCGGTGACCACCTTGCTGCGTCATGTGGAGCGCGTCATCGTGCTGCACCAGGGCCGCAAGATCGCCGACGACACGCCGCACAACGTGGTGCGCAACCCGGAGGTGATCGAGGCCTACCTGGGCGACGAGATGGCCGAGCCCGGCAGCGAGCCGCAGGACGAGGAGGTGGCCGCATGATGTGGTACCGCGATACCCCTTTTGTGCTGGGTGACCAGCAGCGTGCCCACCTGCAGGTGCGGGGCCTGAGTGCCGGCTACGGCGCCTTCCTGGTGCTGCGTGACCTGCGGTTTGAAGTGAAGCCCGGCCTGACGGTGATCCTCGGCCCCAACGGTGCCGGCAAGACAACCTTGCTCAAGGCGCTGATGGGCCTGATCCCGCGCAGCGGCATGGTGCTGCTCAACGGCGACGACCTGCCCGAGAAGACGCACGAGATCGTGCAAGGCGGCGTGACGCTGGTGGCCGAAGGGCGCCAGTTGTTCCCGCAGATGACGGTACTCGAGAACCTGGAGCTCGGTGGCTGGCTGGTGGGCAAGGCAGAACGCACCCGCCGTATCGAGCAGGTGATGGCCGATTTCCCCAAGCTGCGCGAGCGCGCCGGCCAGCTGGCCGGCACCATGAGCGGTGGCGAGCAGCAGATGGTGGCCGTGGCCCGCGCCATGATGAGCCAGCCGCGCCTGCTGATGCTGGACGAGCCCTCGCTCGGCCTGGCGCCGCGCATGGTGGACGAGCTACTGGGCATCGCCCGCCGCATTGCCGACGCCGGCACCACGGTGCTGATGGTGGAGCAGAACGTGAAGAAGGCGCTGGCCGTGGCCGACCGCGGCTATGTGCTGGAACGCGGCGTGCTGGTGGCCAGTGGCCCGGCCAAGCTGCTGGCGCGCTCCAACGTCGTGCGCGAGGCCTATCTGGGCGCCGACGCCGCCGACAAGACCACTGCGGCCGATGCCGTGCATCGCCGCAAGAAGACCGCCCCTGTTTAACGAACCGATTCAGTCAAGGAGAAAACCATGTCCGACATGTCCATGCTCATCAACGGCCTCAAGGTGACGGCCGAGCGCGGTGCCACCTTCGAGCGCCGCAACCCCCTGGATGGCACCGTCGCCACGCGTGCCCCGGCAGCCTCGCCGGCCGACGCCGTGATGGCCTGCGATGCCGCCGCCGAAGCCTTCAAGACCTGGAGCCAGACCGGCCCGACCGAGCGCCGCATGCTGCTGCTGAAAGCCGCCGATGCGCTGGAGGCCAAGACACCGCAGTTCATCGAGGCCGTGGGCGCCGAGACTGGCGGCACCGCCATGTGGGCTGGCTTCAACTGCATGCTGGCCGCCGGCATGCTGCGCGAGGCCGCCGCGCTGACCACGCAGGTGGCCGGTGAGGTGATTCCGTCCGACGTGCCGGGCTCGCTGGCCATGGGCGTGCGCCAGCCGGCCGGCGTGGTGCTGGGCATTGCGCCGTGGAACGCGCCCATCATCCTGGCCACGCGTGCCATCGCCACGCCGCTGGCCTGCGGCAACACCGTCATCCTCAAGGGTTCGGAAAATTGCCCGCGCACGCACCAGCTCATCATCGAGGCGCTGCAGGACGCGGGTTTCCCGCCCGGGGTGGTGAACTACATCACCAACGCACCGGCTGATGCCGGCGCCGTGGTGGAAGCCATGGTGGCGCACCCGGCCGTGCGGCGCGTCAACTTCACCGGCTCCACCAAGGTCGGCAAGATCATCGCCATGACCTGCGCCAAGTACCTCAAGCCGGTGGTGCTGGAGCTCGGTGGCAAGGCGCCGATGGTCATCCTGGACGACGCCGACATCGACGATGCGGTGAATGGCGCCGCCTTCGGCTGCTTTGCCAACAGTGGCCAGATCTGCATGTCGACCGAGCGCATCATCGTCGACAACAAGATTGCCGACGAGTTCGTCAAGCGCTTCGTCAACAAGGCCAAGAACCTGCCGCTGGGCGACCCGCGCAAGCCCGAGCCGGTGGTGCTGGGCTCGGTGATCGGCATGAACACGGTGGAACATTGCAACGCGCTGATCGACGACGCCTTGGCCAAGGGTGCCAAGCTGGTCTGCGGTGAGAAGGCTACCAGCACGCTGATGCCCGCCACCATCCTCGACCATGTCACGCCGGCCATGAAGATCTACCACGAGGAGACCTTCGGTCCGGTCAAGTGCATCGTGCGCGTCAACGGGGTGGAGGAGGCGGTGGCCTGCGCCAACGACAACGAGTACGGCCTGTCGGCCGCGGTGTTTGGCGGTGACATCGCGCGTGCCTTCAACGTGGCGCGCCGCATCGACTCCGGCATCTGCCACGTCAACGGCCCCACGGTGCACGACGAGGCGCAGATGCCGTTTGGCGGCGTCAAGGGTTCGGGCATTGGCCGTTTCGGCGGCAAGGCGGGTATTGCCGAGTTCACCGAACTGCGTTGGATCACCATGCAGACCACGCCGCGCCACTACCCCTTCTGAAGTCGTGGCCTGGGCGGCCTTCGGGCCGCCTCAGGTGGTGCGGTAGACCCGGGCGGCATTCTTGCCGCCCTTTTTTACTTGGTACATGGCCTGGTCGGCATGCTCGCTGAGCTCGTCGGCCGAGGTGCCGTGCTGCGGGTAGACCGCGATGCCGATGCTCAGGGACACGTGGCCTTCGCCGCCATCGGGCAGCGGGATCGGGCGCCGGACTTCGGCATTGAACTTTTCCGCCAGCTGCAGCGCGGCCTGCTCGTCATGCACGTCCTGCAGCAGCACCACGAATTCGTCGCCGCCGATGCGCGCCAGCGTGTCCGAGGCGCGGATGCAGCGCTGGATGCGCCATGCCAGCGTCTGCAGCACCACGTCGCCGGCCTCGTGGCCGTGCTCGTCGTTGACGCGCTTGAAGCCGTCCAGGTCCATGTACATCAGGGCCAGCCGCGTGTGCTCGCGCACCGCCAGCTGCAGCGCCTGCGCCAGGCGATCGCCCAGCAGGGCGCGGTTGGGCAGGTCGGTCAGCGGGTCATGGTGAGCGCCATGCCGGTAGATCTCTTCCTGTTGCTTGTGCTGGCTGATGTCCTGGTGCGTGCCGTACATCATCAGCGGCTTGCCGTCGGGCGTGCGGCTGGCCACCTTGCCACGGTCCTGCACCCAGATCCAGTGGCCGTTCTTGTGGCGCATCCGCACTTCGCAGTCGTAGTAGGCCAGATCGCCGTTGAAGTGCTGCTGCAGCAACTGCTCGGACTTCGTCAGGTCGTCGGGGTGCGTGAGCCGGGCCCAGGTGGCAATCGAGGTTGGTGCCAGTTCGGCCAGTTCGTACCCGATCAGGCGGGTCCACTCGTCATTGAACGTCGTCTCGCCGGTCTGCACATTCCATTCCCAGGTGCCCACGCGCGTGCCTTCGAGGATGGCGGCCAGCCGCGCGTGTTCCACCACCAGTGCCTGGTTGAGCCGCCGCGCGGTCTGCTCGGCGCGCTGGCGCGCCGACACCAGTGCCCACACCAGCGCCGCCAGCACCAGGCTGAGCGAGGCCGCGCCACTGCCCACCACCAGGGGCAGCCGATGGTCCAGCTGTGAGAGCAGGAGGTCGGAGGCGCGGATGTGCAGCGTCCAGGTGCGGCCCATCAGGGCCAGCGTGCGCACGGTTTCGTGCCGGTGGCGCTTGTCGTCCGAGCCCGACTGCATCGTGTACATCAGGCTCGCGGGGTTCATCTGGGTACCGTCGTAGATGTCGAGCAGCAGATCGCCCGCCTGGTCACCCAGCAGCGCGTTCATGAAGTCGTTCATGCGGAACGGTGCATAGACCCAGCCTGCCAACTGCTGTTGTCGTTCCTCGGCGGTGGTGGTCGGCTGTCCGGCCCGGTAGATCGGGAAGTAGATCAGGAAGCCGGCCTGTTCGTTGATGCCATTCTCCTGCACCAGCCGCACCTTGCCGGACAGGCTCATCTCGCCCCTTTCGGTGGCCCGGTCCATCGCCTCCCGGCGTACGGCATCGGAATACATGTCGTAGCCGATGGCGCGCAGGTTGCGGCCCAGCTCCGGCTCCAGCAGCACGATGGCGGTGTAGATCGACCGCGGTCCCGGTG
>Ga0114986_1000235_pt1 | contig 15546 bp, 14 predicted proteins | sample Shrwel1BS1Day17_FD_96988 | JGI IMG/M metagenome (GOLD analysis project Ga0114986, IMG submission 96988) | Subsurface microbial communities from deep shales in Ohio, USA - Utica-3 well 1 S-1-Day17 | ecosystem: Environmental > Aquatic > Deep subsurface > Shale gas/oil reservoir > Produced... | reverse complement strand
CGGATCCACATAGTCGCCACGCCCATTTGGTTCAAACGCCATACTGCAATCCTTATCCAACTCGCTGTCACGTGTAATCGCGCGCTTGATAAGGCAACTGCAAATGACCGCATTGGGGTCGATAGCCGAAGGTCCGCTTTTTTCGGCGATAAGGCAATTCCGGACATTGCGGCAGGTGTGCCTCACCCCAGATCGAAGACATACCCCAGCGATCTTACGGTGCGCAGCGGATTGCCGCCGCCTGCGGCCTTGATCGCGCGGCGCAGGCGGCCGATCCACACGTCCACCGTGCGCTCGTCGATCGGAGGTTCGCGCTTGCCGAGGCCGCTGATCAGGTCCTCGCGGGTCAGCACGCGGTTCGGGTTTTCGGCGAGGAAGCGCAGCAGGCGGAATTCGTTGGGACGCAGCACGATCGGGGTGTCGTTCCAGCGCGCCTGAAGCGCGGCCATGTCGATCACCAGCGCGCCCAGTTCGAAGCGCCGTGTCGCCTGCCGCTCGCTCGCGCGCGATTGCAGCGCCAGCACCCGGTCGAGCACAGCGGTGCGGGTCAGGGGGCCGACGAGGTAATCATCCGCCCCGGCCCGCAGCGCGCGGCGGCGGTCCTCGGCGTCGTCCTCCTCCAGCACGATGGTGATGTGCGCATCCTCGGTGCGCGGGTCGGCGCGCAGACGGCGGCACATTTCCAGCCCCGCCAGCTCGGGCATGACCCAATCGACAAAGGCCCACATCGGCCCTTCGACCAGCCGCCGCGGGCCATCCGGCCCCAGCCGGTCGAAGGTGAAGCGACGCTGATCGTGGACGAAATCCTCAAGGCTTTCGCCGAGGTCACCCGTCAGGAAGATATTGACGACATCCATGTGCTGCTGCCCCGGTTTCTCCCGAGGCTTGGCGCAGGTGTGTGACGCGTTTGTGACTGCTTTTCAGTTGGGTGTAACAATCGGGACTGCGGCGGTCAGGACAGGGTCAGCCCCCCGTCCACCACCAGCGTCTGCCCCGTGATGTAGGCGCTGAGCGGCGAGGCGAGAAACAGCGCCGCGCCGGCCATGTCCTCGGGCGTGCCCATGCGGCGCAGGGGGATCTTTTTCAGGCTCGCTTCCAGCCGTTCGGGGTGGCCGGTCGTAACGCTCGTCAGCTTGGTCGGCACCAGCCCCGGGGCGATGCCGTTGACCCGGATACCGTCGCGCGCCCAGGCCTCGCCCAGCGTCTTGGTGAGGCTCGCCGCGCCCGCCTTGGACGCCGCATAGGCGGGCGTGCCGATGGTCGATTTGAACGCGGCGACGCTGGAGACGATGATGATCCTGCCCTTGGCCTCCGCCAGCGCGGGGTGGAAAGCGCGCGCAGCGTCCATCACCGAATTGAGGTTGATGTCGACCACCGCGTCCCAGCCCTCGCGGGTGAATTCCTGCCGCCCGTAGCGCACCGTGCCCTGACACAGCACCAGCACGTCGAGCGGCCCGAAGCTTTCCGCCAGCCTTGTCGCGGCATCGCGGTCGGTGAGGTCGAGTTGACGGTAATCGAGGCCGGTGAAGTCGCTGTCCTCGGCCTCGAGATAATCCCCGAAATCGGGCCGCGTGCCGGTGACGGTCACGCTCGCCCCGGCCAAGCGGAAGCCGTGAGCGATGCCGTTGCCGATCCCGCTCGACCCGCCGATGACGAGGATGCGCTGGCCGGTGAAGTCGAGCGGTTCGGTCATGGTCAGATGCTCCCCTAGATCGAACGGCTGATCACTTCCTTCATGATCTCGTTCGTGCCGCCGAAGATCCGCGTCACGCGGGCGTCACGCCACAGGCGGGCGATCGCGTATTCGTTCATGTAGCCAGCCCCGCCGTGGAGTTGCAGCGACGCATCGCACATTTCCCACTGGAGGTCGGTGTGCCACAGCTTGGCGGCGCTCGCCTCGTCGGTGGTGAGTTCGCCCGCCAAGTGCTTGCGGATCGCCCAGTCGAGGTGCGCCCAGCCGACTTGCAGCTTGGCTTTCAGGTCCGCGAGAGTGAACTTGGTGTTCTGGAATTCGAACACGGTCTTGCCGAAAGCCTTGCGGTCCTTGGTGAACTTCACCGCTTCATCGAATGCCCGCTGCGCCGCCGCCTGCGCGCCAACCGCGATGCTGAGGCGCTCCTGCGGCAGTTCCTCCATCAGATGCACAAAGCCCATGCCTTCCGCGCCGAGGATATTGGTCATCGGCACGCGGCAGTCGTTGAAGAACAGTTCGGAAGTGTCGGCGGAATGCTGGCCGATCTTGTCGAGATTGCGCCCGCGCTCGAAACCGGGGGTGTCGGCATCGACCAGCACCAGCGAAATCCCCTTCGCGCCCTTGTCCGGATCGGTCTTGGCGACCACGATCACGCAATCGGCGTTCTGGCCGTTGGTGATGTAGGTTTTCGAGCCGTTGATGACGAGGTGGTTGCCGTCCTTTTTCGCCGTGGTGCGGATGCCCTGAAGGTCGGAGCCTGCGCCCGGTTCGGTCATCGCGATCGCGGTGATGATGTCGCCGGTGACCATGCCGGGGAGGTATTTGGCGCGCTGTTCGGGGGTGCCGAGCCGTTCGAAATAATTGGCGGTGATGTCCGATTGCAGGGTGAAGCCCGCCGCCGAGCCGAGGTAGGACAGCTCCTCGGCGACGATGCAGTTGAACCCGAAATCGAGGCCGAGGCCGCCGTTTTCCTCCTTCACCGTCGGGCACAGCAGGCCCGCCTCACCCACCGCCTTCCACACCTCGCGCGGGACGATGCCCTTTTCCTCATGCTCGTCGAGATTGGGGGTGAGGTGTTCGGCAAAGACCTTGCGGACCGTGTCGCGGAAGGCTTCGTGATCGGCATTGTAGGCGGTGCGATAGGAGGTCGCGAGCATTGGGGTTCTCTCCGGGCAAAACGGTTTTGATTTGCCACGATTGAACAGCGCCGCTCGTCAAGGGTCAAGCGCGAAAGTGGGGGTGGTGCCGCGCCCGGTTGCGCTTGTGACCGAAGCACGGCGGGCGCGAATTTACATCTGTTTACTCGGCGGCCGCCCCCCGCTCCCCCTAAGGAGCCGCGAAGGCGAGAGAGGGCGCGCACCATGATCCTGCAAGACAAGACGGAGCAGCAGTCCGGAACCCGCGCAATGCCTCTGGCAATCGCGGCAGTCGGCGCGGTGCTGGTTGCCGGATGTTTTGCGATTGCCTATGCCCTTTCGCTGCAATCGTTTTAGCGGGAAATGACGAGGTGCCGTGATCGATCGAGTTGCCATCCGGAACAGTCGTCGCACAGTCGCGGGAACGGTCGTGGCAACGTGCCTGTTGATGGCATCGGCCGCTTCCGCACAGAATGACGACTTCATCGAGCACCGGCTGAAGGCGGATGAATCGCCCTTCACGCTGGCCCGCGATTATCTGGCATCGCCCGCAGGCCATCGCGCGATCATGCAGGCCAACCGCATCACCGATCCGCGGCGCATCCCTGTGGGCACGGTCATCCGCTTGCCGCGCAACCTGCTCGCCTATCGGCCCGTCAATCTCCGGGTCGAGGCCTTTTCCGGCGCGGTGACGATCAACGGGCAGCCAGCAACGCGCGGCATGGCCCTGCCCGAAGGCGCGGCGATCCGCACCGGCCGCAACGGCTTTGTGTCGCTGCGGGGCGAGAGCGGTTCGGTGCTGACCATGCCGACCAACACCCATGCCCAGCTGGTGCGTGCCCGCATCTACCGGCTGGACAATCTGCAGGACATCGAACTTAAGGTGCTGGGCGGTCGCGGCGAGGCGATCGTTCCCGGCCTCAGGCCGCGCGAACGTTTCAGGATCGGCACGCCGGGCACCGTAAGCGCGGTTCGCGGCACGACATTCCGGGTCGGGCATGACGAAACGGGCGCCCGGTCGGTGGTCGAGGTCGTGGAAGGCGCGGTGGCAACCGCGGCAGGGGCGCAGGAGGCGCTGACCGGCGCGGGCTTCGGCATTGCCGCCACGCCCGGCGGCCTTGGGGCGCAGGAACGGCTGGCCGCCCCGCCAGAAATCACTGCGCCCGGGGCCATCCAGACGCAGCCAACCTTGTCCTTCGCGATTGCCCTGCGGCCGCCGGCATCCGGACCCAGATCGCCCGCGATGCCGGTTTCACCGACATCATCGGCGAGACGATCATCACCGGGAGCGAACCGGCGACCTTCACCGACGTGGGCGACGGGCGCTATTTCGTGCGCGCACGGGTCATCAGCGCCAGCGGGATCGAGGGCAATTCGGAAGCCTTCTCGTTCCGTCGCAAACGCCTTGGCGCCACCGCCAGCGCCCAGCCTTCGGCGCTGGAAAACGGCTATCGCTTCGCCTGGCTGAAGGATGGCGAAGGCGAGACAACCTACGCCTTCCAGCTCTGGAACGCCGCAAGCCCCGCCGATCTGATCATCGATGAAATCGCTCTCGACAGCCAGGGCATCGTGGTGTCCGACCTTGCGCCGGGCGCCTATGAATGGCGTGTCGCGGCAATGCAGGTCGATGAAGACGGGCTGCTTCAGGTGTGGGGCCCGACGCAACGTCTGAATGTAACCGAATAGACGGTTCCGGGGGGCGGGAGCAGCGATGTTGAACCAGCGGCGCCTCGCGCGGGAATGGCTCGTGCTGCTGCTTGGCAGCGTGTTGCTGGCCGCACTCGCCGTGCAGGGCGAACTGACCCGCAAGCTTGATCTCTCGCAGCTCGATCTCGCGAGTTCGCTGGCCAGCCGGGAGCCCGCGCCCGATATCGCGATCGTCGGCATCGACGAACGCAGCCTCGCCCGCATCGGGCCATGGCCGTGGCCGCGCGAAACCCATGCGCGGCTGATCGACAACCTGCGCAAGGCGGGCGCCAATGTCGTGCTTTACGATGTGCTGTTCATCGAGCCGGGCGCGCCCGAGAGCTATGCCCTGCTGGCCGAGGCCATTGCCCGGCATGGCAAGGTGGTGCTGCCCTTCAGCTTCCTTCCGGTAGAAAACCGGGCCGAAGGGATCGCGCCAGAATATCCGCTGGCCGCGCTGGTCGATGCCGCAGCGGCGACGGGCCATATCGGAGTGGTCCCGGACAGCGACGGCGCGGTGCGGCGCTTCATGCTGTCCGTGATCAGCGAGGGCCAGACCTTCACGCATTTCGTCCCCGCGGCTTTGACGCTGGCCGATGGCAAGGAACGAAAGACCGCACTCCCTCCCGAAGGGCAGTGGCCGGTTGTGCCGTTCAACCCGCCCGGCAGCTACACGGTGATGCCGGCCTATTCGGTGCTGGACGGGTCAGTGCCGGCAGGCCTCCTGAAGGGGCGCACGATCATCGTCGGGGCGACGGCGGCGGGCATGGGAGACAGGCACCCGGTCCCCTCCGGCGGCATCGGGCTGATGCCGGGCGTGGAACTGCAAGCCAATCTGCTTGATGCGCTGCGATCCGGACGGCTGATCCGCGAGCTGGCGCCTTCCTGGGCGGTCGCCCTTGCCGCTTTCGCCCTGGTGATCCAGTTTGCGGGTCTGTGGAAGCTTCCGCCGCGATCGGGGTTGATGCTGTCGTTCGGCTTGCTGGCAGGTGTGTGGGCGGCCTCCATAGCGCTGACGCTGGCAGCGAAGGTCTGGATCGCACCGGGCCCGGCGCTGCTCACCGTGGCGCTAGCCTACCCGTTGTGGAGCTGGCGCCGGCTGACAGTGGTGTCAGCCTATCTCGAAGAAGAGGCTGACCGTCTGGTCGCCACCACCGGCGATACGGCCAAGGCGGACGGGTTCGATCTGGTCGCGCGGCAGGTGAACCGGCTGGGCCAGCTGGTCGGCGAAGTCAGCAACGCGCTGACCTTTGTCCGCAGCACGATCGAGGCATCGCCCGATGCGATACTGGTGCTTGACGATCAGAACGCCGTGATGCTCGGCAACCGCGCCGCGTCCCGCCTGTTCAGCGAGACCCCGGACCCGGTCGGCCTGACCCTCGCCGATCTGTATCTGAACCAGCGCGTTAAGGTCGATCCCGAGCAGGCCGAGATTGCGATGGGTGACGGACGGGCGTTCCTGTTCGCCAGCGCGCCGCTGGCAGGCACGCTGAAGAAGGGCCGGGCCAGCCGCATCCTCGCCTTCCGCGATATCAGCGAGATACGGCGCCGCCAGCGCGAGAACGACGAGCTGATTGAATTCCTCTCGCACGACATGCGATCACCGCAGGTCGCGATCATGGCGCTGGCTGCGGAACTGGGGGCCGATAACGCCGCGCTCGCCAGCCGCATCCGCTCGCAGGCGCAGCTCACCCTCGGCCTTGCCGATGGTTTCGTGCAGCTGGCCCGCGTCAGGGAGGTCGGTGCCGATTTCGAAAGTCACGATCTTGCCTTCCTGATCCAAGAAGCGGTCGACCGGTGCCATGCCCCGGCCATGGCCAAAGGGATCACTCTGGAGCGCGACATTCCCGATGATCTTGTCTTTGCCGATATCGACCCGGGCCAGATCAGCCGGATGGCAGGCAACCTTATCGGCAATGCGGTGAAATACACCCAATACGGCGGCCGGGTCATCATCAGCCTCGCGCTGGCTGACCCGGACGAAGTGCAAATCAGCGTGACCGACAACGGCCCCGGTCTGCCTCCCGAACGCCAGCGCGATCCGTTCACCCGGTTCGGTTCACGCTCGAACTCGGAAGGGCCCAGCGCCGGTCTCGGGCTGGCGTTTGTGAAGCGCGTGGTGGACGCCCATCATGGCCGGATCGAAGTGCGCCCCAATGCCGGTGGCGGAACGGTCTTCGATATCCGCCTGCCGGTTACTCAGCCCGGGGCGGACTGACGCGGCCAGCGCCGCCCACCAGCGCCTTTGCAAGCGCGTCGATATCGGCATCGGTGAACTGGCACCCATCGATTTCGCCCGTGACCCGGTAGACCAGGCCATTTGCCGGACGCGAATAAAGCGCGAGCGTTGCGCGCAGGCGCTCCCCCTTGCACTGGAACGCACGCTTGCGCGCGGGGGCCGAGATCCACTTGATTGCGGGGGCGCTCCCCTCGGCAACCGGGCGTTCCTCTGCCGCGCCCACCGATCGATTGCGCCGCGTGAAGGCGAACACCGCCGTAACCGGAGCAGCCTCGGTCACGGCATGGCCCCGCTCGGCGAAAGCCCCGGCCAGAGCGCCTGCGAAGCGCGTGGCGAGTGCGTTGCCGGTAGGGGCAGTGCGGATCGACACCGCCGTATTGGCGGGCAGGCCCTCGCCTTGCACATCCAGCTTCAGGTCCTTGCTGATCGCGCAGCCCGCCAGCAGCGGGGCCGCCAGCACGCCGGCTGCGGCAATCCTGACGCGTCGCATGGTTCTACCTGTCTTCATGGACGAAACGCGACAGGCGATAGCCGAAGCCGAAAACGGTTTGCAGGACATAGAGATTTTCCGGGCCGAGACCGAGTTTGTTCCTCAGGCGCGAGATATGCACATCGAGCGTGCGTGTCTCCACGCCTGCCACGGCACTCCACACCTGCGACAATAGGTAGGAGCGCGAAAGCGGGCGGTCCAGATTGTCGAACAGCAGGGCTGCGAGCTGGAATTCTTTCTGGGTGAGCCGGATGGGGTTCCCGTGCAGTTCGATCGTCTGCCTGGCGCGGTCGATGGTGTAGCCATCGAAAACCACAGCCGACCGCTGGACAAAGCGCGATCTTTGCCGGACCGCAGCCATGATCCTTGCGCTCAGGACCGGCACGCTGACCGGCTTCACGATATAATCGCTGGCGCCAGCCTCAAGCCCGGCGACGACATCGGCCTCGTCCGACCTGCTGGTCATCATCAGGAACGGGGGCGGATCGGGAATCGCCGCTGCCGCCCACTTCACGATCTCGATCCCGTTTTCGCCGGGCATGTTCCAATCGATCACGACAGCATCGAAGGTGTTGCGGGCAATCGCCGTCCTGAAGGCTGCACCATTGCCGAACACCGCGACCGACAGGCCGTTGCCTGTCAGTGATGCGGCAAGGTGGCCGGTCACATCCTTGTCATCGTCCACGATCGCGACTCTCATGGCGGCGGAACAGCAGTTTGCCGAAGGAGCGTCAAGCGGTTGGCCCGAGGGGTTTGGCCAGCAAGCGCGGATGGATTGATCCAGCCTCGCCCCATCCAGCTCCGGGAACAAAAAATACTATGAATTGCAATGGCTTCACCATCGCGGCCCGATGATTTGAGCAGGCGTTCAATTTACATCTATTTACATCGGGGAAACCGGTTTCGCGGGTATGAAACAGCAGGGCGGCGGGCTGACGAGGCACCGAATGCTTTGCACGCCCGCCAGTTGAGTCACCAATTCGGGGCCCCTGCCCCCTTGGATGCCAAAAACGCGCGAGCGTTGATGGCAATCACTGCGATCCGGCAAAAACCGGACGCGAGCATCCTGAGGGTCGCAAGGTTAGGGTCGCCGTGTCCGCATGGCGCACTGCATCGTCAAAAATGCAGTTCGCTGTGCGGGCATCGGGGTGGCCCGGGCCGCCAATCAACTGCGGTGGCAGATCACCACGACATGCATCGCCGCGTCCTTTTCGACCAGCACGGGGGTGGCCCTGCCAGTCGGCGTTTGCGCAAGGACCGCCCGGAGTTCGCCCGGCAGCCGGTTTGCCATCACCGTATCGCCGTTGTTGATCCGCGCGCCCAGCCCCTTGCCGAGCTCGCGTGCCTCGCCGCAGGACCGGACCGCCTCGGTCTTCGCCCTGAAATCGGCAGGCGCGATCGTGGCGGAGCTCACCGACAGATGCACGAAGCTGTAGACCGGCACGGAGGAATAGCGCACGTCCTGCGCCATCACCCCGGCGGGGGTGAGCGCGGCGGCGGTCAGGGCAACGAGGGCAAGGCGGCGCAGCATGGCAATCTCCTTCGGGTCACGAAGGTGATGCCAAACCACTGAATAGTCAATGAACTGCCGCCAGCGCGGCTTAACCCACGAAGGCCCGCTCGATCACGAACTGGCCGGGCTTGTTGTTCGCGCCCTCTTCGAAACCACGACGCTCCAGATCGGCGGCGTGGTCCTTGATCATCGCCATCGAGCCGCACAGCATCACGCGGTCCTCTTCCGGCACGAAGCGCTGCGGCCCCTTGCTCTGTTCGAACAGGCGGCCATCATCGATCAGCGCCTGTATGCGGCCCTGCGTGCGGAACGGCTCGCGGGTCACGGTCGGCACGTAAATCATCCGCGCGCGGTCTTCGTCTTCCAGCAGCGGGTCGCCTTCGAGCTTGCTTTCCAGCAGCTCGCGATAGGCCAGCTCGTTCACGTTGCGCACGGAGTGCACCACGATCACTTCCTCGAACATCTGGTAGACCTCGGGATCGCGGACGAGGCTCATGAAAGGCGCCAGCCCGGTGCCGGTCGAAAGCATGAACAGCCGCTTGCCCGGCAGCAGCGCGTCCGTCACCAGCGTGCCGGTCGGCTTCTTGCCGAGGTAGATCGGGTCGCCCACCTTGATGTGCTGGAGCCGCGAGGTGAGCGGGCCGTCCTGCACCTTGATCGACAGGAACTCCAGCTCCTCGGCGTAAGAGGGCGAGGCGACCGAATAGGCGCGCAGCAGCGGCTTGCCGTTGTCGCCGGGCAGGCCGATCATCACGAATTCTCCCGAGCGGAAGCGGAAGGACGCCGGGCGCGTCATCTTGAGGCTGAACAGCCCGTCGCACCAGTGGTGGACATCGGTGATGGTCTCGACAGAGAGCGCCGCGCTTTCGGTGAACTGGTCGCGGTCGATGATGGGCTGGTTCAAAACGGGCCTCGGATACAGCTATGGGCCGCCCGGAAGGGCAGCGGGAATGGGGGCGCAAATGGACGACAAGTGCGCGCCCATCAAGACAGATTAGCGATAGGGCGTGAAAGCGGGCCTTGAATTGCGGCGGATCAATTCCAGCCGGCCGCGTTGTAAAGCTCCACTGCGCGGGCCTGATTGCGGCCGATCTCGGCAGCGGGCAGCGGGTCCGCCTTGAACTGCCCCAGCGCTTCCACCGCCGAGGTGGGCGCGAGACCCTTGGCTGCGGGGTATTCGTTATTGCCGTTCGCGAGATATTTCTGCGCGCTTTCCGACGTCAGATATTCGAGGAACTTGACCGCATTTTCGCGGTTGGGCGCAGTCTTCACCACGCCTGCGCCGCTGAGGTTCACATGCGTTCCGGTGGTCGCCTGATTGGGGAAGATCACCCCGATCCCATCCAGCACGGCGCGCTTTTCCGGCGTGTCGAAGCGGGCGAGGTAGTAGGTGTTGACCAGCGAGATATCGCACTCGCCCGCGGCCACCGCCTCGATGTTCGACATGTCGTTGCCTTGCGGCGCGCGCTTGAAATTGGCGACGACTCCCTTGGCCCATTCCCCCGCCTTCGCCTCGCCATCATGCGCGATCATGCTGGCGAGCAGCGCGATGTTGTAGATGCTGGACGAGGACCGCATGCAGATGCGGCCCTTGAATTCGGGCTTGGCGAGATCCTCGTAGGTCTCCAGCCCCGCAGGCGCGCCCTTGGCCTTGTTGTAGATGATGATCCGCGCCCGCGTGGTCAGGCCGAACCAGCGGTTCTGCGGATCGCGCAGGGAAGCCGGAATACGCTCGGCCAGCACCGGCGAATCGACCGGGGCGAGCACCCCCGCCTCCTCCGCGCGCCACAGCCGCCCGGCATCGACGGTGATGAACAGGTCCGCCGGGCTGAACTCGCCTTCGGCAGAGATGCGTTCGAGCAGGGCGTCGGCCTCGGCCTCGATGCGGTTGACCTTGATGCCTGTCTCGCAGGTGAAATCCTCGTAGAGCGCAAGGTCGGTATCGTAGTGGCGCGAGGAATAGACATTCACCTCGCCCGCAGCGGCGGCGCAGGCGGCCTTGCTCTCGCCCCCGCCCTGATCGGCGCAGGCGGCAAGTGCGGCAAGGCTGACGCTGGCAAGCGCGGCGAGGCAGAGGTTTTTCATGGTGAGAGGCTTTCGCGAGATTTGTTGCGAATGACTTGCAATATTATCCGTCACCACGCAAGGCCTAATAGCGCGCGAAGGCCCGGACGCTGCCTGGATCGGGAATGACGCTGTAGGTCTTGCCCGGATCGACCGGCAGCACGGTTTCCACAGTGACCGCCGCCCCGTCAGCGCCGTCCAGCAGGACGCGGTTGCGGGGGCCGAGCGGGTGGATATCGCGCACCCGCCCGCCGCGCACATCCGCCACCGGCACCAGCCGGTCGGCCTGCACCAGCAGATCGAGCAGCGCCGCCTCCTCCGGCAGTTCACCGCCGAGGCTTTCGAAGGGCCATAATCCGAACGGCGTATCCAGTCCCCCTTCCGCGACCATCCCGGGCACCACCTGCGCGCCCGAGAAGATCGCCCCGACCGCGGCGGTCGCAGGGGCCTCGTGCAGTTCCAGCGGCGTGCCGAACTGGACGATGCGCCCGGCCTCCATCACCGCGATCCGGTCCGCGATGTCGAGCGCCTCGGCAGGGTCGTGGGTGACAAGGATAACCGTCGTCCCCGCCTCGCGCAGCAGGATGCGGCATTCACGGCGCAGGCTCCGGCGCAGCACGATATCGACGCTGGCGAAGGGCTCGTCCATCAGCAGCACCGCAGGCTCGGGCGCCATCGCCCGGGCCAGCGCGGCGCGCTGCTGCTGCCCCCCCGAAAGCTCGTGCGGATAGCGTGCACCCATGCCGGCAAGGCCCACCCGCGCCAGCCAGCCATCCGCCTCTCCCCGCCGCTCGCGCGGGAGCCCGAAGGCGACATTGGCGGCCAGCCTCATGTGCGGGAACAGCGCGCCATCCTGGAACACCAGCCCGACCGGGCGCGCTTCGGGCGGAGGATTGTGCGCGGCGTCGGCCAGCACCTCGTCGCCCAATACAATCTCCCCCTGCTGCACCCGCAGCAGCCCCGCCGCGAGGCCGAGCAGTGTTGACTTCCCGCAACCCGACGCGCCAAGCAGGCAGGTGATCTCACCCGTCGGCGCGGTGAAGGCAATGTCCTCCAACGCCCGCACCGCTCCGTAAGCATGGCCAATATGACGAAATTCGAGGCTCAATGGCGCTGTCCGCAGGATTACAGGTGAGCCGCCTTAGGCAATTTGCAGCCGGTTCCGCAAGCAGGGGCGCGGGCGCGGGCGGCTGGACGCTCTCCGCGCTGGTGCTTGCGGCGCTGGCAGGGTTGCCGGTTGCCGCGATCCTGTATGCGGCGCTGGGCGGCGGCGGGGAATCGATCGGCACCCTCGCTGGCACGGTGCTGCCGACCTACGTCGCCAACACCGGACTGCTGATGGCGCTGGCAGGCGGAATTGCCGCGGTGACAGGCACGGGCTGCGCGTGGCTGGTCGCCGCGACCCGATTTCCCGGACGGCGCATCCTGAACTGGGCGCTGGTCCTGCCGCTGGCGCTGCCGGCCTATCTGGCCGCCTATGTCTATGCCGCGATGCTGGACTTTGCCGGGCCTGTGCAGAGCGCCCTGCGTACCGCCGCCGGATGGGCCGCGGGGGATTACTGGTTCCCGGACATCCGCTCGCTGGGCGGCGGGGCCTTCGTGCTCGGCATCGTGCTCTACCCTTACGTCTATCTCCTCGCCCGGACCGCCTTTTCCACCCAGAGCCTCACCCAGTTCCGCGCCGCCCGCAGCCTTGGGGCCGCGCCGTCCCGCGCGTTCTGGCAAGTCGCCCTGCCCGCCGCGCGCCCGGCCATCGCAGGGGGCCTCGCGCTGGTCCTGATGGAGGTGCTCGCCGATTTCGGCGTGGCCGAATATTTCGCGATCCCCACCTTCTCCACCGGCATCTTCAGAAGCTGGCTGGCAATGGGTGACAAGGCCGCCGCGCTGAAACTCGCCGCCGTCATGCTGCTGTTCGTCATCGCGCTGGTCGCTTGGGAGGCGCACACGCGGCGCGGGCGCAGCGACAGCCGCGATGGGCTCGCCACCCGCCGTGACGCCGAGCCGCTCGTCCACCTTTCGCCGCTGGGCAAGGGACTGGCGCTCGCGGTCTGCCTTGCGCCGGTGCTGCTCGGCTTCGTCATCCCTGCCGCCTATCTGGTGAGCCTTGCCCTGACCCCGACCGCGCAGAGTTCTGCCGGGGACCTTGCGACCTATCTGCGCGGGAGCCTCTGGCTGGGCCTCGCCGTGGCGATCCTGTGCGTGGCGGCCGCGCTGCTGCTCGCCTTTGCGCGCGCGCGGTCATCCTCGCCCGTCACCGCGAGCGCGATCCGGCTGGCGACGCTGGGATATGCCCTGCCCGGCGCGCTGCTCGCCGTCGGCCTGCTCGCCCCGCTTGGTGCTTTCGATGTCACGGTGACGCGCTTTGCCCGCGACAGCCTCGGCTGGGGGGGCGGGTTGCTGCTGACGGGGACCAGCGCGGTGCTGGTCTATGCGCTCTCGGTGCGGTTCATGACGGTCGCCTACAACAGCATCAGCGGAGGCCTGGCGCGCATCCCGCCGGGTCTCGATGCGGCGGCGCGCAGCCTCGGCGCGGCCCCCTCGCGGGTGCTGGCGCGCATCTACGCCCCGCTGCTCGCCCCCAGCCTTGGCGGTGCTGCCGCGCTGGTGTTCATAGACACCCTGCGCGAACTGCCCGCCACGCTGATCCTGCGCCCCTTCAACCTCGAAACCCTCGCCACCCGCACCTACCGCCTCGCAGGCGACGAGCGGCTGGTGGAGGCGGCGATTCCGGCGCTGATCCTGCTCGCGGCGGGACTGCTGCCGGTGCTGGTGCTGAACCGTCTGGGCAAGCGGTAAGACCCCATCTCCGTTCGTGTCGAGCGGAATCGAGACACCTCGCGAAGGCATCTCGGCTTCGCCCGAGGCGAACGGGCTTTGGGAAATGTGTCCAACCGCCTTGTCACTTTAGCTTGTCCAAACCCCTCCGAAGGTCCACAAGCATAGACACATGGCACGCTTCCCCTTCTCCGCAATCGTCGCTCAGGACGAGATGAAACAGGCCCTGCTGATTGCAGCGGTGGACCCGAGCATCGGCGGGGTGATGGTGTTCGGCGACCGCGGCACGGGCAAGAGCACCGCCGCGCGCGCGCTGGCGACGCTGCTGCCGCCGATCATGGCGGCGGATGGCTGTCCCTATGGCGCCTCGAAGGAGGATCAGGCCCGCTATCCCGAGGTCTGCGGACAGGGCAAGCTGGTCAAGCGCCCCGTCCCCTTCGTCGACATGCCGCTGGGCGCGACAGAGGACCGTGTGATCGGCAGCCTTGATCTGGAACGGGCGCTGCGTTCGGGCGAGAAGGCGTTCGAACCCGGCCTGCTCGCAAAGGCCCACCGCGGGTTCCTCTACATCGACGAGATCAACCTGCTCGAAGATCACCTTGTCGACCTGCTGCTCGATGTCGCGGCTTCGGGCGAGAACGTGGTGGAACGTGAAGGCCTGTCGGTCCGCCACCCGGCCAAATTCGTGCTGATCGGCAGCGGCAACCCCGAAGAGGGCGAGCTGCGCCCGCAATTGCTCGACCGGTTCGGGCTGTCGGTGGAAGTGCGCACCCCCAAGGATATCGAAACCCGCATCGCGATCATGAAGCTGGTCGCCGAGAACGAGGCTGACCCGGAAGGCTTCGCCGCGCGCTGGGCCGATGCGGACGAAGCGATCCTCAAGCGCGTCGCCAAGGGCAAGGCGCGCCTGCCCAAGCTTAGTCCGGGCGAAGATGTGCTGCGCGATGCGGCCGAGCTGTGCCTTGCGGTGGGCGCCGATGGGTTGCGCGGCGAGCTGACCCTGATGCGCGCCGCCCGCGCGCTGGCGGCGCTGGAAGGCGCGAAGAGCGTCACCCGCAAGCACCTGATCGCCATCGCCCCTTCAGCCCTGCGTCACCGCTTGCGGCGTGATGTGCTGGACGAGACCGGCTCCACCGTGCGCATCACCCGGGCGATTGCCGAGCTGTTCGGATGACCCCCGGCGAGCCTGCCGATCCGCTGGAAGATGCGGTGCTGGCGGCGCGGCTGTTCACTCTCGCGCCTCACACCTTCAAGGGGATGACCCTGCGCGGCAGCAGCCCCGCGCGCGAGGCGCTGGTTGTCGCCCTCGCCGGGGCGATCCCGCTGCGCCGCCTGCCCGGCCATGTCGATGACGAACGGTTGCTGGGCGGAATCGACCTCGCCAGCAGCCTCGCTGCGGGCCGTCCGGTGCGCCAGACCGGCCTGATCGAAGAAGCCCGCGGGGGTGCTCTCATCGCGGGAATGGCCGAACGGATGGACGGCAGCATCGCCGGGCGTTTGGCACAGGCATTGGATGACGGCCAGACCGCGCTCGTGTTGCTGGACGATGCCGCCGAGCCAGAGGAAGCCCCGCCCGCCAGCCTGACAGAACGCCTCGCCTTCGCCTGCGATCTGTCCACCTCGCGCCGCTGGCAAGGGGTGGTGCTGGAGCCTGCCGCAGGCAGGCTCGCGGAGGTCGAACCGCTCGCCGAGTCCGATCTGCGTGCGCTGGCCGCCACTGCCGAGGCGCTGGGCGTCGACTCCCTGCGCGCCCTGCTCCACGCCGCCGAGGCTGCGCGCGGGCTTGCCGCGCTTGCCGGACGCAGCGTCGCCGACAAGGCAGACCTTGTCGGAGCCGTGCGCCTCGTCCTTGCCCCGCGCGCAGCCTCGGCGGCGTGGAGCAGGGCGCGCAGGGAGTCGACGCCCAGCGCCTCGGCAGTGGCGGCCAGCGCACGCAGATCGGACTCGGCG
>Ga0114986_1000233_pt1 | contig 15576 bp, 11 predicted proteins | sample Shrwel1BS1Day17_FD_96988 | JGI IMG/M metagenome (GOLD analysis project Ga0114986, IMG submission 96988) | Subsurface microbial communities from deep shales in Ohio, USA - Utica-3 well 1 S-1-Day17 | ecosystem: Environmental > Aquatic > Deep subsurface > Shale gas/oil reservoir > Produced... | reverse complement strand
GCCCAGCTGGTCGAGGGCTTCGTCAAAGATCCGCCCCCGGCGGCCGGCCTCGAAGAGCATCCATGCCGCGGTGAAAAATCCTTCGCGCACCCGCTGCCCGCGCAACCACACGTCGGCCGCCCGGAAGCCCGAGCGCACGTAGTCCCGCTCCGGATACAGTGTGTCATCCAGATCGAGCACCAACGTGCGGATGCGCAGCGGTTCACCCATCGACGAACACGGCCGCGTCGTAACGCAGCATCGTCACACCCGCCTTCCAATCGTCGTTCGCGGTCGAAGGCAGGCCCGCCACTTCCTCCAATAGCCATTGGGCAAATCGCGCCCCCGCATGATGGGCGAGCGGATACCCGCCGCCGAAGCGAGCATTGATCTCGAACACGCAGCATTCTCCGGCCGGCGTGACGATGGCCTGGAAGCACAGCGGCCCGTAAGCGCCCGGGAGCACGGCGGCCAAATTTCGTGCCGCAGCCGCCAATGTCGGCACCCTTTCAGTGCGCCCCTTTGACACCTCGCCTGCTCTGACCTCCATGCGCTCGTGCGGCACCGCGCAGCGCAGTTGTCCGGAGGCATCGAAGAAAATGTTCACCGTGTATTCCCGGCCCCGCCAGAGTTCTTGGACTAGATAGCCCCGTCCATCCAAGCCGCGAAGATCAGTCGCCCGCGCCGGCTTGATGAGGCCGATTGAAGAACTGCCTCCAGTCGGCTTTGCAATTACCGGTTCGCGCAATTGGCTCGGATCACGTATGAATTCATCCCACGCCAAGGTCCGGGGTGTCATAATCCCCGCGGCAGCAAGCATGCGGGCAGTCGCCAGCTTATCCCGCGCCAAGCCCACCACCTCGGGAGCCGAAACCACCACGCGTGTCCCCACCGCTGCAAAGTCAGCCCGATGAGCACTCAGCACAGGCAGTTCTGTGTCGATAGTTGGCACCAGCAACTTAACCTGTTCTTTCCGGCAAATCTCCAACAGAGACGATACAAATCCGGGCCCTGTGCAACGAGGCACCGCATAACGCACATTCGCCATTTGACACGCAGCGCTAAGCTCGGGTCTGACATCTACTGCCGCGACCCTCAGGGATAGGCCTAGTTGTTTCGCCCCTAAACAAAAGCAGTCAACCAACGCGGTCCGGCGACCGGCCGAAGAGAAGAGAATGGTCAGCTTTGCTCCCACGTTATGAATTCACCATGAATATTAAGGAGACCACGTGGAATTCCACGCCTGAAACATCAGCACGCCCCAAAGCGAATGCTGACGATTGAAGCGGCCGCTCAAGTGCTCTGCCCATTGGCGCCTTACAACCTCAGGCCTGAAATAGCCGTCCATCCTTAGGCGGCTCTCGCTAAGCATGTCCTCAGTCCACTCACGCAACGGCCCTCGCATCCAGTCGCCAATCGGAATACCAAACCCGGTTTTGGGCCTCTCGAACAACTCCGCCGGCACATACTGCTGCAGCACTTGGCGCAGCGGCCACTTGCCCACGCCCCGGTTGATGCGGATATCGATCGGCAGGCTCCAGGCCAAACTTACCAAGTCATTGTCCAGAAATGGCACCCGCGCTTCCAATCCGACTGACATACTGGCGCGATCTACTTTGCACAGAATATCGTCGGTCATGTAAGTCAATATATCTACATACATCATGCGCTCGACATAGTGCAGTTTATTGGGAACTGATGCAATGTGCGGCTCCAGATAATTTGGCTCAGCACTATCCAGTAAGACTTCCGAGGGCCTCTGCCATTGGGAAACGAAACTGCCATATAGATCATCCACCGTGCTCGCCTCCATGGCAGCGGCCAGCTTGTGGAGCTTTTCTCCACCACCCCGAACCCTCAGTCGATTTGGCACCATGTAATTAGCCAAGCCAATCAGTCGATCCCATTCAGCGGGGCTGCGGTGCTGGATGACCCCGGCAACACGCCGCCTCATTCCCAGCGGCAGACGTTGTAATTTAGGCCAAAGTCGATTTACCCAAACGTAACGATTATAACCACCCCAAAACTCATCCCCCGCGTCACCCGAAAGGGCAACAGTCACGTGACGGCGGGTGAACTGGGAAACCAGCGTGGTTGGAATCTGGGATGAGTCAGCAAACGGTTCGTCGTAAAGCTGCGGGAGGTTTGCGATCACATCAAGACACTCGCGACTCGATACATAAAATTCGTGGTGCTCCGTGCCAAGGTGTCGTGCGACCCGCGAAGCGTCCTCCGCCTCATTGTAGTTCGTCTCCCAGAAACCAATCGTGAAGGTCTTGATGGGGCGACTGCTCTGGGCCTGCATGAGCGCGACCACCGTCGAGGAATCAACTCCACCGGACAAGAACGCCCCTAGCGGTACGTCCGCAACCATGCGCCGTTTGATGGCGAGTTTCAGTTGCGAATCCAGCATCTTAATCAGCGCCGGATCCTCAGCTGACAAGCCGATCAGCTGTCGGCCGGAGGTCAGATCGTTCAGCTTCCAATAAGGCTGTGGCGCGCCAGGGGGAACACCCGGTGCTAGTTCCAAATAGTGTCCGGCTGGCAGCTTCCAAGCGTTGTCGAAAATGCAATGCGGCGCCGGTATGTAATTGAAGCGCATGAAGAGCGCAAGCGCTTCTCGACTAATTACACGCTCAAAGGCCGGATGCTGCTGTAGGGCCTTTAATTCAGAGCCGAATAGCAGCACACCGCCATGCCAGGCATAGTACAGCGGCTTCTCACCGAACCGATCACGTGCCAACCAGAGTTTGCTCTCCCGCGCATCCCAAAGTGCGAGGGCGAACATGCCATTTAGCTTCGGCAATGTCGCCGGCACCCCCCAACGAGCACACGCTTTGAGCAAAACCTCCGTGTCAGACGTCCCGCAAAATGCCTCACCAGCCGCCAACAACACATCGCGCAATTCCTGATAATTGTAGATCTCTCCGTTGTAGCAGAGCACGAACCGACCATCAGAGGTCTGCATCGGCTGAGCGCCCGTGGGCGTCAGGTCGATAATCGAAAGGCGGCGGTGCCCCAACCCGACAATATCGCTCGCGCCGCGGTAATGTCCGTCCGCATCCGGCCCGCGATGAGCCAGCCTGTCGGTCATGCGCTTCAAGACCATCGCATGATCAGCCGACGGAAGCTTGGGCTGCCGCTGGAGAAAACCTGTGATGCCACACATGGGGTTAATCGCTGGAGTCAGTGTGCAATTGCGGACCGAGTCTAGATAAAGCTAGGGCGTGGCCGAAATCAGGATAGCGTGCCGGGAGCAAGATTCATTGCTTGCATCATCTGGAAGTTTATCTTGTGCACATCAAAACGCTCTTCGGCGATCTGCCGGCCACGCCTACCCATGCGGGCGCTGAGTTCGCAATCCTTCAGCAGCTTCAACATGGCAGCAGCCAGTGGCTCAACTCTCGCCACGGGCACCAAGAGTCCGTTTTCACCTACACGAATGCCCTGCTGGTCCGCTGGACCTGCATTGATGATAGTCTCCCGGCAGCCAATTGTATCCGTCGTAATCACCGGCCGCCCGGTCGCCATCGCCTCGAGTACGGAGCGCGGCATACCCTCGTGATAGGAAGGAAGCACATAAACCGAGCAGGCGGCCAGAAGTGGGCGAACGTCACTCACCGACGGACGATATTCAACCACACCATCTGTATTCCATTTGGCTAATTGCTCTGCCGAAATCGCGGCAGGATTCGAATCTGTATCCCCCACCAGAAGGAAGCGGGCTGCGGGCTCATGCAGTTTCACTATCTTAGCAGCCGCCACATACTCTGCGATGCCCTTGTCACGAAGCATTCTCGCCAACACAAGAAATACCGGCCGCCCAGTTACAAAGTCTGCGGCGGCGTAGTGCCCGACATCAATTCCTGAACCCGGGACGACTATCAACTTCTGACTGGAGGTTATATGCCTCCTCTGAAACAAATTAGCGATGTCCTGATTCTGCACAAAAATCTTCGTGCAGCGTTTTAATGCCAAACGATACAGTTGCGTGGCGGTCTCCTTCAAGATGAAACCTTTAACTCCGGAACTGTGGTATGCCGCTCCAAGCCCGGTTATTAGCGCGTAAATTCTGGGGACCTTGGCCTGACCGGCAGCAAGTGATCCATATATCACGGGCTTGATGGTGTAGCTGAGAATCACCTCGGGGCGCTCCCGCTCAAAGAGCGCCCTCAGGCGTCGCAAGCTCATCACATCTGCAATCGGATTAAGGCCGGCCCTCTCTATGGACACTGGCTGAAACCTAATGCCCATATCCAACAAAGCAGCGGGAACGTCTGAAGATTCTGAAGGTGCAGCAGCAATCACATCATAACCAGCCCTGTGCAATGCTTGCAAAAGAGGGCCGCGAAAATTTAGCAGAGATCTATCAAATCCAGCCACAAGCATGACCTTCCTTCGCGCGCACTGCACGGCTGAATCAAAATTCCTTCTCTCGCCAATCATAGTCTAGTCGCTTTTAGCAAGGTAACATACCGATGAGCGGCTTTCTCTTCATCTAGTAATTCAGTCGCCCAATTTCGAGCCGACACTCGCAGCCGAGCAACATCTTCGCCACGCAGGAATGCGGCATACTCGACGATAGATTCAGCGAGTGATTGAGGGTCTCCCGGTGGCACCACTCGACCAAAGCTCCCAATTATGCCACGGCAATCACCAACATCGGTGGCAATGCAGGGGACTCCGCAAGCCAACGCCTCACAAAGAACTAATGGAAAAGCCTCCCGCCTCGAACTGAGGCAAAGAATGTCAAAAGATGGCATTAGCTGACTAGTGTCCTCTACCTCGCCGAGACATATACAAGTAGCATTCTTGATCGAGGATATGGCACCGGAAAAGAAATCATTTTTATGATCTAGTCCATTGCCGCAAAATATGACCACCAATTGCGGCAGCTTTGCTGCTACTATGGCTAATGCGCGACAAAGTGTTTCCACATCTTTATCTGGGTGCCACCGCCCCACATAACCAAGAATTAGTGCCTCCTTGCTTATTTTATGATCCTCACGTATTTTAGCATACACATGAGCGGATGGGACAAACCTGCCGGTATCTATCCCGTTCTTTATTACCCTCGCTTGAGCCTGAGGCCAGCGCCAATTACTTACGTGAGTAGACTCTGAATTTTCACCGCAGTAAATTACTGTAGCGCCAACAATCCGGCACACAAGGCCCATGCTATACAGTTCTCCCGCCCGAAATACATTTCCGTCTGAAACAATCCCGGAGCTGTGAATTGCCCACCATATTTGACTGCGTGATACGACCAATAGTTTGAAAAGGACCGCGAGCATGCAACCATGATACATCCAGCCCTGAAATAATGCAGACTTACAGCGCCAGCAGAGGCACAACGCTCTCCAAAACTGTCGCGGCAAGCTTGCGGCCGGATCGCCAGTCAGCTCAATCACGGGGGTCAATTCAAGAAGCCTGTCCTTTAATCGACGATCTGGTGTCCACTTCAAACAAATGATCCCACACGTCTTCAGATCCCGCGCGGACTTCTCGATGAAGCTGTGCATTACGCGCTCGGCTCCGCCTGCAGTGAGACTGGTTACAAAAAAGATGACGTTTAGCCTGTCGGAGTTCACTGTCTGAACGGCCTATTATCACGTAGAAGTATCTTTGGTATCAAGAATGACATCATAATGTAACCAGAATACATTTTGAAAGCTGTGCTCATGTCGATTCGATTCCAGTTAATAATATTTGGTAAAGCAAAGGCTATTAGAAGAATATAGCAAATATTACCGACCGGATGTCTTTCTTCTAAAATCACTAATGTAAGAAATATAACGGCAAATACTCCGATGATGCCTAGTTGGCCGAAATTTAGATAAGCCTCTAGGACCGGTGAGAACCCTAATCCTTCGGTAAGTTGATCTGTATTAAAGTATCTTTTTGAAAACCTTACGGCCAAATTGTCTGGGCGAGAGGGCCACCATGAGCGTGGCACAAGATTCACCACCGGATGTACGGTATAGCTTTCGCCCAGCAGCAAGTCTGAGTCTGTTCCGATGCCTAGCGCGCGATCCAGAACACTATAACTGGTTCCCAATTCTCCGTATAATGGATCAATGCCGGTAATTACGTTAATGACATCGCTTTGAGATACATTGGTGAGTCCTACACTCCTCACCCCGGCAAGAGTATAAAAGCCCACGACCACCGCCACACAGACCACGACTGCCATGCCAACTCGAATCTGTCGTTTGTAGAAGACGCCGGCTACCATCGGCAGCACAAGAAGGGCGACCATGTTTCGCGAGCCACGCAGCAACCAGAAAACAACGAGCATGCATATTAGGGCATAGACAGTAACTCGCAGAATTGACGGCAATGGCCGCACACGCCGATCCCACACCACACCAAAAACCAAGGAGGTGTAAAGGCCGAAGTAGACGAACACGTCCGCGAGATTCGTTTGAGCACCGCCCTCCAACGCCTCAAAGCCATAAGGCTGAAAGATATTCGCAAGATTGAATCCAAGTGCCTCGAACAGTAGCCAAAAGTATCGAGCGGCCAAAATGCCTAGTAATCCAATATAAAGTCCTGTTCGCAAAGAAGTTTGACTATAGCGTGAATGAAGTACATGATTTAGCGCGCCCTCTCGCGGGATTTCGTATCTCCTCACAAACGGCACGGAAATAATTGATGCTAGCGCAAACCCTAAAAATCCAAATAGGTGCATGCGCATCAATGTTTCATCAAACTCCTGCCCGATCGAACCCATGATCAATCGCGAAAACGGCAGTGATCCTGCATATAGAAAATAGCTCGTCACTAGGATTGTATGCGGATCAATTTGGACAGTCCTGGCCTGGCGTGAGACAACCTTGCGGAACAGAAGCGAAAACGCGGCGAGTCCGATGAATAGCGCTAAGTAGAGCGCATATATTAGAATATTCATTTCTCTGCTTTGGGTAATGGCTTTTGGAGTATGGCACCGAGTAGCTCAATCAACTGTAGTGTGCGCTTCTTCCAAGTGAGACACTTTTTGATGTGTGCGCGGCCGGCCGCGCCACTGTCTTGCCTAAGTCGCTCCGATGACAAAAGATGATCGATTATTTTCGCATACTCGTGTAGGGTCCGGCACACATACACACCGGGTATCTCCCCACTCATGCCGGCCGCAACCAAGGGCGATGTAACTACGGGAACCCCGGAGGCGAGAGCTTCCAGAACTTTGTTTTGTATACCTGCCCCCATCTCAATCGGCGCGACCAATAAGTCGGCGTTGCCATACTCAATACTTATATCGTCTACCCGGCCCGTAACGACCACCCGACCTTTGGTAGAATCAGCTAGCTCGATAACCTTTGGGGTAGGACTATGCCCAACGATCCGGACCATGGGTTGAGATCTAAGGAGCGGCAATATTTCCCTGACAAGTCTGATTGCGGCCTGAATATTTGGCGCATAGCACATCGATCCCGCAAATAGAATAGTCGGTCTACGTGAATTTTTATTTGTGCGCGGGTAGAAGATATCTACGTTCACGCCATTGGGCAGGTAGATGATTTTTGCTCTATTTTCTTTCGTGATCAATTGTTTCACGTGGGCCACATCCGCAGCTCCAACATAAATACTCGCCGCGAACCCACCCCGTTCCAAGGCCATCTCCTCCATGCAAGCGGCGATGGCTCTTCTGACATAGGCGCCATGCCCCACGCGCCGCTCTTCGTGCAGCATGACCGAATCTGTCGCGTGATATACCACCGGACAGCGAACCGCTTTAGCAATGTGATGCGTGACGGGATCGTAGGGTGAGCCGAACCACAGTAATGCATCATATCGACTGGCGATCGTGGCAGTGTGTCGAAGATATTCTTTCTCTACCCGCGTCAGGGGGAATCGGAATAGACTTCGAATCATGCTTCCCCTACTTAACTCCGCGGCCAATTGCGAATGTTCCACGTTGAGCACTCTTCCTTCCACCTCGCGTTGCGTGTTTGCACGTGCCCCATCACGGAAAAGTGAAAGCCCAATCGATAACTGCAAGCCCAGATCTGCAGCCGCAACCAAAGTGTTCCGGATAATGACTCCCTGACCATGCATCTGATTTATTGGGTCATAGGCGGAAGCGATCAATAAGCGCATAGAGCCGGTAATTAAAGCAGCCTAGATTGCACGAATGCGCCAAATGCGTCGCCCAGAGACTCCCAGCTGTAGGCTTTCGAGAAAGCCTCGCTGCTAGCGCTGCACAAAGCGGCGGCTTGATGCGCCGAGAGACTGCAGAAAAATTCGCGCAAGCGAGCCGGATTATCTGGGTGTCCGATTCGCAGGTGCAGCACACCCGCGTGTCGTCGTAGTAGCTCATCAGTCGGGTCCCTGGCAGAGAGTTGTGAAAGATACACGATCGGTCTACCGGAAGCCATGTATTGATACACCTTCCCGGGAACTTGTGAGTGGCTTTTGTTGCCGATCAATACAAGCACTGTCGCCTCGCTCATCTCTTCGATCGACCGCGTGTATGTGACCCAGCCGGAAAAGTCAGTCCTGAAACTTGAATAGTGCTTGGCAGCATTCTCGAAAACCGGGCTGCTGCTTCCAATTATTCGAAAATGAACTTTCCATCTCGGCGTCCCGACCAATGCTTGGTCGAGAATCTTCATAAACTGCCCAATATCTCGATTGGTCGCGCTGGCACTGCCTACATATGAAATACGGAGTTTTTCAGTCGGTGGAGGCATCACGGCCATGTGGTCGGAAGTCCGGTAATATCCACAGGGAACCACCGCAATGATGGGGGCAGACTGCAGCAGCCAATCCCGGTATAGCTGCGCGGTCGCCTCTGTCGTAACCGTCATACCCGAGCACAGCTTCAGCGCTCTCCGTTCCCACCAGTAGTTCATGGCCGTGATCCACGGCGACTTCGCGGCTAAAGGGTTAAGATACCAAGGATCCCCATACTCAGCCACCCAAGGAATGGATAACTGCCTAGTAAGACGCGCCGCTGCAAGGTGCGCGGTAAAGCTTCCTGATGATGAAATCACCACTGCGGGATTGATGCCACTAGTGATAGCTTCCGCCGCTAGGTCATACGCTTGTCGTTGCCATCCAGACCAGACGTCGGGTGCCATAATTTTCCCGAAGAGCACCGCGGTCAGGGAGCGCAGCCGTCGATGCAATGCTGGAATCGCAGAAGCCTGAGCCACTAAAGCTTGTAGTCGATGATACGGCGTGCGACCAGTTCGAAGCACTCTCACACTCGGATTAACCAGCTTCTCCAAGGGAGCATCACCATTCGAGTCTGCGGCAGAAGTCACAACCGTTACCGTAAGCCCCGCTTTGCATAGTCCATTAATTAAAAAAACATTTCTAATCGTCTGCGATTCAGGAAAGGGTGGATAGCTCGTAGTTATAAAAAGGCACTCGATCGCTTTTTTCATTATCGGTCGAAGCGAGACGCAAATTTCTGCCGTAGAACGCGTGCACTATAGTGTTTCTTGGCAAAGACCCTACATGCCAAAGCGCGTTCTTGGTAATTGACCTGCAATGACCTGACACCAGTCGCGATATCCTGCCCCGAGTTACTCTCAACAATTACCCCCAATAGCGGCTCCAATTGTAGGAGATCACCAACCGTGGAGTCATGCGGTCCATGATAGATGAAAGGCAGGCCTGCACAAATACTCGTTACAATTTTCGTCGATAGCGAGGTCGCAGCAAACAGCCGCCCCACCGGCGTCAATGGATCTGGAGCATAGCTGAGGTCCATTTGAGCGAGCAGCGAGTCAAACTCAGCCTCAGGCATGTGCTCATGATAAACCACCCACTCGTGCTCCGTGTATGACCTAAACCGCGGGTCGAAAACGTGAAGATTGATCGGCTGCTCAGTTCTGATAATCTGCAATGCCTCAATCAGGTTGTCTGGCCAGGGAGGCGGGCAATCGCCCCAGCCGCTCAAAATCATGTTAAGTGCCGTTCCACTCCGTTTTACGGGGCGCTGTGATATTGCTATAAGTCGCGAATCCTCCACACAGCGTGTTAAGACTATAGGAAGAACCCCAAAGTGATTTTTATATCGGAGAGCCATTCGGGTGGAAATACAGTCCACAGTTACTGCTCTCTTGCACAAAACGGCAAAGGCTGAATCCAAGGCACTGGAGTCAATGAGCGTCTTGCTCAAGCTTGCACCTATAATCGGATCGTCATGAATTGAGAGATGAAATCGAAGCGCTGGATTCCCTCGCAGAATGCGCCATGCAGGCAATATTGTGCCAGAGTCCGCAACAATTAGTATATCTTCAGGTTGGCTCTTAATTATTATAAAATAGGCATATGCTGCGGTCAAATATTCCAGCAGGGCAAGGATCTTGCTCACTAACCAGGATCCGGCGAAGCGCGTCATTTTCGCCGGTAGATAAAGTGGGAAAACATATCTCCTTACCTTAGGCTCGTACCATTGATTGCGCTTCGTTCGATCTGGACGCAGCGCTAGCCAAGTTAGGCGATCTCGTGGGTATTCCTTCAAGAGCGACCGCATGATTACCCCGCCGCCACCACCACCTTCTGGTGGATAGCTGGCCACGACTAGTAGGCGAGTGTGCTCGATAGTTCCGTTTTCCATTGCCGCTTTTATTTACTCATTTATTGGTCGGAATAGCAAGTGACCATAACCTGAATGTCGCATGCTCTTGCCAGTGATGGGGTGATTGACGTCCAACCCAGTGTCCGCCATAAAGGCATCGGAGGTAGTTTCAGATGAGGTTACTGCATTGATAGCCACGTAGCCGCACTCATCCATAAAGCTAAATAGCTCCGCTACAGTATGCCCGAAAGCGCCCAGAAACAGACCGTGCACTTCGACTTGAACGACTGGCCGCAGCCTAGTGAGCGTGGCTCGCGCACCTGTAAGAACCAGAACCTCGGCTCCTTCAACATCCACTTTTATGTAATCTAGCCGATCCCAGTGCTGACATAACGTATCAAGTGTCATACAAGGCACTTCTATCTCAAATCCGTCTGGATCGTTGGACTTCATCGAGGACATCACACCCAAGGGGTCTCTTCGCGAAACTTGGAATTTTACCGTGCCACAGCGATCTGCAATTGCAATGGCCCAGAGTCCTACCGGATTGACCCGGTTCAAGACCATCACCTTGCTGAGTAATTCGTATGTGTGCGGGTTAGGCTCGACCGCGTAAATTCGCGCTGCTGGTCCCGCCCAATCTCGCATCGCCAAGGTGAGTAATCCAGCATTCGCCCCGATGTCCAAAAATACTCCGCCATGAGTCCCATATTTTTTTATCGCGTCTAATTCATACGGCTCAACGGAATGCCTCTTCCACGGCCAAAATACACGAGAAACCCCGAATGGCAGATGATACCAACGGTCATTTATACATTTGTATGGCACTATTCCACACAGCCACTTTGCAATAAGTAATTTTATCTGTAAGATCATATCTATGATTTTTCGCTAAAGCTTTTTTTGATGAGCTTGTGTAGCGAGTCGAAAGATATACCCGCAGGTTTGGCGAACTCATTATATAGCAACCAAATTGCCAATGGTGTGAGCGATACTGCCACCCAGGCTGACCAGAGCGCCGGCATTTGCGCCATGAGCAGAACGAGAATAACGGCAGCGACCGCAGTCACCACAATTTTCGATCCTAACTTTGCTTCCACATGCCCTTGCTGCACGAGCCCACTAGCGCAATAGACAAGGTTCAGGAAATAGCCTAGCATTGAACCAATGCCTACTGATACCGCACCCAGCTGTTTACCGAGCAGCAGGGTGCATCCTACTAAGCTCACACCGCTCAAAAGATTTCCGATGATACCCATGCGAAACAGGCCACTCGCTTGGATCATGCTGCCGAGCGAATTGCCAACAAACCCCACCATGACGCCACCAATCACGAGCATGAATGCCCATCGCCCGGAGAGGAAATCCTCTCCGTAGAGGGTCAGCAATATCCCGGCCGCACCTAGGAGAGTGATTCCGCAACACCAGACGATCAGTTGATTGAGAAAGTTGCTAACAGCGAATGCGTGGTGAGTAGTATCCCGCCCTTCAGATTCGCTGGAGCTGATAAGCGGAAGCGCGACCCGCGATAGACTAACCGGTAGATAGGTAAACAATCCACGCCACTGGTAGGCCACGGTCAACAAGGCCATTTGCTCGAACCCATGTGGATTTCTGACTAGTATCGTATTTGTCAGCCAAACGAACGGCGCGTAGGATAATCCGCTGATCAAGGTCGGCACCGCGTAGCTGAATATCGCCCTAATGTCCTCGCGGCTTTTTGTGAAACCAATGCGAATTCCACGAGCGGCACATTCGCGCCAAAGCGATCGGAAAAGCAACAAGGTGCTAGCAACCAAGCCAAGCGACCAGCCAACCAAGCTTCCGTTCAACCCCCACTTCAGTCCGGCTATTGTTCCGCCGAAAATCAGACATCCGCGCAACAGACTCATAGCCGCAACCGCTCTAAAGGACTCTAGGCCAGCCAAAGCCGCCATAAGCAGTTCGCCTGCCGCAAACGCAAATACCCATATCGAGCAAATCCGGAGAGACATTTCTAGCTCGGGACAATTTAGCCATCTATCCGCTACCACCCCCGCACCCAGCAGTAGACCCAACGAACCAGCAAGAATTGTTCCTCCCCCAAGCAAAAGAATCGCCCCAAGCATTTGCCCGCACTTTTCCAAATCAGAGGAGACGTAGCGTGCTACAAATCGCGTCGCAGTGACCCCGAGACCGAGGCCGGCAAGCAGGCCCACAAATCCGACTGTGCTCTGCAGCACGCCCATTTGCCCAAAAGTCTCTGTGCCTAGAATTCGTGCACAAATTATCCCGGACAATAGATTGAAGGCAGATACCACCCCGGTGGCTGCGACAGACCAAAATGTTCCGCGTACGAGCCTAGCGAAAAGCGGACTGGCGGTATGAAGGTGAGCCACCAATCTCTTTTCAGCCATTCTGCAGCAGCGCACCGACAATTCGTCTAGTAGCGTACCCGTCGCCGTATGGGTTCTTGGCACAAGCCATTTCCGCGTAGTTCACCGCATCGGTTAAAAGACTGTCCACGCCAGAAAGGATTTTATTTGTGTCCACGCCCACTAATCTGGCGCTTCCGGCTTCAATGCCTTCGGGTCGCTCCGTGGTCTCCCGCATGATCAGGACGGGCTTCCCGAAACTGGGCGCCTCCTCCTGGACGCCACCCGAATCCGTCAGCACCAAGTGGGAGCGGCTCAACAACCAAACAAAGCTCGGGTAGTCGAGCGGGTGGATTAAACGCACGTTATCCTTGCCGCTTAAAACACCGAAGACGGATTCCTGCACACGTGGATTTAGGTGAACTGGATAGACGAACAGCACGTCTGGGTGCTTTTCAGCGAGCAGCTTGATGGCCATGCAGATTGCATCGAATCCCTTGCCGAAGCTCTCCCGGCGATGCCCCGTAACCAGGACAATTCTACGGCCTTCGTTTTCAAGGCCACGCAACTCCTGCGCTAGCATTACTCCCGTGCCCGAGGCAACGCGATCCCTCGCCCAGAGAAGGGCGTCGATCACCGTGTTTCCGGTGACACGGATGCTAGATTCGGCGATTCCTTCCTTCAGCAGTGCGTTACAGGAATTTTCAGTCGGGGCAAAATGCATGTCCGCCAATGCGGAGATGATTTTCCTGTTGGATTCTTCTGGAAACGGGTTCGCACGGTTCCCCGTGCGAAGTCCTGCTTCCAAGTGCGCCACCTTGCAACGCAGGTTCGAAGCACACCAAGCCGCTGCTGCGGCCGTAGTCGTATCGCCCTGCACCAATACCCAATCCCAATTCTCTGCACCCAAGGCCGGCTCTAGTCGGGCGAGGACATTCGCCGCGATCGAGTTTAGAGTCTGCCCTGGATGCATGATATTTAGTTCAAAGTCAGGCTTGAAATCGAAGAAGTTAAAAACTTGTTGAAGCATTTCGCGATGCTGTCCTGTTGAGTATACCTTCAACTGAACGCCTCCCTTGCCTTCGATTTCTCGTAAACTTCGAATTACAGGAGCAAACTTAATGGCTTCCGGTCGCGTCCCAAAAACGATGGCTATTTTTTTCAATTTTGGCTCCGTATTATTATTGCCTAGCCGCAAATTATTTGGATTTGTGGCGCTACTTTTTTGCATTTATGCAGTTGGCTATCCCCACCGGGATAAATATGATTTAAAGCTGCCAACTACGGCCTGCAGCTATTGCGAGATCTCGCGTTGTTAAAAAACTCTTCACATCGATCATTACTGGCGAACCGCCTTTCCCCAATCGCGAGATTTTCTTCGGCGCGTAGTCCCTCATCAATACGCCGTGGCGCACTGCAAGGACCACAGCATCGTAGTAACCCTCCGCCGGGCAATCAGCCAGCAACTCTAATCCATACTCGTTCTTAACTTCGATAGGATCTGCCTCTGGGTCAAAGCAACTCACATCCACCCCATAAGTCTCCAGTTCGCGGTATATATCAATTACCCGCGTGTTACGGATGTCGGGCACATCTTCCTTAAAGGTCCACCCCAGGATAAGAACTTTCGCCCGCTTTACCGGGCGATCATTCGCAATGAGAAGCTTGACCGTTTTCTCTGCGATAAATTTGCCCATGCTATCGTTGATTCGGCGGCCGGCGAGGATCACCTGTGGGTGATAACCGAGGCTCTCAGCCTTGTAGGTAAGGTAATACGGATCGACGCCGATGCAGTGTCCGCCGACCAAACCCGGACGGAACGGCAGGAAATTCCACTTCGTGCCGGCGGCTTCAAGCACGTCCAGCGTACGAATGCCCATCTTGTCGAAGATGATCGCGAGTTCGTTCATCAGCGCGATGTTCAGGTCGCGCTGCGTGTTCTCGATGACCTTGGCAGCCTCGGCCACCTTGATGCTCGCGGCGACGAAGATGCCGGCGGTGATCACGGCGCCGTAAACCTGCTTGAGCAGCTCGGCGGTTTCCGCGGTGTCGCCGGCGACGACCTTTTTGATCTTCTCGACCGTGTGCTCCTTGTCGCCGGGATTGATGCGCTCGGGCGAGTAGCCGGCCCAGAAGTGTTCCTTCCACTTTAGCCCGCTCTCACGCTCGATGATGGGCAAACAATCCTCCTCCGTGCAGCCGGGATACACCGTGGACTCGTAGACCACCGTCGTGCCGGGCGAAAGGTGGCGACCGATACTGGTGGACGATTTCACTAGCGGCGTCAGGTCGGGCCGTTTGTGGTCATCGATCGGCGTCGGGACCGTGACGATGATCAATCTGCACTCCCGCAGGCAGGCCGGGTCGTTGGTGAATTCCAAGCCCGGAGGACGGACGACGGAGGACGGACGATGGACTATACTGGTGTCTGTCGTCTGCGTCACCGCAGCCAGTTGCTCGGCGCTCAACTCGCGCGTGCGGTCAAGACCGCTGCGCAGCTCGGTGATTCGCTGGACATTGATGTCGAACCCGATCACCCGAAACCTCTTCGCAAACGCCACGGCCAGCGGCAGGCCTACGTAGCCTAGGCCGACCATGCCGATCTTTTCCTTGCCCGACGCGAAGTCGGCAAAGGTCAGCCGCGTCAACGCACTACTCGGCGTCTCTGGGCGGGGGTCATTAGTTTTCATTATATAGATGCTATAGACT
>Ga0114986_1000232_pt1 | contig 15592 bp, 11 predicted proteins | sample Shrwel1BS1Day17_FD_96988 | JGI IMG/M metagenome (GOLD analysis project Ga0114986, IMG submission 96988) | Subsurface microbial communities from deep shales in Ohio, USA - Utica-3 well 1 S-1-Day17 | ecosystem: Environmental > Aquatic > Deep subsurface > Shale gas/oil reservoir > Produced... | reverse complement strand
CTGTAGTGGTCATGCAGGTGTTCGACGAGCCAACCATGCACTTCCGCCACCAGCGGCGGCGCCCGGTGGGTGCCGGTGGACAGGAAATGCTCGATCTCGCGGAAGATCCAGGGGCGCCCCTGGGCGGCACGGCCGATCATCAGGGCGTCGGCGCCAGTGGCGCGCAGGACGGCCAGGGCCTTTTCAGGCGAGTCGATGTCGCCGTTGGCCACCACCGGCACCTTCACGGCAGCCTTCACCGACGCAATGGTGTCGTATTCCGCCTGGCCCTTGTAGCCCTGCTCGCGCGTGCGTCCGTGCACGGTGATCAGGGCCACGCCAGCCTGCTCGGCCGCGCGGGCCAGGCTGACCGCGTTCTTGTGCTGTCGGCACCAGCCGGTGCGCATCTTCAAGGTCACCGGCACGCCGTGGGGCTGGCAGGCCGCCACCACGGCTTCCACGATGGACAAGGCCAGCGCTTCGTCCTGCATCAGCGCGGAGCCGGCCCACTTGTTGCACACCTTCTTGGCCGGACAGCCCATGTTGATGTCGATGATCTGCGCGCCGCGGTCGATGTTGTAGGCCGCCGCTTCGGCCATCATCTCGGGCTCGGTGCCTGCGATCTGCACCGCAATAGGCTCGACTTCCCCATCATGGTTCGCCCGGCGCGACGTCTTGAGACTGTTCCACAGTTCCTTGCGCGAGGTCACCATCTCGCTGACCGCATAGCCTGCCCCCAGCCGCTTGCACAGCTGCCGGAAGGGGCGGTCCGTCACCCCGGCCATGGGCGCGACGAAGAGCGAGTTGGGCAACTCGTGGGGGCCGATGCGCATGGGGAGGGGGTGGTGGAAGCTGCTGAAAAAGGAGGCAGAGTATAGCCTCGCCACCTTTCAGGAAATGAAACAGGCTGCTCCCGGTCTTGCTGCGGCGCACACCGATAATCGCGGGCGATGGAAGCTTGGCTCTACTCCCTGCTCAATGCCCTGGCCCTGCCGGAGTTCGGCCTGAGCACGGTTTTTGTGGTGGCCTTCATGTCGGCCACCTTGTTGCCCATGGGCTCCGAGCCTGCCGTGTTCGGCCTGATCAAGCTCAATGCCTCGCTGTTCTGGCCGGCGATCCTCGTGGCCACCGTGGGCAACACCCTGGGTGGTGCCGTGACGTGGTGGATGGGCTACGGCGCCCACAAGGCCTACGACCGGATCACCCACAAGGAACACCCCGTGAAGGCGAGGGCCCTGGTCTGGCTGCGTGATTTCGGGCCGAAGGCCTGTCTGATGTCGTGGCTGCCCGTGATCGGCGATCCGTTGTGCGGTGTTGCCGGTTGGCTGAAATTGCCCTTCTGGCCTTGCGTGCTCTACATGGCCATCGGGAAATTCCTGCGCTATCTGTTGATGACGACAGCCCTGCTGTGGCTTTTCCCCGGCATGGTGGATCTGCCTGGCTAGCGCAGGCTCACTTCGCGTCGTTGCCCTGACCAGCTTGCTTGATCAGCGACAGCAGGTCGATGGGCATGGGAAAGACGATGGTCGAGGCCTTGTCCCCGGCGATGGTGCTCAGGGTCTGCATGTAGCGAAGCTGCATGGCGCCGGGTTCCGAAGACAGCATGCGGGCGGCCTGCATGAGTTTTTCGGAGGCCTGCAGTTCCCCTTCGGCATGGATGATCTTGGCGCGCCGCTCGCGTTCGGCTTCGGCCTGCTTGGCAATGGCCCTCACCATCGAGTCATTCAGGTCCACATGCTTGATCTCGACATTGGCCACCTTGATGCCCCAGGCGTCGGTCTGCGCATCGAGCACCTGCTGGATGTCCAGGTTGAGCCGCTCGCGCTCGGCCAGCATCTCGTCCAGTTCATGCTTGCCGAGCACGGCACGCAGGGTGGTCTGGGCCAGCTGGCTCGTCGCGACCATGAAGTTCTCGACCTGGATGATGGCCTTCTGCGGATCGACCACGCGGAAATAGACCACGGCATTGACCTGCACCGAGACGTTGTCGCGCGAGATCACGTCCTGGGTGGGCACGTCCAGCACGATGGTGCGCAGGTCCACCTTGACCATCTGCTGCACACCGGGAATCACGATCACGAGGCCTGGGCCCTTGACCTTCCAGAAGCGCCCGAGCTGGAAGATCACGCCGCGTTCGTATTCGCGCAGGATGCGCAAGGAAGCAGCGATCAGCGCCAGCACGGCAATGGGCAGCAAGGTGCCGAAGCCGAGGTTGCCGAAGTCGAAGATCATGATCCTTCTCCTTGAGGTGTGTCGGTTGGAATCACATCGAGCGTCAGGCCGTCGCGGGTGCTCACCTGAACCCTCTGGCCCTCGCGCAATGGGGCTGCGCTGCGAGCACGCCAGCGTTCACCGGCCACCTCGACCCAGGCGCCTTCAGGGCCGCAGGCGACCACCCGTGCAGCCTGGCCCACAACGTTGGCGTCTCCGCTGACCACTGCCCGGCGACGCGATCGCACCGCCATGCCGGCCAGGCCGATCATCACGCCGGCGCTGAGCACGGCCATCGCGGCGATCAGCCCCAACGGGATGCCGAAACCCGGCACCTCGGTGTCGATCAGGATGATGGCCCCCAGCACGAAGGCCGCGATGCCCCCCAGGCCCAGGATGCCGAAACTGGGCATCAGCACCTCGGCCGCCATGAAGGCCAGCCCCAGGGCGATCAGGGCCAGGCCTGCATAGTTCACCGGCAGCAGCTGCAGGGCGTACAGGCCCACGAGCAGGCAGATGCCACCCAGCACGCCCGGCACCAGCGCCCCCGGATTGGAGAATTCAAAGAACAGGCCGTAGATGCCCACCATCATCAGGATGAGGGCCACGCTGGGGTCGGTGATGACGGCCAGCAGGCGGATGCGCCAGTCGGGTTCTTCGCGCACGATGGCCGCGCCCGCGGTCTGCAGCGTGAGCGACCGACCCTCGAGGGTCACCGTCTTGCCGTCGAGCTGGTTCAGCAGGTCGGGCACGTCGCGGGCCAGGTGTTCGATGACACCCTGCGCCAGGGCTTCGGCGGCGCTGAGGCTCGCGGACTCGCGCACCGCCTTCTCGGCCCACTCCACATTGCGCCCGCGCATCTGGGCGAGTGAACGGATGTAGGCCACGGCATCGCTGAGCTGCTTCTGCCCCGACACGCTGGGCGGCGGGCCCTCGCCGCGTTCGGGGGCCGAGGCGCCGGACGAGGAAGGAGCCGGCGCCCGCGGGGGGCGTTGTGCGGGTTCGGCCGATCCGCCGATGGCCACCGGCGTGGCAGCCCCGAGATTGGTGCCCGGTGCCATGGCCGCGATGTGGCTGGCGTAGAGGATGTAGGTGCCGGCGCTGGCGGCGCGTGCCCCGCTGGGACCCACGAAGCTGGCCACCGGCACGGGCGAGGCCAGGAGATCGCGGATGATGCGGCGCATCGAGGTGTCGAGCCCGCCGGGGGTGTCCATCTGCAGGACGACCAGCTGGGCGCCGTCACGTTGCGCATGGGCCAGGCCGCGCCGCACATGCTCGGCCGTGGCCGGACCGATGGCCCCTTCCACGGTGATCAGCGTGACGGAAGGGGGCATCGTCGGGGAGTGCGGCGGGTCTGCCGCAGCCGCGGCCAGGCACAAGGGGAGCCCCAGGGTGGTGGTGATCCACCGCAGGATCCGGGGCAGGGCGGCCGCACGCATGGTCGATGGGCGATGTCCGTGCCGGAGCACCCTGTGCGCGGGTTGCACACAGGGTACCGCCAGACGGTTCAAGCCATTATGGGAGGCAGGCCTGCCCCCGTCCACCACGAAGGCAAGAAGCCCTTGGGCTCAGTCGTGGATGCCGGCGCCTGGCGAGAAGCGGTCGACCGCGTCGGTGATGATGCCGTCAATGCCCAGGCGGGTCAGGCGTCGCGCCTCGGCTGGGTCGTTCACGGTATAGGCCAGGGCCTTCATGCCTGCGGCGTGGATGGCGTCGATGCTGGTGGCGTCGTACAGCGCATAGAGGGCCACCACCGCGTGGCACTGCAGCGCCTGGGCCTGGTCGAGCCAGCCCTCGCGCCACTGGTCGAGCAGCAGGCCGCGGGGCAGCTCGGGCGCTTCAGCCAGGGCCGCCTGCAGGGCGGCCGGCTGGAAGGACGTGAGCAGCGGTGGTGCGACCGGCGGCGTGCGCGACGCGGCCCAGAGTTCCGCGCAGCGCCGGGCCACGGCGGCGCCGGTGGCCGCCTCGGTGCCTGGCGTGGGCTTGATCTCGACGTTGAGCGCGAAGCCGTTGCGCAGCACGTAGCGCGCGATCGCCTCCAGCGTGGGCAGCGGTTCGCCTGCATACGATCGGCTGTGCCATCCGCCCGCATCCAGGCGGCTGAGGGTCGCCCAGTCCAGTTTGCCGGCCACGCCCCGGCCATCGGTGGTGCGATCCAGCGTGGCATCGTGCAGCAGGAAGAGCTGGCCGTCTGCGCTGAGCTTCACATCGCACTCGAAGGCCCGGTAGCCGAAGCTCGCCCCCTGGCGGAAGGCCGCCAGGGTGTTCTCGGGCGCCAGCTTGCCCGCGCCGCGGTGGGCGATCCACAAGGGGTAGGGCCAGTTCATGCGATGCGCTTGTGGGTGCTTGCGTCGAACCAGTGCAGCTTGGCCGGTTGTGCCGTCATGTGAAGGGTTTCACCGACCTGAGGATGGCGGTGGCTGTCGTCGGCGCGCACCACCACGGAGGACGCGCCCAGCTTGCCGTAGATCAGCCGCTCGGCGCCAAGCACCTCGACCATCTCGACCACCAGTGGCCAGCCATGGTCGCCGAGGATCAGGTGCTCAGGGCGCACCCCGAGGATCACGGGGCCCGTCACGGGGGCCGAGGCCCCGGCCGGCAGATCGATCTCGGTGCCACCGACGGCATAGCGCCCCGGACCCGTCGCCTGGCCCTCCAGCAGGTTCATCGGGGGCGAGCCGATGAACCCAGCCACGAAGGTGGTGGCCGGACGTGCATAGACCTCGTCGGGCGTGCCGAACTGTTCCATGTTGCCCGCGTTCATGACGATCATGCGCTGGGCCAGGGTCATGGCCTCGACCTGGTCGTGGGTGACGAACAGCGAGGTGATGCCCAGCTCACGGTGCAGCTTCTGAATCTCCAGTCGCGTCTGCACGCGCAGCTTGGCGTCCAGATTGGACAGCGGCTCGTCGAAGAGGAAGACCTGGGGCTCGCGCACGATGGCCCGGCCCATGGCCACGCGCTGGCGCTGGCCGCCCGAGAGCTGGCGCGGCTTGCGGTCGAGCAGGTGCGAGAGCTCGAGGATGCCGGCAGCCTTGTCCACCCGGCGGCGGATCTCGTCGGTGGGCAGCTTCTTGATCTTCAGGCCGTAGGCCATGTTGTCGAACACGCTCATGTGCGGATAGAGCGCATAGTTCTGGAAGACCATCGCGATGTCGCGATCGGCCGGCTCCAGTTCGTTGACCACCCGCGGGCCGATCAGGATCTCGCCGCCGGAGATTTCCTCCAGGCCGGCCACCATGCGCAGCAGCGTGGACTTGCCGCAGCCCGAGGGGCCGACGATGACGATGAACTCGCCGTCGGCGACCTCCGCATTGACCCCATGGATGACCTGCAGCGACTGCTTGCCCTGGTGGTAGCGCTTGATGACGTTCTTGAATGAGAGGGATGCCATGTCTTTGCTTGCTTATTTTTCCGTGTCGACCAGGCCCTTGACGAACCACTTCTGCATCAGGATCACCACGAGGGCGGGGGGCAGCATGGCCAGGAAGGCGGTGGCCATCAGCACGTTCCATTCGGTGTAGGACTCGCCCGAGACCAGGCGCTTGATGCCCAGCACGATGGGGTACATGTCCTCGTTGGTGGTGATCAGCAGCGGCCAGAGGTACTGGTTCCAGCCGTAGATGAACTGGATCACGAACAGCGCCGCGATGCTGGTGCGCGACATCGGCATCAGCACGTCCCAGAAGAAGCGCATCGGACCTGCGCCGTCCACCCGGGCGGCTTCGACCAGCTCGTCTGGCACCGTCAGGAAGAACTGGCGGAACAGGAAGGTGGCCGTGGCCGAGGCGATCAGCGGGATGGTGAGGCCGGCATAGCTGTTGAGCATGCCGAGGTTGGACACCACCTCGTAGGTCGGGCCGATGCGCACCTCCACCGGCAGCATCAGGGTGACGAAGATCATCCAGAACACGAGGTTGCGCAGCGGGAAGCGGAAATAGACGATGGCAAAGGCCGACAGCAGCGAGATGGCGATCTTGCCGACGGCGATCACCAGTGCCATCACCAGGCTCACCCACATCATGGGCAGGGCCGGCGGCAGCCTGCTGCCCATGCTGGTCTCGCCGCCGAACAGCGCCACCTTGTAGGTTTCCCACAGGTGGCCCCCCGGCAACAGCGACATGGGGATCGTGGAGGCGATGTCCTGCGAGGTCTGCGTCGAGGCCACCAGGGTGAGGTAGACCGGGAAGGCCACGATGGCCACACCAACGATCAGGATGAAGTGGGACAGGAAGGTCAGTCCCGGGCGTCGTTCGATCATGTCAGTACTGCACCTTTTTCTCGACGAAGCGGAACTGGATCACCGTCAACCCGATGACGATGGCCATCAGCACCACGGATTGCGCGGCCGAGCCCCCCATGTCCAGCGCCTTGAAGCCATCGTAGTAGACGCGATAGACCAGGATGGAGGTGGACTTGCCGGGCCCCCCCTGCGTGGCGGCATCGATGATGGCAAAGGTGTCGAAGAAGGCGTAGACGATGTTGATGACCAGCAGGAAGAAGGTCGTGGGCGACAGCAGCGGGAAGACGATGGTCCAGAAACGCCGCCAGAAACCGGCGCCGTCGATCGCCGCCGCCTCGATGAGCGATTTCGGGATGGACTGCAGCCCGGCCAGGAAGAAGAGGAAGTTGTAGGAGATCTGCTTCCACACCGCGGCCATCACGATCAGGGCCATCGCGTGGTTGGGATTGAGCAGGTGATTCCAGTCCAGCCCGAGCAGCCTCAGCAGGAAGGAGACCACGCCAAATGGCGAGGCGAACATGAACAACCACAGCACGCCGGCCACCACCGGGGCCACGGCGTAGGGCCAGATCAGCAGCGTCTTGTAGAAGCCGGCCCCTTTGAGCACGCGGTCGGCCATCACGGCCAGCAGCAGCGAGACGGACAGGCCGACCACCGCGACCAGAATCGAAAACACGGCCGTGGTCCGGAAGGACGCAATGTACGTCTCATCATTGACCAGACGCTCGAAGTTCTCCAGGCCGACGAACTCCGTCGACATGCCGAAAGCATCCTGGCTCAGCACGCTCTGGTAGAGCGCCTGCGCAGCCGGCCAGAAGAAGAAGACCAGCACCACGGCCATCTGGGGGGCTACCAGCAGCCAGGGCAACCACCAGGACTTGAATCGGACGCGTTTTTCCATGGTTTCAAACAGTCAACGCCTGCCGCATGCACGGGGCATGGGCAGGCGCGGGAAAGTCGGGGCCCGGACGGGTGTCCGGGCAAAGGGGCGCGATTTTACGAGCGGCCGCTGTTCGCGCGCTGGAAGCGCTCCAGCTGTTCGTTGCCGCGACGCACCGCGTCATCCAGGGCTTGCTTGGCGGTCTTGCGGCCCGACCAGACCTGTTCGAGCTCCTCGTCGTTGATGGTACGGATCTGCACGAAATTGCCCAGGCGGATGCCACGCGACTTGTCGGTCGTCTTGCGGATCATCTGCTCGACCGACACATCGGTGCCCGGGTTCTGCTTGTAGAACCCCGATTTCTCGGTCAGTTGGTAGGACGCGGTGGTCAGGGGCAGATAGCCCGTGCGCTGGTGGCTCTTGGCCGCCTCTTCCGGCTTGGACAGGTGGGCAAAGAACTGGGCCACGCCCTTGTACTCCTCGTCCTTCTTGCCGGCCATCACCCACAGGCTGGCGCCGCCGATGACGGTGTTCTGAGGCGCGCCGGGCACGTCCGGGTAGTAGGGCAGGGTGGAGATGCCGCTCTCGAACTTGGCATTGCGCTTGATGTTGCCGTACAGCGCGGACGAGCCCGTGGTCATGGCGCACTCGCCGGAGACGAAGGTGGCGTCAGCCGCGTTGCCCCGGCCCTTGTAGACGAACAGGCCTTGCTTGGCCATGTTGCCCAGGTTCTCGATGTGGCGCACGTGCAGCGGGCTGTTGAAGCTCAGGCGGGCGTTCATGCCGCGCATGCCGTTGCCCAGCGTCGCGAACTCGGTGTTGTGCCAGGCCGAGAAGCTCTCCAGCTGCGTCCAGCTCACCCAGCTGGTGGTGAACGGGCACTTGTGGCCGCTGGCCTTCAGCTTGGCGGCAGCCAGGGCCACCTCGGGCCAGGTCTTGGGGGGAGCGTTCGGGTCCAGGCCGGCCGCCTTGAAGGCGTCCTTGTTGTAGTGGAAGACCGTGGTCGAGCTGTTGAAGGGGAAGCTCAGCATCTGGCCATTGGGGGCCGTGTAGTACCCCGCAACGGCCGGCACGTAGGCATTCGGGTCGAAGGTCACGCCGGCCTTCTTCATCACCTCGCCCACGGGCACGATGGCGTTGCGGCTGGCCATCATCGTGGCCGTCCCCACCTCGAACACCTGCAGGATGTGGGGCGCGTTGCCCGCGCGGAAGGCGGCGATGGCCGCCGTCATCGACTCGTCATAGCTGCCCTTGAAGGTGGGGACGATGCGGTAGGCGGTCTGGCTGCTGTTGAAGTCCTTGGCCAGGTCGTTCACCCACTCACCCAGGGCGCCGCCCATCGAGTGCCACCACTGGATTTCCACCTGGGCGTGGGCCGGCGCGGCCATGACGGCGGCGACGGCCGCGGAAAGAGCGAGAGATTTCAGTTTCATGACAACTCCGTGAAAGGTGTGCGGGTAGAAACAAAGCCCGCGAAGGCTAGTGCCTGTTTGTGACAGGAGCGTTTCTGTCACGGATCACGGGGGTATCGCAACCGGGTAAGTCCCATGGTTTGCCCTGGCTCAAAGATGCAGGGGCATTGACGGGTCACCCGAATCAGTAGGCCCGAGGCCGGTGCGGTTTCGCTCGGGGGTGTCCAGGCGCTCTGCTGCGCTGCGGTACGATTGCCCTTTGCGCGTCCGAAAATCCACAAGCCCCACGCGCCAGGCGCCCATGAATGCACCGCTGCCCCTGAAGGACCTTGCCGCCCCCGCGGCCGAGGCCGCCCTTGCTGCGCCGCCCCGGCTGCGCGAGATTCCCTACAACTACACCTCCTTTTCGGATCGCGAGATCGTCATCCGGCTGCTGGGCGTGCGCGCCTGGGAGGTGTTGCAGCGCCTGCGGGACGAGCGCCAGACGGGCCGCTCGGCCCGCATGCTGTACGAGGTGCTCGGTGACATCTGGGTGGTCGAGCGCAACCCCTACTTGCAGGATGACCTGCTCGACAACCCGCGTCGCCGCCGGCTGCTGATCGAGGCCCTGCATCACCGGCTGCGCGAGGTCGAGAGGCGCCGCACGCCGCAGGCCGACCCTGAGCGCGATGCCCTGGTGGGCGAGTTGCTGGTGGCCGCCCGGGCCGCAGTGGAATCCTTCGCTCGCGGTTTTGACGAGGTGGACGCCCTGCGCCGACGCGCCACCCGCGTGCTGGGCCGGCACACCCAGCGCGACAACATCAAGTTCGATGGCCTGAGCCGGGTGTCCCACGTCACCGACGCGACCGACTGGCGCGTCGAATACCCCTTCGTCGTGCTCACCCCTGACACCGAGGCCGAGATGGCCGCCCTGGTGAAGGACTGCATCGAACTGGGCCTGACCATCATCCCGCGCGGGGGCGGCACCGGCTACACCGGCGGCGCCGTGCCGCTGACCTGGAAGAGCGCGGTGATCAACACCGAAAAGCTCGAGGCCATGACCGAGGTCGAGACGGTGACCTTGCCCGGTGTCGACCACCCGGTGCCCACCGTCTGGACCGAAGCGGGCGTCGTCACCCAGCGGGTGGCCGATGCCGCCGAGCGCGGCGGGTTCGTGTTTGCCGTCGACCCCACATCGGCCGAGGCCTCCTGCGTGGGCGGCAACATCGCGATGAACGCCGGCGGCAAGAAGGCCGTGCTCTGGGGTACCGCCCTGGACAACCTGGCCTCCTGGCGCATGGTCACGCCCGAGGCCCAGTGGCTGGAGGTGGTGCGCCTGAATCACAACCTCGGCAAGATCCATGACGTCGAGGTGGCCAGCTTCGAGTTGCGCTACTTCGAGGCTGACGGCAAGACGCCGATCCGCACCGAGCGCCTGGATATTCCGGGCCGGACGTTCCGCAAGGAAGGCCTGGGCAAGGACGTGACCGACAAGTTCCTGGCCGGCCTGCCGGGCATCCAGAAAGAGGGCTGCGACGGTCTCATCACCAGCGCGCGCTGGGTGGTGCACCGCATGCCGGCCCATGTGCGCACCGTCTGTCTGGAGTTCTTCGGCAATGCCCGCGAGGCGGTGCCCAGCATCGTCGAGATCAAGGACTTCATGTTCGCTGAGGCAAAGAAGCCCGGCGGTGCCATCCTGGCGGGCCTGGAGCACCTCGACGACCGCTACCTCAAGGCGGTGGGCTATGCCACCAAGTCCAAGCGCGGCACCTTGCCCAAGATGGTGCTGATCGGCGACATCGTCGGCGACGACCCGGATGCCGTGGCCCGTGCCACCTCGGAGGTGGTGCGCATCGCCAATGCCCGTTCGGGCGAGGGCTTCATCGCCATCTCGGCCGACGCGCGCAAGAAATTCTGGCTCGACCGCAAGCGCACGGCGGCCATCAGCCGCCACACCAACGCCTTCAAGATCAACGAGGACGTGGTGATCCCGCTGCCGAGGATGGGCGAGTACACCAACGGCATCGAGCGCATCAACATCGAACTCTCCCTGCGCAACAAGCTGGCCCTGGTCGACCGGCTGGAGGCCTTCTTCACGCAAGGCCACCTGCCACTGGGCAAGACCGACGACGCCAGCGAGATCCCCAGCGCCGAGCTGCTGGAGGACCGTGTCCAGCAGGCCCTGGCGCTGCTGCGCGAGGTGCGTGAACTGTGGGCTCAGTGGATGGGCCAGCTCGACGTGGTGCCCACGGACGGCGAGCGCAGTTTCTTCGAGCGGCTGCAGGACCACAGCCTGCGCGCGTCGTGGAAGACGCAGATCCTCAAGCCGCTGCAGGCGGTGTTCGCCGGTGCAGCGTTTGCGCCCATCCTCGACGAATGCCGGCGCATCCACAAGGAGGTGCTGCGTGGCCGCGTCTGGGTGGCGCTGCACATGCACGCCGGCGATGGCAACGTGCACACCAACATCCCGGTCAATTCCGACAACTACGAGATGCTGCAGACCGCCCACGAGGCGGTGGCGCGCATCATGAAGCTGGCGCGCAGCCTGGACGGCGTGATCTCGGGCGAACACGGCATCGGCATCACCAAGCTCGAGTTCCTCACCGACGACGAGATCCGCGACTTCACCGCCTACAAGCAGCGTGTCGACCCCGAGGGCCGCTTCAACAAGGGCAAGCTGCTGCGCGGCGTGACGGTGGGCGGCGAGGTGCTGCATGCCGACCTCACCAACGCCTACACGCCGAGCTTCGGGCTGATGGGTCATGAATCGCTGATCATGCAGCAGTCGGACATTGGCGAGATCGCCAATTCGGTGAAGGACTGCCTGCGCTGCGGCAAGTGCAAGCCGGTGTGTGCCACCCACGTGCCGCGTGCCAACCTGCTCTACAGCCCGCGCAACAAGATCCTGGCCACCTCGTTGCTGGTCGAGGCCTTCCTCTACGAGGAGCAGACCCGCCGCGGGGTGTCGATCAAGCACTGGGAGGAGTTCGAGGACGTGGCCGACCACTGCACGGTCTGCCACAAGTGCCTCTCGCCCTGCCCGGTGAAGATCGACTTCGGTGACGTGTCGATGAACATGCGCAACCTCCTGCGCAAGATGGGCAAGAAGAGCTTCCGCCCGGGCAACAAGATGGCGATGATGATGCTCAATGCCACCCGTCCCGAGACCATCAAGCTGCTGCGCACGGCCATGGTGGACGTGGGCTTCAAGGCCCAGCGCCTGGCCAACGACCTGCTCAAGCGCGTGGCCCGCAAGCAGACGGCCCGCCCGCACGCCACCGTGGGGACGGCGCCGGTCAAGGAGCAGGTGATCCACTTCATCAACAAGAAGCTGCCGGGTGGACTGCCCAAGAAGACGGCGCGGGCCCTGCTGGACATCGAGGACAAGAACTACGTCCCCATCATCCGCAACCCCAAGGCCACGACGCCTGAAACGGAAGCGGTGTTCTATTTCCCGGGGTGCGGGTCGGAGCGCCTGTTCAGCCAGGTGGGCCTGGCCACGCAGGCCATGCTCTGGCATGCCGGTGTGCAGACGGTGTTGCCGCCGGGCTATCTGTGCTGCGGCTATCCCCAGCGAGGCTCGGGCCAGTACGACAAGGCAGAAAAGATCATCACCGACAACCGGGTGCTGTTCCACCGCGTGGCCAACACGCTCAACTACCTCGACATCAAGACCGTCGTGGTGAGCTGCGGCACGTGCTACGACCAGCTCCAGGGCTATGAGTTCGAGAAGATCTTCCCCGGCTGCCGCATCGTCGACATCCACGAATACCTGCTGGAAAAGGGCATCAAGCTCGACGGCCAGGGAGCCTACCTGTACCACGACCCCTGCCACAGCCCGATGAAGCTGCAGGAGCCCATGAAGACCGTGCAGGCGCTGGTCGGCCCGCAGGTGCTCAAGAGCGAGCGCTGCTGCGGCGAGTCGGGCACGCTGGGCGTCACCCGTCCGGACATCTCCACCCAGGTGCGCTTCCGCAAGGAAGAGGAGATCCGCAAGGGCGAAGACGCGCTGCGCGCCAGCGGGGCCGTGGGCGCCCAGGAGAACGTCAAGATCCTCACGTCCTGCCCGAGCTGCCTGCAGGGGCTCACGCGTTACGGGGAGGACCTGAACAACGGCCTGCTCGAAGCCGACTACATCGTTGTCGAGATGGCGCGCCACATCCTGGGTGAGGACTGGATGCCGGCCTACGTGAAGGCCGCCAACGACGGCGGCATCGAGCGCGTGCTGGTGTGAGCGGGCGGGCGATGTCCGAGTCCTCCGCGCTCGTGTTTGACCCGGCTCGCCAGCCGGCGCCAGGGTGTGAGCTGTGCCGATCCCCTGGCGGCGTGCTGGTGGCGCAGAACGGCCCTTGGCGCGCCATCCGCGTGGACGATGAGGCCTTTCCCGCCTTCTATCGCCTCGTTCACCGTGAACACGTGGCCGAGATGAGCGACCTGGCCGCGTCCGAGCGCGCGCGTTGCCTGGAACTCCTGGTCGGCATCGAGCAGATCCAGCGCGAGGTGCTGCGGCCGACCAAGATCAACCTGGCCTCACTGGGCAACATGGTGCCCCACCTGCACTGGCATTTGATCGCCCGCTTCGACTGGGACAGCCATTTCCCCCAGCCCGTCTGGGCCTCCCGGCAGCGTCCGGACGACCCCACCCGCCTGGCGCGGTTGCGGACAAGCCTGTCGGAGGTGGATCGCCGCGTGGCCGCGTTCTTCCAGGAGATCGCCTGAGTCCGGCGCCGGGGCTCCCCTGTCGGAGGGTTGGCCCCTGGCGGCATCGGTGATGTAATCAGGAGTTTGCACCAGAGCCCTTCTTGATTTGCCGCCAATCTCGGCCCATGCCTTCCGTTCACGTCCTTTCCCATGTTCCGGCCGCCTTGCCCTTGTGGTCGGGCCGGAGTGCCGGCTGGCGCCAGCTTTCGGGAGGATGGCGATGACGGCCCGATGGCGCGCAGTCTCGGTCGCGGCCCTTGCCGTGCTGTTCCTGAGCGAGGCGGCATGGGCGCAGGAGTCTGCGGATGCCTCCGAAGGAGGGTTCAAGGGTTTCGCCATCATGGGCGAAAACCCCTTGTCTGCGGCCGAAACGGCCGCCTTGCTGTCTCCCTTGCTGCGTCAGCAGCCGTCCACCCAGGTACTGGACGAGGCGGCCGCGCGTCTGCAGCAGGCCCTGCATGACCGTGGCTATGTGCACTACCGGGTCATCCTGCCGGCACAGACCCTGTCGGACACCATCAGTCTCAACATCCTGCGCCGCACCGTCTCGCGTGTGGAGTTCGTGGGGGCCGGTTCACGGGCAGACGAGGCCGGCTTGCGTGCGGCCCTGCCCGAGCTTCAGGAGCGAGCTTCTCCGAACGCGCAGCGCCTCGCGCGCGAACTGGCGATCGCCGGGCGCAACCCCTCCCGTCAGATGGAAGTCGACTGGGTTCCCGACGCTTCGCCCGAGACCATGACGGCCCGGGTTCGCGTGCAAGCGTCCCGCCCCTGGTCGTTGGGCGCAGCCTGGAGCAATGCCGGCACCCGTGAAACGGGCCGTGATCGCCTTCACCTCGGGGCCAGCCATCACGACATCCTGGGCGGCGGCGAGGTGCTCTCGGTCGCGTACACATCGTCCCCGGATCGACCATCCAGGGTCAGCCAGTTCGGCGTCAGCGCCGAGGTGCCATTCCCCGCCTGGGGGGGTGTCCTCCTTGCGCATCACTTCCGTGCCGATGTGGCGGGTCGCTTCGGTGTGGACCGGCCGGACCGGGGCCACGCGGGTTTCGATGCCTCCGGGCCCGGGCGCGAGACGCGGCTGGGCTATACGCACCATGTCGGACACCGCTCCGCATGGCGTCAGTCGTCGTGGCAACTGGCGCTCGACGACAAGCGCTTTGAACCCTCCGATCTGGTCGGGCAACCGCAGGCCTCGGGTCTGCGTCGCACGCGGCCGCTGTCGATCGCGTACGTCGAGCGTTCCGATGCGCCCGCCACGCAGTGGTCCTACCAGGTCGAGTTCGCGGCGAACCTGGCCCGGGGCGAGGGCAACGACCTGGCTGCCTACCGGACCGAGAATGCGCAGATCGACACCCATCACTGGAAGGTCTGGCGGGCGGCGTGGCATGCCACCACCGAGTGGGGGCAGGGATGGCAGGGGGCTGCACGCGTGCGCGCCCAGTACAGCCCTGATCTGCTCCTGGCCGGGGAAGCCTTCGGGCTGGGAGGCATCGCCTCGATCCGCGGAACCCCCGAGCGCGCACTGTACGGGGACAGCGGCCTGTCGGCGACCCTGGAAGGGCGCACCCCGCCGCTGTGGCAAGGGTTGCGCCTGCTGGCCTTCGTCGACACGGGCGTCGTGTACAGCGACCTCACCGACAGCGCCGTGCGTCGCCGCAAGGATCGGCTCACCAGCGTGGGCCTCGGCCTGCACTACGGCCACGCCAACGGCGCCAGCCTGAGGGCCGACTATGGCCGGGTGGTGACTGGCAGCCGTGCTGACGCCGGGGCCAATCCGACCGTGCCGACCCAGGGGGACGATAAACTCCACGTGAACGTGTCCCTGGCATTCTGAGGCGCAACGCCCTGCCTGGTGCCCGTGAGCACTTGAGTTTTCCCCAGCGGCACCCTGGAGGTGCCGGAGATGGATCCCATGGCCGGCCTTGAAAAAACCACCCCCACACCCACCGAGATCACGGTGCATCAGCAGTCGCGTGTGCTGGAACTGCGCTTCAGCGACGGTGCCCATTTCCGCCTTCCGTTCGAGCTGATGCGGGTGTATTCGCCGTCGGCCGAGGTGCAGGGGCATGGCCCTGGACAGGAAGTGCTGCAGACGGGCAAGCGGGAGGTTGGCATCACCACACTCGAGCCGGTGGGCAACTACGCCGTCCAGCCCACCTTCAGCGATGGGCACGACTCGGGCATCTT
>Ga0114986_1000230_pt1 | contig 15613 bp, 19 predicted proteins | sample Shrwel1BS1Day17_FD_96988 | JGI IMG/M metagenome (GOLD analysis project Ga0114986, IMG submission 96988) | Subsurface microbial communities from deep shales in Ohio, USA - Utica-3 well 1 S-1-Day17 | ecosystem: Environmental > Aquatic > Deep subsurface > Shale gas/oil reservoir > Produced... | reverse complement strand
TACCTCAAGCTCAAGATCTACCAACTCAACACCCCGGATACGCCATCGTTCCTCTATGCCAATGTCCCGGCGCCTGCTTCAGCAACCCGGATGTCCACCGTATGAAAACGACGAAGAGCCAAACTTTTGCTTGATCTCCTCTCGTTTGAAGGCGTCGGTTTCTTGTCTGTAGTTCAGGCTAAACGAGGCAATTGCTTCGTCGCTTAGTAGATTGGCTTTTGCAACTGCGGCGACATAGTCAGGGTGCTTAGCGCGCGCAATCTGGCTAAGCATAAGAACTGTCGTTTCCGTCTTGATATTGCTGGCTGAAAGAGTATTGAACGACGTAGGAGCTGGCGGTGGCTCAGCTTTTTCCAGCACGACACGAGCAGGAGCAGGAGCAGGAGGTAACTGCTTCGGCGATTTGTCCTGTTCGCCGCAGGCTGCGGAAAGAGCCGCAAAGACGAAGGGGAGAAGAGTGACTTTGTTATTCATGGCGCTGTAAAAATAGGTCAAGAGTGCCGACTCGGCCGTTGCAAGGCTTCAGAATAAATGATGGCGTCCTGTATCCGCAAGATCGCTACCAATAAATCACCCCGGCTTTTCGCGACACTCGGAGCCTGTCCTGGAAAGTCATTACGTCAGTCCGGGCGGGTGAAGCACTACGAACCATGCTTGAACATGGCGCCCGCTTACCTCCAACTGAATGCCATCAGGGTCTGTAAATGTAGCATTAGGGGCCGCATTGCCTTCTCGATTGTGAAAAGAAAAGGTCTAGGAGATCTCTCACCTAGACCCTTCTTGTGCTCGACGTTTTACTCAGCCGAGCAGTAGGCAATCACCTCTTCCGCAGTCAGATCGAATCGTTCTCCTGCTTCCAAGGTGCCCAGAAAGGGATCGATGATCCTGAATCTGCCCCGGTTATCGACTGAACCGATACCTTTGCGACACATGACCGCTGCGAGCCCAACGCTCTTTGCCTTGCGGCGCGCGCGTTGTTCCAGAGCCTTTACCACACGCTCTTGCTGATTCGACATCATGGTGATCCTCACTTTCAATAAATTAAAAATGAAGAGCAGACTGGAAGCGTCCAGGGTATCCATCCCACTTCACATCGAAAAAAGCAGGATTGCTCATCCGATGGTGAATCACCTTGCCACAGTCAACGCCGGCGAACCGGCGTAGCCCAGACGTTACGACAAGAATACTCCGCACGCTGAATACCATCAACGCGCGTAAGGAAATCGCAGGGTAAGACTGTCTATGGGGGTTGAACAGAAAAGTTACTCCTGCCGAACGGTATCCCGATTACCGTTTTTTGCAGGCGCAGCGCTAGAAATCGCTGGGGTAGATGTCCGGATATAGGAGAAGCCATGCAGGTCGTTGCACTAGTCTGCCATCGGATTTTTTCTCGCGATCGATACCCGGTTTGTCGGACCTCAAGGAGCGAAGTACGGTTGAAACCTTTCGTGACTTATCGCGAAGTAGGCGATCCAACTCCTGAAAATGCACTGTCCGGGTCTTCAGGGATGAGTGCCGGAGGCCCCGGAAGGCTTGCACCTGCGAGTTCAAGACGTTGTGGTCTGCCTGACAGGCAATCGCCCTCTTGAATATCGGGTGAACAAGCTCACCATCTACCCTAGTCGGAAAAACCACGCTCACCGCTGGCGGGTTGCCATCCGCTTGCCGGATGTACGGCCAACGCCCTGTGCTCAAACGGCGTACCGCCTGGCTGATCAAGGTCCAAATGAAATCGTCCTTGAACGGAGTCTTGATGCCGACACGCCGTAAGTCGTGGAACACCACGCCATGCTGCCGCTCATAAAGCGCAACAAGCACTGCCTGCCAAGGTTTCGGGGTGTCCCCAAAGACCTCAATTACGCGCACAAAAAACTGCAGGCCATTGGCTGGTGGAATTTCCAATCGTCGGCGTAGCAAAGCCGAACCCCAGCCTCCAAATTGCCCTCGGCTGTCGTTCAGGTCTTTGCAGGACAAGTCGTCACGACGCCGCCCGGAGAGGGCTGTACGCTTCTTGCCGAACGCCTGGGCTAGCGCTTCTGCCCAGGATGCGGTGTTGGAAATCGGCAGCCGTCCATGCAGGTTCAGGAATTCACGAAACAACCTAACCCCGACCGGACCAAGCCTCTCCTTGCAAGTTTTCCGGTACTTGCGGACCTCACGCATATGCCGCGTTTTATCCTTTTCGAGCTGTGATTTCTTGGGTGCTGGCATGCCCAGAGGATAGCAGAGCCGACGATGGCATGGAGACTGCACCCTCGCTCGGTCAAAGGCTGGCAATACCTCTTGCAAGGGGCTTTCCGGGTAGTTTAAGAGGGTGATTTCGATCTCCTCTGTAAGGCTACTTGCCGTTTTTTGCCGACTTTCATGTCAATACAGTTGAGGGCGTCGGGCGGCGAGGTGTCGGCCGATGGTTACGCGGAACCAATTTCCGCCGTCAATGGAGATAGGCAAATGGCCATCTGCATCCTTCGTTTTCCCAACGGCAGCGGCTGCCGTACTTGGGTTATTGCAAACGTCACCACCGTCGAAAACGGCGTCGCCTGTCATGACAGCAACGGTAACCTGCTCGGCAAGGTGGAAACGACCGATCCACTCGCCCAGCTGCGCGTTGCGGAGGCAATCATGGACTGCCTGGACGCCGGCAAGGGCTTTAAGCAACCCGATTTCGAAAAGCTGATCCGGGGGGTCACCGCGTAAGCGACGACACGCGCCCCCGATGCCCGGCAGGGCATCGGGGTCTTCAACCTCCCGGAGATCATCTTGGAATTCATTCGTACCGAATCCCAAACCGCAAAGCCTTTCGCGATCGACTATTGCCTGATCGTTGGCGAAGGCAGTCACCCCCGAGCCCTCGATCGGCTCACCGATGAGGAAGCACTCGATGTCTTGGAAAAGAATCACATCGCCGAAGCCATGGCCTGGATTGGTCGCCCCGACCCTGGCCACCCGCTACTCGGTACTGGCGATACTGCTTACGGTGCCTATGACGCCGAATGGACACCGATCACCGATAGCGTCCTTGGTGTCGAATCCTACCAGTTCTATTTTAGTGGCATCGGCGGCGATCTCGCCGTCATCTGCTATCCGAACTCGCCGGCTATCGAGGACCGTCTTACCCTCGCAGAAATGCTCGGTGAGGTCATTCGACTGGCTCGCATCACTGGCTGCATCATCGCTGCACCAGAGGAATTGGATCTGGCTGGTTTCAGTTTCCGCAGCGACCTAGCCGTCACCGCTGACCTGCCTGTCTACAAACGCCGGCTGACCAATGTCGGAGGAAAGGTGGCGACAGCGGCGGGCGGCATTGATTTCGAGATCGTCCACCAACTCAAGGACGTCAAGCGCCTGATGACCCCGCCGGCGATAAGCATTCAGCAAGGCAAGGCCCGCTACACCGTACCGACCCGCTTTGTCGATATCGCCTTACATGCGCCGCCGCGAGCATCTCTAGCCAAGCTTGGCGAGTCCCTAGGGATCAAGAAGCTGGAACTCGAAAAAGACTTGCCCGGCTATAAGAAATCGCGCATGGACCTCGTCAAGCGCGATCACTTCGACTATTTCCGGCACTACGGCATCCGCGACGCCGAGATTACCTTGCGGTACTGGCTACGTATCCGCGCCTTTGCAAAAGAGGTAGTCGGCGTCGATGATCCGCGCGTATCGTCCGGCGCACTGGCCGTCACGTTCTCCCTACGGACAATGAAAGAAGCTGGATTGGACTATGCCTCGCTCTTCGACGTCCAGGAAAAGGATGTCATCGAGTGGGATGTATCCACCGGCCGACGGCGTACGCGTAAGCAGATGGTGGTCAGCGGCGACCGTGCATTTCATGAGCCATTTGCCATTGAGGGTTTTCATGGTGGGCGTAATGAATGCTTCCAGTGCGGGCCGAGCGACTTTGACCAGTGGATTGACGTCGATCTGGTCGGCGCCTACACGACCGGTATGGTTTCGGTGCGCCAAATCGCATTTAGCAGGTCATTTGAGACCCGTCGCCTCAAGGATTTCCTCGGCGACGTCCTTGGCGTCGCCTGGATCGACTTTCGTTACACGAAACCGGCCCGCTTTCCAGGGCTGGCCGTACATTCCGATGAGCGCGGCTTGATCTACCCCGAAGCGGGCAGAACCTACGCCACGGCGCCGGAAATCGCGCTTGCCATCCGTCAGGGCTGCAAAATCAAAATCCTTCGCGGAGTCATCTGGCCCTGGTCGAGTGACCCCAACGACGTGCGTATCTTTGAGGCCTTCGTGCGCAAGATTCGGGCGCTGCGCAAGGCCTACGCGCATGACCCCGTCTTCGACGAATACGCCAAACTTCTTGGCAACTCGGTTTATGGCAAGACGGCGCAAAGCCTGCGCGACCGTAATGCGTTCGAACTCGCGACACTGGATAGCCGCAAGATCGGGCCGTCGGCCATCACTAACGCCGCTATCGCCGCTCACGTCACCGGGTTCGTCCGCGCCGTCATCGGCGAAATGCTGCATGGCATTCCGGCACATCGTCAGGTCGCTTCCGTCACAACCGATGGCTTCCTGACCAATGCCCGCGAGGATGAAATCGACCTGTCGGGGCCGCTCTGTCAGCGCTATCTCGACCTCTGCCGGAGGGTTGAAGCATGACCCAAATGCTCAAGGTCAAGCATGCTGCCCTTCAGGTCCTGCCCATGCGTACCCGTGCGGTTGCCACCCTCGCCATCGACTACAACTCGCTGATGGAATACGGGCTGCTTCTCGCCAAGGGTTCGATCTCGCCCCCGGAGTCGGTCAAGGACCGCAACCGGTACATGGTGAAGCTGTACACCGACCGCGAGGCCGGTCAGAAAACGATGACCATGCCCTTTGTCTCGATCCGGGATCAGATGGTTCATGGTCGGGATGTTGTCCGACTGGAACGGCTGACGACGATGAATCTCGAATTCGATTTCAAACGCCGACCGGTCAATCCCCGGATGGTGGCGTTTTCTGGCGGCGAGCATCTGGCCTTTGACACGGTGCCGTGGCCAAACCTGATGGAAGCGGAACTTGCCCGCAATCTCTTCGATAAGTGGCGTGAAAAACGTTGCCTGAAGACCCTCGCTGATTGGGACGACTGGCAAGACTTCTATCTGTCGCACCGCGCCTTGACCTTGACCCGACGGGCCGGCAAGGCCCATGGGCTGCAGGTAACCAAGGAAGGAAGCGTCGGAATTCTGCAGCGGGTTTTCTTGCGGGCGTATGTCCGGGGGAAATGGGGGCTGCAACGGGGCCTGACGAATGCCGAGCTCGCCAAGCAGGTCACCGCCTGTGGTTGTGACACCAGCGAATTCGATGTGAAAAACGCGAGTAAAGGCGCCCTCGTTCAGGGTGTCGTTCCCCGGACACCGCAAACCGAAGCCATGTGGAAGAAGCTGACCCGGCGTTTTCCGGGTCTTTCGGTCAAGGACTTCTTTTTTGATGGGTAAGGACGCTGGCCGAGGTGCGCGCAGCGCACCTCGGGTTGAGGCAAACCCATCGAGTACCGCTTTTGCCAAGCGGGCGATGCTCGCAGAGCAGCGATCGCTTGGCCCTGGTAGGGCTTACGCATCTGCGTAAGTCCGTATTTCAACCCTTTGGAGAATCGAACGGCCGGCATCATGAAGCCCCGTAAATATTCATTTCCAACTCGTATTCCGTTTACGGTGACTCGGCTGCGCGAGGAAGCTGCCCGAGTTCGCGCCCTCGGACTCGTGCAAGTCCAGTTTACGTGCGAAACCGATCCGGGCCTCATCGCGATGATCTATGGCGCTAGCGGGCAGATCGTTTTCTATTCGAGGTATTCGTACCTCCGTCGTCCCTTCCGCGACCACCTAGGCGAGCTAGGCCTGCTCTCTATCGAGCAGGCCAAACAACAGCATCGCGCCAAGCGTGTTCTGGCTGCACAAGGCCAAAATCCGCGTCAGCCAAAAACGCGCCCGATGACCTACCGCGAGCTATTCAATGGCCCGTTCATCGACCAGTGCCGCAGTCGCGGCAAAAAAACGATCGCCACGGACCGCTCCCGTGATGCGAACTGGATTGATGCCCACCTCGGTGACGTCCCCGTCACCGAGATCAACAAGTCTCATATCCACAAGTTGCTTGTTGCGATGATCGATGCCGGCCTCGCGCCGGCCACCATCCGGACCGTCATTGGTCAGGTCCGTACGGTTCTGGAGTTGGCTGTTGATCTCGAAATCATCAGTCGCAATCCGGCCAGAGGCGTTCGTACGCCGCGTGTGAATAATCGTCGGGACAAATTCCTGACGCCCGATCAGGTCCGGGCCTTCTTCGAGGCGGCCGGAAAAGATCTGAACATCATCGGCAGCCGCAAGCTCCAGCTGATGGCCCTTACTGGCGCCCGCCTGGGCGAAGCCACCCACTATTGCAAGTGGGACCTCGTTGACCTGGAGGCCGGCGTTTGGCGTCTTCCAGACCAGAAGTCAGGCCGGCCCGGTCTGATCTATCTCTCGACGGCCGCGAAGGAATTGATTCGGAGCATGGAGGAATTCCGATGCAACGAGTTTGTCTTTCCCGGCCAACGCGACAATGCGCACTCCGGACGCCCGATCCGCTTGTTCAAGCGTCTTTGCAAAGCCGCCGGCATCCCCGACGGTTTTCGTATTCACGATCTTCGCCATGCGTGGGTCAGTGCCGGCGTGAATGCCGGAATCCCGCTGGAAATCATGAGCCAAGGTGCCAGGCACTCCAGCGTACTCGTCACGCGTTTGTACAGCCATGCTCAGGTCGAGAACCTGGCCGCCGCAAACGAAACCATCGCCAATCTCTTCATGCCGCCGCAAGCGGCCTGATTTCGCAAGGAGATAACCCTTGAAAACCTCCGACCAAAACCCGGCCGATACCACCGCCGACGCTCCGGAAAAACTGCTGACCACCGACGCCGTGGCCGCATGGCTCGGCATCCAGCGCTGCACGCTGGAAAAAGCCCGCTCCACCCGCCTGGGTGACTTCCCGCCCTTCATTCGCATCGGCCGCGCCGTTCGCTACCGGCTGACGGATGTAGAGCAATGGCTCCTCGCCCATGCCTTCAACACCGATGGGTCTCGCGCTCATTCGGGCAATGCCAAACACCAAGGACAATAGCGATGAATGGGACCAACACCATCACCCTCTCGCAGCGCCTCCAGAATTTGCTCTCTCCGGCAGAGCATTTTGCCCACCTCAAAACCAATGCTGCGGCTATTGAAGGTCAGGCTTGGCAGGAAATCCGGCACTGGCACGAGCCGATTCCCTCCGAGATCGATTGCGGTTTCGTCGATCCTGACAAAGTTCGCGACGCCGTCGAGGAAATCTGCCGCGCTTATAGCGTGGAGAGCGCTGCCGAAACCGTGCTGCTCTATCTCTACCTGAAACACCGTGCCCTGTTTCTCACGCACGCCGTGAATTTTTATGATTTCGATGGCGGATTCCATTTCAGCCCCCCCATCGACGGGGGCTACGACTCCATGTCGGGGATTGGCTATTGTGGTTGCTCGGGTGTTGTGGGCGATATCGTTGATTTCGACACGCTCGATCCCGCTGCTATACCGTTCCGGACCGACTATCCTGCAACACGCCTCTGGAACCAATTGCGTTCGGATCATGGCTTGGGCCTGGGTCTGATCAGTTATGGAAAGGCTGCCGAGGAAGCCATCGCTATTCTCCGGGAGGCGATGGCGGCGCACGCCGGGAAGCAGGCACACCTCCCGATCCTCGACAATCTCGCGCACTGGGCTCGGCGGATTGAAGATCAACACCGGATGATGCTCAACTGCATCGCCTTGGTTACCCACGCTGTTTTGCTGCAAGCCATGCAGAAGCAGTAAGACGAAAAAAAGGAGCCCGGTCGAGTGCCGGGCTTTCGCTTATGTGCCGCTGGCTGCTGCGCGCATCAGTGATGACACATGCGATGAGCATTGGCGGAGCCGCTGATCGTTGAGGTGCGCATAGCGTTGTGTCGTCGAGGTGTTGGCATGACCGAGGATGCCGGCTATCTCATGAAGACTGGCCACCTCCACCAAGTACGACGCATGGGTATGCCGCAGATCATGGCGTCGCAGATTCCTCCAGTCGATGCCTGCCCGGGTCAGCACCCTGCGCCACGCCCGCGTCGTGTTGCCGATCGACTGGCCCGGGGTTTTCCCCGGAAACACATACGGGTTTCCCTCGATACGCGGCCGGCGCTGCAAAATCTCCATCGCTACCTCGTTCAAGATGATCACCCGCCCCTTGCCAGATTTCCCGATCGGCAGGTGCCATTGCTGGCGCTCCATACTGATGTGGGACCACTGCAATTTCGCCGCTTCTGCCGCCCGGCAGCCCGTTGCCAGCAGTAACCGGAAATAGTCGGCAGCCGTCTGCGAACGCTCGGCTTCCAGTGCCTTCATGAAGCGGACCAGCTCATCCTGGGTGAGGTAGCGCTCGCGCTTGTTGTTTTCTTTCCAGAGCTTGATGCCTCGGGCTGGATTGCTGCCCGGCGGGATCAAGGCCCACTGCTCGGCCAGGGTAAAGCTATGCCGTACCAGCTCGAAGATGCGGTTGCTGGTGGCGACAGCAACCTTGTTCTTGTTCTCGTTATGAAAGCGCTGCAACTCCAAGGTCGTGATCGTCCCCAGCTCCTTGTCAGCCAGGGCCGGGAGGATGTGTCCCCGGTAACGGCTGGCGTCGGCCTTGGCGCTACGTTTCGTGCTCAGGATGTGCGGCCAGAGATAATCGTCGTAGAAGGTCTGGTAGGTCATGCCCGACTTCTTCGCCTCATCCCGGGTCTCCTGCGGGTCTAGCCCCTTGGCGATCATCGCCTTCCATTCGATCGCCTTGTTGCGCGCCTCCTCGATGGTGGTTTCCGGATAACCGCCCACCTTCATCGCCCGCTTGCGACCGGCAATCTGATATCGAAACAAGAAAGACTTGCGGCCGATCCGATTGACCTGAAGCCGCAATCCGCCCACGTCGGTGTCGGCGTACTCAATCTCCTTGCTGCGCGCATCGGCCGGGCACGGCGGCAAGGCGTCGATGCTGCGTTTGTTGAATCGAAATTGGCGCTTCATGGTTGGGTCCTCCTTTCTCGGTAGCGGCCAAAGTCAGAGCAATCCGCGCTCGGCAAAGGACAGTGGTGCGCTGCCTGGTGCGACGATGAAGTGATCGAGAACCCGGACATCGACGAGCGCCAGCGCCTGTTTCAAGGTGCGCGTCAGCCCCTCATCGGCCTGGCTGGGCTCGGTCACACCGGACGGATGGTTATGCGCGAAGATGACGGCGGCCGCGTTGTAGTCCAGCGTCAGCTTGACCACCTCTCTCGGATAAACCGCGGTTTGCGTCAGGGTGCCTCGGAAGAGCTCGACGCAATCGATCAAGCGGTTCTGCGCGTCAAGCAGCATCACGATGAAAACCTCGTGCGGAAGGTCGGCCAGACGCATCCGCAGCAACTCCCGTACGGCTGACGGATCGGACATGCAATCGTGGGCACTCAAGGTCCCGTTGAGCATGCGTGCCAGCAACTCCTTGGCGGCTTGCAGGGGACGCAGGGATGTGCAGCTTTCAGCCTCTTCCCGTTGGGAGTGCATGGACAACAGCCGAAAGATCTCGATGAGGGGGCGATGGGCTATTCTCGCGGCGGATTCCTCGCCGAGGATCATGCGGAGCAGTTCGGCATCAGGCAACTGACGCAGGTTGGAATGAGTGGTCATGGAAAATCTCCGTTAAAAGTTGGTGTCGAGATGTACAAATCCCTTGCCCGCCGCATTGCAGAGCCGTGCGACAAGCAAGGGTTTCTGGATAGGACTGGCGATCGGCGACGGCAAGTAACGGCGAGCGCCGGCAGCTACCGGTCTCTGGTCCCTGTCTGGTCCTACTGGCGGTGGTTAGGGCTTATTGCCGCCGGAATCACGCTGTTCCAGATAACGCAGCGTGTCTTCCCAAGCGGCCGCCTCGGCTTCAGGTCGGGATAGGCCCCCGTCGAACTGTCGTACACCGGCCCTTTCCTGATAAAACTCTTGAGCGTCGTCATCGATGGCATCTACCTTTATCGCGAGGTCGGGATCGAGGGGTGGTGCGTATTTCCGGGCATTCATGGCTCAATACTCGCTGGGCAAGAGGAAGGTCGTGACCGACCGGTCCCACTCGGTAATGACCCAGATACGCGTATCGCCACCCAGCGGGTAGCTCGATAACAGCCGTCCGTCCGATTTCAGGACTTCATCGTTCAATTGGGCATCTTCGGCAGGCAGAACACCCCAATCCCCTGCAAGATGGCGGGCCAGCAAGGTCAGTGGCTGGCAGTTGTGCTCTTCCATGGCGGCCAGTGCGCCCGGTGTCGCCACGATCTGCCCCGGGCTGAACTTCGGGCAGGCCAGCGTCTTGGCAATGTCGCTGTCGGCGGTGGTGGTTTGGATTTGGTACATGGGGTTCTCCAAAAGGAAAAGGCCAACCGCCGTCGGGCAGGTTGGCCTTGATGTTTGAGAAGTGTGGGTGCGAGTCAGCAGGTGCTGAGGCGGGCAATGCCTTGATACTGGCCGGCGACGATCGCCGCCGGGTTGTGGTCGGCAATCACGGTCCAGCCGTTGGAGCGGGCAAGCTCGCAAACGGCGCCCGGGTCATCGCTCAACAGCCATTCCGTACCCCCCGGGGTTTCGACTTCAAACACTCGGAGCATAGGAATCTCCACCGATGGCTGGTGCGCTTTCCGGGATGGGAACGGCGTATTCTTTGCAGAAGCGCAGCAGCTCCGGATCGATGCCGGCGACGTTCGGAATGATGGTGCTCACCCCGTAGTCACCGCCCATGATGTGCACCATCTCGAAGCAGTGGCCGGGGTGTTCCTCCAGCACCTCGAAGGACGGGGCAAAGTCCGGCTCACCGTATTTGGCTTCCGTAAAGATGCCCGTGATGATCCAGACGCCGCCGGCTTTTTCCAGATCGGCGATGCTGTCGCCAGGCTGCGCCAGGACGAACATGCCCAAGTCGTCGTAGTCGTAACCGTCGATGGTGATTTCCTGAAAGCGCTGGGCGACAAGGCCCCGGATATAGGCATCCTCGATCTGATCCAGCGCCGAATGGTCACGCAGGATGATCATGGCTGTGATCCTCCGTGCTGGCGGGCGCGGTGGCTTCCTTCTTGCCCTTGCCGCCGGCCTTCTTCTCCTTTTTGTCAGCGGCCTTGCTACTGGCCGGCGGGGCCTTGGCCGGTTTATCCGCCTCCGGCCTGATGAAAACCTCATCCGACGGGGTCTTCAGCATCGTGGCTTTCCACGCTTCCCAGTCGTCGCCGATGACGTGCTGCTGGGGTGATTCCGGCGCCGCCTTGAGCAAGCTTTGGTGGCGCAGGCAGGCGGTCAGGAACCCGCCGTTGTTGACCGACTTGGAAGCAGAAAACGCCTGGAGGAAGCGCTTGGCCGGGATGGTCTGCTTGAGGTCAGCCTCGGTCAGGCAAGCGGCGATGTTGGCGAACGGGATGATCTCCCTGCCGAAATAACCGGACCCGCCTTGGTTTTCCAGGAGGGTGAAGAAGATTTCGGTGGAAGCCTCGTCCTTGAGGAGGGCATAAACGATGCCGCCCTGTGCGTTCAGGCTGGTCTTGGGTGCGGTCTGAGTGGAAAGATGCCGGTAAATGGGGGTAGTACTCATGGTGTGCGTCCTTTCGTGGCCCCATAAACAGAAAAGCCCGTGATCGCTGAGGATCACGGGCTTCTGCAGGGCATTGGCGGGTAGGTCGGTTAGCGCTGAATCTCGATGCGCAGTTCGATTTCGATATGGTCGGGCCAGACGGCCTCAACCACGGCGGGTACAAGATTGGAAAACATGGCGAACCTCATGAAATTAGGTAACGACCGCTGACCGAAATGCCGGCCAGCGCTGGCGGGGTGCTCCCAAAGGGATGATATGGAGGTGAAACGGAGGGCTCTGACGCCTACCTCTGCCGGAACAAACCGGTAGTTACCGGCTTTGTTACCTTGGAGGACACTATGACCACCAACACCTTGCAACCCACTGCCTGGCTCGCTAAACGGCTGAGCTTGTCTGTATCCACCATCGAGCGCCTGCGTGCGCGGGGTGAGGGCCAGTTGCCGCCGCATCTGGTGATCGGCCGGCACACGATCCGCTATGACGTGGCTGTCGTTGAGGAATGGCTGACTGAACGCCAGCATGAGCGAGCAACTGCACCTGCAAGCCACCCGCCAAGTGCCACGACTTCGGCGGGTAAAACGCTTTTTCGGAAGCGCTTGCCCAGCGCTCCGGCTACTGCAAAAGAATAATCAGGTTACTGCACCAGAAACCCGCTTTCCCCCTTTGGGGGAAGGCGGGTTTCTTATGGACCGGTGATCGGATCGGCTGGAAATCGGCCAAAGCAGCCATTCCATACCCCAGGAATAAATGGCAGCTTTACATAAAATTTCGGACATCCTCGGGTATGATTCGATGTTTGACAATCTTAACAAAGCCTTCTTGATTCAGATCAATATGGATGATTCATAACTGGGTATCGTGCTTTAACACTGATTTGTCTCTCCTCCGAGGGGCATTGGCCCCATCCGTAAAGTGATGGGGCTGTCTTCTTGGGTATGCAGTTGTTTGAGCCCTTAAAGAGTGGAGGCAGGCTGTGATTGTTGCCGCTGGCTGTATCAGATCGATGGTGCTGCAATAATTTTTCCCCAGTAATAGTCAAAAATTGTTCCTTAATAGTTGCGGCCATATCATGGTTGTTTACGAGCATATTCTTTGGTCGATTGGACCTTACCGTGGTCAAGTATCAAGTTAAGGCTGGAGCAATACTGGCTGGGCTAGTCATCGCGCTCGTCGCATTGGCCCTTTTAGTTACAGGGAAGCAAGTCGTACCGGAAGCCAACAAGCCCCCGGAAACATCAAGCTTGGCTTCATCGCAACCAGCAGAAATACGTCAATTTAGGCTAGGTCTGAACATCGCCGCTGGTAGCGCGCTACATGCTGCCGCTGTTAGGTTTGCAAACCAGGTTGGTGAGCAAAGCAAGGGCAAGCTCAAAGTCACTGTATTTCCCAATCAGGAACTCGGTAGCGATGACCAGATGCTGGAGATGGCGCGCAACGGGACGCTGGATCTAGTGCTAACGCCAACCGCCAAACTCAGTTCCGCCATTCCGGCGATGCAGTATGCGGATCTGCCCTTCTATTTTTCTAGTCGTGAAGAGTTGTACGCCATGCTAGATGGCGAGCCTGGGCAGCTTTTGTTATCCAAACTTGGTCGGATTGACCTTGTCGGTCTGACATTCTGGGAAAACGGTTTTAAGCAATTCACCGCCAATACGCCGATCCGCAGCCCCAAGGACTTTGGCAAACTGCGTATTCGCACCATGAAAAGCCCTCTGATCAACGATCAGTTCGCATCACTTGGTGCAAAGCCGATCCCCATCGATTTTCATGCTACGTACCAGGCACTGAAGGATGGTGCGGTGGATGGTCAGGAAAATCCACTGGTGGCTATTGTCGGGATGCGCTTTCACGAGGTCCAGAAGCACCTGACGATATCCAATCACGGTTACCTCGGTTACGTTTTTTCGGCGAGTAAGAAAGTATTCGAAACACTGTCACCAGAGATGCGTGAAATCGTGCAGAAAGCTGCGCGCGAGCTGACACTCTGGGAACGCGAAGAAACTGCAAGGCGGGAGACAGATTTCATTGCTCAGATTCGTGCGGCTGGCGTCGACATTTATACGCTGACGCCGGAAGAGCGCCAACAATTTGCTCAGACCATGGCACCGATCGCTGATAGATTTGGCTTCGCGGTCGGCTATGACTTACTGGCAAAGACTGAGGAGTTACGACTCGAGCGCAACCGCAAAGCGACGGTAAAGGCGAAGGAGCCTTGGCTGCTGGCACTGGATGCCGATCTATCAGCCCGTGGCGCGCAATCAGGCGGGGCGATTTACCGCGGCATTCAGATAGCCCTTGAAGAGATCAACCAGAAGGGCGGAGTACTTGGTTCCCCTTTACACCTAATTGCGCGTGATCATGCGGCGAATCCCGGCATAGGCCGTACGAATTTGAATTGGTTTGCTGATAATCCGCGGGTGGTGGCGGTCGTCGGAGGTATGCATACGGCGGTTATTACTGAGGAGCTTCAAGATATCCACCGATTAAAAATTCCATACCTTATACCTTGGGCGGCAGGCCAGGGTTTAATCAAGCATGACTATCAACCCAGCTTCACGTTCCGCGTTTCAATGAACGATGCTCAAGTTGCCCCATTCCTGCTGGATAAGGCCCTCAAACAAAATGGTTCGGTTGCCATCCTGTTGGAGAACACAACATGGGGCCACAGTAATGAAGCGGCTCTAAAACCCATACTTGAAAAACTCCCTGCCGGAACTGTCGAGATCGCGTGGTTCAATCAGGGGGATACGGGCGTAGAACTGCTTATTGACCGCTTCGCAAAATCCGGCAAGCGGGCTGTGGTGCTGGTTGCCAACGGCATTGATGCAAGCAATGTCGTAAAGGCAATGGCCAAGCAGGAAAGCCAGATTCCCATTTTTTCCCATTGGGCTTTGGTGGGTGGTGATTTCTGGGAACAGAATCACCTTTCGCTGAAGAAAGTCGATCTGCGCTTTGTCCAGTCGATACTGGAGAACGACCCGGGTCATCACCCGAAACTTTCTGGTTTCCTAGAGCGATATCGCCAGCGCTTTGGGATTGGCGCCAAAGAGCCGATTCCGTCACTGATAGGCACCGTCCATGCTTACGATTTTACACACTTGCTGGTACGTGCGATGAAACAGGCAAATTCGCCAGATCGTACAGCTATTCGCGACGCGCTTGAATCCTTGCACCCATACCAGGGAGTCCTTCGCGAATACAAGCCGGCATTCAGCAAGGAACAGCATGATGCACTTGAGCGCAGCCTGCTTCACCTGGGGCGTTTCGACGACCGAGGCCGTATCGTCAATGCTGAGTAAGTCGTGATGGATATTGGCTACATTAGCCGTAGTGTCCAGCGCAGGATTACCTGGGTATTTGGTATCTTTGTCGCGCTTTCGATGGCCACCCTAGTGTTGGTCGTAGCAATGCGACTGCATTCCGCCATTACCGACAATCTGGCGCATGATTTGCAAAATCGCAGCCAACAAGATGCTAGGCTTTTCATGCAGCGCATTGAGTATCTGCTAGAAAGTGCCAGCGTATTGGTAAAGAACCCCTTACTTATCAACGGGCTCAATGACTCACAAGGACGTCAGACATATTTGACTGAATTGCTGAGGAACTTCAGCGAAGGCCGCGATGTAAGCGCTGTCGCCCTGCTTGGTTTCGACGGTCGCCCCGTATTTTCCAGTCTGGAAACGCTCCCAACCTTTGAGGGATCACCTGCTTTGCGGAGTGCCCTTGCGAATGGTGTCGCAAGTTACATGGTTGATAACGAGCGCGGGAACTGGGTTGTTTTCGTGCCAGTGATTTACTACCAAACGACCCAGGGAGCGCTTGTCATTTCTTTCGAATTGAAGGAAGTCGCCAAACGAGTTCTACCAAACAATTCGGCTCTTCGTCGTTTTCATACGGTGGACATCCGGGTTGCTGAAGCAGGCGCCGGGACATTGGCATAGAGGAACGATGGCGTATCCGGGGTGTTGAGTTGGTAGATCTTGAGCTTGAGGTAAGC
>Ga0114986_1000229_pt1 | contig 15656 bp, 13 predicted proteins | sample Shrwel1BS1Day17_FD_96988 | JGI IMG/M metagenome (GOLD analysis project Ga0114986, IMG submission 96988) | Subsurface microbial communities from deep shales in Ohio, USA - Utica-3 well 1 S-1-Day17 | ecosystem: Environmental > Aquatic > Deep subsurface > Shale gas/oil reservoir > Produced... | reverse complement strand
TCGCTGGCAGTCGCGCCGCCTTCCCACATCTTCCTGAGCGTTGCGATGCGCTCGTCCGTCCAGCTCATATGTTCTACCTGTTCCTGTGTCCGGCGCCTGCCCGGGTGGAGCGTGCTTGTCAGGAACGTGCCCCCGGCCTAGGCACCTCGGCCATGGCCCACGACATTCCTGCAAACCCGCCCGGCAAGGCCGCTCCCGTGACCGAATTGACGGATGATGACAAGACCGGCGGGAGCATCCGGTTCACCCCGCGCGGCCAGCCCGTCATCACCGGGATCAATCGCGTGGGGCTCTCGGCGCTCTATATGAAGGAGGTCCGCCGTTTTCTCAAGGTCCAGACGCAGACGATCTGGGCTCCGGCCTTCACCACGCTGCTGTTTCTGGTGATCTTCAGCGTCGCGCTGGGGCGGCAGGGGCGCGAGGTGCTGGGCGTGCCCTTCGCCAGCTTCGTCGCGCCGGGGCTGATCGTGATGGCGATGATGCAGAACGCCTTCGCCAATTCCAGCTTCTCGCTGCTCGGGGGCAAGATCCAGGGCACCATCATCGATTACCTGATGCCGCCGCTTTCGCCGGGCGAAATGATGGCGGGGATCCTCGGGGCGGCGGTCACCCGTGCAGTGGCGGTCGGCCTTGCGGTCGCGGCGGCCATGCTGCTGTGGCCGGGGGTGTCGCTCGGCATGGCCCACCCTTGGGCGGTCGTGTGGTTCGGCCTCATGGGATCGCTGATGCTGGCGACGATCGGTCTCGCCACATCGGTCTGGGCCGAGAAGTTCGATCACAACGCGGCCGTCTCCAATTTCGTGATCGCGCCGCTCTCGCTGCTGTCGGGCACCTTCTACGTGATCGAGAACCTTCACGGCGTGTTCCAGACCGTGAGCCGCCTCAACCCGTTCTTCTATGTGATCTCGGGCTTCCGCTACGGGTTCCTCGGGGCGAGCGACATCGGCGGGGCGGGGAAGGTGCTGGCGGCGGCGGGCGGCCTGCTGGTGCTCAACGCGGTTCTGGCTGGCGCGGTCTTCGCGCTGTTGCGCAGCGGGTGGAAGCTGAAGAGCTGATTACACCGTTGCAGCCGCTGAAAGGATCGGCGCAGACAAATCAGTGCGTGAGCGAGCGCCGCATCCGGTAGCGGCCGTCCTTGAAGCTCTCGAACAGCTGCCTCACGGTCGGGTGATCCACCGGCCCGCCTTCCGCATCGGCGACGAGATTGCCCTGGCTCACATAGGCGACGTAGGACGAATCCTCGTTCTCGGCGAGCAGGTGGTAGAAGGGCTGGTCGCGCCGCGGGCGGATGTCCTCGGGGATCGACTGGTACCATTCCTCGGAATTGGCGAAGACCGGATCGATGTCGAACACCACGCCCCTGAAGGCGAACAGGCGGTGACGGACCACATCGCCGATGCCGAAGCGGGCGCGGGTCTGGCGCGGCGCGATGATGGTGCGACCGGCCTGGCTCGAGAAGAACTCTGCGCGTTCCATGCGGGCAATATGGACCTTTGATCGCGCAAAACAAGCACGGGTCTTTCGCGGGTGCGAGATATGCCCGCATTTTGTGTGCGAGCGGGTCTTGGCAAGCCCTGCGGCTTGGGCTAACGGGCGCGCTTCCCGCCGCCCGCCGCCTTCGACCAGGTGGCCCATTCACGGGCGCGACGGGCCTCGCGGAGAGGTGGCAGAGTGGTCGAATGCGCCGCACTCGAAATGCGGTTTACCGGCAACGGTAACGTGGGTTCGAATCCCACCCTCTCCGCCATCAGCGCTTCCAAGGCTGTCCAAACCAGTCCGAAATCATCAGCAACGCTTTACAAACGAGCAATTTTTCCTCCAATTTCTTCCAACCCGATCCCGTCCTAGCCAGAAGCAAAATGGGGTAGATTGGGGGTAACGGTTTCACTCGATTGGGGGTATTGGATGCTTACGGATAAGGCGGTGCGAGCAGCTGCACCCAAGGGCAAGGCATATAAGCTGTCGGACAGCGCCGGGCTGTTTCTCCATATCACGCCAAAGAATCACAAGAGCTGGCGCTTCAAGTTCCGCTTCGAGGGCAAGGAGCAGCTGCTGACATTGGGGAGCTATCCCGAAACGTCCCTCGCGGAAGCGCGCGAGAAACGCAACGATGCCAAGAAGCTGCTACGTGAGGGTCGAGATCCTCGTCATGCAGCAAAGCGCGCTAAGCTCATCGGCGACAAGGGTAAGTTCCAGACGCTCGAGGAAGCGGCTCGCGAGTGGCATGCGACACAGCTGCCGTCCTGGAAGCCGGTTCATGCAAATGATGTCATCACCAGTCTCGAACGCGACATATTCCCACACCTGGGCAAGATGCCAATGGATGAAATCGACAAGCCGCTGCTGCTCTCGGTGCTCAAAGGAATCGAGGCACGCGGTGCGATCGAGACGGCACGCCGGATCAAGCAGCGGGTCTCGTCGATCTACAAATACGTCAATGCCTACGGGGCCAAGCTCGACAACCCCGCCGCCGACATAAATGAGGCGCTCGCCCCGCTGCCTCCATCGAGACGCTATCCCGCTCTCCTCGAGGTTAGTGCCATCAGGACAATGCTGGGAGACATCGACCGCGCGGGTGCATCGCCCGTCACACGGCTTGGAGCACGCTTCCTCGCGCTCACAGCCCAGCGCCCCGGTATGGTCCGACACATGGAATGGAGCGAGATCAGCTGCATCGACTGGGGCGATCCCTCTGCCGACGTCCGTGAGGCGCTCTGGACGGTGCCTGCCGAGAAGATCAAACAGGAGCTGCATTTGCGCAGCGATGAAGCTTTCGAGCACAAGGTTCCTCTGTCGACGCAGGCAGTCGAAACGCTGCGGGCGGTTCGGCTGCTTACGGGCCGTGCGCCGTATGTCTTTCCCAATGCACGCAGTGGGACAGCACCGATGACCGAGAATGCGATCGGCTACCTCTACAATCGCGAGGGCTACAAGGGTCGCCATGTGCCGCACGGCTGGCGCTCAAGTTTCTCGACCATCATGAATGAACAGGCCGAGCGAGAGTTGGGCACGGATCTGAGACTGCTCGCAGACCGCTTAATTATCGACCTGATGCTGGCTCACACGCCTGCCGGGATGAGCGCAACCGAATTGCGCTACAACCGTGCGCGTTACATGGATCGCAGGAGAGAACTGGCACAGCGCTGGGCAGATATGATCATGGAAGGCGCACTTCCCGTGGCCGAGATCATCGACAGTCCGCGGAGGAAGCGGCGCTAGTCTTTGGTGCGCTCTCGGCCCTGTGCAATTTTCTCCTCTAACCAAGCCAAAACGGCGCTTTTCTTCCAGACGGCCCTGCCGCCAAGCAGGATGCTGTCTGGGAAGCCATCCTCTTTAATCTTGTCGTAAATTGAGCTGCGCTTGAATTTGACAAGAGCCTCGACCTCCGCGCGCGTAAGCAATTCGTCTCCGGCGGTGAGCGACTGCGATAGGCTGCGAGCGGGCTCGGGCTCGGCATGCTGATTTTCGAGCTTGAGGGCAGCCGTGACCCGCCGCGCAGCGACTGCCCGTGCGGCACGCAACTGCGGGTCAAGTGCCTCCTCCAATTCGCGATTGCTGAGTGGGCCGGGCGACTTCAAGCTGGCGAGCCATTCCTCGAAGCTGGAGCTCGCGACAAAGATCCGGTGGCTAGCTGGCGCCTCCGCATTCGCCCAGTCGTCGGCATTGTAGGTCCCGGTCCCGAACCGAGGAAGGGGATCGTCGATCTCCCAATGCTCAGGGGGGATGCCGACGGTTTCACCCCCACCTATCGGCCGCGCGAAGGTGGCGATCTTGCCCAGCGCGAATTGCGTGGTGAGCAGCGCAGCGTCGAGCGCGACAAGGCGGCGGCACGCGTCATTCTCGCCTTCGTCTATCGGAGCGGCAAAGATTTCCGGCAGCTCGTAAGGCTCGAAGCCTGCTTGGCACCGCACGAGGTCGCCGAATGCTGAGATGAGCGAGCGGCGCCCAGCTGAGACAATAGGCTCGCTCACACAATAGGCTGACCAGGGGACAAATTCCTGATCCATTCTGGTCCTCCCAATTTTCCTGTATCCGAAATATAACGCGGCTGCTTGAGGTTGGTGAACATTGAAATCGTGACTTTGCCAAAATTATGGGCAAGTCACCTCCGCGCACATTCGATCAGGAGAAGGATTGGTCGGGACGAGAGGATTCCCAACCAATTAATTCAGGCACTCAGCGGGGGTGCACCAAGCCACTGCAATCCGCGGAATTTTCCGGATGACGGCCTTCCTGAATCAATCGCGGGCCAGCGTCAAGGGCACAATTTGTGGCACAGTCTGTGCCCGCAGGATCGGTTCCGTGCATCCATCGATTGGCAAGAATCGGGTTCAGGGCTGACTGCCTATTCTTGCCACCTTGCGGCCGTTTTCTGGCAAACTTAACGCCTAGATGATCTTGGCGAGGTATGGGTCGTCCAACATGTTGTCATGCCAGACCTCGCGCAGCATTTCTGCCCGAGCGGAGTAGGGGCTCTTCGGCAGCAATGTGCGCGATTGAATGACAGGATCGGCTGTCGGGACCTGTCGTCGCCGGCGAAAGACTCAGCCCCGCCATCGAGCGCACGGATGGCGCAGATGCAGCAGATGATCGCATCGATCATGTGCTGCATCTGCGCCTTCAGCTGTGACGGGCTGAGGTCGAAGCCGGTGCAGAAGCTTTGCGAGCCTGGCAGGTAACCCTGCCGACGTTTACCTTTCCCTGAGAGCCAGCAAAAATGCAGGTGGAGGCTCGATGTCGCTGGTGCTCGCCAAATTTATGTCTACAATTCAATGCTCCTGAGAGAGGTCGACGATGCGACTTGTAGCCAAGTTCCAGTTTACGACACCGTCCGAAAATGATGCCGTTGCACAGTTGGCAAACGATATCCTCGACAAGTGGAGTGGCAGCAAATTCGACAAGAAGGATGACGGCTCTGTTGTCATCCGCCAGAGCGGCTCTCCCGCCGTGTTCGAGCGGTCATCTGACGAGATCGATGGCAAGCGCCGCGACACGTTCACTATCCTTGAACCCGTTGATGGCGGTGATCTCCAAACCGACATTGACGTGCTAGTCGACGTCCGGCGAACCGCATTCCGTTGCAGGATCAGCCTTGCTAGCGACAGCGGCATCATTCCTACCGGTGTCTCGCTCCGCCCGCCGCGATTCGTTCGGGAAATCGTCGGGCTTGGAATGCCCTGGACGATCGGAGTCGACGGCGAGCGCGTATTCGCACAGCACTTCGCCGTCGACGTGGAAGAAGTTCCCCAATTGGAGGAACTTATGTTCGCGCCGCAGAGGCGTCTGCCTATCGTGATGGTGTCCGAACTTGACGGTGAGACTCTTGCGGGGGACGTTCAGGAACGGATAGGTCAGGACCTGTGCGGACTTGCCCACACCGTTCGCCTGTCGCACGAGGCGGCGTGGGAGCTGACCCGTAGCCGCGGCCGGGAGTGGTCCTGCTACAACGGGGCGATAAGGCTATTCTGGCCATTGCGATCCAACAGCCACGACTATCGCGCCCACCCGCTGTGGACGCACGACAACCTGATGCGTATGGGCACGACGGTCCAGGCGAGAGACCGGCTCCGCGGCATCATTGGAGGGCGGATCCTCGAGGCCTCCACATTCGTGGCCGATGACATTGCGTTCCACGACTTCGAGGTAGCGAAGCTGAGGCGGGCTGCAGATCAGGTCCGCGCAGTGGCGATGGGTGACGGGGACATGAAAGCTCTCGCAGATGCCTACGCCGAGGAGAACGACGCTCTGCGTGCGCGCGTCGATGCGCAGGACAAGGAGATAGCGACCCTCCAAGGCAATATCGAGGCGCTGACCATTGCATTACGGTCGGCATCTTCCGCTGACGAAGCAGAACCGAACGAAGCACCGCCACAGACGATCAGGGAGGCCGTAGCCGCAGCTCGGAACAAGCTTCGCGGTCGGGTCGTAATTGCGAGCGAGACGGATGCTGATATTGAGGAACTCAATCCTTCCGCAGGACCGCCGGACAAAATCCTTCGTTATCTGCTTACGCTGGGTGATCTCGCCGACGCTCTATCTGCCGGCCCGCTCGGCCAGTCCGTGCCAATATGGCTGCGAGAGCGGAACGTGGAATGCAGTGTCGATTCCGAGACGTTCAAAGTCAGCGAGAAGGGTAAGCGCTTTCGGACACGTGTTATCGAAGGCGAGACTGTCGAATGCGAGTTTCACGCCAAGCCATCCGAGGGCGTGTCGCCCGACCTATGCGCACGTATTTATTTCGCAACCGCAACCAATGCACCGTTCGTGAAGGTTGGCTACATCGGAAGGCATACAGAATGATGCTGGTCCGATACCGTTCACCCACTGACCGACGGGATAACGACAATCGCTGCCTTGGAAGCTCGAGCACCTCCAAATATCTATCGCCTCCTATTCGAGCGTCAGCTTTTTCTGGCATCCGTGATCTATGTCGCGCAGAATGGCGCGCGGCAGCGCTTCTACTCGATGTCGGCTCAAATTCGCCTTGAACGCCAAGCCGACTACGAGATGTTTGAACGAACCCAGAATTGCATCCAGCGTAAGCGACTTAATGGGGCCTGCGCCTAAATGATCTTGGCGAGGTATGGATCGTCCAGCATGTTGTCATGCCAGACCTCGCGCAGCGCCTCTGCCCGAGCGGAGTAGGGGCTCTTAGGCAGCAATGTGCGGGATTGAATGACAGGGTCGGCTTTCGGGACCCAGATGGCCGAATTGTCGTCGCCGGCGAGAGGCTGTGCCCCGCCATCAAGCGCACGGATCGCGCAGATGCAGCAAATGATCGCATCGATCATATCCTCCTGCGCCTTCAGCTGTGCCGGGCTAAGGTCGAAGCCGGTGCAAAAGCTCTCCGAACCCGGCAAATAAGCTTCGAGCACGGTTCCGATCGCGCTCCACTCGCCCTCAAGCAGGCTGCGGCGATGTTTGGGGGAAAGTTTCGGCCAGTAGGATCGGATCTTGGCGACTTTATAAGGTAGGCGCTTGGGTTCGTCGCACAGCTCGACCAGCGCCGGGTGGGGATAGACCTCGATCAGGCCGGGCATGGTGATCTCCCTGATGCACAGGTCATATCCCGCCTCTGAAAATCCATGTCGCAGATGATCGCTGATCGCACCCGGGCGGGTGCTACTGGGGCTGTGCGCCGCACACCACTTGGCTCCATAGGCTCGCGAAAGGGCGTGGTCGGACGCGCGTCTTCCTGTGATCGGCTCGAGCGCCATAGGCATGTCGATGGCGACCAGATCGGGCAAGCGTCCCACTAGCCCGCGGGCGGCGGCGAGCAGATCATTGGCCGGACCGACACCGCCCGAAGGTTTTGCGGGGGACGGCTGCCCATAAGCCTCGGCGAGGAAGTGAGCGACAGAGGGCCACGCCCCCTTGAGCCGCCAGCCGTTCACGTCCTCGAAGGCCAGCGCAACGCCGGAGGCGTTTCTTTCCGTCCAGGCTGCATCGATGCCGAGAACTGATCTCATCGACTTGTTCCTCACTGAAGGTTTGTCACGCCGCCCGCGTCAGAGGCTCGAGCCCGTCGAACGCCACCTCAGCGCCATGTCCGCGCCATAGCGGTCCTTCTGGGTCATCGGCCGACGCAAAGCTCACGGATGCAAAGTGGCCATGCTCGCTCATATGCGCCACGTTGCGCTCAATGGCCTCGAGGTTGGCTGGCCGCTCGGCGTGCCGCTGCGGGAAACGGGCTGCGCGCACCACCACCCATTCCGGCCCCTTTGCCATATCCGCGACGAACCAGATGTTGGGGTCAACTTGCGGGTTGGAATGCGAGGACATGATCTCGCAGCCGCCTTCCTTGAGGTCGTTCCTCACGACCTGCACGGCGAAATCGAGCAGCTCCCAATCGGTCATTGCGACGGGTTCGTCGGTGACGAGCATCGAGGGATTGATGCGCTTGCTGTCGCGCAGGTCGATCATCCCCCAGCCCGGAAGATCGGGCTCCCAGCCCCGCAAGGTCCGGCGCATCGGCATGAGACAGGGATAGCCATTCCAGCCATCGGCCACCGATAGCAGCCCCTCGCGATTGCCTGGCAATGCTGCCCGTCCCTCGACATCCTCGAGGCGAATGAAGAACACCTGGTTGCCGAGCCGGAACGAGAGATGTTCGAGAAACGGCGGGCGCGGATCGACCTTGAGCCAGCTTTGAAGGCCGTCCTGAAAGAAGCTCTGGATGTGGCGACCGGCCGCCTGCCACATCGCGAGAAAGTCGCGCGAGGGTTCGGCAATCATGATTTCGTGCATCAGGAATGATCTCCGGGGAATCGGTCCGTGCCGATGCGGAAAGGGCATTGGATCATGGCTGCGACAAATCCGGTCGTTTGGTGTAAGCTGCTCTCGGCCATCTCGGATGCGCTATAAGGAAGCATCTGGTAACAAGAGATAAATCTTGTTGGAAATACACTTCTGCCGCAATGAAAGAGCCGATGCCGACAACCGACCCGCTCCATCCTGACCGCCTTAAGGACAAGCAGCGCGCGCTGCGGGACGGTTTCGCCTTGCCGCTCACATTGCGGGTGCACCGGGCGCTCAGCTGGCTCATGCGCGCGCATCGCGAGGAGGAGGATCTCGATACCCGCTTCATTCACCTGTGGATCGGCTTCAACGCCGCCTACGCCGGCGATCTCGAACGTGCGCTGGAGGAGGACGAAGGGGCAGGGTGCCGACCCGGAGCGGCGGGCGAGCGCCAGCGTTTCGAGGACTTCTTCCGGACGCTGGTGCAGCTCGACGGCGAGGGGCGGATCTACAAGGCGTTATGGACACGCTTCCCACAGGAAATCCGCATCCTTCTCGACAACCGCTACGTCTTCGCGCCGTTCTGGAAACATCATGCGGGGCAGGCCGGCGGTGGTGGCTGGGAGATCAGCTTCGAGGCGGCCAAGCGAGCGGCCAATGCCGCGCTGGCGGCGGGCGATACGCCGGTCGTGCTCTCGATCCTGTTCGACCGCCTCTATGTCCTGCGCAACCAGTTGCTGCACGGCGGGGCGACCTGGAACAGCGCCGCCAACCGGTCACAGGTGCGCGACGGGGCGGCGATTCTCGGCCATCTGCTGCCGCTGTTCATCGACCTGATGATGGACAATCCGGACGAGGACTGGGCCATGCCGCTCTATCCGGTGATCGAGGATTGAACGACCGTTTCTGTCGTGATCGGCTTGTAGGAATCGCGGCATGACGCAAACACGCACGCGCCGCTTCGGCCTCTCCAAATCGAAAATCACCGCCTTCGAGCAATGCCCCAAGCGATTGTGGCTGGCGACCCATCGCCCGGAGCTTGCCGAGCAGGACGAGAGCGCCGAGGCGCGCTTTGCGACCGGTAACGAAGTGGGGGCGATCGCCTGCGCTCTCCATCCGGGCGGTTTCATGGTCGATGCGCCGAACCTGACGGCAGCGCTGTCCACGACCGCATCGCTTATCGCAGGTGGGCATCCTGGTCCGATCTTCGAGGCGACTTTCGAACACGATGGCGTGCTGGTGCGGGTCGATGTGCTTGAGAAGATCGCAGGCGGAAGCTGGGCGGCGGCCGAGGTCAAGAGCTCGGGTTCGGTCAAGGATTACCATCGCGGCGATCTCGCAACGCAGGTCTGGGTGCTGCGCGAGGCAGGGATCAATCTGCAACGCGCCAGCATCCGCCATATCGACACGAGCTTCGTGCTTACGCGCGAGGGCGATTATTGCGGGCTGTTCACCGACGCCGATCTGCTCGCCGAGCTCGAGGCGATCATTGCCACGCGCCCCGCGCTAGTGGCCGAGGCGCGCGCCGTGCTCTCGGGCACCGAACCCGAGCGCGAGATTGGAGACCACTGCTCCTCGCCTTTCCCGTGCGAGTTTGCCGCATATTGCAGCCGGGCCTTGCCGCCGGGACCGGAGTGGCCGGTGACGGTGCTGCCCAATGGCGGCGGCAAACGCTGGCTTGCAAACGGCGTGGCGGATCTGCTCGAGCTGACGGAGGGCGATCTCAATGATCGCCATGCGCGCATCCTCGCCGCTACCCGCGACGGCAAACCGTTCCACGACGCGGAAGGCGCGCGCAGGGCGATGGCAGGCTGGGGCTGGCCGCGAGCCTGGCTCGACTTCGAGACCATCGCTCCGGCGATCCCCCGCTGGATCGGCACGCGTCCCTACCAGCAGATCCCGTTCCAATTCTCGCTCCATCTCGAGCGGCGCGGCGGGCGCATGACGCACCATGAATTCGTGAGCTGCGACGGTAGCGACCCGCGCCGCGCATGTGCCGAAGCGCTGGTGGAGCACATTCCCAAGGGCGCGACGATCATTGCCTATAACGCGGCGTTCGAGCGGCGAGTGCTGCGTGACCTCGCGGCGGCCTTCCCCGACCTCGCCGCAAGGCTCGAAGCTATGGCCGAGGCTACGGTCGATCTGCTGCCCGTCGCCCGCGATTACTGGTATCACCGGGACCAGCGCGGCAGCTGGTCGATCAAGGCCGTGCTGCCGACCATCGCTGCCGAGCTCGATTACGGCGCGCTCGAAGTGAAGGACGGGGGCGATGCGCAAACTGCGTGGCTCGAGGCTGCTGATCCGGCCTGCGATCCGCTGCGACGGGAGGCGCTCGAAGAGGCGCTCAAAGCCTACTGCGCGCGCGACACCTGGGCGATGGTTGCTGTGGCGCGGGCGCTGGCAGGCAATTGATGGGGGAAAGAACGATGCGACGACCGGGTTCCGTTTCCGCGCTTGAAGATCTCGGCCGGGTGCGCCTGTCCGAGAACTTCTTCATGCGTGACATGCTCTATTCCGAGATCGCCAATCACTACGGGATACCCAACATTCCCGATGATCCCGAGCTGGCGATCGCCGCCGGGATGCGGCTGTGCGAGGACCTGCTCGAGCCGATCTGGGCGAAGCTCGGTCGCATCTCGATTCGCTCGGCCTTCCGCTCCTGCGCGGTCAACGAGGCAGGCGTGGGCAAGCACAATTGTGCGCGCAACGAGGCGAATTACGCCGCCCACATCTGGGACCGCCGCGATGCCGACGGCCACATGGGCGCCACCGCCTGCATCGTCGTGCACAGCTTCCTGCCCTATTACGAGCGCACCGGGCACTGGCAGGCGCTCGCATGGTGGTTGCACGACAACGTGCCCGGGAATGCCGGGCTGACCTTCTTTCCCAAGCTCGCTGCCTTCAACATCTCTTGGCACGAGAAAGCGGAGCGCAGCATCTACAGCTACGCGCCGCCCAAGGGCTGGCTGACCAAGCCCGGGATGGAGAATTTCGACGTCTCTCATGCAGAGGAATACCGGGAGTGGCTCGAGGACGCCGGGATCGGGAATTGAGGCGGCATTCGCGGTTTGGTGGAGCTTAAAAAGGTCCAGCGCCGGCATCCTGATCGTTGTTTTTCTGGTTCATTATCATTTCGATGACCAAATCTGTCGTATCGCGATGCAACAGAGGCTCATGACCACATCAACAGGGACAAACGGGTGAGAGAGGCGGAATTCAAGGCTTGGCTGGTCGCGCAAGGATATGCTCCGACGTCGATCGCCACATGGCTTTCGGACGGCCGCAAGGTCGATGGCGCTTATGGTCTCGATGAGCAATTTGATCGAGACGGTGGCGCATCGATGCTTGAGGAAATGGCCTATTCGAGATCCGACGACTTGGCCGGTGCACCCAATCCGAGCGCGATTGATCTTGGCGGATCGTTCTATTCCAACCTCGCAGCATGTCGCGCTGCAGCCAGAGCCTATTTCCGTTTTCGTGCCTCCGAAGCTCTACCGGAGGGTAGGTTTGGCGAGCTCGACCGCCAGGCGGTTCTTGAGGCAGTGGCGGCTTGCGATGAAGTCGGTGATCCGGCGCAATATGTCGCCGGTCTCGGTCTTGGGCTGCCGAGCAAATACTGGCTCGTTCTCGATGGCAAACGTTATCCCAGCAAGGCGATCGTGCGCGATGCCCTGACAAGGCGGGACAGCGAGTGGCGTCCGGGCGGTGCGGAGTGCAAGTCCGCGCTCGAGAGGCTTGGCTTCGTCGTCATCGACTGGCCCGAGCTAAGGCGCGCTCGTGACACATTCCTGCGACAGATGCCGGACTTCACCGATTTTCGTGCGGCCTCAGGCGCATACTGGGATGTAGAGCGTAACTACAAGAATGGTCTGATCGAGCAGGCCCGAGAATTCGCTGCTCAGCCGGTTGAAGACCATGAAGCCGGTAAGCGCATCTTTCGCTCCCTAGCCACTGGCGGCCCGGGCATGCCGCTCAGTTGGCGCACCCTTTCCAACCTGCAAGCAGCCGACCCGGCACTTCAGGAAAGGTTTTACACGATCGTCGGCGGATTGGCTCGCAGCGATGCCAGGCTTGAGGAAGCAATCCCGACAGCAGCGCGCGCGTTGGAACGCTTGCGTGAGGATGGGGTAGCGGGCCTCACCCGAGGCGAAGTGCTTTCCATTTCAATCACCGTATGGGCGACGCTGCACCCAGATGAGGCCAGCTGGTTCAAGATTTCCAAGATCGGCGACATGGGCAAACGCCTTTTTGGTCGCAGGCTGTTCACGCAGACCAATTTCAGTGAGGAGGACCTCGCTGAATGGCTGCAACTGATGCGAGCGTTGTTTGGGCTGCTCGACAAGGAATTCGGTTGGCACCCGCAAGACATGTTCGATGTGCAGGGGTTCATCTGGGTTGTCGGAAACCCGGACGCTCCCCGCGAACTCGATCCGGTGCCAGTATGGATGGTCACATCGCTGTGGGGGCAAGAGGACGGCGTGCCGCGCTTTATCGAGCGAGGCGAATGGAGTCTGCTCAGTGATACGGGGAGCGCGAACAACCGCCGTGTCCGCGAAATGCAGGTCGGTGATCGCATCTTCCTGAAGGACTTCGTTCCGCGCGCTCGCGAACTGCCCTTCGATGCCGGCACCGGGATCGTGACCGCGCTCCGCTTCCGCGCCGAAGGCACCATAACTGAGGTCAGCGAAGACGGACTTCGCATTGGCGTCGACTGGCAGGCGTGGCCGGAACCGCGCACCTGGTTCTTCTACACCAACAACGACGCTGTCTGGCGGCTGCGCGAGCCCGGCGACAGCGTTTACGCCGATCAACTGCGGCGCTTCCTGCTCGACGGGGAGCCTCAGGATTACGACCTGTTCCTGCAAGACCCTTTCTGGCGCGACCGCCTCTTCGGTGCCGCCGCAAACAATGAGGTGCCGAACGTGCAGCCGACCAATCTCATCCTTTATGGGCCTCCGGGAACCGGCAAGACCTATCGCACGGCGCAGGAGGCTGTGCGGCTGTGCGGCGAGGCTGTGCCCGAGGAGCGCGGGGAGCTGATGCAGCGTTACGAGGAGCTATCCAAGGAAGGCCGCATCCGCTTCGTGACCTTCCACCAGAGCTTTTCCTACGAAGAATTCGTAGAGGGACTTCGTCCCGAAACGGCTTCGAGCGATGGGCAGGAAAGTGAAGGCGCCGGGTTCCGGCTGGAGCCTCGGCCCGGCATTTTCAGAGAGCTCTGTGCGGTGGCGAACGAGGCTCTGAAGGGAGCAGGCGAAACAACAGGCTCATTCGATTTTGCCGGTCGGCATTTCTGGAAGATGGGCCTCGGCGTGATCGGGACGCAGGACAGCGTCTACGAAGCATGCATTGCGGATGGCTTCGTTGCGTTGGGCTGGGGCTTGGACATTGACTGGTCCGATCGCCGGTTCGACAACATCGAGGCGATCCGAGAGGAGTTTCATAGCGCTCCCCGAGAGAACGAGCAACCGAGCCACTACACCCAGCTCCATCCGTTCAGGAATACGATGAAGGTCGGCGACATCATCATCGTCCCTTACGGGAACAAGGCCTTCAGAGCCGTCGGCGAGGTGGTTGGGGATTACTATTTCGAGAAGAATGGCGAACCCACCTATTATCACCGTCGTCGTGTGCGATGGCTGACGGTGCTTGACGAGCCTTTGCCGCTCGACACGATCATTGATGGCGACTTCATGCAACGCACCTTCTACTCGATTGCTGCTGGTCGGGTGAATAAGGAGGCGCTCGCGAGGATGGTTCGCTCTTCCGAGAGCGAGGGACAAGCAGCTATCTCAGGGGGTGCGCCGCAGCAATTCGTCCTCATCATCGACGAGATCAATCGTGCCAACGTTTCGAAGGTTTTCGGCGAGCTGATCACGCTGATCGAGCCCGACAAGCGGCTCGGCATGCCCAATGCGCTCAAGGTGCGCCTGCCCTATTCCAAGCGGGAATTCGGCGTGCCAGCCAACCTCCACATCATCGGCACCATGAACACCGCCGACCGCTCGATTGCGCTGCTCGACACAGCATTGCGCCGCCGGTTCCGGTTCGAGGAAATGGCCCCCGATACCTCGGTGCCAGCATTCATCGAGGCCGAGGAATCCACCAGGCTGCCACTCTCCAAGGTGCTCGAAACGATGAACCGCCGGATCGAATACCTCGTCGACCGCGATCACCGGATCGGCCATGCCTTCTTCATCGGCTGCAAGACCAAGGCCGATGTCGACGCGGTCATGCGCGACAAGGTCATCCCGCTGCTGCAGGAATACTTCTTCGACGATTGGAACCGGCTGGCCGCAGTGCTCGGCGAACGGGATCGAGGCGGCAATTTTCTCGATTGCGAGACGATCGAGGATCCGATGGGCGAGGGCGGAGAACCGCTCAAGAGCTGGAGGGTTCGACCCTATTTTGACGAAGGCGCCTATACGCGCCTGATATCGACCCGGCCCGTGCCGAACGACGACACGGAAATCTCCGCTTGAGCGCGCCGCAGCCCCTTTTCCTGCCCGGCGTGCCGGAAGCGCTGATCCGCGAGGTCTACGATCACGCGGCCGGTAACGAGATCGCCAGCGGCAAGTTCGCCAGCCCACAAAGCAGCGCGGCGCTGGCGGCCAATGGCTTCGGCTGGTTCCTCGAACGCCCCGGCGAGTGCCCGCTGTTCCCCGCGATCGCCGATCTGGCGGGGCCGGTGCGCAAAGTCGCCATAGAGCGCGAGTTGCGCTTCCCATGGAGCGGGGGACGCCATCCGTGGCTCGATGCGGTGCTGTGGACCGACACCCATGTGATCGGCGTCGAATCCAAACGCCACGAGCCGTTCCGCGATGCCAAGGTGGCGGAGCTTTCCGATGCCTATGAACGCGACGTGTGGGGCGAGGGGATGGCGGGCTGGTGTGCGATGCGCGACCTGCTGCGCGCCGAACCCCGACGCTACAAGCATCTCGATGCCGCGCAGCTGGTCAAGCACGCGCTCGGCCTTGCGACCGAAAGCACGCGCTCGGGCCTGTCGCCGGTGCTGATCTACCTCTACGCCGAACCGATCGACGCCTGTCGCAACGCCTGCGAAGCCTTCCTTGCCCATCGCCGCGAGATCGAGGATTTCCATGGCGTCGTCGCCGGCGGTCGAGTGCGCTTTGCCGCGTGTTCGTGGCGCGGATGGCTGGCTTGCTTCGAGGGGGATGCCGCCGATCATGCCCGCGCGCTGCGCGAGGTTTTCGCGCCGTGACCCACCTTACCGTCCACGAATGGGGTCATGTCCGGTTCGGCGAGCGCGGTCTGACCCGCGAGTATGCGCATGCGTGTAGATTTCCGTTGAGATTTGACCCGGGATTTTCATCGAGAAGTGACCCGGGTTGTTGGTAGCTATGTCCGTTCGGACTTGGGTTTGGTCAAGGGTTGGACGTTCTCCTTTTTGGTTTTGC
>Ga0114986_1000228_pt1 | contig 15728 bp, 16 predicted proteins | sample Shrwel1BS1Day17_FD_96988 | JGI IMG/M metagenome (GOLD analysis project Ga0114986, IMG submission 96988) | Subsurface microbial communities from deep shales in Ohio, USA - Utica-3 well 1 S-1-Day17 | ecosystem: Environmental > Aquatic > Deep subsurface > Shale gas/oil reservoir > Produced... | reverse complement strand
TGGTGCCGAGCACGCTGGCGGCGCCGCACATGTCGTACTTCATTTCATCCATTTCAGCACCGGGCTTCAGCGAAATGCCGCCGGTGTCGAAAGTGACACCCTTGCCAACCAGAACGACTGGTTTCTCGCTGGCCCTGGCGCCCCTGTAGCTGAGCACGATCAGCTTGGGCGGTTGGTGCGAGCCACGGGCGACGGCGAGCAGCGAGTGCATGCCGAGCTTGTCCATGTCTTCGCGCTCGAGGATTTCGCAATCCAGCTTGAAGGTGGCGGCCATCCCCTTTGCCTGTTCGGCCAGGTAGGTCGGGTGGCAGATGTTGGGCGGCAGATTACCCAGGGTCTTGGTCAGCGCCACACCTTCGGCGATGGCTTGCCCCTGGAGCAGACCTTCCTCCGCTGGTGCCAGTTCGTTGCGGCGTTCGACACTGATGGTCAGCTTGCGTAGCGGGCGACGGATTTCTTCCTTCTTGCTCTTGAACTGGTCAAATTTGTACGTGGCATCCAGCGCGGCGATGACGGTCTGCCGGACCCGCCAGGTAATGCTGTGCTTCCGCACCGGCAATTCGGTGAGAAACAGGGTGGCATCAAAGGCGCCTGTTTCATTCAGTACCTTGACCGCCGAGCGAACGGCACTGGCAAATTCCTTTTCGCGGAACTCCTTTTCCTTGCCCAGGCCGACCAACAGGATGCGGTCGCACAAGGTGCCGGGAACGCTGTGCAGCAACAGCGTGGTACCCGACTTGCCCTCCATGTCGCCACGCCGCACGATATCGGAGATATGTCCGCCGGCGGCCTTGTCGAGCAGCTCTGCGGGCAGGGTCAGTTTCCTCGATTCGAATACGCCGACCACGACGCAGGCGCTACGCTGTTTTTCCGGGCTTCCGCTTTTTATGCTAAATTCCACAAGCTGCTCCTGATCAAGGAAATACCAGTATTCGAGGGATTATCCTCGTATTTTTTCGGTTTCGTCAAAGCATGATATTCGAGCGCGCCGCCCGGCGCGAATTTGCCCAGGCAGCTGCCGGCATCAGCGTTGCGCTGCTGGCGATTCTGACCTCCACCAACCTGATCCGATTGCTCAAGGAAGCCGCGGGCGGCCGTATCGCTCCGGAGGCAGTCGCGTCGTTGCTGGGGTTTGCCGCCTTGAATTTCATGCCGGTGCTGCTCTCCCTGACGCTCTTTGTTGCGGTACTGCTTAGTTTGTCGCGCATGTACCGCGACTCCGAGATGGTGGTCTGGTTTTCTTCAGGTTTGGCACTGACCGGCTGGGCGCGTCCGGTTTTGCGTTTTGCCGCCCCGATTATTGTTGCCATCGCCTTGCTTTCCGGATTTCTGGCTCCATGGGCCAATTCCAGTTCGGCGGAATATCGCGAACGTCTGTCGGCGCGTAGCGAGTTGTCACAGGTATCGCCCGGAGCTTTTCGTGAGATCAAGAAAGGTCAGCGGGTCTTTTTTGTCGAAGGGGTCGGTGACGATGGCTCGCATGTCGGCAATGTCTTCGTTGCCTCTTACCAGGAAGGCAAGCTGGGCGTCATCATGTCGGATTCCGGTTTTCAGGAAACGGCTGGCAACGGTGATCGCTTCGTGGTGCTTGAGAACGGTCGCCGCTACGAGGTCGAGCCAGGCAGCCCGGCCTTCAAAGTCATGGAATTCGAGCGCTACCGGGCACGAGTAGAGGATGGCGAGCCTGCTTCGTCGGCCACGTCACCCAAAGGCATGCCGATTACCGAATTGATCCAGGAGAACAGCAATCAGGCACGGGGTGAATTGTTGTGGCGTATCGGTCTGCCCGTGTCGGCGCTGATTCTCTGCCTGCTGGCCATCCCGCTCTCCTACGTCAATCCGCGTGCCGGGCGTTCGGCCAACATGTTGATCGCCGTCCTGATCTACGCCATCTACAACAACCTGCTGTCGGTCAGTCAGGCCTGGGTGGTGCAGGGCAAGCTGTCGTTCTGGATTGGCGTCTGGGCGGCGCACGCCTTGATGCTGATGCCGTTGGTCGCCCTGTTCTACAAGCGCATCGTCGTGCGCATGCCGTGGCGGCGCTGGGAGCATTGATGTTGCGCCTCAATCTTTATCAGCGCTATCTCATTCGTGAGACCTTTGCTGCCGTATTTCTTGTGCTGGCTGCGTTTCTGGCGCTGTTCGCCTTCTTCAATTTCATCGATGAATTGCGTAGCGTCGGCAAGGCCGGTTATACCGTCTTCCATGCTGCAATGTTCGTAGCGCTGGGTATGCCCGGGCTGATCTACGAGCTGATTCCGATCGCGACGCTGATCGGCGCACTGTATGCCTTGTCGACGCTGGCGCGCCATTCGGAAATCACGGTTCTGCGGGCCTCCGGGCTGGCGACGGGCGATCTTTTGAAAACGCTGTTCCGGGCAGCGTTGTTGCTTGCCTTGTTAACCTTCATTGTCGGCGAGGCGTTGGTTCCGTTCACCGAGCGCCTGGGGCGGGAGATTCGGGCCAAGGCCATGAGCACAGTGATCGCCCAAAGCGGTTTCGATAGCGGCCTGTGGGTCAAGGATGGTCGCAGTTTCATCAACATCCGCAAGGCGACGCCCGACGCTCCGCTGGAAGGGGTCCGGATTTATCGTTTCAGCAATGACAACCGTCTGGAGTCGGTCACCGATGCCCGAACGGCGGAATTTGAATCGCCTGATCTCTGGCATCTGCAGGAGGTGGTGAAGACTGTACTGGATGGCGACAAGGCGCATGTCGAGACCAGCCCCGGCGGAGAGTGGCGATCGAGCGTCACTCCCAACCTGCTGTCCGCCTTGCTGGTTTCTCCGGAGCGCATGTCGCTGCTCGGCTTGCTCAACTACACGCGGCACTTGAGCGACAACAAGCAAAAGACCGAACGCTACGAAATTGCGCTGTGGAAAAAAATGGTCTATCCGCTGGCAGCGCTGGTCATGGTCGCTCTTGCCTTGCCCTTCGGCTATTCCCATAACCGCGTTGGCGGTGTCAGCCTGAAGATCTTTGCCGGCGTCATGTTGGGCATTCTTTTTTATGCACTGAACGGATTGGCTTCCAACTTGGGAGCCATCAATTCATGGTCGCCATTGCTCAGTGCCACCGCACCCTCGGCAATTTTCCTGCTGCTGGCGGCTGGTATGATGTGGTGGGTCGAACGGCGCTGATCAGTTGGCGGCGCCGATTTTGGTCCCGGCGATACGGTCGTGCAGAAATTGTTTGTCCTTGTCGACGACAACCCACAGGATCCCGATTCCGCACAGCAGCATGCTCGGCCAGGCAAGCATGTAGCGCAATACCGCCTGCAAGGGGCGTAGCGGAAGGCCGTCAGCATTGATGACGCGCAGCTTCCAGGTTTTCATCGGCAAGGTCTGTCCACCATTCAGCCAGCACCAGACGAAGTAGGCCATCAGTAGCAGAAACACATGCAGCCAAAGACCTGCCGGGCTGACTGTCCATCCGAATCCGGAAAGGACAATTTGTGGTAGCAGGAAGCCGATCAGCAGAATCGAAAAAACGACCAGGCCTTCGTATAACAAACAAACCAGGCGCCGCTTGATGCTGGGGATTTCATTACTCATCAGCGCTGCTCACTCGTGTTGAGCGGCGCCGGTGTCGGTGTGATACCAGCGGTCGCTTCAGCGCTCGGTGCGTCCGGAGGAGTGCCTGGGGATGACAATAGCTTCGATGACTTGCCTGACTCGCGGAGGCGCTGGCGTTCTTCGGGCGGCAGGTTCGAATAGGCCTGCCATTTTTGCTTGACCACTTGTTTTTGCTCCGCGGGGAGTTGCTTGAAATCCTTGTAGGTATCGCGCACTTTCGAACGCTCCAGCGGTGAAAGCCCGGCCCATTCCCGCATCCGGTCCTGCATTCGCTGCTGGTCGTCCTGTTTCATGGCAGGGTAGCGTTCGGCAATGGCCAGCCACTTCTTCTTGCGGATATTCTCCAGTCTGTCCCACTCCTTGGCGAGCGGGGCAAGAATGACTTTCTGTTGTGCGCTGAGTTGCGCCCAGGCTGCTTGCGGCGGTGTGCCAATGACCGCCGTCGTGGGCGGTTCGGCGGCGATGGCGATATTCAGGAGAAGACCGAGGGTCAATCCTCCGAGGAGTCGTCTACAAGCCATTCAAAGAAGTCGTTATCCAGGAAAGCGTCAGGGGGTAGGTCATCGGTCAGCAGGGCGCTGTCGACTTCCTCGATTTCGGTTACATACTGCACGCTGTGCCAGTAGAAGGATATCCACATACCCAGCAACAGGGCGACAACAGCCAGGAACTGTTTGAAATCGGCGTGTGCGTGCCGCTTCTGAAGGATGTGCTGCCCAGGCCGGCCAGCGAGGTCTGTGGCGCTGCCTGCTTCTGGTGCGAGAGTGCTAGGTGGCGAGCAGCCTCCAGCCTCCGGGAGGCGGCTGGCGGAATATCTCTCAAGCCGTGGTTCAGCGCTTGCCGAACACGAAATCCATAACGTTCTTCTCTCATAGCTTTATGCCTTTAGCCGACAGGGCGGACGCCAGTGTGTGGGTGGCACGCGAACAGTGGGTTTTGACACTGCCTTCCGAGCAGCCCATTGCGGCTGCAGTTTCGGCAACGTCCATATCTTCCCAGTAACGCATCAGGAAGGCTTCCCGTTGACGCGCTGGCAATTTTTTTATTTCGTCTTCGATCAGGTTCAGCGTCTGCGCCTGCAGGAGCTGACTCTCCGGTGTTCTGGGGCCGGCATCGTCTTCGTCGGCGGCAAGCGTCTCGAGCGGGTCGTGATCCTCGTCGTCATCTGACGAGAACGCCGAGAGCAGAGTTGTCCACATCGAGCGCACCTTGCTGCGCCGGTAGAAGTCGCGGATCGTATTCTGCAGGATGCGCTGAAACAGCATCGGAAATTCATCGTCTGGCCGGTCGCCGTATTTTTCAGCCAGTTTGAGCATCGCATCCTGCACGATGTCGAGGGCTGCTTCTTCTTCGCGTACGGCGAACATCGCCTGCTTGAAGGCCCGGCGTTCGACGGATTCCAGAAAACAGGAAAGTTGTTGGGGTGATGCCAGGGTGGTTTCTTCCTAAAGGCCTTGAGCAATCGGGGGCATGCCAGGAAACCTTGACCGAAAATGGTCGGTCGATTAAGGTTACGCCCTTTAGGCAACAGCTTTTTTGGGCTCAAGAATGATGATCAGCGGTGCAGAAATTGTAATCAGGTGCCTGCAAGAAGAAAAGGTCGAATATGTGTTCGGTTACCCTGGTGGTTCCGTCCTGCATATTTATGATGCTCTTTTCAAACAGGAAGAGGTCAAGCACATTCTGGTTCGCCATGAGCAGGCTGCTGTCCACGCTGCAGACGCCTATTCGCGTTCCTCGCAGAAGGTCGGCGTTGCTTTGGTGACCTCCGGGCCAGGGGTGACCAATACGGTTACCGGCATCGCTACTGCCTACATGGATTCCATTCCGATGGTGGTCATCACCGGCCAGGTACCAACCCAGTACATCGGTCAGGATGCCTTCCAGGAGTGCGACACGGTTGGCATCACCCGCCCCTGCGTCAAGCACAATTTCCTGGTCAAGGATGTCAAGGACCTGGCTTCGACCATCAAGAAGGCCTTCCATATCGCTTCCACCGGCCGTCCGGGCCCGGTCGTCGTCGATGTGCCCAAGGACATCACTGCCCAGATGTGCGATTTCGACTATCCGAAGTCGGTGCAGATGCGTTCCTACAACCCGGTGGTCAAGGGGCATCTCGGCCAGATCAAGAAGGCGGTGCAGATTCTGCAGGAAGCCAAGCGTCCGATCATCTATACCGGTGGCGGCGTGATCCTCTCTGACGCAGCGGACAAACTGACCGAACTGGCCCGCAAGCTCAATTTCCCGGTGACCAACACCCTGATGGGCTTGGGTGGCTATCCGGCAACCGACAAGCAGTTCGTCGGGATGCTGGGCATGCATGGCACCTTCGAAGCCAATAACGCGATGCACTACGCTGATGTGATTCTGGCCGTAGGTGCTCGTTTCGACGACCGCGTGATTGGCAATCCGGAACATTTCGGCGAAGAGAAGCGTCGCGTCATTCACATTGATATCGACCCGTCATCGATCTCCAAGCGCGTCAAGGTCGATGTGCCTATTGTTGGCAATGTGACCGACGTGATCGACGAAATCCTCAAGCTGATCGACAGCGGTTTCAGGGCCGACCCGGAAGTAGCTGACTGGTGGAAGCAGATCGACGAATGGCGCGCTCGCAACTCGCTGGCCTATCGCCAGAGTGAGCACATCATGCCGCAGTACGTGGTCGAGAAACTTTACGAAGTCACGGGCGGCGATGCCTTTGTCACCTCGGATGTCGGCCAGCACCAGATGTTTGCTGCCCAGTATTACAAGTTCGACAAGCCGCGTCGCTGGATCAATTCCGGTGGCCTTGGCACCATGGGCGTCGGTTTGCCCTACGGTATGGGTGTCCTGCTCGCCAATCCGGGGTCGCAGGTGGCCTGCGTGACCGGTGAAGGCTCGATCCAGATGTGTATCCAGGAGTTGTCGACCTGCAAGCAGTACGAACTGCCTGTCAAGATCATCAACCTGAACAACGGCATGCTCGGCATGGTCCGCCAGTGGCAGGAGATGTTCTATTCCAAACGTTATTCGCAGTCCTACGTCACCTCGCTGCCCGATTTCGTCAAGCTGGCCGAGTCCTATGGCCACGTCGGCATGCGCATTGAGAAGCCGGAAGATGTCGAGCCGGCCCTGCGCAAGGCCTTTACGGAGTACAAGGATCGTCTGGTATTCATGGATTTCATCATCGATCCGGGTGCCAACGTGTTCCCGATGGTGGCGGCAGGCAAGGGCCTGACTGAAATGATCCTCGCTGAAGATTTGTAAGCGGGGGAGGAAAACAAAAATGCGTCATATCATTTCCATCCTGATCGAAAACGAATCGGGTGCATTGTCCCGTGTCGCCGGCCTGTTCTCGGCCCGTGGCTACAATATCGAATCGCTGACCGTGGCACCGACCGAAGACCCGTCGCTGTCGCGGATGACCATCCTGACCTGGGGCTCCGACGAGGTGCTCGAGCAGATCACCAAGCAGCTCAACAAGCTGGTTGATGTCGTCAAAGTGGTCGATCTCTCCGAGGCCGCTCACGTCGAGCGCGAACTGATGCTGATCAAGGTTCGCGCTACCGGCAAGGACCGCGAAGAGATGAAGCGTATGGCCGATATTTTCCGTGGTCGCATCATCGACGTGACGGAATCGACCTATGTGATCGAGTTGACCGGGGCCAGCTCCAAGCTCGACTCCTTCATTGCCGCACTCGATGCCGGCCTGATTCTCGAAACCGTCCGTACCGGTGTCTGCGGCATCGGTCGTGGCGATCGCATTCTCAAAGTCTGACTTACTGTTTAATCAAGAGGATTTCATGAAAGTTTATTACGACAAGGACGCCGATCTCTCCCTGATCAAGGGCAAGAAGGTCACCATCGTTGGTTATGGTTCGCAGGGTCACGCTCACGCCCAGAACCTGAAGGACTCCGGCGTCAAGGTTACCGTTGGCCTGCGCAAGGACGGTGCCTCCTGGGCCAAGGCCGAAGCGGCCGGCCTGAAGGTCGAAGAGATCGCCAAGGCTGTCAAGGGCGCCGACGTGGTCATGATCCTCCTGCCGGACGAGAATATTCCGCAGGTTTACAACGAGGAAGTCGCTCCGAACCTGAAGAAGGGCGCTGCCCTGGCTTTCGCCCACGGCTTCAATGTGCATTACAACCAGGTTGTGCCGCGCGCTGACGTGGATGTCATCATGGTTGCGCCGAAGGGCCCGGGCCACACCGTGCGTTCCGAATACCTGAAGGGTGGCGGCGTGCCGTCCCTGATCGCTGTGTATCAGGACAAGTCCGGCAAGGCCAAGGACATCGCCCTCTCTTATGCGGCCGCCAACGGCGGTACCAAGGGCGGCGTCATCGAGACCAACTTCCGCGAAGAAACCGAAACCGATCTGTTCGGCGAACAGGCCGTTCTGTGCGGTGGTGCCGTTGAACTGGTCAAGATGGGCTTCGAAACCCTGGTTGAAGCCGGCTACGCTCCGGAAATGGCCTACTTCGAGTGCCTGCACGAACTGAAGCTGATCGTCGACCTGATGTACGAGGGCGGCATCGCCAACATGAACTACTCGATCTCGAACAACGCCGAGTACGGCGAGTACGTGACCGGTCCGGAAGTCATCAACGCCCAGTCCCGTGAAGCCATGCGCAATGCCCTGAAGCGCATCCAGACCGGCGAATACGCCAAGATGTTCATCCTCGAAGGCCGTACCAACTATCCTTCAATGACCGCCCGTCGTCGTTTGAACGCTGTGCACCAGATCGAAACGGTCGGTGGCCAGCTGCGCGACATGATGCCGTGGATCAAGAAGAACAAGCTGGTTGACCAGACCAAGAACTAAGTCGGTCGCCGGCTCGGTAGTCAGCCTGCGTCCGCGCAGCTAGTTCTACCTTCGTGTTGGGCGGTGTGGGAAACTGCACCGCCCTTGTTGTTTGCGGATTTTGATGCTTTCCGGGTGTATCCTTTTCGGGTTGCCCGTCGATATGTGACCCATGACTGAACTCAAACCCCGTAAATCGTTGTTCAATCCGGAAGTGAAGCGGCGCGGTATTTACGTGCTGCCCAACCTGTTTACCACGGCTGCGTTGTTTGCCGGATTTTTCGCCATCGTGCAGGCCATGCAGGGTGATTTTGCCCGGGCGGCGATGGCCATCTTCATTGCCATGGTGCTCGATGGGCTGGATGGGCGGGTGGCACGTCTGACCAACACCCAGTCGGCTTTCGGGGCCGAGTATGACTCACTTTCCGATATGGTCAGTTTTGGTGCGGCACCTGCCCTGGTCATGTACGAGTGGGCGCTGCGCGATCTTGGCCGGCTGGGCTGGATTGCCGCCTTCATCTACTGCGCCGGAGCAGCGCTGCGCCTGGCGCGCTTCAATACGACACTGGAGGTGATGGACAAGCGCTACTTCCAGGGCTTGCCATCACCGGCTGCTGCTGCGCTGGTGGCCGGACTGGTCTGGGTGTGCATCGAAACCGGGGTAGCCGGCGGCGATGTACGCTGGCTGGCTTGCGGGTTGACCGTCTTTGCCGGTGTGACCATGGTGTCGAACATTCGTTTCTACAGTTTCAAAGACATCAATCTGAAGAAGAGCGTGCCTTTCTTCGTGATTGCAGCGATTGCCCTCGGTTTTGCGTTGGTGGCCTATAGTCCGGAAATCGCCCTGTTCGGTTTCTTTGTTTTATATGGTCTCTCCGGCTACGTCCAGGCCACCATCGGCTTGCTCAAGCGCAAATCACCGTAATTCGGAGTATTTATGAAACAGCATCTCGTCATTTTCGATACGACCCTGCGCGACGGAGAACAAAGCCCGGGCGCCTCAATGACCAGGGAAGAGAAGATTCGCGTCGCTCGCCAACTGGAAAAGATGCGGGTCGATGTGATCGAGGCAGGCTTTGCTGCGGCTTCGCAGGGCGATTTCGATTCCATTCATGCCATCGCCCAAGCCATCAAGGATTCGACTGTCTGTTCCCTGGCGCGAGCCAACGAGAACGACATCAATCGGGCTGGCGAGGCGGTCCGGCCGGCCAAATCCGGGCGTATCCACACCTTTATTGCCACTTCGCCCATCCATATGGAGAAGAAGCTGCGCATGACGCCCGACCAAGTCGTCGAGCAGGCCGTCAAGGCCATTGGTTGGGCGCGGCAATTTACGGACGACGTCGAGTTTTCCGCGGAGGATGCCGGGCGTTCGGAAATCGATTTTCTGTGCCGTATCTTCGAGGCGGTGATCAAGGCGGGGGCCAGGACCATCAACGTGCCAGATACGGTCGGCTATGCCATCCCCTTCCAGTATGCGGAAACAATGCGCCAGTTGATCGAGCGCGTGCCGAATTCCGACAAGGTGGTGTGGTCGGTGCATTGTCATAACGACCTCGGTCTGGCTGTTTCCAATTCACTGGCTGCCGTGCTGGCCGGTGCGCGCCAGGTCGAGTGCACGATCAATGGTCTGGGCGAGCGGGCCGGTAACGCCGCACTCGAAGAAATCGTCATGGCGGTGCGCACGCGTCCGGATATATTCCCGGTCGAAACACGGGTCGATGCCACCCAGATTGTTCCAGCCTCCAAGCTGGTGTCGCAGATCACCGGCTATCCGGTTCAGCCGAACAAGGCAGTGGTGGGCGCCAACGCCTTCGCCCACGAATCGGGCATTCATCAGGATGGTGTGCTGAAGCACCGCGAGACCTACGAGATCATGCGGGCTCAGGATGTCGGTTGGACGCAAAACAAGCTGGTGCTTGGCAAGCATTCCGGGCGCAATGCCTTCAAGAACCGCTTGCAGGAATTGGGCATCCAGCTGGAAAGCGACGAGGCCCTGAACGCAGCTTTTGCCCGCTTCAAGGATTTGGCCGACAAGAAACACGAGATCTTCGACGAAGACCTGCATGCCCTGGTTTCCGACGAACTGGTGACGCCGGAGCAGGAGCACTACAAGCTGGTTTACTCCCGTGTTTGTTCGGAGACCGGCGAAATGCCCCGCGCTTCGGTCATCCTGAATGTTGGCGGGGTCGAGCACAAGGCGGAAGCCGAGGGCGGCGGGCCGGTCGATGCAACCTTCAAGGCCATTGAAAGCATTGCTGGCTCGGGAGCGGAACTGCTGCTTTACTCGGTCAATGCAATCACGACAGGAACCGATGCGCAGGGCGAGGTGACCACGCGTCTGTCGCGGAACGATCGTATCGTCAATGGCAATGGGGCGGATACCGATATCGTCATCGCCTCGGCCCGCTCCTACCTCAATGCACTGAACAAGCTGCATTCCAGCCTCGACAAGGTCAAGGCCCAGGGCGACGTCTGATTCGCTCTGTTGCCGAAAAGCCGCTTCAGTTCGACTGGGCGGCTTTTTCTTTGGCGGTTACGGAGCGTGTCGCGCGAAGATAGAGAACGATCGCGGCAAACAGCACCACGGAGAGCAGGGTTTCTCCGATCGCCAGGACTCGTGAGAGACCGTGGTCACTGGTCGCCCTGAGCAGTCCTTCCAGCAGGTAGAACTGGATGAGCAGCGACAGCCATTTGAAGGTGTAGCGCTTGCCGCGCAGGATGCCGAAAAGGGGCAGGAGAAGCAGCGCCCCCTTGAGGATCATCCACGAGCCGCCCGGACGTAGCGGCGCGAGCCAGCCCTCCCAGGCGAGGCAAAGGGCGATCAGGGCGATCAGGCTGGCGCTGGCCAGGGTCTGGTAGCGTTGGGCGTTCACGAATGGTTCAGTTTCCGGGTTAGCAGGGCAAGGCGCTGCCCCTGGATGAAGGCAAGCCGGCTCTCATCGGCAGAGAGTTGCGGGTTGCCGTCGGGGCCGGCGACATGGCTGACCCCGTAGGGCGTGCCGCCGGATGTGGTGGCAGATAGCTCCGGTTCGGTAAAGGGGAGGCCCATGACCAGCATGCCGTGGTGCAGCAGCGGCAGGGTCATTGAGAGCAGGGTTGCTTCGTTGCCGCCATGCTGGCTGGCACTGGAGGTGAAGACGCAAGCCGGTTTGCCGGCGAGGGTGCCGTTTTGCCAGGCGGCGATGGTGCTGTCCCAGAAATATTTCATCGGTGCCGCCATGTTGCCGAAACGAACCGGGCTGCCCAGGGCGAGGGCTGAGCATTCGTCGAGATCGGCCAGTTCAACGTAGGGGGCGCCAGTATCGGGAATGGCTGGTTCAACGGCTTCGCAAACCGAAGAAACACGGGGGACGGTGCGTAGCCGGGCCTGGGCACCGCCAACCGACTCGATGCCGCAGGCAATGCGTTCGGCCAGGGCGCGAACAGAGCCGCGGTGGCTATGGTAGAGGACGAGGATATCTTGCATGGTCGGCTATTATACGGCCCCATGCAAAAGCGCCCCCGATCCCGTCAGTCCGTTGGCCATTCCGCTGGGCCGCTCGGTATTGTGCGTCGATTCTTTAGCGAAAACATGATGCAGACGAGTTCGGCGCTGGCCTTTACGACGCTGATGGCCCTGGTGCCCCTGGTTGCCGTGGTGCTCGCCGTGGCCGGTGCCGTCCCATTTCTCGATCTGCTGGTCAATCGCCTGGATTTGCTGATTCGCGAGGCGCTCCTGCCCAGTGGTGCGGCCGGAGCGATTGCCGGCAATATCGGCAAGTTTTCCCACAAGGCGCAGCAACTGACCTGGGCGGGGATCGCCTTGCTCAGCGTGACAGCCTTCTTGCTGATGAACACCATCGAGCGGGCGTTCAACCATCTTTGGCTGGTCAAACCGCGGCCGATACTGGCGCGCATCCGGCTCTATGCCTTTGTGATGATGGTCTGGCCCTTCGTGCTCGGCGCAGTGGCTGGAGTCATGTCGTTTGCCGTAACAACCTCGCTCGGCTGGTTCGACGAACCCCTATGGTTCCGCCGCCTGGCGCTGAAGGTGTTGGCCATGCTGTTGCTGGGCCTGTTTTTCTCGTTTCTCTACTATGCGGTGCCGAACGCCGAGGTTTCCAAGCGCGCTGCGGTAACGGGCGGGGTATTTGCGGCCTTGGCCTTCTCGTTGATGCAGAAGGTGTTCGAGATGTTTCTCGTCAGTTCTGCCACCCTCAAGAGTATTTATGGCGCCTTCGCCGCATTTCCCGTATTTCTCGTCTGGCTGCACCTGTCATGGGCGGTGGTGCTGTTCGGCGGCCTGATCGTGGCTACGATGAGCCGTCCGGCGAGACGGTGAAAATTTCGACCGAACTGGTCTGCTCGCACAGTTCGTCAGCCTGCAATTCCCGAATGCTCAGGTTTTCCTCTTCCGTCAACACGATGATGTGCCGGGTGTTCTCGCGAAGCAGTCCGGGCGGGACAATCAGGGATTGCATGGGGCGGAGCGGTGGCGTGGCGGGCAGCATCAGGGCATGCACCTTGCTCATTGCAAGGTCGAAGGGGGGCGCCAGTTCGACAGCTGTGGCGCTGGGGGCCAGTATCTGTAGGCCGAGTTCGATATGCTCCGGATTCTCCGAGATGGCCCAGCGAATGATGCAGATGTGCCAGGCCTGCGACATCCCGGTTTGCTCGTCGACGGCCTGTAGCGCAATGATGTCACCGATCCGGACATCATCCGTCTGCCCCGACATGTGCATCAGTGCATAACCGTCCGGGCTTTCGTTGGTCACCATCCATTCACTCGGTTCGACCTTGGTATTCCCCGTTTTCAGCAGGTGCCACAGATTATCGAGTCCGGAGCACAGGTTGGCACGGTAGGACTGGCGCCGGCGCGGGAAGCGCCGCTTGGCCGGGTGGCCCCAGAGGTGGTTGAGGCGCAGCAAGACGCCCGGGCCGGCGTGGGTGTCGGCAAACTTGGGCAGGCCGATCAGTTCGGCGGGGATATCCTTGGCCAATTCGGCGCGATGCTTGAGCGCGAGTTCGGCCTGGGTGTCGCAGGAAAAGTAGAGTACCTGCGCTTCGGGGCTGGGGATGCGCCGAATCAGGGCGTGAGCCGGAAAGTCCTTCTCCGGGTCGATCCAGAATAGTCCTTGCGCATTGAGCGGGGGGGTGTCGAGCAGAACGACGTCAGGGGTGCATTGGTCGATGTAATCGCTGATGAACTCCAGCTCGTCGGCAGAAAATGAAACGGGCTGGGCAATGGCGGCGAGCAGGATGGATGTATAAATGCGACGGATGCTCGGCCCGAAATTGGGGCCGGGAAATTCGTCCAGACCCAGCCGGCGAGCCGTTCGAAAAGCCGCATGCAATTGCAGCCACAGGCCGATCGGCGTCGGCGTGGCAACCAGATGGGTAATCCGCACTTGCCAGGCGATGGCAAACATCGCGCGTCGCAACGAGTTGTGCGGCAGGCGGGCGGAGCTTTCTCCTTCCGGGTCGAATAATTCGGCCAGCGTGTTGAAATAATCCTTGGTCAGCGTTTCGAGAATCTCGAGCAGCGTGCGTACCCGCTGTCGCAATTTGCGGGAAATCGGCAGGCTGACTTCGTTGAGCTTGGGTAATTCGGCCTTGGCGATGCGTTCAGCCTGGCTGAACAGCAGGTCGAGCAATTTGAGCCGCTGGGCGCAAGGCACCGGGGTATCACGTAGGAGCAGCAACTGCCGGAGCAATGGATCGGCATCATCAGAGCCGGAGCGTCCGTGGGCGAGGGCCAGCCATTCCAGGATGGCCTTGATGTTGGCTTCCGGAACGGGGGCGGAGAAATGCTCTGGCTGACGGCTCATGGAGCGCCGAGAATAACAAAAAATTCTCATTTCGCCAGTGCCGGTATCGATGGCTCTTGCCCGGTAGCCGGGAGCGAAATAGCCTGCTCCTCTAAGTGGCTTGTTTTTCCTTGATAAAGCGCTATAATCTCGGGTCTTTTTTCCAGCTAACGAAAGTATTCCCATGGTTGTTATCCGTCTTGCCCGTGGTGGCGCCAAGAAGCGTCCGTTCTACAACATGGTTGTGACCGATTCCCGTAACCGTCGCGACGGCCGTTTCGTCGAGCGTATCGGCTTCTACAACCCGGTTGCCTCCGGTAATGCCGAGGGTCTGCGTATTGCTGGCGATCGCCTGGAGTATTGGCTGAAGAACGGCGCCCAACTGTCGCCGACCGTCGCTCGCCTGGTCAAGCAGAACGCTGCCAAGGCTGCTTAAGTTATTTTGGCCTTGAGCAGTAACGAAATCGTCGTTCTGGGTCGCTTGGCCGACCCTTACGGGATTCACGGCTGGCTCAGGTTGTATCCCTTCGGTGATGATCCGCTGGATTGGGCAGAAATGCCTGTATGGTGGATTGCCAGGGAAGGGGAGCCGTGGCGTGAGATCAGGCCGAAAGGCTTGAAAGCTCACGGTGACGGTTTGGTTGTACTGCTCGATGGCGTTGGCGACCGTACGGCTGCCGAAGCGATGAAGGGCGTGTTGGTCGGGGCGCCGCGTGATGCCCTGCCGACAACCGACGAAGACGAGTTCTACTGGGGTGATCTGGTGGGACTCGCAGTGATCAATTCGGCAGACGAAAAGCTTGGCACGGTTGCCGGGTTGATCGAAACAGGAGCCAACGACGTTTTGCGCGTGGTGGCGGATGACGGCACCGAACGTCTGTTGCCGTTTGTTGCGGCAGTTGTGCTGGCGGTAGAGAAAGAAGCGGGGCGGATCCGCGTGGAGTGGGGTAGCGACTGGTGAGTCGCGGGCAGCAACCGGTTATCCGGTTCGACTGTGTGACCATCTTCCCGGAGATGTTCGTCGCCGTGACGCAGAGTGGCATCACCCGCCGCGCGCTGGAAGAGCAGCGCTGGGTGTGGCAAGGGTGGAATCCACGGGATTTCGCCGACAATACCTGGCGTCGGGTGGATGATCGCCCTTTCGGTGGTGGGCCAGGCATGTTGATGCAGCCGGGTCCGCTGGAAAAGGCAATCGACGCTGCAAAGCTGCAGCAGCGTGAGGCAGGGCTGGCAGGTAGCCGCGTTATCTACCTCTCGCCGCAAGGCGCGCCGCTGACCCATGAGCGGGTCATGCAGCTGGCGACCGGTGATGAAGGCGTGATCCTTCTGTGCGGTCGTTATGAAGGGATTGACGAGCGTCTGATCGAGCGCTGCGTCGATGAAGAAGTTTCGATCGGAGATTTTGTGCTGTCCGGTGGCGAGTTGCCGGCGATGGTGTTGATAGACGCCGTCGTTCGCCAGTTGCCGGGTGTGCTCGGAGATGCCGCCTCGGCGGTGGAAGACTCGTTTGTCGGTGGTTTGCTGGATTGTCCGCACTACACTCGCCCCGAGGTTTATGAGGGCGAGGCGGTGCCGGAGGTGTT
>Ga0114986_1000227_pt1 | contig 15728 bp, 14 predicted proteins | sample Shrwel1BS1Day17_FD_96988 | JGI IMG/M metagenome (GOLD analysis project Ga0114986, IMG submission 96988) | Subsurface microbial communities from deep shales in Ohio, USA - Utica-3 well 1 S-1-Day17 | ecosystem: Environmental > Aquatic > Deep subsurface > Shale gas/oil reservoir > Produced... | reverse complement strand
TTTCCGTTCCGAGCCGAGGTCGTGCGGCTGTTGCCGGAGTCGGTGGCGCGTCGTTTCCGCGTTCTGGCTCTGGAGGATCGCAACGACGGACTGCGGGTCGCCTTTGCCGATCCGCTCGACCTCTTTGCGTACGACGAAATCACCCGGCTGACCAGGCGCCCCATCACCATGGCGGTGGCGCCGGAGAGCCAGCTGACGCTGGCGTTTGATCGCTTGTATCGCCGGACCGAAGAAATCAGCGGCCTGGCGCGCGCGGTGGAAAAAGACCTCAGCGACGAGGTCGACTTCGGCGAGCTGGCCAACACCGTGGGGCAGGAGGGCGCCCCGATCGTCAAGTTGCTGCAGTCGATCTTCGAGGATGCGGTGCAGATCGGCGCCTCGGACGTGCACATTGAACCGCAGGAGACCGGCCTGCAGATCCGGGTCCGTGTGGACGGCTTGCTGCATACCCAGACGCTGGCGGAGAACCGGGTGGCCGGGCCACTGGCGCAGCGCCTGAAGCTGATGGCGGGGATCGATATCTCGGAAAAGCGCCTGCCGCAAGACGGGCGTTTCACGGTCCGGGTGCGCGAGCAGACGGTGGATGTGCGTCTGTCCACCATGCCGACCAGCTATGGCGAATCGGTTGTGATGCGCTTGCTGAACCAGAACGGCGCGCTGCGCCAGCTGGACCGCATCGGCATGCCGGATGCCATGCTGGCGCGCTTTCGCGAGGTGCTGGGGCGCATCTCGGGGATGGTGCTGGTTACCGGGCCGACCGGTTCCGGCAAGACCACCACGCTGTATGCAGCGCTGTCGGAGATCAACTCCAGCGAACTCAAGATCATCACGGTCGAAGACCCGGTGGAATACCGGCTGCCCGGCGTGACACAGGTGCAGGTCAACGAGAAAATCGACCTGTCGTTTGCGCGCGTGCTGCGCGGCGCACTGCGTCAGGACCCGGACATCATCCTGGTCGGCGAGATGCGGGACGCAGAGACTGCCGAGATCGGCTTGCGCGCGGCCATCACCGGCCACCTGGTGCTGTCCACCCTGCACACGCGGGACGCCATCAGCACGCCGTTTCGCCTGCTCGACATGGGCGTGCCGCCGTTCATGGTGGCCACTTCGCTGCAGGCGGTGATCGCGCAGCGGCTGGTGCGGGTCAATTGCGATGTCTGCAGCGAACCGCATGAGCCGACGGCGCAGGAGCAGGCGTGGCTCGATACCATGCTGGGGCCCGGCGATGAGCCCGTTCACGCGCGGCAAGGGCTCGGTTGTTCCTCCTGCAACGGCACCGGCTACTCCGGGCGGCACGGCGTGTACGAACTGCTGGAAATGGATGTCGCCCTGACCCAGGCGGCCACCCGGGCCGACCCGGTGGCCTTCATGCAGGCGGCGCGCGCGCGCATGAAGGGGCACACGCTGGCCTACCATGCCCTGGAACTGGTACGCCAGGGCAAGACCTCCCTGGCGGAGGCCCTGCGCGTCGGGCAGGACGTCGAAGACATGGAGTGAGCGCATGGCCGTCTTTGCGTGGCAGGGGCGCAATGCCCGGGGGGAGCTGGTCAAGGGCAACATGGAGGCCTCCACCGAGGTCTCGGTGGCTGACCAGTTGCTTGCCATCAACATCACGCCGGTCCATATTGAAACCGTCATCACGGTGGCCGCCGGCGCACATGGCGCCCGCCACCTGCTGCAGTCGGTGTGGCACCGACTGAGCGGGCAGGCGGTCACGAGTGAAGATGTGGAGTTGTTCTCGCGCCAGATGTACACGCTGGACAAGGCAGGTGTGCCGATCCTGCGGGCCTTCAACGGGCTTGAGGCTTCTGCGACCAAGCCGGCGATGGTGGAGGTGCTCAAGGACGTGCGCGAGAACCTGAGCCAGGGGCGAGAACTTTCCGGCTCGTTGGCCCAGCATCCCGGCGTGTTCGGCGCCTTTTACATTGCCATGATCCGCGTTGGTGAAATGTCCGGCCGGTTGACCGAGGTCTACCTGCGCCTGTCGGAGCACCTGGCGTTCGAGCGCGACGTGCGGGACCGCATCCGGCAGGCCCTGCGTTATCCGTCCTTCGTGCTGATCGCGATGTCGCTGGCGCTGGTACTGCTCAACGTGTTCGTGCTGCCCGTCTTTGCCAAGGTGTTCGCCGGGTTCAATACCGAGCTCCCTTTGCTGACACGCATGCTGCTGGCCTTTTCTGGCTGGATGCAGCGCTGGTGGCCGCTGCTGGCGGTGCTGGTGGCCGCGGCGGTGCTGGCATGGCGTGCCTACCTGGCGACGCCGAACGGACGTTACCGTTGGGATCGCCGCAAGCTGCGGCTGCCGATTGTCGGCGGCATCATCCTCAAGGCCACGCTGGCGCGCTTTGCGCGCAGCTTTGCGCTTTCCAGCCAGAGCGGCATGCCACTGGTGCCGGCTCTGACCGTGGTGGCGAAGACGGTGGACAACGCCTATATTGGTAGCCGTATCGAGCAGATGCGCGATGGCATTGAGAGGGGTGCGAGCATCGCCAGTTGTGCTGCCAGTGTGGGCGTCTTCACGCCGGTGGTCATGCAGATGATCACGGTGGGTGAGGAGACCGGTGAGCTGGATTCGATGCTGTACGAGATTGCGGAGATGTACGAGCGAGAAGTGGACCAGAGCATCAAGGGCCTGTCGGCCGCTATCGAACCTGTCCTGCTGGCCGTGATATCCGGCTTGATGCTGGTGATGGCGCTTGGAATCTTCCTGCCTTTGTGGAACATGGGGCAGGCGGCCATGGGGCGTGGAGGCGGTTGATCGTGCGCGCCAGCTCCCTCTTCAAACAGCTTCAGCTCGGTCTGGGGCGCCAGCTGATCATGGGCTGCATGGTGATCGGCACCATGTCCGTGCTGGTGGTGAAGTCGGGGGAGCGTGACTTTGGCGAGGTGCAGGCCCAGGTCGAAGGCGCGGCGATCAAGACCAACCTGGGCGGCTTACGCACCGCTTTTGCCATCGACCACATCACTCGGCAGGTGAGGGCGCCGTTACCAGCCCAAGGTGGCGGGGGGGGGGCGCTGCAACCGAATCCCTTCCTGCTGTTGCACCGCATGCCGTCCAACTATGTGGGGGAGTTGCGTGCCGCGGACGCCGACCGGCTGCCGGCTGGGCACTGGTTGTTCGACCCGGCGTGTGCATGCATAGGCTACCGGCCACTGTACCCGGAGTGGCTGCGCAGCCCGAGTGGCTCCGGCATGCTCTGGTTCGACGTGGTGGGGGCCCCAGGGCCGCTGCAGCTGGTGCCTCGTGAAGCCTATGTCTGGAAGGGCGAGGCGCTCACATGATGAGGCCGCAGGTGTGGTCAGAATGTGACAGTGCGCGTTTGGGTGCTATCGGGTCTTGCTATCAAAATCGAAGCTGTTACCATCGCGTGACAGCTTATGGGCGAGGCGGGAGGTTAGTAACTACGCATCTTGCATCCCCTTTTCACGAAAGGTTGGGTTACTGAACATGAAACATCAACGTGGTTTTACCCTGATTGAACTGGTGATGGTGATCGTCATCCTCGGCATTTTGGCGGCGATAGCAATTCCCCGTTTTGTAGACTTGAGGGCTGACGCCAGCAACGCAGCTGTGCAGGGGGTTGCGGGTGCGCTCTCTTCGGCCTCCGCCATCAACTACGCGGCTCGCAGTGCGAACAGCAGCAATGGCAGTGCGGTGTCGAACTGTACTAACGTCGGGCCGCTGCTTCAGGGTGGTCTGCCGACGAATTACGAGATCACATCGGCCGCCGTGACGGCGGGATCCTCAACGTCGTGCACGGTCGGAACCCCATCTGGATCCATGACTTACACGGCCAGTTTCACGGCGTTGGGCATCAACTGACCCGTTGGTTAATGACCGCCCTCATTCGTTAAACGCTGGGATTCGCCCGCACGCGGGGGGGTATGGCTTTACCCTGATCGAAATGATCATGGTGATGGTGTTGGTAGGGGTGCTGGCAGTGTTCGCTGCCCCCCGTCTCTTCAGTTCGACGGACTTCTACGCGCGAGGGTTTCATGACGAAACCCTCGCGCTTTTGCGTTATGCGCAGAAGACGGCGATTGCCCAGCGTCGTACCGTGTGCGTCAGCTTCACCATCAATAGCGCCACGCTGAAGGTGGACAACGACGGCAGTGCCGGCTGCGAGGCCAATCTCGCCGGCCCGCGCGGGGAGACACCAGGCAGCATCACCGCCCGCAGTGGCGTGAACTACAGCGCCCTACCATCGGCCATGAGCTTCGACGCTCTGGGCCGGGCGAGCCTGGGGCAGAGCATCGCGGTCCAGGGTGTCGGACGCAGCATTACGGTCGAGGCCGGCACCGGCTATGTCCATGAATAGGCGCGCGGGCCCGCAGGCCGGCTTCACCCTGGTGGAGCTGGTGATCTTCATCGTCATCGTCTCGGTTGGCGTGGCCGGCATCCTGCTGGTCATGAACACCGTGGTGACGTCCAGCGCTGACCCCATGGTGCGCAAGCAGGCACTGGCACTGGCAGAGTCCATTCTGGAAGAGGTCCTGCAAAAGGAATACGCCGACCCCGACGGCACGTCCGGCGAGACCACGCGAGCCACCTTCGACGACGTGGATGACTACAACGGCAAGAGCAACAGCACTTTCACCGATCTTCCGGCTGCGCTGTCGTCGTACCTCATCACCATCGTGGTGGATGCGCCGGCGTCGTTGAACGGCGTGACGATGAAGCGTGTGCGGGTGACGGTGAGCAAGAGCCCCGAGAGCATCACGCTGACCGGCTATCGGGGGAACTACTAGCCATGCGTTCGTCCACACCCGCCGCTGCAGCCGGCTTCACCTTGGTGGAGATGGTGATGGTGCTGGTCATCATCGGCATCATCAGCGCCATGGTGGCGGTCTTCATCCGCGCGCCGGTGGATGCCTATGTAGACTCAGCACGTCGGGCGGCCCTGACAGACACGGCCGACACCGCCGTGCGCCGCATGGCGCGCGACCTGCGTCGGGCCCTGCCCAACAGCGTGCGCAACCCGGACAACCAGTGCATCGAGTTCATTCCCACCAGGACCGGCGGGCGCTACCGCACCGGTGCGGACAGCGGTGGTGGGGGCAATCCACTCGATTTTTCTACTGCCGATACCGGCTTCAACATGCTGGGGCTCAACAGTGCCTTGCCCACGGCCCAGCAGATCGCGGCCGACGACCTGATCGTGGTCTACAACCTGGGCATCCCCGGCTCGGACGCCTATGTGGGCACCGGCAGTGGCGTCAACCGGGCCACGGTCACCAGCGTGGTCAGCGGCACCGGCACCTTGGGCAACGAAACCTTCATCGGCATCACGGCGCGCCAGTTCCCCTTGCCGTCGGGCAGCAGCCGCTTCCATGTGGTGCCGGGCGATGAAAAGATCGTTTCCTTTCTGTGCGCCGGCGGCACGCTCTGGCGCAAGGCCAACTACGCCTATCCGGCGTCGATCGCCGATACGACGGTGTGTTCCACCTCCACCGTGGGCGGTGGCACGCTGGCCATGTTGGCGCGCAACGCCAGCTGCTCCTTCGTCTACAACGGCTCGGATCTGCAGCGCAACGGGCTGGTGCAGATGACACTGTCGCTCACGGACGCCAGCGGCGAGTCGGTCCGTCTCTACCACGAGGTGCACGTGGACAATTCGCCATGAGTACGTCGCCGCTTCTGCAACGTGGTGTGGCCGCCATCTCGGCCGTATTTCTGCTGGTAGTGCTGGCGGCCCTCGGGGCCTTCATGGTCACCTTCTCCAACACCCAGCAGCTGACTGCAGCGCAGGACGTGCGCGGCTCTCAGGCCTACTGGGCGGCGCGGACCGGGATCGACTGGGCCATTCCTCAGGTGATCGCCAGCAATGGCTGCCCGACCGCGACGCCAACGTTCACGGTCAATAACTTTGAGGTGCAGACCAGTTGCAGTACGGCCAGCTACAACGAGGGGGTGACGGCCACGTTGATCCGTCTCACGGCGCTGGCCTGTCAGCCTGGGCCGTGCGGTGCCGGCGTGGGCAGCATTTCCTACGTGGAGCGCAGCGTGTCTGCGTCAATCGAGCGATGAATGCCGAGACGTTCTGGCCGCATTTTCTCCGCGGCAGCCGCATGGTCGGGCTGTTGGGGGTGCTGGTCTGCAGCGTGGACGTCTGGGGCGCCACCTGTACCTCCACCACGTCTGGCAGCTGGAATGTGGCAACCACCTGGAGCGGTTGCGCCGCCGGCAACGGCAGCGTGACCGGCACGCCCGGTTCAGCGGACACGGTCATCATTGCCTCCGGGCACGTTGTGACGGTGAACGCAGCCTCGGCTGCGCTGTCGCTGACACTGCAGGATCCAACGAATGTCGCCGGCACCGGCGTGACGATCAACGGCAGCAACAGTCTGGCCGTAACCAATGCCATCACGCTACCAACCGTAACTTTTAATAATCGCGAGGCGACGGTGGCCGTGGGGGCGGGCACTCTGAGTGCCGGCAGCATTGACATTCCGGGGGGGACCGGCAATGGCCGGATTTCCCAAGTGACGGTCAGTACGGGAACGATCACCGTCACCGGTTCCGTCACCTTCTCCGGCCTGCCGGAGAACGCCCAGTTCATTTCCACCGGTGCCAGTACCGTGAACGTGGGGGGGGATTTCGGCAACGGCGGCACATTGACCACGTCGGGTACCGGCACGGTGAATTTCACCGGCAGCGGAGCGCAACTGATCGGCGCCTACAGCACCTACAACAACCTGGGTGTCAGCGGCGGGGGCACCAAGACGCTGGGTGGCCAGGTTACCGCCGGTGGTGTGCTCACGCTGACCAGCGGCAACATCAACACCGATGGCCATACCCTGATCCTGTCTGCCAACTGCCCCGGCAGTTACAGCCGCACCAGCGGGCATGTCATCGGCAATCTCTCGTTGCGTTTCCCGACCGGCAGCACCACCTGTACCTACCCGGTGGGTGACAGCATCGGCTATGCGCCCATTACCGTGGCAATGACCGGCGTCACGACGGCCGGCGCAGTGGTCGGGCGCGTGGACCCGGATGACCATCCGAACACCGTGGCCGGCTACTCCGGCATCAATGCAGCGAAAAGCGCCAACCACTACTGGACCCTGGCCACCGGTGCCCCGGCCATCGTGTACACCAGCTACTCGGCCGTTTTCCAGTTCTGCGCCAACACCGGTTCCTGCGTGACGCCGACCGAAGTCGACACTGGCGCCAACACCAGCAACTTCATCGTGGCGCGCAAGGCCTCGGGCGCGTGGTCCCTGCCGACCGTCGGTACCCGTACCACCTACTCGACGCAGGCCACTGGCCTGACCGGGCTGGGCGAGTTTGCCGTGGGCGAGCCGACCGTCAGCGCGCCGACCCTCGATCATGTGCGGCTGGAGCATCCGGGCTCCGGCTGTACTGGCAACCCGACCCAGATCACCGTCAAGGCCTGCGGCGACGCTGGTTGTGCCTCCTACTACACCAGCAGTGTCACTGTGGACCTGACGGCGGTCGCCAATGGCACCTGGTCGAGCGATCCGGTGACTTTCTCTGCGGGTGCTGCTGCGGTGACCTTGACCGTCACCACTGCGAGCACCATCACGCTGGGGGGCTCCGCCACCTCACCAACAGCGGCCAATGCCACGCGCTGCTTCAATGGGGCGACGGAAACCTGCTCCATGACCTTCGATGCCTGCATCCTGGACATCGTCGAGGTCGGGGCCGCAGCCTACACCCCCATCTTCACCAAGCTGGCCAACGTGACGTTTCAGCTCGATGGCCGACACCTCGGCGGCGGCAACCAGAACATCACCAAGGTCGAACTGGTCGATGCAGGCACCGGCACCGGTTGTGCCAGCCATACGCTGCTGCAGGACTTTCCTGCCGGCCTGCCCCGTGCCTTCAGCAACGGCGACCCCAGTTACACCTTCGACTTCAGTTACGCCAACGCGGTGGCCAATGCCAAGTTCCGCATGACCAATAGCGGTGGGCAGGTCTCCTGTTCAAGCGACAACTTCACGATCCGGCCGCAGGCGTTTACGCTGACCAGTTCCGCCAGCAACAGTGGCAGCAGCGGCACGCCGGTGTTCCGTGCCGGCACCGATACGTTTTCGGTCACCGCTACGGCGGTCTACAGTTCGACCACGACCACGCGCTACAACGCCACCCCGAAGTTTGACGCGACCAAGGCCAGCACCACGCTGGCCCACTTGGGCACACTCACCGGGACCACGTTTCCAGCGGCCACCTCGGGCGTCTCGACCGCAACCGCCTTCAAGTACGATGAGGTGGGCAACTTCAGCCTGGGCGATTACGCCGTGTACGACGACGGCTATGCCACGGTGGATGCTTCCAAGGGAGAGTGCACCAGCGGCTTCAGCAACACCCGGGTGGGCGGCAAGTACTCCTGCAAGTTCGGCTCCGTCTCGGCGGGGCCGTTCGGGCGCTTTGTACCGGACCACTTCACCGTGATGCCGACGGTCAGCAACAGCTGCACGGCGGGCAGCTACACCTACATGGGGCAGTCGTTCAGCCTGTCCACGGCGGGGGTGGTGCAGGCCCGCAACGGCGCCAATGGGTTGACGCAGAACTACGCGGGCGCCTATGCGCCGGGTACCGTGGCCTTCGCGGCCGAGAATGCGGACAGCGGCACCGATCTGGGCAGCTCGCTGGTCTTTAGCGGTACGGGCCTGGCGCTTTCGGGCAGCTGGGTGGCCGGGGTCTATAACCTGACGGACAGTGCGACGGCGATCCGGTTTGCGCGGCCGGCGACGCCCGCCGGCCCCTATGACGCACTGGATATCGGCCTGCGCGTGACGGACACGGACGTCAGCACCGTGCCGGTGGTGGAGGGGGCCGACATGAACCCCACCGTGGCAGGTGGGAGCACGTTCACCTACAAGAAGTTCTCCGGCAGCCCTTTGCGCATGCGTTACGGACGCTTGCGCTTGCTCAACGCCTACGGGTCGGAGCGACTGCCGCTGCCGATGGTGTGGGAGACGCAGTACTGGAGCGGGCAATCGTTCATCCGGCATACGCAGGACAGCTGCACCCCGCTGGCAGCCGCCAATATCGCGCTGAGCAATTACCAGAGCCCACCGAACCCGGGCGGGACGACACTGAGCAGCAGCAACCTGAGTTCGGTGACGGTGGGCGCCATCAGCGCCGGCCGAGGCACCATCACGCTGGCACCGACCCAGCCCGCCATTGGCAGTGTGGACCTGGTGGCCAATCTGGGCAGCACCGGCTCCCCCAGCAACTGTGCCAGCCTGTCCAACGGCAGCTCGACGTCGGCTGGCCTGGCCTACCTGAGCGGCCAGTGGTGCGGCACGGCCAACGACCGCGACCCGACCGCGCGCGCCAGCTTCGGCGTCTACAAGTCCCCGCTGATCTACCGGCGCGAGAACTACTGAGCCGCGATGCCCCCGATTCTTCACGCAGAATGGACACCTATCGCAGTGCGGGAAAGCCTGCATGCCGGAGGGTCCGCAAATCCGGACAATCCAGGCCATGAATGGAAGAACTCTGAAGTGAGCATGGATTGCTGATGCGCTGGCCCTGGAAACGTCAACAGCCGACCGATTTGCTGGTGGTCTCCTGGTCGGAGCGTAATCTGGCCTATGTGCGCGCCGAGGTACGTGCTGACGGTCTGCACGCGGTCCGGCAGTTCGGTGTGGAGCGCCAGGGCACTGACAGCGATGAAGAGTTCGCGCGGCGCCTGCAGGGCCTGGGTCTGAAGGGGGCGCGGGTCCACGTGATGCTCCGGCCGGAGCAATACCAGTTCCTGCTCATCGATGCGCCGGCCGTGGCACCCGAGGAGGTGCGGGCGGCGGCGCGCTGGCAGATCCGGGACATGGTGGACATGCACACGGACGACATCACCTTGGATGTGATGCGTGTCGGTGCCGAGTCGGCGGGCGCGGGCGGCCACCTCTTCGTGGCGGTGGTCGGCAATGCGGTGCTGGCCGACGTGCTGCGCCTAGGGCAGGCGTTGCAATGGGATGTGCCGGTGGTGGACATCCTCGAGACCGCGCAGCGCAACCTGCAGACCCTGCTGGCGCGCGAACAGGGCCGGGTGGAGCGGGCCAACGCCGCTCTGATGATGGTCAACGCGCGTCAGGCGATGCTGACCATCTCGGCCCGCGAGGAGCTGTATTACACCCGCCGGATCGACCTCGGGCCGGGCTTCCTGGGCCAAGGTGGGGCGCTGTCGTCCACTGACGACGGGGCAGAGGGCGACGATGCGGCACAACGCTTCGTGGTGGAGGTGCAGCGCTCGCTGGATGTGTGGGACCGGACCTGGTCCGACCTGCCGCTGGACAGCCTCTCGGTCGAAGCGGGGGCGCGGACCGCGGAAGTGGCGGCTTGGCTCAGCCGCGAGCTGGGCTATGCAGTCAAGCCAATGGACCTGGCGCCGTACTTCCCGGGGTTCGAAGGCGGCTTGCCCGAGCATCAGGCCCTGTGCCTGCCGCTGCTGGGCATACTGTTGCGCGTTGAGGAGCGCAACCTCTGACCATGCCGCAGCAGATCAATCTTCGCACGCCGATTCTGCTGACGCAGAAGCACTATTTTTCGGCCAGCACCATGGCGGGTTCGCTGGCTGTCATTGCGGCCTTCAGCGCCGCTCTGTATGGCTACTGGATGTGGAGTCTGTCCAACAACAGTGCCGAGCTCAACCGGACCTTGACCAGCTTTTCGCAGGAGCGGCAGCGTCTGCAGGCGGCACTCAAGGATCGGCAGGCAAGTCAGGTGCCGGCGGAAGCCGGGCTGCAGCAAACCTTGCAGGCGCAGCAGGGCCTGCTGCAACAGCGCGAACAGGTGCTGGCAGAACTCGGGCGCGGCCTGCTGCGTGAAGGACAGGGCCACGCGACGCGCCTGCGCCTCGTGGCACAGACCATCCCGCCCGAGGTCTGGGTGACCGAGGTGAAGGCGGACGAGCGGCAGATGGAGGTGACTGGTTTCACGCTGGATCCGGCGGCGCTCAACCAATGGGTTGCGCGGCTGGCGGAGCATCCCGTGCTGCGGGGACATGTGCTTTCGGCCGTCAAGGTGGAGCGTGTGGTGGGTGAGGCGGCAGACGCCGGCGGCCGGACGGCAGGTGCGCCAACGGCTGCGGCGTCGCGCCCGCGCTGGGCTTTCGTACTGGTCAGCACGGCACCTGGCGCGCCGCAGGCCGCCGCGCCGGCAGGAGGCGCACGATGAAGCGCGTATGGCGCCTGGTGGCAGGCCGCATCGATGCCCTGAGCCTGCGCGAGCGCGCGCTGATTTTCTGGACGGTGCTGATCTGCGGCCTGGTCGCGGGCGATCAGTTGCTGCTTGAACCGGCGCAGGAGCGCCAGCAGCAACTGGTGGCGACAGTCCGGCAGCAGAGTGGCGAGCTGGATGCCCTGCGAGCTCAGCTCGGCGCGGGCAAGCCGGCCGCAGTCGCGTCCAACTCGGTACAGGCGGTGCGCGCGCAGATCGATGACGTGCAAAAGCGCGTCGAGAGTGTCAACCGCGAGATTGAACAACTGTCCCGCTTGGGCGGCGTGTCCGATCCCCTGCCGCGGGTGCTGCTGCATATCCTGCGACGTTATGAGGGCTTGACCCTGGAGCGCACCGCGACGCTGGCGCCCGTTCCGACCCAACTGCCGCAGCAGGGGGGCGAGGCTGGCGCGTCGTTGATGCGCCATGGCATGGAGTTCACCGTGACCGGCGGCTATGGGGATCTGATGCGCTATGTGCAGACGCTGGAGCAGGAACTGCCTGCTTTGCGTTGGGGCAGCATGCGGCTCAGCGGCGGCAAACCGCCGACGTTGACCCTGCAGGTGTTCTGGCTGGGAGCGGCGTCATGAGGCCGCTGGCGATGACCTGGCTCGCAGGCAGCCTGTCGGTCATGCTGCTGGGTACGGCCGCAGCGCAGACGATGCGCGACCCGACGCTGGAGCCCGCCGCGCCCGGCATGGGCACGGTGCTGCCGGGGGCTGAGACCCCTGAACTGTCGAGCCTCTCGGTCATTGTGGTGAACGGGCAGGCGCGTGTGATAATGGGCACGCGTCTGTATGCGCCAGGGCAAAAGTTGGGACAAGCGCGCATTGAACGCATCACTGAGACCGAGGTGTGGCTGCGCGAAGGTGCAGTGCTGCGCAAGGTGCCCCGATACCAAGGGGTCGAACGGCGCAGTGTCCCGCCTCGAACCACTGCGGACTGTGCGGCGGGCACGACGCTGCCGGCCGCGGCGTCCCAGAGAGGCGCGCCAGGTGCACCTTGTCCCGCGGCCCGGTGAAGTCGAGCTCTTTATGAACCACACAGTGATTGCGTGAGCACCATGCGCCGGATCCGATTTTTCTCACAACGATGGCGTGCGCTGACGGGGCTGTCGCTGTTGGCGGCGTTGCTGGCTGGTTGCTCCACTGAACGCCCGCTGCGGACCCCCGATGTGAGCGCGGCGGTGCGTGCAGAGCTGGATGCAGCGCGCCAGCCCAAGCCGCCGACGGCCGTGCCGGCGCGCATCAGCGACGCGTTGGCTGAACCGGCACCACCGCTGGTGCCGCCGCCGCCCGAGCCGCGCCTGGACCTGCTGGTGAGCAACGCCCAGGCCCGCGAGGTCTTCCTCGCCATCGTGGCCGATACGCGCTACAGCATGCTGATGCATCCGGACGTCAGCGGCACCCTGTCGGTCACGCTGCGCGGCGTGACGGTGCTGGAGGCGCTGGAGGCCATCCGTGATGTCTATGGCTATGACTTCAAGGTCGACGGCCGGCGCATCACGGTGTACGGGCCGTCCATGCAGACACGCATCTTCACGGTCAACTACCCGCATTCCCTGCGTGTCGGTACCAGTGATCTGCGGGTGGCTGCGGGTTCATCTCCCTCCATCACGGGAGCGGGCACCACGCCCGGGGTGGGGGCTGCCACCACCACGCCGATGGGGGCGACCGGAACCACGACCGGCGTGCCTGGCGTCGGAGGCGCCAGTGGCGTCCAGAACTCCAGCAGCCGCGTGTCCACTTCGTCGCGCGCGGATTTCTGGACCGAATTGACGGACGCGGTGCGTTCCATGGTTGGCACCAGTGGAGGTCGCAGCGTGGTCGCCAGTCCACAGGCCGGCATCCTGGCGGTACGCGCCATGCCGGACGAACTGCGCCAGGTGGAGAAGTTTCTTAAGGCCACGCAAGGGGCGGTCGAGCGTCAGGTGATGCTGGAGGCCAAGATCGTCGAGGTGGAGTTGCGTGATGGCTACCAGAGCGGCGTCAACTGGGCGGCGTTCTCCTCGAATGCCAATTCCACCCAGTTGATAGGCGTGCTGGGGAGCTCCGTTCCATCGACCTCCGTCGCCAACCCCTTGCTGCAGGGCGGCACCGCCGTCTCCGGCGTGGTGCCGCAGCCGTCCTTCGCGTCGGGTGGCGGTCTGTTCGGGCTGGCGCTGGCCACCAGCCAGTTTGCAGCGGTGCTGGGTTTCCTGGAAACCCAGGGTGATGTGCAGACGCTGTCCAGCCCGCGTGTGGCCACGCTGAACAACCAGAAGGCGGTGCTCAAGGTAGGTTCGGACGATTACTTCATCACGAACGTCACCGGAGGCTCTATCGCCAACACCTCGGTCGTCAACACCACCGGCACCACCACCATGCCGACGGTGACGCTGACGCCGTTCTTCTCCGGCATCGCGCTCGACGTAACACCGCAGATCGATGACGGCAACAACATCATGCTGCACATCCACCCCTCGGTGACTTCGGTCACCGAGAAGACCAAGCTGGTCGATCTGGGCAGCGTGGGCAGCTACCGGTTGCCCCTCGCGTCGAGCAGCGTGAATGAAACCGACACGTTGGTGCGCATCCAGGACGGGCGCATCGTCGCCATTGGCGGGTTGATGCAGATGGAGTCGGTGCGCAACGCCTCGGGCGTGCCCGGCACGACGGGCATGGGTCCCTTGTCGGCCTTGTTCGGCAACCGCGCCAGCACGGGGCGCAAGAAGGAGCTGGTGGTGCTGATCAAGCCCTCGATCATCCGTACCGAGCAGGACTGGGAGCAGCAGAACCGCAACGTGCGGGCCGCACTGGACGACCTGGATGCGTCCCGCACGCGGGTGATCCGCCTGGATGGCGGCGCCGAGCCGCAGATGCCACCTCGGAACCCGGTGCAGTGAACCGGGGGAGCGGGTCCTGACGATGTACCTCCGGCACTTTTCCCTGCGCGAGGCGCCGTTTTCCATCACGCCGGATCCGGCCTTCTTCTTCCCGCACGACGGCGCGCAGGCCGCGTTGAACACGCTGCTGGTGGCTCTGCGCGGCGGCGAGGGTTTCCTCAAGATCGTGGGGGAGGTGGGCTGCGGCAAGACCGTGCTCTGCCGGCAGCTGCTCAAGACCTTGCAGGCCGAGTGCGTCACGGCCTATATCCCGAATCCGGACATGGGGCCGGATGATCTGCTGCTGGCGCTGGCCACGGAGCTGGGCGTTGCGGTGACGGCACCGCACAGCCGCTACCAGATCCTGGGCGCCTTGCGCGACAGCCTGTTGCTGCATGCCGAAGCCGGTCGGCGCGTGGTGGTGTGCATAGACGAGGCGCAGGCCATTCCGCTGCGCACCGTCGAGAGCCTGCGCCTGCTGTCGAACCTGGAGACCGAGAAGCAGAAGCTGCTGCAGCTGGTGTTGCTCGGGCAGCCCGAGCTGGATGCGCGGCTGGCGCGTCCCGAGATCCGGCAATTGCTGCAACGCATCACCTTCAGCGAGCATCTGGGGCCGTTGCCGGTGGAGGCCGTGCCGGCGTATCTGGAGCATCGGCTGGCCACCGCGGCCTTGGACGAATTGACTGATGTGAAGCTGTTCGACGCGGCGGCGGCGCGCGCCCTGGGCCGTTACAGCGGCGGCGTGCCCCGACTGCTGAACGTGCTGGCGCACAAGTGCCTGCTGCTGGTCTATGGCGAGAACGGCCGTCGCGTCAAGGTGCGGCATGTCCGCCTGGCGGCGGAGGACACCCCCGGCGTGCAGACGCCACCATCGTGGTGGCAGCGCCTGCGGGCGCGCTGGGCGAAGCAGGAGTCTGCCTTGGCTTCGGCGCCGGACACCAGCCGCGACACCGCCTGGCAGGACACCCAGCCCTTGTACGACCATGAAGCGGGCCCCATGGGCGGAGGTCGCTCGTGAGCGTCATCAACAAGATGCTGCGCGACCTGGATGCCCGGCGGGCGGCGTCGGCCGTGCCCGCGCGCGAGGCGGCAGGGCTGACGCGTGATACCGCCACTGTGAAGGCGCGCGCTACGGCAGGCCGCGCGCTGTTCCTGCGCATCCTGTTGCTGGGGACGGCGCTGGTGTTGGCGGCGGCCGCCTGGTGGTATGTCGCCCAGCGCGAGGACGTCACTCCTTCGGCGCGGCCGCCGCAGATCAGCGGCATCCCTTCGGCGCCGCTGCCGCTGGCGCCGGCCAGTGCGATCGGGGCGCCGCCGGCACCCGCTGCGGCACCGTTGGGCGAACAACAACTCCACCAGATGCTGGACCAGGCGGCGCGCAGTGCTCCGCAAGGGGCTTCCAACGCCGCCCTGGTGCCGCCGCCAGCCGCAGCTGCGTCGGCCGCCGGGGTATCGCCTGAACAGGCGCAGCAGATGGCGCAACAGGTATTGCGCGCCACGCCCGGCGGGCAAATGCCCTTGCCGCAGTCACCGGGCCTGGCTTACGAGTTGCAGCAGCAACTGGCGAAACCACCCGCGCCAGCGACACCCATTGCTCGCGCGGCGGGCAATTCCGGTGAGGCGGCCCCCGCGGCCGCGCCATCGGTTCCCGTCGTGGCAGGGGCATCCGTGCCGCCC